>Ga0214919_10008069_pt1 | contig 14029 bp, 11 predicted proteins | sample LL1503_MetaG_FD_177994 | JGI IMG/M metagenome (GOLD analysis project Ga0214919, IMG submission 177994) | Freshwater microbial communities from Lake Lanier, Atlanta, Georgia, United States - LL-1503 | ecosystem: Environmental > Aquatic > Freshwater > Lake | place: USA: Georgia | collected...
GGCCCCTGTCGATAACTTGGCGAACCGCCTCTTCTTTGAACTCAGCTGTGTATTTGGCTTTTTGCATTTGCATTTCTCCCATTCAGATTTTGACAATAATATTTGTCTGCTGAATTGGGGGAATGCCAGTATTGAGTTTTCACCGCAGACCAGCAATGTGTATAAAGTTTTGGTTGGATTTGGCCAATGTATATAAAGTTTTGCTGCGCACCACTGCCCTGCCCCGGTAACCAATTCATCACACTGCTGCAATCGAACATGACGAATTAAGGCGCGGAGATTTGACCAAGTGTGTTGAAAACGAAAGGCCAGCCCTCAGGCTGGCAATTCAGATGTCCATGCGGGTTTGCGACCACAATCCTCGGTCAATCAAAGTCGGTCAAGTGATCAATACGACGTCGGAGTCAACACGTCAATGAGTCTCGGCCTGCTCCAAAGTGTATGGACTTTTCGCTGCGACTCCAGGAAGATTTTTGATTTGGCAAATTAGACTGGACAAACCGAAATCGGTGCGCCTGGCAATATCAGCGCTTGCGTCGAAAATTTGATACAAAAGCTAGGACACACCCTATTGAGTTAAAACGATTAACGGCTTGATCTCCCTAACCGGCATTTCTCCTACGAGGTCTTCGTCGATTATTCTGAAGGTCTCTTCAAGCAGCCCTTGTACGTTTTGCCGCACCATCAGAAGAGGAAATCGCAGATAGGATGCAAAAGGGTCCCAGTCATAGCACCCGAAAGTGCAAGCTGCGAGCTCCTCTGAAGGCAACTCGCTCAAGAACCTTATGACCCCCTCCAGCGCAATGGTGGAGTTAATGAGCAACGCGCGCGGAAGACCGCCAAGATTTGCGTGAAGTGCGCGAACGGTCGATTCGGCGCGCTCGCCGTCATACCCACAGGCATTCAGCTGAGCAGGAAGCACCTCACCGAAATGGTTCTGTACGCTATCACTGAACGCTTCCATTCGCCTTTGGGTCGCATGGTCTGAAGACAGGCCGCCGATGAAATACGGACGATTACGCTTGCGGGAGCGAATCGCTTGTGAGCGATTGATTAAGAGCTCGGTAAGCTGCTGAGAGCCCCAATAGTTGTCGCTGATAACAGAAGGCGCCATGGTGCCCGGTAGGTCGACGTTCACATGAGATACGCCATGTGTGTGGCACAAGCGGCTCACCGAGTCGGGGTCTGTCGCTCCCACCACCAGCAGATGTTCGACACGGTATGAGATTAGTGCGCGAACTGTCTTCATCTCGAGCGCAGGGTCTCGAAGCGTGCTTACAACGATAGGGTGCCAGCCCCGCGCACGAGCCATGCCTTCGAATACCTGAGCCATCTCACTAAAAAAGCGGTTGTCGTGAAGCGGGATGATCATGCCGCTGAGTCCAGAACGGCTCGTGCGCAGACCGCTGGCCTGCCGGTTCACGCTGTACATATTTGAGTCAGCCAAAAGCTGCACTTTAAGCACAGTCGATTCAGCAATTCGCCGCTCGCGCCAGTTGCCGCTTAAAACAGCGCTGACCGTCGAAGGGGAAACACCGGCCAAGGCAGCCAGATCATAAATCGTAGATTTTCGGCTCTTCATCGTCCATCGTCCCCGCTTTTGGCGCGTATTGGCATCGCCTTAAATTGACAAGGGAAAACCATGATTGCTTGTTTTTTTGTGTATTTATATTATAAGCACAATCGATTGTGCAAATTTCTCAGGAACCCACAGATTTCTCTCCAAACAACGTACTCTGCAAAGTTAAAAATGCTATGAAAGTTACCTCGAATCCGATGCAAGCCGTGGTGTGCCACGGCCCCAAGGACTACCGACTTGAGCGCATTGCCCGACCTACGGCTGGAACAAATGAACTGGTGATACGGATCAGCGCTTGCGGAATTTGCGCGAGCGACTGCAAATGCCATTCTGGTGCCGCAATGTTCTGGGGCGGAAACGGTCAACCTGCATGGGTGAAAGCGCCGGTGATTGCAGGTCACGAGTTTTACGGTCATGTCGTTGAGGCTGGCGCTGGGGCACTCGAGCACTTTGGTGTTGCAATGGGTGAGCGTGTCATTGCAGAGCAGATCGTGCCCTGCAATCGCTGCCGCTATTGCACCACCGGTAAATACTGGATGTGCGAAGTGCATAATATTTTTGGCTTTCAGCGCGAAGTTGCCGACGGCGGAATGGCAGACTACATGCTTATTCCACCAACAGCCCGCGTTCATAGCATCCCAGAAAGTCTGTCGCTTGGGGACGCTGCCATGATCGAGCCAATGTCGTGCGCGATCCACGCTGTAAACCGGGCCGACATTCAACTCGACGACGTGGTGGTGCTGGCGGGTGCTGGACCCTTGGGGCTTTGCATGGCTCAAATCGCACACCTCAAAACCCCGCGCAAATTAATCGTCATCGACATGGTGCCCGAGCGTCTGGCACTGGCCAATGCCTTTGGTGCCGATGTCACCATCAATCCCCGGGAGCAAGATGCCAAAGCTATCGTCCACGGTTTGACGGGCGGCTACGGCTGCGATGTGTACATCGAAACGACGGGGGTTTCAGCAGGTGTAGGCCAGGGCCTGGACTTGATCCGCAAGCTCGGTCGTTTTGTCGAATTCAGCGTGTTCGGCTCTGATACCAGCGTGGACTGGTCCATCATCGGCGACCGAAAGGAGCTCGATGTACGGGGCGCCCACCTAGGCCCGTACTGCTACCCGGTTGCTATTGATCTTTTTGCACGGGGTCTGGTCACCTCACGCGGCATAGTCACACATGAGTTCCCCTTGTCAGATTGGGAGAACGCATTTGCCATCGCCAATTCCACGGACTCCATCAAAGTATTGCTTAAACCGGAAGCTGAATGAGCATGGGCACAAACGGCCAGCAATACGTCATCGGCGTCGATATCGGCACCCAGAGTACGAAGGCCGTGCTGGTCGGCGCTAAAGCGCGAATTGTTGCTCAGCACTCTGAATCCTATCAAGTGGAGACGCCGCATCCAATGTGGGCGCAGCAATGGCCGCAGGTGTGGCTTGATGCTGTCGTCAAATGCATTTTCAACGTCGTCAAAAACTCCAATATTGATCCGCAATCCATCGTAGGCCTGTGCGTGAGCTCACTGTATGGCGGCTCGGGCGTCCCCATCGATGCTCAGGGGGATGCAACTCACCCTTGCCTGATCTGGATGGACAGGCGCGCACAGGACGAAGTGGAATGGGTTCGCGCCAACGTCGACCTTGAGCGACTCTATGACATTACATGCAACGGTCTGGACAGCTACTACGGTTACACCAAAATGCTGTGGCTACGCAACAAGGCGCCGGAGGCGTGGAGCCGCACCACGGCACTACTGCCGCCAAACAGCTATGTGAACTTTAAATTCACCGGTCAAGTTGCTGTAGACCACAGTTCGGCGTGCAATATCGGGGGGATCTACGATGTGGCGGCGCGTGATTGGTCTTGGGAGATGATGGAGCGGCTTGGATTGCCGCAACATCTGATACCCCGCAGGCTTGTGGAGTCTAGCGACGTGGTCGGCACCCTTTTGCCTAAATGGGCCGAGCGCTTGGGTTTGCCTGCCGGCCTGCCGCTCATGGCTGGCGGCGTAGATGCCGCCGTGGCAACTCTGGCCGCAGGTGCCAGCCGCCCTGGAAATCATGTGGCCATGATCGGCACCAGCATGTGCTGGGGCAGCATTCGCCCGAATGCCGATGGTCGCCACGGACTCGTTAGTATGCCCCACGTCGTAAACGGTCTACGTGATCTCTACGTATTCGGCGGCGCGATTACCGCGGGCGCTTCAGTTACTTGGTTCTGCGACAACTTCTGTCAAGCCATCGTCTCGCAAGCGCAGTCCGACGGAAGCGACGTGCACGATGTTCTGGAGAGAGCCGCAAGTCAGTTGCCGCCGGGCGCCGAGGGCTTGTTGTTTTTGCCATACCTCATGGGTGAAAGAAGTCCTATCTGGGACGCCAAGGCAAGTGGTGCATTCGTCGGACTCGGGCTGCATCACCGTCGCCAGCACCTATACCGTGCAGTGCTTGAGGGGGTCAGCCACGCGCTAAGGCACAACATCGAGGCCGGCACACTGGACGGGTCGGTGCTCAACGCTGACCTGACGGTCGTCGGCGGCGCCAGCCGTTCGGACCTTTGGATGCAGATCATTGCGGATGTAACTGGTCGAACGGTACACACGATGCGGGACGATGTCGAGGCAAGTATGGGTGCGGCAATGCTGGCTGCGCTGGGCAGTGGAATGGCGGACCTTGAAACAGTGGAGCGAGATTGGGTTCATCTCGTGGAGCGTGCACAACCCACACATGAGGGGATGCGCCGCTATGAAGCATTTCACACGCAATATGTCAACCTTTACCCAGCATTGAAAAGCGTGATGCACGCACTGCGCGATTGACACAAATGTCTCAAATTTGCAAAGCAAACCATGGCCGCACCTAAAGCTAAGACAGTTCATGATGCCAAACCTGCCTGGCCTAGCCGCGCCAAACCGGGGGTCGGCGCCCCTAACATTGTCTGGGTCGTTCTCGACGACTGCGGCTTTGCACAGCTCGGTTGCTACGGGTCATCAATAGAAACGCCGGCCATCGATCGACTGGCCGGCAAAGGCCTGCGCTATACCAACTTCCATGTCACGGCCATGTGCTCACCGACTCGAACCTGCTTGCTGACTGGTCGAAACCACCACGCAGCAGGAATGGGTTACCTGGCAGATTTTGACACTGGTTTCGATAACGCGCGTGGCGCAATATCACCACGCGCGGCTACGCTGGCAGAGATGCTGCAGCAAAATGGCTACGGCACTTACGCACTGGGAAAATGGCACCTTGTGCCGCCCGCAGAATGCAGCCCGGTAGGGCCATTCAACAACTGGCCAACGCAGCGCGGCTTCAACCGGTACTACGGTTTTCTGGGCGGTGAGGAAGATCAATGGGCCCCAGAACTCTGGTACGACCAACACTACGTTCCACCTGCTCCGCGCGAAGACTATCACCTGAGCGAAGATCTTGTCGACCGCGCTGAAGAATTCCTCTCGGATCATCTTTCCGCCACCCCCGAGAAGCCCTTTTTTTTATACCTTGCCTTCGGAGCATGTCACGCGCCTCACCAAGCGCCGCAGTCTTTTCTCGATAAGTACCGGGGCCGCTTCGATGCTGGCTGGAATGTCGAGCGCGAGCGCGTGCTTGAGCGCCAAAAAGAGATGGGCATTGTCCCGCCAGACACGCAGATGGCTCCAAGTAACCCAGGAATCCATGATTGGGCAAGTCTGAGCGCTGATGAGCGCAGATTGATGTCGCGAATGCAGGAAGTGTTTGCGGGCTTCACAGAGCACACCGACGCACAGATAGGTCGCTTGGTCGATTTCCTGGAAAAGAAGGACAAGATGCGCGACACCATCTTTGTGGTGCTTTCGGACAATGGCGCAAGCGGAGAAGGCGGACAGTACGGGTCAGCCAATGAGTACCGCTATTTTTTAGGTCTGCCCGACAGCTTGGAAGATAACCTCGCGGATATGGAAAAACTAGGCGGCCCGTGGACGCACAACCATTACCCATCCGCCTGGGCACAGGCTGGCAATACCCCTCTAAAGTTTTACAAGAAATACACCTTTGGCGGTGGTGTGCGAGCCCCGCTTATAGTCCATTGGCCAGCAGGACTAAAGGAATCTCCGGGGCTCAGGCAGCAGTTCCACCATGCTATCGATCTGACGCCCACCATGCTGGAACTGGCGGGAGTGAGTGCACCAGCTATATATCGCGGTACAGAGCAGTTGCCGCTTCATGGGACATCCATCGCATACACCTTTAACAATGCGCAGACTCCCTCCACACGCCTTACCCAATACTTCGAGATGGGGGGGCAGCGCGGCATCTACCATGATGCATGGAAAGCTGTAACTAACCATCGTTCGGGCGACGACTACGACGCCGACAGCTGGGAGTTGTATCACCTTGCAAGCGACTATTCCGAATGCAACGACCGCGCAGCATTCGAGCCAGAGCGCCTTAAGGAGATGGTCGCATTATGGTGGCGCGAGGCTGAGACCTATCAAGTGCTACCTCTGGACGACCGAGCCCAGGCGCGAGCTTTCGCTCGCGACCCGGCCACGAGCAACCGAAACAAATTTACTCTTTACCCGGGCACTCGCTTGATGACGCCCGTAACCGGGCCGAATTTTTCGTTGCGACCCTTTCAAATACGCGCTTGGACCAACAGAACCGAAGATGGATGCGAAGGCGTACTGCTGGCCTATGGTAGGCGCGCTGCGGGCTTTACTCTTTTTATTCAAGATAACCGGCTCTGTTTTGATTACAACTTAGCCGGTCGCCACACGATGGTTGTATCCGACAGTGTTCTACCAACAGGCACACATGTGCTGGGCTGCACGATCACCGTAGACGGCACCAAGGTACGCGCCGAATTGACTCTCGATGAAAACCCAGTAGCTTCGGCTTTGCTGCCGATGGCTTTTCCTGCCGGATTCGGCCTGCTCAGCACTCAATGTGGCATGAACATGCCCTCCCCTGTTTCGGCTTCTTACAAAGCCCCTTTTCGCTTTACTGGCGACCTAGAGCGTGTTGAAGTCGAACTCGGCATCGCCAGCAAAGATGCAATCACTGGGCTGTGGGACTCGGCCGTCCGCAGCCAATAAGCAAATCAGAAAACGGCCAAAACACCACAAAAGGAGACAACATGAACTTTTCATTTCGCTTGTGCAATAGTCGCAGACTGCTTTCTGGAGTACTGCTCTCGGCCGCCCTTTTAGGCACTGCGGCCTATGGCCAAGCTCCAATCACGCTTCGCATCGGCGCAGCATCAAATGTGCTTTTTGGTCCCGTGTTTGTGCTTGCCGATAGCAGCAACGGTATCGCTTCCAAGCATGGCCTGAAGGTCGAGTCGCGCATCTTTAATTCGGGTATCGCCACTATGGAGGCCGCGCTAGCCGGTGACCTTGACGTCGCCTTTCCCAACACGCGCATTCTGCTGCCACTTCTCAAGAGCGGCAAGGCTTGTTTTAAAGGTCCAATCGCCTTTGTCGACGTGAATACAGTCAACATGGTGACCAAAGCAACCATAACCCAGCCTAAACAGCTAGAGGGCAAGAAGATAGGAACGCCTAAAGGGGGTATCGGTGAGGTCGCACTTCACATGTGGTTAGCAAAGCAGGGAATCGATCGGGCAAAGGTCGAGACGGTCAACGTCTCTCAAGAAGACCTGCCTATTGCATTGGCCAAGGGCAGCGTGGACGGGATCATCTGGCCGGAACCTACTCCCTCACTTGCACTGGAAGTAGCAGGCAAGGCGGTACACCGGTTCGGTGACATCGGCTCTGCGTTCCGCGACACATCGGTGGTAAACGTAACCTGCGATTGGGCTAAAAAGAACGGTGACGATGGAATGAAGCGTCTGGTCGCCGCCTGGATTGATGCGGTTGATCTACTCAAGAATAACCCCGAGGCCGGTGCACGCATCACGGCTAAAGCCCTGCAACTCACACCAGCCGATGTTGCCAAGATCTGGAAGAACGGTGGCTGGCCCGGCGGCTGGCCTGCATCGCTAAGCGACAGCCAGATGGATATGTTCTTCACGTATGGCGATTACCTCAAGGCTGGCAAGGAGCTCGATAGCATGCCTGATATGCCAGCGTGGGTCAGCAGCAAGTGGCTCAAGGAAGTTGACCCCGGGCGCGTCCAATTTTCCAAATACAAGTACTAGGCCGAAACTCATGTCCAGTGCTATCAGGATGCGTGGCGTCGAGATGAATTTCTCTGACGGCCATGATGAAAATTCCTACCTTGCCCTTAAGGGGGTAGACCTGGATGTGAACGAAGGAGAGTTCTTTTGTCTGCTTGGACCGTCGGGCTGTGGAAAGACTTCGCTTCTCAATCTGATCGCGGGCTTCGTCACCCCCACGGGGGGACGGGTGGATATTCGGGGCCAGCCCGTCACCCGACCCGACAAGAATCGTGGTGTGGTGTTTCAGTCGGATCGTGCGCTTTTCGACTGGCTCACTGTGGATGAGAACGTTTCTTTTGGTCCGCGCATGCGCGGCGTGCCTGAGACCATATGGCGCAGCGAAGCAGATGAGATGCTCAGACTGGTCGGGCTTTGGGATCATCGCCATAAGCTTCCCCGCGAGTTGTCAGGTGGCATGAAGCAGCGCGTGCAGATTGCCCGGGTTTTAGCAAATAGCCCAGACATATTGCTGATGGACGAACCCTTCGCGGCCTTGGACGCCTACACGCGCGGCGTTATGCAGAAGGAGGTCACGCGCATCTGGGATGCTGCGCGGCGAACAGTCGTCTTTGTGACCCATGACATCGCCGAGGCCATCTGGCTGGCTGACCGCATCGGCATCATGACACGCGGCCCTGGTTCGCGGATCCGCGAAATTTTCGATGTCAAACTACCGCGGCCACGCGAGCGCATGACAACAGACTTTATCAACTTGTTCAATAAACTGAGCGAAGCGATAGACGCAGAAGCGGGGCATTCTTCACTGCGCGAGGAAACCATCTGATGATTGATGCGAATAAGGCTAACGACCTTTTACTGCCCCGCCCAGTATCGACCAACCAGAAATCTGGCAGACGCGGCATGACTGCCGTTGCCGTGCTGACTGCTCTTTTTGTATGGACGCTAGCTGCCACGCTAACCTCGCCATTTTTTCTACCATCCCCACTATCAGTAGGTAACGCCATTGTTGACTTGACGGTCAACGGAACACTGCCGAATGCGGTTGCCATCAGTTATTTTCGAATTCTCGTTGGCTGGGCTGTTGGTTGCACGGTAGCAATTCCACTGGCGCTGTTTGCAGGTCGAATTACGCTAGTGCGTCAGTTGGTGGAGCCCTTCTTTAACTTTTTCCGCTTTGTGCCGCCGATTGCTCTCCTAGGCGTAGCAATTCTATGGTTCGGTATCGGCGAAGGTTCCAAGATCGCCATCATCATTTACACATCCTTGTTCACGGTCTTTATGAACACCATGGCGGGGGCGACCACGGTGGATGAGAGCCCAAGCCGCGCAGCACTTTGCCTGGGAGCTACAAAGCGACAAGTTCTGTGGCGCGTGGTGCTGCCCGCAACCGTTCCGGCTATCTTGGTTGGCATGCGTGTTGGTATGGGCTTTTCATTCATGAGTGTGGTGGCAGCCGAGATGATTGCCGCCAATGAGGGGGTGGGCTTCCTGATCTACAACGCACGACTATTCCTTAAGACAGCAAACGCATTTGCCGGCATCCTGACTCTCGGGGCCATGGGTCTCTTGGCTGACTATGTTTTCCGCCTTCTTGCTCGCAAACTCTTTCCCAAGCATGCATTGCCGTTTTGAAGTCATCACGTAATGTTGTTATTCACGAAAATACAAAAATTATATTAAATATCATTAAGTAAATCAGAAATTAAAAAATAATGCATTGATTGCAACGGTAAAATTATTTATGAAAAAAATTTTAACTAGAATAATTCGTCCTTCTTTATTGCTAGGTGGCTTATCAATAATCATAGTGATTGGGTTCTATGCATATATTGCAAGTCGGCCGGGTGTCAATGCATCATTAGTTCCCACTCCTACCAAAATAATTCAAACATTCGCAAGCGAGATCGCAAGCGGTGAGTTGCTAAATAATACCAAAGCCAGTTTAGCCAGAGTTATAGCAGGTTTTTTAATAGGATCTTCGCTTGCAATTTTGATAGGTTGTGTAGCAGGTTGGTTCCGAATCTGGGGGTACATACTTAATCCTTTAATTGATGCCATACGACCAATACCAGCATTAGCATATATACCGCTTGTAATTGTTTGGGTAGGTATCGATGAGCCATCAAGAATTATTATTATTACATTAGCCGTATTCAAGCCATGCGTAGTAAATGCACGCGCAGGCATGCAAGAAGTCGCACAAATATATGTAGATGCGGCCAAAACACTAGGCGCAAGTGCTCTTCGTATTTTTTGGACAATTGCCATTCCAAGTTCCGTTCCGTATTTAATTGCTGGTATGCGAACAGCATTATCTACAGGGTTTTTGGCACTTGTCGCAGCAGAATTAATAGCGGCACCATCAGGCTTGGGATTCATGATTCAGAATGCAGGTCAATATTTTAGAACTGATGTTGTAATTGTGGGAATAATTGTTATAGGGATAGTGGGGGCTGTTTTAGATCAAATTGCTCGCATGGTTGGCCTGTATTTAACTTCTTGGTCTGATGTTAGAAAAACATGAATCCTGACTCAATTGTAAAAATCTCAGTTTCAAATCTGAGTCACCAATATCAAATAGGTTCAGATTCAAAACCTTTAGTTGTTCTGAACGATATAAATATTGAAATTAGGAAATCAACATTCATCAGTATAGTTGGTGAGTCAGGATGTGGGAAATCAACTCTTCTTCGAATTATGGCGGGGCTGATTACTCCTTCGACAGGCATAGTTGCATACGAAAACAAAAATGTATCTGGAATTGATCCTAATTTAGGTTTTGTTTTTCAACAGGATTCGGTATTTCCTTGGCTAACTGTAGCTCAAAATATAGAGTACGGATTAAAAGCAAGAAGAATTGCACGCAGTGAAAGAAAAGATTTAGTTGATCACTGGTGTGATTTGGTAGGCCTAATAAAATTTAAATCCGCATATCCGAAACAGCTTTCGGGCGGCATGCGTAAAAGAGTAGATCTGGCTCGTGTTTTTGTAAATTCTCCATCTGTCCTATTAATGGATGAACCCTTCGGTGCACTTGACGTTCAAACGAAACATGACATGCAAGAAGTTGTTTTAGATTTATGGAGCAAAACTAAAAGTACTATTATTTTTGTCACCCATGATCTAGAGGAAGCTATTTTTCTATCGAATAAAGTTCTGGTGATGTCATCTCGCCCGGGACAAATTTCAAGCTCATTAGACATAAATTTGGATTATCCACGGATAGAAGAATCTCGTATCTCTGATTCGTTTCATACTTCAAAGCAATTGCTTTGGGCAGAGATGAAGACAGCTCGTTTAAATTCTGGAAAATAAATATTTTTATATATGGCTAGCTTTGACCCACACAAACCCAATGTTCTTTTAATATTGAGCGATGACCATGGTCCGTGGGCAATGGGTTGTGCTGGTAATTCAGAAATCATTACCCCATCTTTAGACCGTCTTGCACGAGACGGGACAAGATTTGAAAACTTTTTTTGTGTATCACCTGTTTGCTCCCCAGCTCGCGCATCATTACTGACTGGAGAGATTCCATCTCAGCATGGTGTACATGATTGGATTCGGGATGGAAATATTGGAACGAATCGCATTGATTATCTTGAAGGAAAAACACTCATCACTGACTTAGCTACAGAGGCTGGCTATCGATGTGGATTAATTGGTAAATGGCATTTGGGCTCTAGTGATCTTCCTCGTAAAGGGTTCGTTAAATGGTTTGCACATCAATCCGGCATGAGTTCATATGAAGAATCTCCAATGGTTGATGAAACAAATTTGATTAACTGTGAAGGTTATTTAACAGAGGTTCTAACTGAAGAAGCACTTCAATTCATTGCTAGAGAAAAAGAACAATCGCAGCCGTTTTGGCTAAATCTCAATTACACGGCACCTCACTATCCATGGATTAATTCGCATCCATCCCGATATACAGATTTATATTCTAATTGTAATTTTGAGTCGTGCCCAATAGAAAATATTCATCCCTGGAATGCTGGCGGAAATCCAGCCACAGACGAAGGCCATAGCAACCGCAGGGAGAGTTTAATTGGTTATTACGCGGCAACAACTGCAATGGATATGGGTATTGGTCATGTAATTGATTTATTAGAAAAGTTGAATTTGACCAAAAGCACACTAGTTATATTCATGAGTGACAACGGAATGAATTGTGGTCATCACGGTATTTGGGGGAAAGGAAACGGAACTAGACCGCAAAATATGTATGACACATCTGTGAAAGTTCCATGTATTTTTTCTCAACCGGGACGTATTTCTAAAAATAGATTGATGCCACAATTAACAAGCGCCTATGATTTTTTCCCCACCATTGCCTCTTACTTAAATTTCCCTTCAATTGAAAAAAATAATAAACCAGGCCAATCTTTTAAAGAACTTTTACTTGGGGCCTCTGAATTAGATAGGTCGCCTATTTTTGTTTTTGACGAATATGGCCCTGTAAGAATGGTAAGAACACTGCATTGGAAATACATTCATCGGGATCCTGATGGCCCTCACGAACTTTATCATTTGGAAGAAGATCCCGATGAAAAAATAAATCTTATTGATAACCCCTCAGTTGATCAAGAAAAAAGTTACTTACATGCTGAGCTGGTGAGCTGGTTTAATTTATATGTTACACCTCACTTGGATGGTCGAAAATGGGGAGTTACTGGAGCAGGACAGATTTCAAAACCACAAGCAGGGATGCAAATCGAAAATGCTTTTGCGTCGATACCGATTGCCGCACTTTCTAAAAAATAATTTTACTTGGAGATAATATGACTTCACATAATTTCATCAACTCAAATAAATTAAATTTACTTCATCGAAGAAGTATCCTTATTTCAACAATAGGTGGTTTAATCGGAACATCATCAATTTGTTTACAAGCAAATGCACAGACTATTAAGCCTCAACTGCAGGTTGGACTTATTAGAAATCCTGTTGCAGGACTAATTGATGTATCAGCACGTAAAGGTTGGTTTAAAGAGGCTGGTGTTGATTTTAAAAGCATACTTTTTGCAGGCGCAGCTGGCCCTAAAATTTTGCAGGCAATGGGTGGTGGAAGTATTGGTTTAAGCTCAGTTTCATCAACTGCTGCATTATTTGCACTATCTGCAGAAGCCATTCCAATGAAGATTGTCTCTATTGCTACTGACCCAGTTCCCTTATTCAATATTTTAAGTTCGGCTGGAATAAAAGATATCAAAGAATTGGCCGGTAAAAAAGTATCAGCGCCACAAGGCACAGGCTTGCAGTATTTTCTTGCACGAGCTCTTGAAAAATATGGCATGAGTTTAAAAGACATTGAATACCTGAATTTACCTGCTGGTGATGCGCAATCAGCTTTTTTGGCAGGCCGAATTGATGCAATTGTCCCCTCTATTATTGGCGGCCTTTTAATTCAAAAAATAAAACCTGATACAAAAATTTTATTTTCTCCCGCAGACTTTACCAAGGGTCCGGGCTCGTTAAAACCCATGATTAATTATGATGTTTTTGTTGGATCAGATTCAATTTTAAATAATCAAAAAGAATTAATTTCATCTTTTTTAAGTGTTTATCATGAACGCGCAGTAACATATGTAAAAGACAAATCTACATCAAGTGACGCAATTAAAGAAATTAACGAATATGTTAATTTCGAGCAAAAAACTCCTACCGATGTATCTATTATTAGAGAGTTACTTGTAAGGAGTGGCTTCTATGATCGCACACAAACTAGAAAAATAATATCATCTGACGAGTTTATTGCCAGCATGGAAGATCAGGTTAAATTTTTTATGGATACTGGACAAATGGTCCGGGCAGTAGCAATCAGATCGAATGTGATTAAGGGTTTAATTTAATATTACGTGCAATAGTTTGTTGTGCGAATCTGTATAGTTGTAGTATGCACATATACATACAAAGTATTATTTTAAAAGTCTTGTTTGAACTTATAGCGCACCAGCGTAAAGACTTTTTACGCTAGTGCGTTTTGAACTCTCAACCAAGGCATCAACAAGAGTCGGCTTGCTCCAAATTGTCCGACGTCAGCGTGTGTGAGACAAATAGGGGTACTTGATTAAAGGAGGGTTTTGGTTCATCTTTCAACCTAAGGAGTGAAGATGAATGTCCGACGTCAGCGTGTGTGAGACAAATAGGGGTACTTGATTAAAGGAGGGTTTTGGTTCATCTTTCAATACCCAAGGCGTTCCGCAGACACAATATGCGCGAATCATGGACTTCAGTGGGTGTACAAAGTAGCTTCGCTGGATAACTTCAAATTGTTTTGAGCGACTGAATCTTAAAGAATTAACACCATAAAAATCGTATCTCTATTTTATA
>Ga0214919_10008071_pt1 | contig 14023 bp, 16 predicted proteins | sample LL1503_MetaG_FD_177994 | JGI IMG/M metagenome (GOLD analysis project Ga0214919, IMG submission 177994) | Freshwater microbial communities from Lake Lanier, Atlanta, Georgia, United States - LL-1503 | ecosystem: Environmental > Aquatic > Freshwater > Lake | place: USA: Georgia | collected...
TCTAGCTTCTAAATAAAAAAATAAAATTTTTTATAACCCCTTGGAAACATGGGGTTATTTTTTTAAAATAAAGTTGACATTATTTCTTTTCTATCTTATATTTAATTATAGGATGAATTGAAGGACAAAAAAGATGACTGCTACTAAAAATGATACCCTGATCGCTCGTGTTGCCCTCTATAACACCCTGCTCGAGAACTGCGAAGCTTTCGATGCGACTGACGAGGATGAGCGGTTTTTGGAAGAATTCCTCCGTGAGTATCCTGGTGTTGTCAACTACGATTCTCGTGGGAACTGGATTGGATCGGTCGCCAACGAAAATGGTTGGACTGCTTAATTAGGAGATATAAGATGATTACTGAAACCTACGAACTGCCAACTCACTGGGCTTGCGCTTTGAACTACGGTGAGATGGACGGCCTCGAAGATGAAGATATTGAAGCAATCGAGGCTTTCACCGAGGACATGGTAAAGCGCTACGGCGGTTGCTGGTGCTTAGAAGTGTCTTCTGATCGCTGGTTTCAGCATCGCCATGATGCTTCTGGATATGGCGTTCTTGCTACTGATGTCTCAACCTTCACTTTCGATATTACTCCCGAATAAACTGGTTGACATTATTTTAAAAAGATCTTATATTCAATTATAGGATGAAATGAAGGAACGAAATATGACAAACGTTTACACCTTGACTCTCGTTGATCCCACTTTCAAACATGAAATGATTGTTGGCATCTTCGAAGCAGAAGGTCTTGCAGAGATGGCACGCCATGAAGCAATCATAAAAATGTCTGAACAAGCATCAGATCGTGGCGTTTTCTATCGTATCACAGCATATCAGATTGGCAAACTTTACCAGGGATTGATTGCATAATGATCAAGTTCAAAGGCATTGGCAAGTTCACCAAGACAGAACAAGAGCAGATCAAGAGTCTGTGTGAGTTTGTCTATGATAAGTTCTTCTCGAAGCGCTTGCAGAACGTCCTTGAAGTTCGCATGAATTTTAGCGATTCTTTGTTTGACGAAGAACGAGTCTATGGTGATTGCATCTGGGAAGATCAGCATTATAAGCCACGTGAGTTTACAGTGCGGATTGATGCTTCTCAGAAATTCAAGATGATCCTCAACACCATTGCTCATGAGTTGACTCACGTAAAGCAGTGGGCAAAGGGCGAGATGTTTGAGATGCAGCGTCAGCGCAAGGTGTATAAGTTCAACAAGGCAACAGTTGATACAAACAAGATGGATTATTGGGATCTGCCTTGGGAAATTGAAGCGCACGGTCGTTCTATCGGATTGGTCGTGCAATGGGCAGATGATTCTTGCGTCAAAGGCAAGATGAAGGTCAAAGACACAAACCGTTTGATTGTTCAATAAATAGAAAATGAAAAATACTTCTAATACATTTTGCATTTTGCCATGGATTCATCTTAGCACTCGTCCTAATGGAACTATGCGTGTCTGTTGTCAAGGCAATGCTTCTGGTGCAACTGCATCAAACAAACAGTTCAATCCTAATGTTGGATTGCTCAAAGATGATGACTCAGGTCTTCCTGTCAATCTAAAGACGACTGATTTCTTGACAGGCTGGAACTCAAAATACATGCGAGATATTCGCAAAGCAATGCTTGCAGGTGAGAAACCTTTGAGTTGCATGAAGTGCTACAAAGAAGAAGCAACTGGGTTTCATAGTAAAAGACAATGGGAAACAGATTATTGGATTCAGCGTGTTGATGTTGAGTCGCTTGTAAATAACACAGATGAGACAGGATCTGTTCCTCCTCAGGTTGCATATATCGACCTTCGCTTTGGCAATAAGTGTCAACTCGCTTGTGTTATGTGTTCACCTCATGATAGTTCTGGGTGGATTAAGGACTTCAATAAAATATTTCCTGAGATAACAAATGAGTCTCTTAAAGGTGTCTTTAATTGGGATGATAAGTCAAAAATAAACGGTGCAAGTTTTAATTGGCATAAGAACAATCCTGTGTTTTGGGAACAGTTGTTTCAACAGATTCCTAACATGCAGCAGTTATATTTTGCAGGTGGCGAGAGCCTTATCATTGAGGAGCATTACATAATCCTTGAGGAATGTATCAGACAAGGACATGCGAAGAATTTAGAACTAAGATATAACAGCAATGGGATAGAATGGAGAGATGATCTATTTGATCTTTGGAAACACTTTAAACTTGTTCGCTTTCATCTCAGTATCGATGATCTTTTTGAGCGCAATGATTATATTCGCTACCCATCCAAATGGAATCGAATAGAAGAGGTAGTTCATATCCTTGACAAAGAAACAACTGATAATGTTGAGGTGACTATAGCATGTGCTGTGCAGTTCTTAAATGTCTATTATCTTCCTGACTTCATTCGATGGAAACTTGAACAGAACTTTAACAAAATAAACATGCATCCACAGGATGGCGGCGGCATTGCTTTTCACTTTGTCTATATGCCACCTCACTTAAACGTCAAAGTGCTTCCTAGTTGGTTCAAACAAATAGTGCGTGAGAAGTATGAAGCGTTCATTCCATGGTGGGAAGAGAACTGGCATCTCGGTGTAAAGGATGGAACTGACTATGAGACATGGCGAAAGGACGAAAGTGGATTAGAGAAACTAAACGGTATTCTTTCTTTTATGGAATCAGAAGATTGGTCAGAACGACTGCCTGAGACCAAGCAATATATAATGCTACTTGACTCTCACAGAGATCAAGATTTCTATGAAACTTTCCCTCACATGAAGAATATTTTTAGGAGTTAGATATGGCGTGGAAGATAACAAATGCTCTCAAGAAGCAGGCAACAGAAGTTGAATATTTTACAAAGGATGGCAAAACCATTACTCGAGAACATGGGTGGCGCTGGGCATCTGTGACGGTTCTAGATAAGCCTGACTTGTCAAAGTTCGGCGATCCTGAAGAAGATTTTTATGTTGATGGATTGTCAGATTTTGGTGACGTAATCGACCAAGATTCGACTGATGGATGCTGGGAACATTGGGAATATCCAGAAGATATGACTGAAGAAGAACGAGAAGAGATTGAAGCGGCATGGGAAGAAGATTGGTCGCTTGAAGGACTGGGTTGGGAATCTGCTGACTGTGAGTTGCGTTTTTGGGGTCCTTTAGATGTCGAAGAAGTAGAAACTCCTGCATATGCTATTACCCCTGTTGAAAATGATGGTTGACATTATTTTAAAACTATGTTACATTAAATAATCGACAACACATGAGGACACACACACATGCAACAACGCAAAGGCAAAATGCACAAGGCGGCATTAAGTGATTCTGAGAAAGTAAATTATCGGGATCTTGTTGAGTTCGTATCAAAGGCAAAGGCAGATTTAGAATCAGTCGGTGAGTCAGATGCGGCATTGCGGTTCGAGATCTTTGAGGATTGGTTACGCAATGACTTCAAGGGTCGTCTCAAGTATGAGGCAAAGATCATCGGTTTGTGATGACATTGGGGGCAATCGCCCCCTTGTTCATTTTATAAATACTTCAATAAGGACTGAAGTATGGCTAGTTTATCAGTAAAAGAATTAACAAAACCGGGTCGTGAATGGCGTGCCGGTAAGATGGTTGAAAAGTTAATTAGTGTTAAACCTGATCCGTTTGAATTAATAAACGGGTCTAAAGTCGTATTGAAAGCGGATGCTAATACACTAGGTATTCTTAAAAATATTTCTAAATTGAAAAATGTAAAAACACTTTCTTTTACAGATACTAAAGGAAAAACTGTTTCTTTAAATGAGATAAAAAAATCAAAAGAATTTGGCGGCGGCGGAGGATCAGGTGCTGGTGCAGAAGTAACAGACATCGCAGAATCGGCACAAGCAGTATATGCACAAGCACTATTCTCGTTTAGAAAAATAGATAATGAAACTCTACAAAAAGCAGCAAAAATTGCTAAGGTAACTGCTAACTTAAATGAAATACAGATGTTACCAGAAGATTGGTTGACTTCATCTGTTAATGGTGCATCATGTATCAAGAAAAATTTATCTAAAGTTGCTTCAGCAAATGTGATCTTTCATCGCCAATCTCCTTGGGTAAAGTCGTTAGAAAAGCATGTTATGGAATTGAATAAGAGGCATGAAAGTATCTTCAGTGATATTAACAAGTGGTCACCTGCAGACATATATCTAACAACAAAAAAAGGAATGGGTATTGATTTTACCTCCACAACAAATCTTGTTGAATTAAATTCTCTATTGAATAAAGCTTTACAATCAGGAGATATTGTTGGCATATCATTGAAAAAAATATCTGGTTTAGGAAGTTTTAAATTATATAATGTCGGTGAAAAGAAAAAAGAAATAAAATATCTAGATTATACTGTAGGTAAAAAAGGGTTTTTTTCTTCTAAAGATGCTTATATATTTTTCACGGTTGATGGTTCAATTCAATTTAGAACTTTTCCTGCTTTTCAGGGCGAGATCAAAGGCAAGAATGCCGCACAAGGTAAGATTGGATACGGTGTTGTTGCTAAGATAATTAGAACAAGATTTGGCATCACTCCTCCAGAAGTAGGTTCTACAAAAGCATTGATTAGAAAAAAAGATCCGGCATTTTTAAAAGAATTCCATGAACTTTATTTGAAATATAACAAAGATGCAGATGTGATGAGAGATCAAGCTAAATTTACCAAGGCAATATATGAGTTAGGTGAAGAATATATTCTTTCAAAATACCTAGGAACTAGCATAATAAATATAGTATTGACTAAAAAGATATTATCACAATTTAAATCGAAATCACCTTCAGCGGATGTGTTTATTAGTTCTGTTGTAGAATACGCTTCAGCAACATCCGATCTTTCAGGTCCTTATGCAAAAGTAGAATAAGATGTTAACATTTAAATCATTCCTATCAGAATCAGCAGCAAGCGGCGTCGCATCTGCAAAGCATCAAGAACATCCAGAAGATAATGCTGTAAAGAGCAAATCAGGATTCGCTCATGCGCTTTCTACGCTTCGTTCTATTCACAAAGGATTGCAGACAGGTCATTCTAATGACACTCATATCTCAACAAAGGTTGATGGTGCTCCTGCGTTCCTCGCAATGAGACATCCAAAGACTGGTCATGTGATGATTGCAACTAAGCATTCTGCTCTTGGCAAGAATCCTCGCTGGGCATCGACACATGAAGAGGTTGATCAGCACTTTGGTCATTCACCAGGACTTGCAAAGAAGATGCATCACTTGCTCATTCATGTTGGCAAAGTCCTTCCTAAAAAGAAAGGTATCGCATATCAAGGCGACTACATGCATGATACAGGTGATCTTCATCACACAGATCACGAAGTTTCTTTCAAACCAAACACCATCAAGTATCATATAAAGAAAGATACTGCTGAAGGAAAGAAAGCTGTTAACTCAAAGATTGGTTTGGCATTCCATACGCAGTTTACAGGAAACCATGAGCATCCAGAAACAATGCACGCTCATCCTATCCATGATCATTCCGTATTCGGACACCACCCAGATGTCCACCTTATTTCACCAGAGGCTAAATTAAAATGAGTAACCTAACACCTGAAGAAAGCAAAAAGGTCGAGCACCATCTGGCAAAGGCAGAAGAAATTCATAATAAATTGCCAGCAGAACACCATGATATTATTGGCAAGCATGAAGAACATTTCTCAACCTACATCAACAAGACAGTTCGCACAGGTGAAAAACCATCGACTGCAGGATTGAGAGCTCATATCGCATCTCGCATGGGCAATGAAGTCGATAAGGTAAAGACTGAGAAAGCAAAAGCTGCTAAGACAGAAAATATGAATAATGCTCTTGCTCACCATGATGCACATGAATCTCACTTTGCAAAAGCATTGCAGATTCATCATCATGTCCAAGTAGCAAAAGATATCTTGACTCACGGATTACATAAGGCACAAGAAACACACAATCCTATGTCTCAGTCAATCGATGGAAAGAAGACAGATCCTGAAGGATATGTTGTTCAGCATAAAGGTCAAATTGTCAAGATGGTCAACCGTAAAGAGTTCTCACAGGCAAACTTCAACGCAAAGAACGCCTTTAAGAAATAATATGATTACATTAGATGATTGGAGTGAATTGATCACTATTGATTATTATGGCGGCATGAGTGGTGATTTTTTTGGATTGCTTTTGCATGATGCTATCTATAAAGATACTTTGTATAACCCAACAAATGAAAATAAATTTGATTTTAATCCTTATGATGTTCTTAGTTCTACAAATAAAGAAGGAAAATCAAGTCACCGATTAAGACATCTATATTATTATAAAACAAAATTTTATAATTACAAGTTTAATAAATATGATTTATACGATACACAACTTAGTGAAACATATAACAATATATTTAAAAAGAAATTGAATTTTTCTGATGAATATAGAAATTATGTTTATGAAAATTATGGCCATAAATTTGATGGCACATTTAAGATGTCTTTATTTCATGATACTGATGTTAATGAATTAAATTTAAAATATAAAATAAGCTTACCAGATATATTCCCAAAATCAAAAAATATAATGTTGATTTGTCCAGATCATTATATGTTTTTTGTTAATTTTTTAGAAATGGTAAAAAATGTAAGTCAGAAAAATTTTTTAGAAAATAATGCAAAAATAAAATCTTATATTGATAATAGATATAATAAATTTACTAATTTTAGATTTTATATTTTTAATGACTATCCTTGTTTGAAATTAGATATGTATTCTTTTTTATATGAACAAAAAAACTATGATAAAGAATTATCAAATTTGCTAGGACAAGAAATAATTTTAAATAAAGAAAAAATAGCAGAATACGCTCAAAAAAACATTGAATTGCTTAATCAATACGGATTAGATATTAATTGTGTCTATTCTAAAAAATATTTTATAGATAAAGTAGATAGTTTTTTTGAGAAAATTTTAAGCAGTAAAGTATGATTACATTAGATGATTGGAGTGAATTGATTACTGTTGATTATATCGCTGGGTTAAGTGGAGAATTTTTTGGGTTATTATTGCACGAAGCTATAAACCCCAAAGAAATTATAAATTATAAATTTACAAACTATAACAAATATGATTTTACTGATTATGACGTCTTTACAGATTTTAAAGAAAAAACTTTAAATGATAGATCAAGATTGAAAAAATTAAATTTCTTTAAAACAAAATTTTATAATTTCAAGGATTCTCACCAAGACATTAAAGATGAACAATTAATTAAATTATATAATAGCATATTTAAAGATCAAGTAAATTTTTGTGATGAATATAGGAATTATATCTATGAGAATTATAATCATAGATTTGATGGAAAATTAAAAATAGCTTTACTAAATGATGTTAGCAATGAATTAAATAAAAAACATGATATAAGTTTGCTAAAAATTTTTCCAAAATCGAAAAATATAATGATTATATGCCCAGATCATTATATGTTTTTTTCTAAATTTTTAATGAGTGTAAAAATAATATCTCAACATTCTTTAACTAAAAGCAAAAAAGAACTTAAAAATTATATTGATAGTCGATATGATAACTTTACTAATTTTCATTTTTATAATTTTGATGATTATCCTTGTTTAAAAATAGATATATATGCTTTCTTACATGAGCAAAAAAACTATGATAAAGAATTATCAGATTTACTGGGACAGAATATAATTTTAAACAGAGAAAAAATAAATGAATATACTCAAAAAAACATTGAGATATTTAACAAATATAAATTAGATGTTAATTGTGTTTATTCTAAAAATTATTTTAGAAGTAAACTAGATTATTTTATAGAAACTGTTATTAATGATAAATTTTGATAATGTTGCAAAGTTTGGGCATAAAGATATGCTCGATAAAAATATGTTCATGGTGAGTTGGATACTCGGTCGTTTCTGCAACTACAAATGTTCCTATTGTTGGCCTTATGCACATTCTCAAAAAAAAGATCATCGTTCAACAGAACTTTGTCTTAAGACAATTGATGAGATCAAACGTCAGGCAAGAAACAATGGGTTCAATTCATTTCACTTTAGTCTAAGCGGGGGTGAACCAACATTTCATCCGGGATACTTAGATATTTTGCAACATCTTGCAGATGATACACAAGCAATCCATCAATCAATCCATATGACAACAAACATGTCTCAAAGCATGAATTGGTTCAAGAAATATATAGATATTGCAAAGCAATTTGATGATGCAAACATAACAGCATCTTTTCATTATGAGCATACAAAGGTTGATGAGTTTAAAGACAAACTTGTGTTCCTTCAATCAAACGGAATAAAGATAATCATAAACATGGTTATGCTTCCGTCTATTTTCTATGAATTGCATGAGATATCAGATATATTTGTTGGTGCAGGACTTAATGTCACATTGAAACCTCAATCAAATGAATCTGCAGAAAAAGTTGTTGATGGGTATACATCTGATATGTTTTCTCTCATGCAAGAAGATCTCATTCAAGAACCTCAGATGAAAATGATCAATTCTAATGGTAGAGAATGGATGTTTGATCAAGCAGAAAGATTTAATGCATTTGGGTTCAATAATTTTAAAGGATGGATATGTCATTCAGGTTATCAATCAATTGTTATTAGAGAACCTGACGGATCAATTAAACGTTCTTATAGTTGTAAAGATGTTCCGTTAGGATATATAGATACAGGATTTGATTTGTTCAAGGAACCTAAGATCTGTATCTCTCCTTCTTGTGTTTCAAGTGCTGATAGCAAAATAACAAAGTTTAAATTATGAAATTTATAATAAAAGATAATTGGGAAGCATTTGTTCCTATTTCATTTTTTCCAGGATGTGGCGGAGAATTCTTTGCACACCTTTTGTTCTATAGACATCAACCATTTGATATTAAAAATTTTCCTTTCAATAAAGCAGGTAAATTTTCTTTTGTTAACGAAGAAAAACCTTTGGTATGGAACTCAGACAAGAATCTATTTGGTTGGTACATGAAGAGTCATTACTACAATACAAAAGCAGATCATGACCAATTGGTTAGAAATATGGGATTAGGTAATACACTGTATGAGTTTGGTTTGAATGAAGAAGCATATAATGAGTTAAGTTTTCGTATTGCATGTTTCTGCAATGATCATGGAGGATCAATCAAAATGGATGTGAATGATCCATATTTCATTGACTATCTCAAGTCAGTTGATGCAAATAGAATATTAACATATGATGACTATCAGTTTGCGGTTGTCCATCCTTTGTTTCGTTGGTTCATGCGACCAGGGGAATATGATAATGACAAGTATCCATATTTCAAGAATGCAAAAGCAATCCAATTAACATCTGATTCTTCTAAAGGATGGATATTTTTTCTTTTAGTATTCAATAAGATGTATCACTATTATGTCGAGTATGCAAAAGTTGAAACACATAGAAAAAATTACTTTGCTAATTTAAAAGAAAAAATGATAGAAAGCGTTGATGAAAAGTATAATAAATTTCATTGCTTTCCTTTCAAGAGAAATGATCATAATTTAAACATAGATAGCTTTGATTTATATTTTGAGAAAGTAGATCATAGTGATATTCTTTCGAGTTATCTTGAAGAAGATTTTGTTATCTCTAAAGAGGCAATCGATTATTACTATGACATAAATTGTGCTATCATAAATCATTATGATCTAGATCCAAATGATCATTTTGTCGATGGCAAAACCGTCTATGATAGATTTATGAAATATGGTCCTCTACACTTTGAAGATAAAGAATGATGTTTAAGACAGTAATAAGAAAAGACATAATTGATGGATTGTCTGATTGGGTATGGCCTAAAGATGATGAAGGTCTTTGGTATGGACCATCGATAGAATGGGAACCGGTTAGAGAAACAGTAAAAGAACATTGTAAGACAATGAATACAGTCGTTCAAGCAGGCGGTGCTTGTGGGATGTATCCTCGACTATATGCACAGATGTTTAAGCGTGTATTTACATTTGAGCCAGATCCTTATAACTTCTTTTGCCTTGCACAGAATTGTCAAGATATGAAGATTCATAAATTCAATGCTGTTCTTGGTGATAGGCATCGCAACATAACATTCCATCATCCTTCAGAATCAAACAGAGGTGACGGAACATGCGCTGCTCATATGGTCGAGACAAATGATGATATTGGTGGCAATACACCTATGCTTCGTATTGATGACTTTGTCTATGAGAAACTTGATCTCATCCATCTTGATGTTGAAGGATCAGAAACATATGTTCTTTATGGCGCAAGAAATTCAATCAGGCAGCATCTTCCATTAATCATTCTCGAGACGGTCAATGGCGAGATTCAAGATCTATTGAGAGATGAGGGATATCTTTCTGTTGGACGAGCAGGTGTTGATACCGTGTTCAAGCATCAAAGTCTTATTTGATCTATAAATATGACATACTGTCTAGGATTTATAGTCAATGAATGAAGAAGAACTGCTCAAGAAGTTTGCGAAAGCACTAGGTGCTGAACAAAAACTAGAAGAAATTGAACAGAAAAAGATTCAACAAGAAAAGATGCTCAAAGGCATGGCAAAGCTTTTGGGCACTGAATCTTTATTAGAAGAGATCGAGACAAAGAAAGCAAACGAGCAAGCTCTCATAGACGAGAAACGTGAAAAAGAACACAAGATGCTCGAGCAGATGAACGCCGCTCTTGCACGTCTCGTTGATAATAATCCAGAACATGCAGAAGTCATCCAACAAGAAGTCGAAGAGACTATTGTCGCTGTTCAAGAAGAAGAAATCATTGCAGTCGCAACTGTCGAGGAAGAAGTTGAAGTTGTTGCAGAAGATGCTGCACAACCTCAACCTGAATTGCCTAAAGATGATATCATCACAAAATCTGTCACAGCGATTTCTAAAGCATCGCCAGGCGAGATACAGAAAGTCGTTGATACGCTTCCTGCAGGTATCAGAAAAGAACTTGATATCATCAAGAAATCGATTGCAGACCTTCATCGCTTCGCAACCAACAGTTCACAATTGGTTGCTGGTGGCGGCGAAGTCAAGTTAGCACGTCTAGACGATGTTGATGCAACAACAATCGCTGATGGGTTATATCTAAGATATGATCTAGCAAACAATATGTTTGTCTTTGATGCTCCTGCAGGTGGTAATGGAGGAGGTACTAACGGAATTAGTGTTACTAATGCCGCTGTTAACGGTAACGGTTCTCTTATCATTACTTATTCTAATTTAGTTACAGCGAATGCTGGCTATGTAATAGGTTCTAATGGTGCTGCAGGTTCTAATGGAATTGGTATCACATCATCCATTATAAATGGCGGCGGATTTCTTACTATCACATATTCTAATAACTATGTTGCAAATTCTGGTTATGTTCTAGGTAGTAACGGATCTAACGGAGCAAATGGTGCAAATGGCGCAGATGGATCTAATGGAATTGGTGTTACTAGTGCTGTTGTTAATGGTAACGGGTATCTTATCATTACATATTCCAATACAACAACAGCAAATGCTGGTTATGTTGTAGGTCCTGCAGGAGCTAATGGCACTGGTGGAAATGGTGGAGATGCAAACAATGCAGCATATTTGGGTGGGTATGCCGCTAATCAATATGCCTATGCCAATGCACTGTCTGCATTTCAAACAACTGGAGGATTGAGTGCCAATGTTGCAACATTAGCTGCAAATAGTGCAACATACCTTGGTGGTAATACAGCTTTAGACTTAAGAACATATGCAAGTGATCTTGCTAGCAATGCATATTCTAATGCTATTGCCTATGCAGCAGCAAATACAACAGTATATTCAACCTTTGCACAGAACACATCTGTTTATTCAACATTTGCTCAAAATACTGCAATATACTCTTATGCAGCATCTAACACATATGTTAATTCTACTTTTGCTACTAACACTTATGTAAATTCTACATTTGCTCAAAACACATCGGTATATTCAACCTTTGCACAAAACACATCTGTTTATTCAAGCTTTGCACAGAATACTGCTATCTATGCTTATGCTGCATCTAATTCATATGTCAATAGCACTTTTCAAACAACCGCAGGATTATCTGCAAATGTTGCTACACTAGCTGCAAACTCTGCAACATATTTGGGTGGTAATACTGCTTCTGATTTAAGAACTTATGCAAGCAACCTTGCAGGAAATGCTTATTCTAACGCAATTTCTTATAGTGGTAATGCAGCTCTAGCATATTCTAATGCTGTAGCAACTGCAGCAACAGATGCTTCTAACAAAGCAGGAAATGCATATTCTAATGCTGTTGCTTATGCTGCTTCAAATACAACTGTCTACTCAACCTTTGCACAAAATACAAGCGTTTATAGCACCTTTGCACAGAACACATCTGTATACTCAACATTTGCACAGAATTCTTCTGTTGCTCAGCTATCATCAAATAATTCCTTATCTGGAAATCAATATTTCCAAGGAACTAATAATTATTTCAATGTTGGATTGTTTGTTGGTGCCAATAACTATATGAACGCTACTCACCACTTCATATCGACAAATTCTACTATGAATGTGGTTATGACAGCAAACCAGATCACCTTGAACGGTGCAAATGTTATCACAACTGCAACAGCTGCAAAGATCTACTACGCAAATGGAACTCAAGCGTATCCTTAAATTATAAATATACCATAAGATTCACCGAGTAAGCCCAAGGGAAACCTCGACCATGACAGATGCAAAAGATACTCCTGCTCCGGAGTCAGTTACAGACGTTGCTAAAAAAGAAGCAAGCAAGCCTTCAAAGAAGTTGAAATCTACAACTGTGAAGGATGTAATCTCGAAGAACCGCACAATGACAGGTTCTCCTCCAGATCAGATCAATATCAATCCTGTTCAAGAAAGCATGGGTCAAGAGCACACAGCGGTCATGGCTTTTGGTCGCTTCAATCCGCCGACAGTAGGACATGAAAAACTTATCCATAAGGTCGAACAGACGGCGAAATCAGTTGGCGGCTCTGCACATATTATTGCGTCTCATTCAGAAGGTGACTCAAAGAATCCGTTGCCGTCTGCAACAAAAGTAGGATATATCAAAAAAGTTGCAGATCATGGAACTCATGTCTATGCATCTTCAAAAGCACAACCAACACTTCTGCATCATGCTGCCGCTCTTCATAAGCATGCTCATCATCTTGTAGTTGTTGCTGGTCAAGATCGTGTAAAGCAATTCCATGACCTATTGCACAAATATAATGGCAAAGAAGGTCCTCATGGATTCTATAACTTCAAATCAATCAAAGTCGTTTCTGCAGGACAAAGAGACCCAGATGCTGAAGGCACTAAGGGAATGTCTGGCACTAAGATGCGTGAGCATGCAAAGAACGGAAACGAAGCAGCATTTAGACGTGGATTGCCAAAAGCACTTCATGCACATGCTGGCGAGATGATGAAGCATATCCAAAGAGTGACAGGTGCAGAAAAAGTTAAGAAAGAAGAAACTGATGCATTTATTTCTGCAGTGCATGACTTCATCATGGAAAACACACCTATCACTAATGCACAGCAAAATGCTTTAGAAATAAAATCACTCAAGTCAGGTATCGAAGTTGATGATCTCGTTGAGGCATATGCTTATGGATATCACACAGGACTCATGTCTGAGACACAGACACCAGAACAGGTTGGGTTCCAATCAGTCAATTCATTGATTGCTAACTCATTGTTCAATGAAGATCTGCGTCAATGGTTCAAAGACAAATGGGTTCGCATGGACACCAAAGGAAACATCAAAGGTGATTGTGCGAGAGAAGAAGGTGAAGGAAAGCCTAAGTGCTTGCCATTAGCAAAAGCAAGAGCAATGGACAAAGAAGATCGTGCAACAGCAGCACGCAGAAAAAGAAGAGAAGACCCTGTTGCAGATCGTTCAGGTAAGGGTGGCAAGCCTATCAATGTGAGAACAGAAGAACATGCTTTGAATGAATCTTTTGCAGAAGCTTGTTGGACAGGTTACAAAGAAAAGGGCATGAAGAAAAAAGGAAATAAGATGGTTCCTAATTGTCTTACA
>Ga0214919_10008075_pt1 | contig 14016 bp, 15 predicted proteins | sample LL1503_MetaG_FD_177994 | JGI IMG/M metagenome (GOLD analysis project Ga0214919, IMG submission 177994) | Freshwater microbial communities from Lake Lanier, Atlanta, Georgia, United States - LL-1503 | ecosystem: Environmental > Aquatic > Freshwater > Lake | place: USA: Georgia | collected...
GTGATTAAAATAAAATTTTAGTAAGCGGAACCTTTCCGAGCCTTCGATACGTCTCGTCAAAGCCAACCTTCATTTTCAGATCGACAGCTAAGTTGACGAGCCTACTCAGTCTGACAATGATAACCTTTTCAGTCTGATTAGTTCCGCTGTAAAAATTGGTGATTAAAATAAAATTTTAGTAAGCGGAACCTTTCCGAGCCTTCGATACGTCTCGTCAAAGCCAACCTTCATTTTCAGATCGACAGCTAAGTTGACGAGCCTACTCAGTCTGACAATGATAACCTTGTCAGGCTGAGTAGTTCCGCTGTAAAAATTGGTAATTAAAATAAAATTTTAGTAAGCGGAATCTTTCCGAGCCTTCGATACGTCTCGTCAAAGACAACCTTCATTTTCAGATCGACAGCTAAGTTGACGAGCCTACTCAGTCTGACAACGATAACCTTGTCAGACTGAGTAGGCTCCGCTATAAAAATTGGTGATTAAAATAAAATTTTAGTAAGCGGAATGTATCGAAGCCCTATTTTTTCCCTAATCTCTTTTTTAAACTCTCAATCATTTCCTTCTGAATCTTTACTAATTCCCGAAGCGCTTCTAATTCGCCGGAATTTTCTTCTGCAGATTTATTCTTGGATGGTTTCTTTTTTGAGAATGTTGCTGCTAATTCAAAAAACGCATCTCCATTAAACTGGTCAATATCCAAATCAAGTTCATCACATATTTTCTGCAAGGTGTAAGCATTCACTTTACCATTGACTTCAATTTGTGAAATGAGTGGTCTGGTCTTACCTATTTTTTCAGCCAACTGATCCTGCGTGAGTCCGCGGAACTGTCTCGCCATTTTAATTTTCTTTCCCAAATTCATAAAGCGAAGTTCAACAATGGACTATTGCCTTTTTGATACTTATACTATCATTTTGAAAGATTAGGTATTTTAAGGAGATGTTAATTAAAACAAAATGAAATCAATGATTATTTGGTGTTTCAATAAAATTAATTTGCTTGTTTGCTATCTTTTTGATACTTTTACTGCCGTTTTGTTACAATTACCTTTACCCAATAAAACAAAAATTTCATGTTTTAATGGAATTGGAACCAACAAAATCCAACCATTCTCATTGGTTTATGGGAGGCAGTAACCGAAAAGCCAACGAGTAGGTAAAAAATTTAAAACCTTAAACAAATGAAAAAAAACTTTCTTCTCCTAGTATTACTAGGCGGAATCATGCTTGTTATTCCAAGCTGTAAACAAAAAGGCTGCACCGATGTTAATGCATGCAATTACGACGCTGACGCAGAAAAGAATGACGGGTCGTGTATTAATAAGGGGACTGTAACTTTTTGGCAGAACAGTTCATCTTCTCTAGAAAACACCGATGTAATAATTGGCACCGCATCGTCCTATATTACGGCAGATTATTCATCTAGTCCTAATTGTTCTGCTAGTGGCTGTGCAAGTTTCACACTTTGTCCTGGAACTTATAACTACGTTGCTGAAGAGGATTTCCCAGGGTTGGGGATTTGGGTCGGAACAATAACTGTTACAAGTGATGGTTGTACGAAAGTAGAACTACAATAAGACCGTTTCATAATTTTCATTGAATCAAACCTCACATAATGGTGGGTGGTTTGATTCGATGAAAATCTTTAATCAATATATGGCTGTTATAAAAAGCAACTTGACCTCATTGAATTTTCGAAAGGAGTTTATATGCTTCAGCTTAAAAATGGCGAGGGTTTTATTAATAGAAAAATAGTAATAGAATAATTTTCTATTATTAATATGGTGATGGTTGTATGAGAATTTAACTTATGCTTTTTTTAGAAAATCCAGATAAAGACTGGCAAAAAATAGCACCAACAAAGTTACAATACGATTTATTTTAGTGGGCTCACTTTATAAAACCAAAAACATAAAATTAACTAACTGATAATCAATTAAATTAGCATATATAAATTCTGTTTTATACTTTTATAGGACAATAATGATTTAAAATAAAAAAAATGAAAAAAATATTATCTACAACAATCTTATTGGGACTCATTTTTATTAGCTTGAGTTCTAAAGCACAAAGCAACAAATGTGCTACAATGAAAATTCTTAATGAAAGAATTGAAAAAGACCCTGCAATTCTACTTAGAATGCAGCAGTCAGAAATTGAAACGCAAAAATGGATTTCTGCAAATCGTAGTGCCAAAAAAGCACAAGTACTGGTGAGCATTCCAGTTGTAGTACACGTATTATACAATAACCCAACGCAGAACATTTCAACTGCACAAATTCAATCTCAAATTGACATTTTGAATGATGATTTTGGACTTTTTAATTCCGATTCATTAGACAATTCTCATCCCTTTTGGCAATACACAGCGGACACCGAAATTGAGTTTTGTTTAGCAGCAAGAGATCCTAATGGGAATGCCACTTCCGGTATTACTCGTACATATACAGATTCTCTTTCATTCATAGGTGATGGTAACGAAAAGTATACAGCAACTGGAGGAGAGGACAATTGGGACCCAACAAAGTATTTAAATATATGGGTTTGTGACTTAAGTGCTAGTGGTGGAACATTGGGTTACGCTGCATTTCCATCTGACTTAGTATCTGATCCTGATGAAGACGGAGTTGTAATAAACTATACCGCATTTGGTGATATTGGAACAGCTACAGCCCCAAATGACTTAGGCAGAACAGGTACACACGAAGTTGGACATTGGTTAAATCTAAGTCACATTTGGGGAGATACTATTTGTGGAGATGATTTTGTGGCTGATACAGAAATTGCAGAAGACGCTAATTATGGTTGCCCAACATTTCCACATAATGCAAATAGCACTTGTGGATCTGGTGTAAATGGAGAAATGTATATGAACTATATGGACTATGTAGATGATTATTGTATGGTTATGTTTACGTTTGACCAAGGGACAAGAATGCAATCCGCTTTGAATGGTGATAGGGCTGGATTGTTGACTTCATTAGGATGTAGCAGTCCTTCAGCTACAAATGAATTTTTATTAGAAAACACGTTTAATATTTATCCTAACCCGAGTAACGGTAACTTTATAATAAATGCTCAATTAACAAAGAATGAAAATGTAAGCATTACTTTATATAATTTATTAGGTGCTAAAATTCAACAATTTGACAATGTTAGCAATTATCCATTCGTAATGAGCTTAAACGATTTGCCAAACGGCAGTTATTTTATAAAGTTCAATAGCGGGAATAATACTATAACTAAAAAAGTATTTATCTCAAAATAATTTAATCAGAGAAGCAGTTTCGTAGAAATTGCTTCTCTTCATTTTCTTTAAACCAAAAAAAATGAAAAACTTAATTTCTTTATTTGCTATCATTACTTTATTTGCTTGTAATAGCACTAAAAAGGTAACAGACCAAAACGCAACAACCTCAACAACTCAAAATACAATAGCGACAGATACAAATTATCGTTTTAGTGTTTCCTTCATTAGTATTGGTGCAGGGACAGACAAAAAAGCAAGACAAGATTACGACCAATACATTATTCAATACGAACAAAAAAATAAAATAAAATTAAGTTATGAAATCACACCTTGGGGGAGAGAAGGGGAAAAAGATTATTGTTTTATGCTAACAGAATTGGACAAAAAAAAGCAAGAGTTATTTGTAACAGAAACAAAAGAAATTCTTAAAAATTCGTCATTAGTTCAATATAAAGAAAATGCGCCCTGCCGACAAAAGAAAAAATAAAAGCACAAATTTTAAACAAAATGGACACATAGAACGAAGCAAGCCAGCCATTAAGTGGGAAATTGAAAATTGAAATTAAACAACTAAATAAAAACTAAACAAAATGAAAATAAAATTACTCTCTTTTTTATTGCTCGCCTTTTTGGGTTTGAGCTTGAATGCACAGGATACTTTAAAATATTCAGATTTGCAAGCAGGAATAAGACCTAAACCCTCCACAGGAGATTTCACTTTTTATCTAGGTAAAGATGGACAATTGTATAAAATTGGCGACACCTTAACAATAGGAGTACCCTCCTCCAACAAAACATTTGCATTTATTACTCAAGGCGATGGGATTGTAACACCTATTGATCAACTTGGTGCTGCAGCAAGCGGAAGTAAAACTATTATAAAAAGACTCGATGTTCTTGGTTCAAAAAAAAGCGGGTTTTATTTATCTGTAAGAAGCAAAGGCGTTTATGGTGCATGGTCTGGTAATTATTCAAGCAAACTAGAAGTTGCATTAGAGGCAGGTGAAATCAAATCCCTCCGAATGACAAGCGATCAAGCTATGGTTGAACTAAAAAAGGCTAAGGATAAATTAGATTTAGGAGTTATTACTCAAGAAGAATACAACAAAATCAAAGCGGAGCTTTCCAAAATAATTAAATAACGAAGACTCGAATTAATCTTATCAAAAATAATTTCTTTACTCAAAAGACAACTCATAAAATTACTATTCGATCATAAAACTTGCACTTAAAACTATATTTATGAAAAAAGTAAAATCATTATTCCTGATCGGTATTATATTGTTTGCATTCGGATCCTGTACAATGGAAAAGCGACACTATTCTTCCGGTTTCTATATCCAAAAGATTGGACACAATCAGAGTTATCAAAAAATAACTGCGCAACCAACTGTCAACAGTTACACAACAGATGAAACGGTGACTGCTTCTACAGACAATTCAATAATACTAGCAACTCAAAAGCCAATTTCTTTATTTCAAAAAGAAATTTATAAGAATAAAAAATTAAATCCCAGTCGTATTAGTTCCATTGAAGATTGTGATATATTGACGCTTAAAAATGGTGAAGAATTAAAGGTGAAGGTGCTGGAAATTGGTCAATCAGAAATAAAATATAAAAAATGTGATAATCAAAATGGTCCGACTATTTCTATTAGAAAATCAGAAGTATTTAGCATTAAATATCCCAATGGCTCCAAGGACATTATTACTACCGCAAATAATTCTTCAATTTCCACAGACAATTTAATTAATCCGAGTGGTGATAAAAGTCTAATTGTAACCCTTATTCTTTGGTTCTTTTTAGGGCTCCTTGGAATACATCGATTTTATTTAGGACATTATGGTATGGGATTGTTGTATTTATTTACGGGTGCGTTGTGCGGCATTGGGTTGATCATAGACATAATCTTGCTCCTAACTGGAGGACTTAAACCTAAGAATGGAGAATTTAAAGACAACTTTTGAAATTTAAATTCATCAAAATATTGTTTCTATTTTATTTCGGTGTGTTATTAATAATGCCACTGGTGTTATTAATTTTACCTGCTGACTTTTTTGACCACGGACAATCAGTTTGTTTATCTGTGTTACTATTTGACACAAAATGCTACGGTTGTGGAATGACAAGAGCAATACAACATCTCATTCATCTTGACTTTGGGGCATCAAACTCTTTTAATAAATTATCGTTTATAGTTTTTCCTCTCTTGACAATTATGTGGTTCAAAGAAATAAGACGGTTATACAGAAAATTAAAGACAGCATAAGAAAAATATTCACATGTAAAATAAAATTTTAGTAAGCGGAACGTTTCCGAGCCTTCGATACGTCTCGTCAAAGCTAACCTTGTCAGGCTGAGTAGTTCCGCTGTAAAAATTGGTGATTAAAATAAAATTTTAGTAAGCGGAACCTTTCCGAGCCTTCGATACGTCTCGTCAAAACGGATTTTGTTTTTTCAAATCAATATTTATTTTGACGAGCCTACTCAGTTTGACAACGATAACCTTGTCTTGCTGAGTAGTTCCGATGTAAAAATTGGTGATTAAAATAAAATTGTAGTAAGCGGAATCTTTCCGAGCCTTCGATACGTCTCGTCAAAACGGATTTTGTTTTTTTAAATCAATATTTATTTTGACGAGCCTACTCAGTCTGACAATAATAACTTTGTCAGACTGAGTAGTTCCGCTGTAAAAATTGGGGATTAAAATAAAATTTTAGTAAGCGGAACCTTTCCGAGCCTTCGATACGTCTCGTCAAAACGGATTTTGTTTTTTCAAATCAATATTTATTTTGACGAGCCTACTCAGTCTGACAACGATAACCTTGTCTTGCTGAGTAGTTCCGATGTAAAAATTGGTGATTAAAATAAAATTGTAGCAAGCGGAATCTTTCCGATCCTTCGATACGTCTCGTCAAAGCCAACCTTTATTTTCAGACCAGCAGCTAAGTTGACGAGCCTACTCAGTCTGACAACGATAACCTTGTCATGCTGAGTAGTTCCGATGTAAAAATTGGTGATTAAAATAAAGTTTTAGTAAGCGGAATCTTTCCGATCCTTCGATACGTCTCGTCATAGCCAATCTTCATTTCATCCGCCGCGTTGTACATTCTGACAACGATAACCTTGTCAGGCTGAGTAGTTCTGCTGTAAAAATTGGTGATTAAAATAAAATTTTAGTAAGCGGAATTTTTCCGATCCTTCGATACGTCTCGTCAAAGCCAACCTTCATTTTCAGATCGACAGCTAAGTTGACGAGCCTACTCAGTCTGACAACGATAACCTTGTCAGACTGAGTAGTTCCGCTGTAAAAAATTGGTGATTAAAATAAAATTTTAGTAAGCGGAACGTATCGAAGTCTCAATTTAATAAAAAGTTTTACCTTCTTTATTCATTCGCTTTAGTAATACACATGTACGATAGCGTTCCTCGCCATATTCAACATGTAATTGTTGTAGTATTTCACAAACAGAAGCAATGCCTAATTCATCAGCCCATTTTAAAAGGCCTTTCGGGTAATTAACACCTTTTGTCATAGCTGTATCAATATCATCTCTGGTAGCAAGGCCAAGGTATAATGCATCCGCCGCTTCATTCATTAACATCACAATTACGCGGTGAAAAATAGTCAGTCCAAGTTCGTTATTTGTATTTGGTTTTGGAAGAACGGCTCCTTCGGAATAATCATAATATCCTTTTCCTGATTTTCTGCCAAAATGTTTTGCTTCAAACATTCTTTTCTGTGTCAATGACGGCTTGAACCGTGGTTCGTAAAAAAACTGTTCCCAAATGGTTTCCGTTACTTTAAAATTTACATCGTTTCCAATGAAATCCATTAATTCAAATGGTCCCATTTTGAATCCGCCGAAAGTTTTCATTGCCCAATCGATGGTTGCAAAATCGGTAATTCCTTCTTCGTATAAACGAATGGATTCACCATAAAAACATCTTGCCACTCGATTGACAATAAAGCCAGGAGAATCTTTTGCCATGACTGTGGTTTTCCCCCAGCTGTCAATTAAATTTTTACAAGCTACTGCTACCGAATTATTAGTAGAGATGCTAGGAATAATTTCTACTAATGGCATGATTGGCGCAGGATTGAAAAAGTGAATGCCAATTACACGCGATGCTGTTTTGCAGGTTGAAGCAATAGAGGTGATGGAAAGGGAAGAGGTGTTTGTTGCCAAGACGCAGTCAGCGGAAACAATTTCTTCTAATTCAGTAAAAAGCGCTTTCTTTATTTCAATGTTTTCAACAATGGCTTCTATAATGAGTCCGCAATTTTTTAAAGAAGATATATTTTCCGAAAATGTAATGCGTTCAAAAATTCCGTCAGCAACTGCAATTGAATATTTACCTTTTTGAGTAAGTTTAGTTAAGGTTTGTCGAAGTGTATTTTTTGATTGCTCGACTTGAATTGACGAGTTATCATATAACACTACAGCATGTCCTGCAGCAGACGCTACTTGAGCAATTCCGCTACCCATTGCACCTGCACCTACCACACCGATTATCATTTGATCTGCCATCGTTCAACTGTTTTTTAATTTCCTTTGAATATAGCTTTTCTCTTTTCCATAAATGCAGCAATACCTTCTTTGAAATCTGCAGTTCCAGCCGCAACAATTTGCTCTTCGCATTCCCGTTTTAATTGTTGCTCGAGTGAATTTACTGTTCCTTCATTCAGAAGTCGTTTTGTAAGTCCGAGTGCCTTGGTTGGCATTTCTGAAAGTGTTTTTGCAAGTGCTAATGCAGCCGCTTCGAGTTCATTGTCTTCATAAACTTTATAGATCATTCCCATTTGTAATGCATCAGCCGCAGAAATTTTATCGCCCAGCATCATCAACGCAGTTGCTTTTTGAAAACCAATTAATTTTGGAAGAATAAACGTTGCTCCGCTATCGGGAATCAAAGCAATTTTTGAAAAGGCCTGTATAAAAACAGCAGACGTTCCTGCAACAACGATATCTCCTGCGAGTGCTACGCTAGCACCAGCGCCAGCAGCCACACCGTTAACTGCAATAACAATAGGTTTTTCAATATTTCTTAAACGAATAATAATTGGGTTGTAGTGATCCTCAACTATTTTCTGAATTCCAGGACCACTTTCATTAATGGCCTCGGCCAAATCTTGTCCTGCGCAAAAAGCCTTTCCATCAGCTGTAATTAATATGCAACGTATCGTATCATCAGTTTTGGCTGTATCTAAGGCTTCCTGTAAACCCAAAGCCATTTCACGATTGAAGCTGTGAAATTTATTAGGTCGATTTAATTTGATGACCGCAACACTGCCTATTGTTTCGGTAAGTATTGTGGTAGTGCTCATAGTCTATTTATTAATCAAAGATAAGCTAATCGAGATAGTTTTTATTTTTTCGGCTCAGGTAATAGCAAGAGTATAAAAACCGAAATAAGAGGAAGCATACAACCCATTACAAACCAAATTTTGAAAGATCTTCCGAACCTACGTGCACAAAATGCTGTTATTAGTGGAACACCGAAAATAATTGAACCTAAAATTGCTAAAAGCGGCATAAAGTTTAAATGCATTTAAAATAATCAAACGGTTCTTTGCAATCCAGACATTTCCATAATGCTTTGCAAGCGGTAGAACCAAATTGAGAAATCATTTCCGTTTGTGCTGATTTACATTGAGGACAATTTACAAATTTGGGTTTTCCAAAGAGAACATTTTTATCTGCACTTGAATGTTCAGGTGGTGCAATTCCATACAACCTCAGTTTTTCTTTCGCTTCATCTGTGATCCAATCCGTTGTCCACGGAGGCGAAAGGACTGATTTAATTGTAATGTTTGAATAACCATTTCTGTTAAGCGTTGCAATAATATCGCTGGAAATTACTTCCATTGCTGGGCAGCCGCTGTAGGTTGGTGTAATTGAAACTTCAATTCCTGTTTCTGTCACTAAAATATCCCGAATAACGCCCATATCAACCACCGTGAGTACGGGAATTTCTGGATCAACCACTCCCTTTAAAATTTCCCAAATTTCTGTTGGAAGTTTATTGTTAGTAGTAGCTATTTTATAAATTTCTCCCATTTCTATAAGTCAAAAATATATTTGCTACCACTTCACTCCTGGATACACCCTGGCAATTGATTGCATTTCTGATACAATGTAACTTAAATGTTCTGTGTGCTTTCCTTCTCGTGAACCTTTTTGTTGGAATGCGTTTAAATCGGGTATTGCTAATGTTGCTTTTTCTAAAATATCAGAAATCATTTCATACCATTTTGTTTTTAGTTCGGGTACATTTGGTATAATTCCTTCCTGCTCTAAAAGTAGATCAGCCTCCGTTGTTGCAAAAAGATCTACGGTAAATCTCCACACTTCATTGATTCCATTTTGCATTCGCGTTTTGCTTTCTGCTGTTCCATCTCCTAAACGTAAAACCCATTCATTCGCGTGACGTAAGTGGTAAGTAACTTCCTTAAGTGCTTTTGCTGCAAAGCCAGCAAGTGTTTCATCTTTACTTTTTTGTAATTCTGAAAATAACAGGTAATTAAATGTAGCGTAAAAAAAATGTTTAGCTGTTGTTACTGCGAAATCTCCATTTGGCTGTTCGAGTAACAATGCATTTCTGAATTCCTCGTTTTTTCTTACAAAAGCAAAATCATCTTCCGTTCTTCCTTTACCTTCCACTTCTCCTGCATAGGTTAATAAAATTCGAGAAGCACCCACAAAATCCAATGCCATATTTGTCATGGCGATATCTTCTTCTAAATAAGGAGCTTTACTGCACCATTCTGAAAGCCGATGCCCAGCTATCAAACTATTATCGCCAAGTCGCGTAACAAAATCTAATAAGGCCGTTTGATTTGTTGGATTCATATTTTTTTCTTCAAATAAATTTTACACCGTCAGGTATAATGTAAAAAGTGGGATGCCTGTACGGTTTGTCATTAGAAGGTTCAAAAAAGGCACCTTGGTCTTCAGGAGATGAGGCAGTAATAAATTCTGCTGGTACTACCCAAATGTTAGTTCCTTCGCTGCGACGTGAATAAGTGTCACGCGCATTTTGAAGCGCCATTTCTTTGTCAGCTGCATGTACACTGCCCGCATGCTTATGCGGTGTACCAGATTTAGCTTGTATAAAAACTTCCCATAATGGAAATTGTGTGTCGATTTTAGTCATTTTGAATATGGGAATAATGATTTTTGTTTAAAGTTATTGATGATATGAACGTTGCATTTATTTTTCTTAAATTTTTTATGCAACTAGCATATTTTTTTCTTTCTCAGCTTTTTTTCTTGCGTATGCATTCGCTGCTGCTCGTACCCATAGCCCATCTTCCTGTGCTTTGATGTGGTGAGCTAAACGTTGTTTATTGCATGCGCCATTTCCAGCTATTACAGAATTGAATTCTGCCCAGTCAATTTGTCCATAATCGTAATGCCCTCGCGCTTCATTCCATTTCAAGTCTTTGTCAGGCAGTACAAGCCCTATGAAATCTGCTTGTCCTACTGTTCTGTCAATAAATTTCTGACGCAATTCATCATTTGTTTCTCGTTTTATTTTCCAACGAGTAGAGTCTGCACTGTTTTTAGATTCAGAATCCGGTGGACCAAACATCATAATAGATGGCCACCACCAGCGATTTAAAGCATCTTGCGCAAGGGCTTTTTGTTCGGCAGTACCTTTTGCCAACACACACATAATTTCATACCCTTGGCGTTGGTGAAAACTTTCTTCTTTACAAATCCGAACCATTGCACGAGAGTAAGGTCCAAAAGAAGCTCGTTGCAACATTACTTGATTAATGATTGCAGCACCGTCAACTAGCCATCCAATTGCGCCCATATCTGCCCATGTAAGCGTTGGATAATTAAAAATACTGGAGTACTTAGCCTTTCCTGTGTGCAGTTGTTCGTTTAACTCATCGCGTGTAATTCCTAAAGTTTCACAGGCGCTATATAGGTATAATCCATGTCCCGCCTCATCTTGCACTTTTGCAAGCAGAACGGCCTTACGTCGAAGTGAAGGAGCACGAGTAATGAAATTGCCTTCGGGCTGCATTCCTATTATCTCTGAATGTGCATGCTGAGAAATCTGACGAATCAAAGTTTTGCGATACTTTTCCGGCATCCAATCTTTGGGCTCGATAAATTCGCCTTTTGCAATCTTAGCGTTAAAAATTTGTTCGAATTCAATTGGATTTTCCATTTTTTATCGTTTTTTGTTGTCTCTGCAAAGATACGGAATTGGAATGTCCTATTTTGATGTAAATTATTAATTTAAACTAGGAATTGGGGGCAATAAAGGGAGAATTTTATCAATTCATAGGGTTAATGTGTTGTCTTGTTTTAGATTGATGTGTTATGTTCCGATTTTTAAATAATTTTGCACAACTAATTTTAAAAAATGTCCCGTTTCCATAGATTGCAAGTTATTGAAGTTACCCGAGAGACCGCCGATTGTGTTTCTTTAGTTTTCGATGTTCCATCTGCTATAAAAGAAGAATTTAAGTATGTACAAGGTCAATACCTGACCTTAAAGCTTACTGTTAATGGCGAAGAATTGCGTCGGTCTTATTCTATTTGTACTAGTCCTGTTACCGATCATGAGCTTCGCGTAGCGGTGAAAAAGGTGAAAGATGGCCGGGCTTCTACATTTATTAATGATTCGCTTAAAGTGGGCGATTCATTAGATGTGATGTCGCCAATGGGAAATTTTCATTCTACGTTGAATGCCGAATCGCAAAATCAGTATGTATTGTTTGCCGGCGGTAGCGGGATTACGCCGATGCTTTCTATTATAAAAACTGTTTTGATTACTGAGCCGAAGAGTACTGTTCAACTGTTCTACGGTAATCGTGATGAGGCAAGTACTATTTTCAAAAAACAATTGGATGCAATTGCTCATGCAAACCAAGATCGTTTTCAATTAAATTACATTCTTGAAAATGGTAATTCCGACAAACTCTTTACAGGTGTTTTATCACTTTCAAAAGTTCAAGAATTGCTTTCGAAATACATTGATTGGGCTGCTGAAAATGTGTTTTTTATCTGTGGTCCTGCACCTATGATGGAGAATGTTAAACAGGTGTTATCAGAAAACAAAGTAGATGCAAAAAATATTAATATTGAATATTTTACCGCAGTAGCCCAAGCTGTAAAAGCTGCAGAAGAAAAGTCAATAACTGCAATTGTGCAAAGTAGAGTTACAGTTATATTGGATGACGCAGAGATTGTTTTTGATCTGGCCTCCAACGGCGTATCTATTCTTGATGTGGCTCAGAATGCTGGCTTAGATGTTCCATTTGCCTGTAAAGGTGGAGTTTGTTGTACTTGCCGTGCTAAATTAATGGAAGGGAAAGTTTCTATGGATCAAAATTTTGCTCTTTCTGAGGAAGAAATCGCAGCCGGCTATATTCTTACTTGCCAGTCACATCCCATCACAGAAAATGTTGTTGTTAGTTATGATGAACCCTAGCAGATTACAAGCTCCCTATTCCCCTGAAAATTGTATTTTTGTTCTATTACAAAGTATTAAATTTTAATTCAAATGAAAATACTCGTCGGCATTAGTAATGTTCCTGACACAACAGCTAAAATTTCTTTTATAGAAAATAATTCTAAGTTCAACAAGGCTGGTGTTCAGTTTATAATAAATCCTTATGATGAATGGTATTCACTTGTTCGTGCACTTGAATTAAAGGAGGCAAAAGGTACAGGAAGTGTCACTGTCATTCATGTTGGCTTGCAAGAAAACGAAGCAATGATACGAAAGGCACTTGCAATAGGAGCTGACGATGCTGTTCGAATTGATGCCGAACCAACCGATGCTTATTTTGTTGCAGAGCAAATAGCTCTTTATGCAAAAGATAAAGGGTATGATTTGATTCTTGTTGGAAAAGAAACCATCGATTACAATAGCTCATTAGTTGGAGGTATGCTTGCTGAATTATTAAATCTTCATTTTATTTCCTTAGCATCTAAACTTGAAGTGAATGGAGCAGTCGCAACTGTTGAATGTGATATTGACGGAGGAACCTCTGTTCTTGAAGTAGCCTTGCCTGCAGTAATTAGTTGTATGAAGGGAATGTCGGAAGCACGTATTCCTAATATGCGTGGAATTATGGCGGCAAGGAGTAAGCCACTTGTTGTGGTTTCTGTTGCGAATCCGTCTATATTAACGACAGTAGAAAGTTACCAAGTAACGGAAGGTAGGAAAGCCGTTCAGCTTATTGACGCCAATAAAATGGATGAATTAGTTTCATTATTACACAACCAAGCAAAAGTTATTTAGTCCGATTACCAAATTCAATTTTTTTATGTCAGTATTAGTTTATACAGAAGTATCGAGGAATAAAATTAGGAAGAGTTCACTTGAAGCAGTTAATTACGCTGCTCACATTGCAAATCAACTTAGCACAACAGTTACAGCTGTAACTGACAATGGTGGTGATGCTTCAATTTGTGAAGAGCTTGGGAAAGCGGGGGCAAACAAAGTGCTGACCATTTCGGATGAAAAGTTGAACGATGGCAATTCTGCTGCTTGGGCAATGGCTTTGGACCAGGTTGCTCTTGCTGATGGCGCAAGTGTTGTAATTTTTTCTCATGACATAATGAGTAAAGCGATTGCACCTCGCTTGGCAGTTCGAATGAAGGCCGGCATTGTGGCGGGTGCTGTTGAATACCCTTCCATTGCTGATGGGAAATTTACTGTGCGGAAAAATGCTTTTTCTGGAAAAGCAACAACTGTTTATGTAATTCATTCTGAAAAAAAAATTATTAAACTAT
>Ga0214919_10008076_pt1 | contig 14015 bp, 12 predicted proteins | sample LL1503_MetaG_FD_177994 | JGI IMG/M metagenome (GOLD analysis project Ga0214919, IMG submission 177994) | Freshwater microbial communities from Lake Lanier, Atlanta, Georgia, United States - LL-1503 | ecosystem: Environmental > Aquatic > Freshwater > Lake | place: USA: Georgia | collected...
GCACACGGGCTCTGGACAGTAAAGCCTTATTTAATTCGAAAGACGGATTCTCTGTGGTCGCACCAATTAAAGTCACCAGGCCAGATTCAACTAAGGGTAACAACGCATCTTGTTGGGACTTAGAGAATCTATGAATTTCATCAATAAATAAAACAGTCTGTTTTTTATTTTTAAAAAAATCTTGCGTGTGTTTTAAATTATTTTCTTGATTTATTTTTTCAGCAATCTCTCTGATTTCTTTCACACCCGAATTAACGGCGGATAGCACTTTAAAATCAGCAGATATTTCTTGAGCCAAAAGATGGGCCAGCGTTGTCTTACCCACACCCGGCGGGCCCCATAAAATCATGGAATACAAGCGCCCCGATTGAACCATTTTAGATAAAACACACTCTGGGCCTAAAAGATGCGCTTGGCCCACAAAGTCAGCTAATTTTTTGGGGCGAAGTCGTGAGGCAAGGGGTTCATGTCCATGATTCATAAAGTAGCACCAGGGATGGCGCCCCTTGTCGATCCATCGCCTCTTAACTCTTCCCGAAGACCCAGTGATAAAAGTTCAGCCTTTACTGAGACTATTTTTGCAGGGGATCCTATAAAAAATAAATAAGACTGACCCTCAGATTGAGACATTAAAAATTGTGCTTCCACGTCTTTTATTAATAACGGAGACAAAGGCGGTTTCATCGGCGGCTCAACTCTCTTTATCAGCGAATTAAAAAAAACAATTTCAAGTGCAGTGTGGACTTTAAGAATTGACACAAAACTTTTTATTTTTTTAATATTACAAGAGAGAGCGCTCACCTTTGGAAAAATAAAATTTGCGACCACTGTATCAGCATCAATCAATCCCAAACATTGATATGAAAAACTATCGCAAGGCCACTTGAAAAACGCAGACATAGATTAATTCTCAAGAAGAAAAAATTGGCGCTATTTATGTTTAAATCAAAAATAATGTCAATGGTAAAACACATTAGGTAAAACACATTAGATAGCTGGATACCGAAATTCGCTGCTATGAAAAACGGAAGTTATTTTCAGTAGAGCCGTAACCAAAAAAATCCAAAAATCACTTGAAAGATCATCCTAAAAATTAGTCAAGTCCGTGTACCAAACTTATCCACAGAATCTGTGGTTAGATTTCTCAAATAGCTGTGGACAAGTTTTTATTTTTTTTGATTTTAGCCAGAAAACATCAGGGTTTTAAGAAGTTTGTAAACGCTAATTTTTATGGCTGAAATAAATTTTCGAGGGTTAAAACAGAGCGTGTTAAATTATCTGAATAGAGATTGGGTTTAATCCCTTGAGCCGAAATCAGCGCGATAAAAATTAATTTGTCTGTTTTAGTTTGCAGTTCAAAAACTCTTTTCTTCTGGTTTAAATTTTCATGCAAGGCTTTATCAATAATCAAAGGCTTTTGCGTATATTTAATTTCACAAAGCGTAATAGCCCCATCGGGCCGGTCAAATAATAAATCTATTTGAGCACCTTCAGATAAAACCCCTTTTGAATTTTTAGAGGGTGAATATCTCCAGGTTGAAATACGGCTATCAGGGGTAATATTTAAACCTTCTCGTATTTGCTTTAAATGCTTATAGCAAACCGCTTCAAAGGCGTAGCCTGCCCAGGCATAAAAAGACGGCGATTTTGAAAGATGGATCCAATACCCAGAACCTTGATCTTTTTTCTTCAGATCTTTTTTATAAGGCGCGACCCAGTGCAAATAGAAAATAGAAAACTCATCAATGAGCCGATAATAATGACCTCGCTCATTGTTTTGATAGGGTAAAAATTTTTCTATAAAACCAGCCTCTTCCAATTCAAGCAAACGCTTAGTTAAAGTCCCTCCCTTACTTTGACCTGTCTTTTCTGACAACTCAGAAATTTCTAAGCCATAGCGATGCTTGGACATTGCAATCACTAGATCCTCATAGAGCTCATGACTATTAAATAAAGAAGCATAGAGACGATCAAATTCATCGATTAAAGGCGCACTAGGTGTAAAAAAAACAAACTCAATATTTTGGGCGACAGAATAGTCAGCTTGTAAAAAATCCAGATAATAGGGAATACCCCCTAAAGCCATATAAATCTCACAGACTTGTTTTGGCGGATAATTAATTTTTTTAGAATGTAAGAAAGCCTGTGTTTCTAAAAGCGTAAATGGCTGAATATGCATCACGCGCGTGACTCGATTATATAAGCCGTCTTTGTTATCAATAATATTCTCTTGGATCCAAGATGCTGAAGAGCCACAGACAATTAAACAAATTCTGGCATCTCTAGACCAATGCCTATTCCAATAAAACTCTAGGGCGCTCATTAAGTCAGACTTAGGCGTCGACATCCATGGCAGCTCATCAAAGAAGATCACAATTTTCTTCTTTGATTTAAAACTCTCAATGGCTCGTGTGAGCTGAGCAAAAGAGTCATACCAATTGAGAGCCTGAGAAAGCGCTTGTCCCGCATAAAAAACACGACTGAGTTCGTCGATGAATTGTTTAATCTGTATTTCTTGCGCTCCATTTCGAAGGCCCGTTGAATGAAAAAAAGTACAACGAGCTTTCTCAAAAAAAGTAGCTGTAATATAAGTTTTACCCACACGACGACGGCCATGAATAGCGACAAATTCTGGCTTTTCTGAATCAAGAAGTTGCTTAAAAATCTTAGTCTCAGCTTCTTTTCCGATGATTTTCATTAAAGATAAACCTTTTAATATATTGATTTACAATGTTTTTATTTTATCATGGTCAGCCTCTAAATTTAAATTTGTGATTTAAGGGCCGAATATGAGGCTACTATACCCAGCCCCTAAATTCAAATTATTGATTTAAGGGCCGTCCAAAAGTCTTTCTATTCAATTATTTATTTAATCTCTTTTTGACTTAAGCGCTGTGACGGGAGACCATCTCGCGCTTTTTTTATTTTTTATTTTTTATTTTTTTAGGAGACTCCGATGAAATCCATCAAATTATTTATCGCGCCCGGTGCTTGCAGCATGAGTTGCCATATTGCGCTCGAAGAAACAAAAACCCCGTTTGAATTAGGGAAAATTAGCTGGGCACCGAATGACCCCGTCAGAGAAGAGTTAAAAAAATATAACCCTGCAGGCGCTGTGCCAACCCTGGTTTTAATAGAGGGCACTGATGAAAAAACGCTGACCCAAAATAGTGCAATTCTTGAATATATTGCTGATCAAAAACCAGAAGCCGGGCTTCTAGCACCCGCTGGCTCTTGGGAACGCGTTCAAATAATTCGCTGGCTATCTTTAATCTCTGCAGATTTACACAAAGCCTTTAGCCCTTTATTTAATCTGCAAAAAATTACACAAAATCCAGACGCTCAAAAAGATATTATTAATTACCAATTTTCTCAGCTAGACAGATTTTTTGGAATTATTAATACCCAGCTAGAAAATAATAAATATTTAGCCGGAAAAAATTTCTCTATTGCCGATGCTTATTTATTTCCCGTTTATAACTGGGCTCCGAAAGTAAAATTCCCGATGGATAAATACACAGCCCTGAATCAATATCATGCCCGCTTATCTCAAAGACCGTCGATTCAAAAAGTTATGAAACAAGAGGGATTGGCTTCTTGAGAGCTGTCTTCCATCACCGCAGGGACGAACATGAAGTTCGCCCCTCCATCTTCTTTATTCAGCTTTAATGCTTATGCCCGCAGCTTGCATCACCACAAGTATTTTTATGATCATGCCCATGAGTCTCCACAGGGCCTGTATATAGCCACTGTCCATTGTCTTGTTTTACAAACTCACTCAGCTCTTTGATTTCAAATTTTTTCCCAGCTTGTTTATAAATCGCTGAGAATAAAACATAGCCCTTATTTAAATGTTCTTTATCTAGATAAGCTTTAAAAATTTTTAACGCTTGCCATTTAACACTCAAAGCCCAAGCACGGACTTCCTCGAGATTAAATTCTTCACCCAAAGCACCTTCTTTCATACTGAACTGCATATAGTCCGCATCAGCCTTAGTAAACGCTGTGTATCTTGAACGCATGAGCTGCTCAGGGGTTTCTGGGAATTTTTTTCTTAAAAAAAAAATTTCACAGCATTGTGCATAAATTTTTTTAGAGCCGCATGGGCAGAGATTAGTTTTTTGCATTGATATTTTTCCAGTTCAAAATTTGATTTTTCGTCTCTCCCCTTGCGGGAGAAACAGACCTGAAGGCGACGCCAAAAAGGTCAGAGAGGGGAAATTAAAGGCCTGAGCGCCTCGCAATATTTCACTGGATTAAATTCAGTGATTTTATAGCTCGCCAAATTATTTTTATAAAACGGATCTTCTTGAATTATTATTTCCATCTGATTTTTATTAACTAACGCAATAATAATTCCGCCCTCTCTTGGATTCTTAGGCCCTGAGGCTAATAAAATTCCTAAGTCATAATATTTTTGTAAAAAATTTCGGTGCTCTGCTAATACTTGATCGATTTTATCCAAAGAACCTGTATATAAAATATCAATCACCAGCATGTTTAATTTCCTGCTAAATATTTTCTAATCCGAGAAGACATAGAATAAATTAAAATCCCGACAACCACAGTCACTGAACCATAAATTAAAAACGCATGTTCATAAGATAATTCATTCAGTCTCATCGAAAAATGGGCGGTACCCACATCATCACTCGGCGTCGCATAATCAGCTAAATAATTAGATAAAGCACCAGCGATCCCAGTCGACAATTGCCAAATACCCATCATTAAACCAATTCTAGAAATAGGTACTAAGTCACCCACCATCGCATAGCCAATGGGCCCGACAAATAGCTCTCCAACAGTTTGGAAAAAATAACTTAAAACAATCCAATAAAGCGCTATTTGGGTGTAGCTATGATCTAAAAATAAACTCAAAAATAAAATCAAATAACCAATACCCATTAAGACAGTCCCGAAGCCAAACTTCGCCGTCGTACACATAACCCAAGATTTTTTCTTTTTTAAATATCTTAATAATAAAGTTAACAAGGGCCCCATAGTGACGATAAAAAATGGATTGAGAGAAGATAAATTCGCCGTAGGAATCTGGAAAGAGCCAATGGTTCTGTCCACATAACGCTCTGCAAATAGCATGATTAAAGACGGTGAGAGGGAATATAAAGTCCAGAAAATAATAGAAACAGAGGTTAATAAGGCAAAAATCACCAAGCCTCTTTTAGACTGCCCACCTTCTTGTTTAGCAATCACTAAAACATAAGCCAAAGCTGCAAAGCCCAAAATTAACATCAAGTTATTACTAATGCTGGAAAAAATGGTGAGCGTGATGGTCACGGAGACCATGAGTAAGGCTAAAAATAATCCAAAATAAATATCTGACGGGGCGTAAGTTCGGGTTTCTTTAAACGCTTGTTTTCTCGTTAATAAAATAGGCAGCATCAAGGCAATACAAAAAGCACCAATCCCAAAAGCGACACCAAAGCCTAATTTCTCAGAGATGGTTCCCGAAAAAATGCTGATCATAAAACTGCCGATATTCATCGCAATGTAAGATAAAACAAACCCATCGTCTCTTTTTGGATGATTTTTGCCATATAAATTACCTAATAAAACATATAAACAGGGGACAGACATGCCGTTAGAACAAATAAAAATTCCCAGACCCAATAACATTGCGGCTTTTAAGGGAATCGCCATAACGCTTAAGCCAATGACACCTAAGATAATACTAAGCAAAGTCCCCTTTCTAAAACCAATATATCTTTCAACAATCCAACCGGCTGGCATAGATGTCACAAATACCAAGGCATTAAACGCCGCTGTGACGGCATAAGCAGACTGATCTTTAATATGTAAAAAATTAGTGCAATACAAAACCAACAAAGAAAAAACAATCGAAAAACCCATCATCCCGAGCATCTGCATAAAAAATAAAGTCATCTGGCCTTTAGGATGTCTAGTGGTATCCACAAGTGCCTCAGGGCTTGTCTCCAGGTGTTGCGCATGGATTGTCATAGTTTAATCAAGACTTATTATTGATAAATAATCCCGGGATTTTACTGAACTAAGTGCCTTTCTCTTAATGAATAAATTGCTTCATTTGGAAACAAATATTGATACAATTTTTCGTTTTGTATTTTAATTATTTTCTAATTTTTTCAGGGGCCCCTTCCATGCCATGTCTTTATTCTAAAACTCAAACCAATCTTGAAGCATTCAATCAAGCCAAATTAGTTATTTCTGGAGGCGTCAACTCTTCTGCCAGAGCGTTCAAAGCCGTCAGAACCAACCCACCCTTTTTTCAAAAAGCCGAAGGCGCTTATCTTTATGACTTAGAAAATAAAAAATACATTGATTACATCGGCTCTTGGGGCCCCATGATCTTGGGCCACGGTCATCCTAAAGTGTTAAAAGCGATTCAAGATCAGAGTCACCTAGGCCTAAGTTTTGGTGCACCCACTCAGATAGAAACCCAGATGGCAGAAAAAATCATAGAGCTCATGCCAAATATCCAAATGCTGAGATTCATGAGCTCTGGCACTGAGGCTGCAATGACCGCTATTAGATTAACCCGCGGCGCAACAGGCCGAGATAAAATTATCAAATTCGAAGGTTGTTATCATGGCCATGCGGATTGCTTATTAGCCAAAGCAGGCTCAGCCGCTTTAACACTGGGCGTTCCAAGCTCTCCAGGCGTCCCTGAATCAACGACCAAAGATACTTTGACGGCTGAATTTAATAACTTCGAACAAATTTCAGAATTATTTCAAATCCATCCAGGCCAAATTGCGGGGATTATCTTAGAGCCCATCGTCGGCAACATGAATTTTGTGAGACCCCAACCAGGATTCTTAGAGCACTTAAGATCTTTATGCGATCAGCACGGGGCTTTGTTAATTATCGATGAAGTCATGACAGGCTTTCGCGTAGCTCTGGGCGGCGCGCAGTCTATTTATAAAATCAAATCAGACATTACTTGCTTAGGAAAAATAGTCGGCGGTGGTCTTCCAGTCGGTGCGATTGGCGGCTCGAGAGAATTAATGTCCCAACTCACGCCAGACGGCAAAATTTTTCACTCAGGGACTTTATCCGGCAATCCTGTTTGCATGGCCGCTGGATTAAGTACTTTAAATATTTTGAGCCAGCCTGGATTTTTTGAAAACTTAACAGACAAAACAGCTCGTCTGATGAATGGACTTCAAGCCGCTGCGGATAATTTTAATATCCCTTTTTTGACAGACTATGAAGGTGGCATGTTTGGTTTTTATTTTACTGATCAGAAAGAAATTAAAAATTTAACAGACGTCTCCCAATGCGACATCGAGCAATTTATTAATTTCTTTAATTTTATGCTCACCCATGGGATTTACTTAGCTTGCTCAGCTTATGAAGCCGGTTTTATGTCCAGCGCTCATACGGATTCCATGATCGATGAGACTATTGCAAGAGCTGCGGATTATTTTTATATGCTAAAAAAATAGGATAAAAATACAGATTTAAACTCTATTTAAACTTGTTTCTAGCAAAGCAAGTCCTAACAATGCGCTCCGATTTTCAATATTAATAAAATATAAAAAAATTAATATTAAAAATTGATAGATAATTAATAATAAGTCTCAAAAAGGAGTAGACAATGTCAGGTTTGAAAAAAAATACACCCTCGGAATCTATTAACGCAGCCGCCGGTCTTGGCTTTAGCATGGGTTATGCCTTATTTGCAATTAAACCCGCTTCTACAAAGAAAGCAGATGCATCTAAACATTCAACTTCTTCTCACCCTAAAACCACCATCGGCGCTTTTGCCTTAGCCTTTAGTGCAGGTTATAACTTATTCGGAGATAAGGATGCTCATAAAAATACTGCTGTTGCCCCTACTAAATAAGGTTCAATAAAAGTTACATCCGCTCAAAAATCCCGCAAGCGCCCATGCCTGTACCAATACACATGGTCACCATGCCGTAGCGGGATTTTTTTAAAGCTAATCCATTCAACATCGTCGCGACTCGAATGGCCCCCGTCGCACCTAATGGATGCCCCAAAGCAATGGCCCCGCCATGTGGGTTAATTATTTTTGGATCCAAACCTAAACTTCTAATGACTGCTAAAGCCTGCGCTGCAAATGCCTCGTTTAGTTCTATCCAAGCCATGTCAGATAATTCCAAGCCACATCTTTTTAGACAATCCGGAATAGCTAAAACAGGCCCAATGCCCATCACTTCTGGTGGCACGCCACAGACGGAATAGCCGAGCATCTTAGCCAGGGGTTTTAAATTATTTAATTTCAAATATTTCTCACTGACTAAAACTGCCATCCCAGCGCCATCTGAAATTTGCGAGCTATTTCCCGCCGTGACGACTCCGTCTTTTTTAAAAGCTGTCCGTAATTTATTTAAAGCTTCCAGACTAGTTTCTGCTCTGGGGCCTTCGTCTTCTGAAAAAATAAAATTTTTATTAATCACTTTCTGGGAATTTAAATCAGGTGTTCTAGCTATCAAATTCATCGGGCTAATTTCTGATTTAAACAAACCTAATTTTTGAGCTTGTATGGCTTTCTGGTGGCTTTCTAAAGCAAAAAGATCTTGATCTTGTCTAGATATTTTATAACGCTCAGCGACGATTTCAGCCGTAATCCCCATGCCATAACCAATAGAAATATCTTCATCTTTTTCATACCAGGCAGGATTAGCCGTGAGTTTATTTCCGCCCATCGGCACTAAAGACATGCTCTCGACTCCACCGGCTAAAATAAGTTCGGCATGTCCTGCACTAATACGATCATGGGCCTGGGCTATAGCTTGCAAACCAGAACTGCAATATCTGTTTATCGTCATGCCTGGAATATGGTTAGGTAGACCTGCGGTGAGCACCCCTAATCTGCCAATATTTAAACCCTGCTCAGCTTCTGGCATCGCACAGCCAACAATCACATCTTCGATGTCTTTTATATTAATACCTGGCGCTTTTTTAATGCTTTCATTGATTACATGAGCTAATAAATCATCGGGTCTTGTTTTACTTAAAGCCCCTTTATGAGCTTTGGCAACGGGAGTTCTGGCGACACTGACAAGATAAACATTATTTTTCATTTTAATTCCTTAATGGCTTGCCGGTTTTTAATAAATAATCAATCCGCTCAAAAGTCTTCTCTTGCTCGACTAATTCTAAAAATACTTTGCGCTCTAGTTTTAATAACCAGGCTTCATCGACCCAAGAGCCTTGATCAATATCTCCGCCCGTCATCACATAAGCTAATTTATCAGCCAAGAAATAATCATATTCAGAAATCTCATTCCCAGCTCGTAAATTACTTAAGAACATCCGAACTAAAGCTCTGCCTTCTCGACCCTGGACTTGAATCTTGGGAGAGAGCGGCGGCCTGTAATTACTGTTAGATAAGTACTGCGCTTTTTGTTTTGCTACATCTAAAATTTCATACGGATTCGCAATAATTGAATCCGAGTCTTTCAAAAATCCTAAGTCTCTTGCCCAATACGCGCCTTTGCCCACACTCGCCATCGCGATGGTTTTAAAATTATCTTGAAAGGCTTTGTAGGGGTCTTGAGCAATAGACGCTCTATAAGCAAATTCTTTAGATCCACCCGCCCCTGGAATTAAGCCAACACCTAACTCGACTAGACCAATATAAGATTCTTGAGCGGCAACCACCGCATCTGAGTGAAGTAAAAATTCACAGCCACCACCAAAGGCAAAACCTCGAACAGCTGAAACCACAGGGATCTGGCTATATCTCAGTTTTAAACAGGTCTTTTGAAAATAATCTAAATAACTTTCTAAAGCCTCCGGGCCTTCCATTAAAAATTTTTCCCCGGCTTCCATTAAATCAGCCCCAGCTGAAAAATTTTCAATATCTTTTTGAAATATCACTAAGCCTTCATAGTTCTTCTCAGCTAAATCCACACAGGCATTCACGCCTTCTAAAACTTTGGAACTAATGGTTCCCATCTTGGTTTTTAAGCTCAGGACGGGGATATTATTTTTTAAGTGTTTATTATCTAGCCATAAACATACAGCTTCGTTTTCCCATAAAATTTTTAATTTATTTTTATTTAAATCTTTCTCAAAAATAGTTTCAAAACTAATGGCTGGCCCAAAATCTTGGCGCTCATAAACTTCTAATTTTTTTTCTCTATTTTTATTTAAAACATAAGCAGGGGAATTAAATACCCACTGGGGTAATTCTTGCGCACTAAAAGCAGCTTTATTTTTAATATCTTGATCAATCTCTGTTCTAATCATTTCCCAATCAGCAGACTGCCAGATCTCAAACGGCCCCATCTTCCAGCCAAAACCAGCTCTTAAAGCAAGATCTATTTGTCTGGGATGATCGGCGACTTCTTCTAAAACACTGGCGCAATAAATAAATAATTCCCGAAAGATGGCCCATAAAAATCCTGCTTCTGGGTTTTTATTATTTTTTAAATTGATTAATTTTTTAAATCTAGATTCCCAAGATTTATCTTCAAAGATTTCTAAAATTTCTTTCGAAGCTGAATTATTTTTAGGTCTATAAATTTTATTTTTTAGATCATAAACAAAAATCCCTTCAGACTTATCTTTTCTTTTTTCATAAAAACCTTTGCCAGATTTCTGACCCAAAGCACCTGATTTAATTAATTCTAAAACCCAAGTGGGTAAGTCATATAATTTTTTAAATAGATCTGTACTGGGCAAGCCATTTTTTAAAGTACTTAAAGCATGCGAGACAATATCTAAGCCGACTAAATCGGCCGTTCTATAAGTGGCGCTTTTGGGCCGACCTAATAACTTACCAGTCAGCTCATCCGCAACTTCAATAGGCAAATTAAAAACGTCGGTGTAATGCATAATAGAAACCAGAGAAAATATACCGACTCTATTGGCAATAAAATTCGGCGTGTCTTTGGCGCGAATAATTAATTTCCCCAGGTATCTCACCAAGAAAGTTTCTATTTGATCTAATAGATTTAAATCTGTTTTCTCATTGGGAATTAATTCAACTAAGGGCAAATATCTGGGCGGATTAAAAAAGTGGACCCCACAAAATCTTTTTTGAATCTCAATAGGTAAATGCTTCGCCATTGAATTAATAGAAAGCCCAGAGGTGTTGCTCGCCAATACAGCATGAGGCTTTAAATAGGGAATAATTTTTTCAAAACATTTTGTTTTGGTATCTAATTTTTCAACAATGGCTTCAATTACCCAATCAGCCTGACTTAAAAATTTTAAATCAGAATCTAAATCTAAATTTCTCGGGATAATATTTAATAAAGTATCGGGATGAGAGAGCGGCGAAGGGTCTAGTTTTTCAAGGCTTTTTAAACTTAATTTGATTTTACCCAAGGGATCTTTGGGATTATTTAAATCAGGGAGATCAAATAGATCCACTCTGATTCCAACACTGGAAAACAGGCACGCAATTTGAGCCCCCATCGTTCCTGAACCGATAATGGCAACATGCTGTGGTGACTGTAGTGACTCCATAGACTTCCCCTTTTCTTCTGCTAAAAAACAAGCTCGCAAGCGTATAATTTCAGGCAGGAATTACTAGCCATGTCACAGAATTTTTTTAGGTGGTTTACCCATGACTAAAACAACGGCTATTTCAAAAGGTTTAAGAGGTCAAACTGCTGGAGACACAGCTATATCCACCGTCGGTAAAGATGGCATTGGCTTAACTTACCGAGGCTATGCGATTGAAGATTTGTCACAGAACGCCAGTTTTGAACAAGTCGCTTATTTATTAATACATGGCGAAAAACCCAGCGCTGAAAATTTAGATTTGTTTATACAAAGATTAATTAATTTAAGACCCCTGCCAGCAATTATTTTAAATTTACTAGAACAAATCTCTAAAAATTCTAACCCGATGGATGTCTTAAGAACTGCCGTGTCTTTATTGGGCGTTCTTGAACCAGAAGATAATGATTTAAAATCAAAAATAAGATGTGCTGAAAGCTTAGTGGCTAAACTCCCTGGGATTTTAATTTACTGGTATATGTTTTCTCATAAAAATATAAAAATAAATTTATCTAAATTTAATAATTTCTTATCTACGGCGGCTTATTTTTTAAATGGTTTAAATTTTTTAAATTTAGAAAAATCTCAAGATCCAGAATTAATTAAAGCCCTAGATACTTCTTTGATTTTATATGCCGAGCATGAATTTAATGCGTCAACTTTTGCAGCCAGAATTACCGCATCGACGCTCAGTGATTATTACTCTTGTATCACCAGTGCCATTGGGACTTTGCGAGGAAATCTCCATGGTGGAGCCAATGAAGCAGCGATGGATTTAATACAAGAATGTGAAACTTACTTAAACACACCCCCTCTCTACCCTTTGATTTCATCTTCAGGTCTGTCTCTCCCGCAAGGGGAGAGACGAGATCAGGATCTGATTGAAAAAATGATTTTAAAAAAATTAGAACGCAAAGAAAAAATCATGGGCTTTGGGCACGCGGTTTATAAAACTTATGATCCCAGAAATTTAATCATTAAAAATATTTCTCAAAAATTAAGTTTAATAAATCCAAAATTTAAAAGAATTTTTGAAATAAGTTTAGCCATAGAACAAACCATGAAATCAGAAAAAAACTTATTTCCTAATTTAGATTTTTACAGCGCCAGTGCTTATTATTTTATGGGCATTCCTACGGAATTATTTACCCCACTTTTTGTAATTTCCAGAATCACTGGTTGGAGCGCCCATGTGATTGAGCAGACAAATAATAATCATTTAATTCGCCCAAATGCCAACTATATTGGGCCCGATTTAAGACGCTGGGTTTAAATTTTTTTTATTTTTTTATTTTTAATAAAGGCTGGATTTTAAATATGCGTGCACACAATTCGTCGGTAAGACCTGAGTATGATGATTTGATCTTAAAGATTGTTAACTATGTTTATGACACGCCAGTTCTTGAATCCAAGCTTGCCGTTGAAACTGCAAAATATTGCTTATTAGATTCTATTGGCGTTGCTTTATTAACTTTAAATTTTCCAGCCTGTACGAAATTATTAGGCCCTTTAGTCCCAGGGGCTTCTATGTCTAATGGCGCAAGAGTTTTGGGAACAGACTTTGAATTAGACCCTATGGAAGCGGCTTTTAATAACGGGGCTTTAATTCGATGGTTAGATTTTAATGACACTTGGCTCGCTGCTGAGTGGGGCCACCCGTCGGATAATCTCGGCGCTATTTTAGCGTGCTTGGATTATTTGCATCGCAGTAAAGACACAAAAATTCACAAGAAAATTGTCTTAGAAAATCTTATAGAAGCCATGATTAAAGCCCATGAGATCCAGGGGGTTTTGGCTTTAAATAATAGTTTTAATAAAGTCGGCTTAGACCATGTCTTATTAGTCAGAATAGCCTCGACGGCTGTGTCCACTTGGCTACTAGGAGGGAGTAAAGAGCAAGCCTGCGCTGCTTTATCTCAGGCCTGGATTGATGGATCAGCTTTAAGAACTTATCGACATGCGCCAAATACCGGCTCTCGAAAAAGTTGGGCCGCTGCCGATGCGACCGCCCGCGCCGTGCGTTTAAGTTTATTAGTATTAAAAGGTGAAATGGGTTACCCCTCTGCACTGTCCGCCAGACGATGGGGTTTTGAAGCCGTGTGTTTCGAGGGCCGAGAAATTAGCTTAGAGCGTGATCTGGGCACTTACGTGATGGAAAATATTTTATTTAAAATTTCTTATCCTGCAGAATTTCATGCCCAAACAGCCGTTGAAGCGGCGGTGAAATTACATCCAGAAATAATTAAAAAACTAGATCAAGTAAAACATATAGAAATCGAAACGACAGAAGCCTCTGTCAGAATTATTGACAAAGTGGGGCCATTAAATAATCCCGCAGATAGAGATCACTGCTTGCAATATATGATTGCGATTGGCTTGCTCTATGGGAATTTGACGGCGGATCACTATGACTCGATCATCAAGTTTTTCAGCCGTCAATTTAGAAACATGGGCAAAACAGGCTGCTTAGCTTGAGATCTCGAGAGTCAGGTCGGTAAAATTTTTAAGCATAAAATTCACAGATGACTTATTAAATT
>Ga0214919_10008077_pt1 | contig 14013 bp, 11 predicted proteins | sample LL1503_MetaG_FD_177994 | JGI IMG/M metagenome (GOLD analysis project Ga0214919, IMG submission 177994) | Freshwater microbial communities from Lake Lanier, Atlanta, Georgia, United States - LL-1503 | ecosystem: Environmental > Aquatic > Freshwater > Lake | place: USA: Georgia | collected...
ACCGCCTTCAGTCTTGTTCAACACATACACCTGACCCTCAAAGTTGGTGTGAGGAGTAATCGAACCCGGCTTACACAACACCTGACCGCGCTCAACATCTTCTTTCTTCGTTCCACGAAGCAACGCACCAATGTTGTCACCAGCTTGACCCTCATCGAGAAGCTTGCGGAACATTTCGACACCAGTACACGTCGACTTCTGTGTGTCACGCAAACCAACGATTTCAATTTCGTCACCAGTATGAACACGACCCTGCTCAATCTTGCCGGTCACAACAGTTCCACGACCAGTAATCGTGAACACGTCTTCAATCGGCATCAAGAACGGCTTATCCAATTCACGGACCGGCTGAGGAACAGAAGCATCACACGCAGCCATGAGCTCCATGATCTTGTCCTGCCACGCCTCATCACCCTCAAGAGCCTTAAGTGCTGACACCCGAACAACCGGAGCATCATCACCGGGGAACTCGTACTCGTTCAACAACTCACGAACCTCAAGCTCAACCAACTCGAGAAGTTCTTCATCATCAACCATGTCACTCTTATTCAAAGCAACAACAATGTACGGAACACCAACTTGGCGAGCCAACAACACATGCTCACGCGTCTGCGGCATCGGACCATCAGTAGCAGCAACCACCAAAATCGCGCCGTCAACTTGCGCAGCACCAGTGATCATGTTCTTGATGTAGTCAGCGTGACCAGGCATGTCAACGTGGGCATAGTGACGATTCTCCGTCTCGTACTCAATATGAGCAATCGAGATCGTGATACCACGAGCCTTCTCTTCAGGAGCCTTATCGATCTGATCAAAAGGCGTGTACTCCGCCAAACCCTTACTCGCCAACGTACGCGAAATCGCCGCAGTCAACGTCGTCTTACCATGGTCAATGTGACCCATCGTTCCAATATTCACATGAGGCTTCGTACGCTCAAACTTCGCCTTAGACATGATTTCTATCCTCTTACTTGAGTACCAGTAGGTACGGGGTTGATGTTGTTATGTTTTTAAACTTGCTGTAGCGACGATCGGGCTCGAACCGATGACCTTCCGATTATGAGCCGGATGCTCTGACCAACTGAGCTACGTCGCCTTGGCGCAGCCGGTTGGCTGGCCGGTTGTAAATATGACACCCGTCGCCGAATGCTGAGCCCTCTGTCGGAATCGAACCGACGACCTTTTCCTTACCATGGAAATGCTCTACCGACTGAGCTAAGAGGGCGTAGGAGCGCGGCGGAGCCGCGGACCGACGGAGAAGTGTACCCCCGTGATATGCCAAACAACCACTAGTTTGGGGACATGCAATCAAGCCCCGAAACTTCGCCAAACTCGTCCGAGTCTTCGGCAAAGTTGGCGGCGCAGGGCGAAATCACCTTACGCCCCGCGACCCTGGCCGACGCGGCATCTATCGCTGATATCTATAACTATGAGGTCGAAAACACGACTGCCACCATGGATCTCGTCCCTAGGTCGCTGACCGAGCAACAAGAGTGGTTAGCCGAGCGCAGCGGAGCCTTCGCCGCCATCGTGGCCGTCCTTGGGGGTCAGGTGGTCGGATTCGCCTCGCTAAGCCCCTACAAAGAACGAGCCGCCTATCGCCCGACGGTTGAAGATTCGGTCTATGTGAGACGCGATATGGGCCGCCGCGGAATCGGAAAACTCCTGCTCACAGGGGTTATTGATCTAGCCGCGACCTCAGGATTCCACTCGGTGATGGCTCGAATCGAAGCCTCGGGAGAGGCCAGCCGAGCCCTGCATACCGCCTGCGGGTTCCGGGAGGTTGGGGTCGAGATTGAGGTCGGGCGCAAGTTCAACCGCTGGCTCGACATGGTTTTGATGCAAAAAATGCTCTAAACCCGGGTCACCAGGTTTACGAGGCCTCGCAAACCAAAAGTGGTCGTCGGGCGACCGTTGACCGTGGGCCGATACGAGCCGTTGTTCAGAATTGAGGTCGAGTCTGACTTCAGCAACCCAACGATGGTTTCGACCACAATGCGTCCACCCACTGGTCCGAGTCGATTGACGTTCGGGTTGGCGGCGGCTTCGGCCAATACATAGACCCAGAGCGGGGCCTTGCCAGCAAAATTGGCTGAGATTTCGGTGATCGGTCGCTGATCGGAGGCGATTCCGGTCGCGGCACCAATCTTAATTTCGGCGTCACTGAGTGGAGCCACGCCAAGTGCTCGAGCCACATCTTGACCCGAGGCCAAACCAACCTGCTGACCACGCAACAGATTGCGCAATGCCAAGTTGGCTGGCCCAACACCAGTCGTTGGCAAAGGCAACAAGCTCAGCGAATGAGTGAGTGATCCGTCAATTTTGTACGACGGCTGAAAGTTTCCGGTTGCACCGGGCGCACTCGGCAAGAACAAGTTCCAATCAATGGCAAACGATGAAGGTGACGGCGAAAAGCCAGTGAGATCACTGCCTGCAACATACGTTCCGGAAAACACTGGTACTCGATCAGTTGCTTGGTTGATCTTGTACAACGCGCGAACTTGTGTATGTCCAAAGCGATAGGCGGCCACTGCAAATTCAACGGGCATCTGTGCACAGTTGTTATAAATGCGCAGATTTGTCTTCCAACCTTGTGCTGTCAACGACACCACTGCTTCTTTAGTTCTTTGTCCGGCGATTTGTGGAAGGTAGTCGTTCAACGCAATCCATTGATACGCATTTGTGACTTCTTTGCGAGCCTGGGCGAACACTTGAGCATTGGTGAGTCGACGATTGTTGGCCTTAATGCGATCAACGGTTTTGTTATGAAAACGAATGAAGAGCGAGTGTATGCCTGCAACGATTCGGTTTTCATCATTGCGTGGATCACCAATAAGTGCTTGACCATTTGCGTCGCGCGGTAAATCCATTGCACCGGTATCTGTTGAACCAGTGAGAGCTGCACCAGTCAACAAATGCATGCCGTCGGCGTTATACAAAGTTGGAGATGCTATTGGTCCAGATCCGTACAACGAATCAAGATCAAGTTGCGGGGTGCGTTTATTGACTAATGCCGATGGACTAACCGGGGTAGTTAAATCGTTCGCACGATCATCAAATGTGATGTCGTGATCAATGAATTGACCGAAGTATGTATAGGCCGCGGGAATCGCATTGTTGTCTTCGAGATCGGGTTCGATCTGTGGATTGGGATTAGCTTCAGCGGGCGCAATCATGGCCAGTGACAACGCTTGTAAGTCGCTGGTTTCCCACGAGGCATTGGGCAATGAACTGAAAAGTTCGCCGTACCCACTGCCCGGTTGACCACAGGTTGATGCGGCTGATGTTTGGGCTTCGGCTGGCGATGAGGCAACACTCACGGCGGCGATTGAGCTGGCGGATAAGACGAGGGCGGAGATGAGTTTTTGTTTCACGCCAAGAATCTGACAAACGCAGGTATGAAAAGACCGTAAAGAAGTTTTGAGAACGGTAAGAACAACCTCAAGAATGACAGGCCAAGAAACACAAACGCCCGATTGCGATTGCAATCGGGCGTTTCGTTGTGGGCCGAGCAGGATTCGAACCTACGTAGGCAATGCCGGCAGATTTACAGTCTGCTCCCTTTGGCCGCTCGGGCACCGACCCATATGTTTGCGAACTCTGATCGTATCGCCCACGACCTACCGCTGACACCTGCCCGATTCAGGTAGTTGGGCGCATTACGCTTTGAATATGCCCACATTTGATGTTGTTTCCGAAGTTGATCACCAAGAAGTCAAGAATGCGGTCGATCAGGCCCAGCGCGAAATCGCCACCCGCTTCGATTTCAAGAACACCGAGTCGTCCATTGAGCAAAAAGACCTCGTGATCACCCTCCGCACAGTCAGTGAAGACCGCTTGAACGCCCTCAAAATTGTGCTCGAAGAACGACTCGTCAAGCGCGGGGTCTCACTACGTGGTCTCGAGTACGGCAAGGTCGAAGAGGCCAGCCATAACGCGGTGCGACTCGTGGTCACCATCAAGGTCGGGATCTCATCTGACAAGGCTCGCGAGATCAATCGCCTGATCAAGGAAAAAGGTCCCAAGGGAGTCAGCAGTCAGACTCAGGGCGACACCATTCGCGTCACCAGCAAAAAGCGCGACGATCTACAAGAAGTAATGAGTCTGCTCAAGGGTCAAGACCTCGAGATCCCGTTGCAGTTCGACAACTTCCGCGACTAAGTACCAAATACATATCAATTTGATATATTTTTGGCATGTCCCATGCCAGTGTCCTTGATCGCCTGACCAAACAGGCCAGCGCATCTCACGGATACGTGACGCCCGAAACTGCCAAGCAATGCGGCGTCGAACCTAATCGCCTCCCGGTACTAGTTGCGCGTGGCCGACTCGAGCGAGCTGGTTGGGGCGTGTACCGCGTCCCCTCGTTGCCACGGTTACCACTCGATCGCTTCGCAAGAGTTTTACTTGAGGTTGGTACACCAGCGGTGTTTTCGCATACCTCAGCAATTGATCTTCATCAACGCTCCGATAGTGGACTGCCTCTTCACATCACTGTGCCAGTCGGCCGACGCGTTCGTCGAAAGTTCAGCGACGAGATTGTTTTTCATTTCGCCAATCTTGACGCGAGTCAAGTCGTACAAGTTGATGGCATGTCATGCACCACCCTTCGTGATGCACAAGATGCATGCGCGCAAGACGGCCTTACCGCAACTCGCCCTCCACAGATCATTCAGGGTCGTTCGTTGCTTTCGTGGGCCAACATCATTGCCGATCACATTTTTGCCACCACTCAAGCGAACGAGGTACGACTCTTCGGATCAGTTGCGCGTGGCGATGAACATGCCGATTCTGATATCGACTTATTGGTGATCATTCCATTTACAGGACGGCATATTGATATCACTGTTGCTATCCAACGGGAACTAAAGAACTTCCCAGTATCAGTTGATGTCATTGCGGTGAGACCAGAAGAACTCATGGAGAAGGAATCTCAAAGCTTGATCATTACGAACGCAATCAACAATGGCCGAATCCTCGTTTCCCGCTGAAGTCGTTCGCGAGTTTGATCATTGGATGTCGATTTCTCGCCAAGACTTAGACGCCGCGCGTTTCATCCATCTAGCTTCGGACGAGTTTCATCGAGCCGCATGTTCTTGGGCGCAACAGTCTGGTGAAAAAGCACTCAAGGCAGCCGTGTACTTAGCGAATCACATCCCGCCGAAAATTCATAATCTTCGACAAATTGCCCGATATGTTGATCCAAAACTTCAATCGGCTCTCGAGCAGTTAGACCTTGAACTCTTAACCTATTGGTCAATTGAATCTCGTTACCCGTCAGTTCATCTCGACATCAATTCAAGTGATGCAGAACTCGCGATTTCTATTGCCCACGAACTCTTTGAAATTGTTCAACAACATTGTTATGAAATACTCGGTCGAAGATAAAAAGTCTCTTAGAAAAACTGACCACCGAATTCGGGGTGTTGTCGCGCCCGATCAGTCTTCAGATGGAGCTTCGGCTGCACGCTTTTGTAGCTCGTTAACCACACTCGCATCGGCCAACGTTGTGGTGTCACCAAGATTGCGTCCTTCAGCAACATCGCGCAACAAACGACGCATGATCTTGCCACTGCGCGTCTTCGGCAACTCTGGCGTGAAGTAAATCATTTTCGGTTTCGCAATCGCACCAATTTCTTTGGCCACATGATTGCGCAAATCTGTTTCGTTGGCTTCGTATCCACCACGCAACGTCACATACGCAATGATCGCTTGTCCAGTAGTCGGATCATTTGCTCCAACCACTGCTGCTTCGGCAACTGCGGGGTATGACACCAGAGCACTTTCAACTTCAGTCGTTGAAATGCGGTGACCACTGATGTTCATCACATCATCAACACGACCAAGTAACCACAAGTAGCCCTCAGAGTCGAGCTTTGCTCCGTCACCTGCGAAGTAACGACCTTCAAAACGACTCCAATACGTTTCTTGATATCGCTCGGGGTCATTCCAAATGCCGCGCAACATACCGGGCCACGGCCGTGTCAACGTTAAGTAGCCACCACCATGATCAACACGATTGCCTGCATCATCAACTACTTCAGCCGAGATACCCGGAATCGGGAATGTTGCCGAGCCTGGCTTGAGAGTTGTGGCACCAGGCAACGGACTAATCATGATGCCACCAGTTTCGGTTTGCCACCATGTGTCAACAACCGGACATTCGCCTCGACCAATCGTGTCGCGATACCACATCCACGCTTCGGGGTTAATAGGTTCACCCACCGAACCAAGCAAACGCAACGTTGACATGTCGTGCTTGGCGGGTTCGTCGTCGCCCCACTTCATGAACGTACGAATTGCCGTCGGTGCGGTGTAGAAAATTGTGACGCCGTACTTTTCAACAATTGACCACAAACGATCGTTCGCTGGATAGTTGGGCACGCCCTCGTAAATCACTTGCGTCGCACCGTTTGATAGCGGTCCGTACACGATGTAACTGTGGCCAGTGATCCAACCCACATCGGCGGTACACCAATACACGTCGCTCTCGGGATGAAGATCGAACACATACTTATGTGTGTACGTCACGTGAGTGAGGTAGCCACCCGTGGTGTGCATGATTCCTTTTGGCTTACCCGTGGTGCCCGAGGTATACAACAAGAACAACAGTTGTTCGCTGTCCATCGGTTCGGCTGGGCAATTATCTGAAGCGGTTGCCATCAGTTCGTGATACCAATGATCACGACCAGCAACCATGTTGACCTTGTTGCCACCGCGCTTCACGACAACAACATGTTCAATCGTTGGTGTTGAAGCAATTGCTTCGTCAGCGGCCGGCTTCAACTCAAAGACTTCGCCGCGGCGATATCCACCATCGGCGGTGATGAGAACTTTCGCTTCAGCATCATTGATGCGATCGGCAAGTGCCTGCGACGAGAAGCCACCAAACACGACAGAGTGCGCTGCACCAATACGCGCGCACGACAACATGGCCACTGCCGCTTCAGGAATCATCGGCAAATAGATATTGACGCGATCACCCTTGACAACACCCAATGACTTCAGAACGTTCGAAAACTTTTCAACTTCAACGAGTAGTTCGGAATAGGTAATGGTCCGCGTATCGCCTGGTTCGCCTTCCCAGTGAATCGCCACCTTGTCGCCATTGCCCGCAAGAACATGACGGTCGAGACAGTTGTACGAGACGTTTAACTTGCCACCGACAAACCACTTGGCGTACGGAACATTCCATTCGCAAATGGTGTGCCAATCTTGATCCCAATCAATCAGGTCAGCTGCTTGTTGGGCCCAGAATCCTTCGTCATCGGCCGCGGCCTGGTCATACAAATGGGTTCCAACAGCCAGTGAATTCTTCTTGAATGCAGCCGAAGGCGGAAACTTACGATTCTCCAATAAAAGATCGTCGATATTGGTCTGCTGGTCATCGGCTGACATATTTCCCCCAAACAAAGTCGAGATGTTCAAATCATTTCTCGGGTGTAACTCTAGGCGACTAGACATAAGGGGTCATGTCTGTTGCCCCCGCTCGCCCACAAGAATCGGACCTTCGATTTGGGCCAGCCGAATGGGGACTCTCTGGCGTCATTTCATTGGTATGGGGTAGTTCATTTCTGTTCATCGCGATTGCTATTGATCATGTCGCCACCCCAGTCGTACCCATGGCACGAACCTTTTTTGGTGCGTTGGCGTTGGCCTGTATTCCATCGGCGCGACGAATGGTTGAGCGATCCGATATTGCTCGACTGCTGTTGTTGTCATTCATGTGGATGGGACTTCCGTTCTTGCTCTACCCCATGGCCGAAGAAACGACGTCGACTGCAATTACCGGAATGCTCAATGGTGGACTACCAGTCGTAACGGTTGTCGTCGGTGCGATTTGGTTCCGCCGCATGCCCAGCATCTTTCGCCTGGTGTCGGTGCTCATCGGTTTCTCAGGTATTGCGCTCATCTCGTTCTCGTCGGTGAGTGGCGATGAAGAAGGAGCGTCTGCTGATATTCGCGGAATTGTTCTTTTGCTCATTGCTCTGTTGTGTTATGGAATCGCCGTCAATATCGCTGCACCATTGCAACGAAAGTATGGAACGCTCCGACTCATGTTGTGGGTTGAATCACTCGCGTGCTTATGGTCGTTGCCACTTGGCATTCCCGCTTTGTTTGATAGCCAGTTTGCTTGGTCGGCGTTGTTAGCACTGCTTGCCCTTGGTGCGGTCGGCACCGGACTTGCTTTCGCGGTCTACGGAGTTTTGCTTGGTCGATCAGGAACCGTACGTGGCATGATCGGAACGTTTTTCACACCCATTGTCGGGGTAATACTCGGCGTGCTCTTTCGCGATGAACACATTCGCTGGCCAGCAATTGTCGGCATGTTGATTGTTGTTGCCGGCGCCATTATGACGAGCCGCCCCGACCACAACTAATCAGGCGTCGCGGCGTTTGAAGACCGTATGAGCAAACAAAGTGAAGCCCAAAATCCACAGTCCGAAATATCCAACCGATCCCCAACGCCCAAAGTCCATATCTGAATCCTCAAGCTGCAACGCACTCATGCCAGTTTGAAATGGCATCCACTCGAACCCTATGGAGTTGATCACGACAGACAGCAGACCACCAATCAGTGATTCAAGAAGCAACGGCCATAAAACCAAAACAGCAACTGCGCTTGGTGGGTTGCGTGTCAAGGTGCCGATCGCCATTCCGAGAAGCGATACCAAAATACTCAGCGCAATCATTCCTAAATAAGCCTGACCCATTTTGTCATTTGACAATTTGCCCACTGCGCCGCGTGAATCCAATATCGCTTCACCCGCTGTATTGCCGACCAAAATAATGAATGCAGTAAGTCCACCCGACAAGATTGCAAGCACAATACCTTTGGCCACATACACCTTGGTGCGCCGAGGGTTCGCCGCCAACGTCAGTCGAATTGTTCCTTGCGAATACTCCTGTGTGATGGCTAGAACTCCGATAATTCCGAAGAGCAACACACTCAACGAACCGCTGCCTAACAAAACGGCCGAAACGGCTCGTTCATCGACTGAGTCCACATTGATAAACGCCATTGTCAACAATGTGATTAACAGTGGCAGCGCAACCGCAAAACACGCCATCGTGATGTTTGAACGAACAGTGCGCAACTTGAGCCACTCGCTACGGATGAGAGCAATCATGATGCAACTCCCTTCGATTGAGTTTCGGTGTTTCCGTGATATTGGACCGCATCGGCGGTGACTTCTAAGAATGCATCTTCAAGCGAGCCGGTTTGGGTCGACAATTCGTGCAACACCACATTGTTCTTTGCAGCAAGTTCGCCAATCGTTGCTGCCGCGACGCCATGGAACTCAGCGACATCCTGACCAAGTGAGACGTGCATTCCTTGACCCTGTGCCACTGACACCAACGAATCAAGTTGCGGGCTTTTCACGACTACCCACTTTTTGGCGTATCGATCAATGAACTCGGGAACCGTGCACTCAGTGATCAAACGACCTTTACCGATCACAATCAGATCATCGGCCATCAGTGCCATTTCTGAAAGCAAGTGACTACTCACTAAAACCGAACGACCTTGCGAGGCCAAATGCTTGAGCATCTCGCGAATCCAACGAATACCTTCAGGGTCAAGCCCGTTCGCTGGTTCATCCAAGATGACAACTTTTGGATCGCCCAACATGACTGACGCAATACCTAGTCGCTGTTTCATACCCAGCGAAAACTGTCCGACTCGTTTTTTCGCCACGTCGGTGAGCCCAACGAGTTCAAGTACTTCATCAACTCGCTTGGGTGACATGCCATTACTCATGGCCAACCAACGCAAATGGTTACGTGCAGTACGGCCACTATGTGCATTACCCGCATCGAGTAACGCTCCTACTTCATGTAGCGGTTTCTTCAGCTCTCGATACGACTTACCATCAAACAGTGCGGTTCCCGATTGCATACGGTCAAGCCCAATCATGCAACGCATCGATGTGCTCTTGCCCGAGCCGTTTGGCCCAAGGAATCCCGTGACTCGCCCTGGAGTCACGGTGAACGACAACGAATCAACAGCAGTTGTTGATCCGTACTTTTTGGTTAAACCCTCAACGGTGATCACCGCTGTAACTTAGTCCACTCCATCACAGTAAAACCGCCAACCCCATTCAGATCTAGAAGTGTCTCTGCTTCACTGATTCGACTACGCATTTTCATCGCCCGCAACCCAGGCCGCGCCGCTTCTTCATTCCAAATTCGCTTACCCTCTTCAACCAATTCATCAATTCCCCACAGTTGTAAGAACTGCGATTGTGATCGCACCGAGTCTGGTTGCCCGCAGATTGCAATGACTTGGTCAATGCAGACGTCGGTTGTGATGTCTTGCGCAGCAACATTGCGCAAGTAGTGCGCTCCCTTTTCGTGGCCCGCATACGTACGTAACCAATCGCGCCATGGACGCTGTGCAAGTTCAGCAGTTAACGGAACTGCATAATCAATCACAACAAGTCGTCCATTCAAACGACTCAAGATGTCACTCACCCATTCGCCCGCTGCTTGTTGCCACGGAATGCGAGCACCAAGAATTGGTTGCGTAGGTAATGCAAATGCGGGCTCTTCACTGAGTGGATACAGCACTTCGCTAAACGCATCTGCATGATGCGTCACCCATGCTTCACGCCATGTGCCATCACACACCAGCAAACGAAATGGCAAGTTGTCAAGTAATTCGTTGGCAAGTACAACACCGCGCAACTCTCCACTGGGTAACAACTTCATTGACGTCACACCAGCGGGATGTGTCTCCCACTGTGCCTCACCAATTTCTACACATACGTATCGCGACACATCGCCAGCCAGACAATCTGGCTGCGCAGCAATCACGGCTCGAGCTAGTCCACCCGGCCCCGCGCCGACATCATAAATATGAAAGTCATCCGGGCTGCCCATATCGCGCCACCACGCATCGAGTGCACGGGCAATCACTGTTCCGAATAACGGACCAATTTCGGGAGAAGTAATGAAGTCACCGCGTCGACCGGCACGTCCGACACCAGAGGTATAGAAACCTTGAGCGCCATACAGCGCTTCGTTCATGAAGTGATCGAAGCGAACCTGTTCATTGTCAGCCGCATTAATGATGCGACCGATGTGTTCAGCGGCCGAAGGCACCGGTGAGATCGGCAAGATCGCCGAAACGCAACACCACACCTGGCAACACACCAAACACGATGGTTCCTGCAGTTGTGATAACCATGGCCGCAATCAAAGAACTTGGTGTCTTCACGGCAGATGTTTCGCCATTCGGTGCAGGCTTCATCCAGATTTCACGCATGATGCTGCCGTAGTAACCAAACGCGATCACCGAGTTGACCGCACCAATCACTGCGATGCCGTAACCCCAGCCACCGCCTGCTTCAAGAACTGCGCGGAAAGCAGTGAACTTGGCGATCCATCCACCGAGCGGTGGAATACCAGCCAACGATGCCAAGAAGATTGTCATCAACACACCAAGGCCAGGCGCATACGAGAACAGGCCGCCGAAGCTACTGATCTCACCACTACGTGTTGTGCGTGATGCTGCAATGACAACGGCGAACATTCCGAGGTTCATTGCTGCGTACACAATCAGATAAACAACAACCGACTGCAATGCAGGTCCAGCGGCATCGCCAGTTCCGGCAACTGCAAGCGGCATCAAGATGAAACCGCCTTGGCTGATGCTCGAATACGCCAACATACGAATGATGTTGGTCTGACGCAATGCAACCAAGTTGCCTAGGGTCATCGTGACTGCAGCGAGCACCCAGATGAATGGTTGCCACACATCTTTCGCCTGCGGGAAGCCGACATAAATGAGTGTCACGAGCGCAACAAATCCAGCGGCCTTACTGGCCACCGACAAGAACGCAGTCACCGGTGTTGGAGCACCTTCGTAAGTATCGGGTGCCCAGGTATGGAACGGAACAGCTGAAACCTTGAAAGCAAAACCAACAATGACAAAGGTGATGGCGAGTGCTTGCACTCCACCGAACTTGCCCTCAACTGTCAGTTGACGACCAATTTCGCTGAGCAAAGTACTTCCGGTTACTCCGTACAACAAGCTCATGCCGTACAACATGATCGCTGAAGCGAAAACACCAAGTAGGTAGTACTTGACACCCGCTTCGTTGCTCTTGCGATCACGCTTGCGCCAGGCAGCCAACATGTAGGCCGGAATACTGAGCATTTCAAGGGCCACAAAGATGCTCACCAAGTCGCGACTTGATGCCATCATCACCATTCCGGCCACTGAGGTCAGCAACAACGTGAAGTATTCACCTTGGTAGTAGTCGCCTTCTTCAACATGGTTTTGCGATAGCAACACCACAACATATCCAGCGATTAAAAACAGTGCTTTCAACGTGAGTGCAAACTCGTCAATGACGTAGCGGCCGTCGAATAGTGACCGAACATTGATATCGCTCACTGCCAAAGTGAGCACCGGCACCAACGCTGCCAACATCACAAAGCCGGTCAATGTTGCGGTGATCCACTTCTTGCTTTCACTGGTGAACAGATCAACAAGAATGATGAGGCAAATGCCACCAGCCAACACGATCTCGGGCGCGATGGCGTGGTAGTCGACAGACGGTGACTGCCACGGAATCTGAGCGAGGATCGAAGAAAGCACGAATCAGCCTCCGAATGCCTTCAAAGCCACATGCACTGCGGGGTCGATGATCTTGAACATCAGCTGCGGATACACACCGAAGACAACAATGGCCAACAGGAACGGTGTCCAGGCAATCCATTCGAAAACATTCACGTCATGAATGTCGCTGCTGTGATCGTCATGACCGTGATCAGCATGACCGTGACTGTGATCATCATGTGAGGCTCCAGCAAATTCAGCCTTGGGTTCACCAAAGGCGGTGCGCTGGAACAGCCACAACAAGTACGCAGCAGCAAGAACGGTGCCGAGGGCAGCAATCACCATGTACACACGGAATGTCACTTGAGACAATCCGGCAGCCGGCGAGTACGTCGACAAGATGGCGGGGAACTCACCCCAGAATCCGGCAAGACCAGGTAAACCAAGTGACGCCATCGCACAGAATCCCAAGATCCAACCGAGGCGCGGCATCTGCTTGAGCATGCCACCAAGTCGAGCGATTTCGAGTGTGTGATAACGATCTTTCACACTGCCGGCAACGAAGAACAACATGCCGGTGATGAGACCGTGAGCGACCATTCCGAAGATGGCGGCGTTAAAGCCCATTGGTGTGAGTGTTGAAATACCCAACATCACAAATCCCATGTGAGCAACCGACGAGAACGCAATCAAACGCTTCATGTCGGTTTGCGCCAAACAACCAAGCGCACCGTAGATAATTCCGATGACGGCAAGAAGACCGATCCAAGGCGCCCATTCTTTTGCCGCAGTCGGAAGAATCGGAATTGCGATGCGCACGAAACCGTACGTACCAAGTTTCAACAGAATTGCGGCCAAGATAACTGAACCTTGGGTTGGTGCTTGTGTGTGCGCATCGGGCAACCAGGTGTGGAACGGGAACATCGGAACCTTGACGGCAAAGCCGACAAACATTCCACCAAAGATCCAGATCTGCGCCGAACGACCGATGAGTCCACCATATTCAGCAAGTTGTGGAATCGAGAACGACGGCTCGACACCAGCCGGCAGTTCTCCACGAACTTTGTAGAACAACGCGATAAAGGCAACGAGCATAAGCGCCGAACCGAACATCGTGTACAAGAAGAACTTGAGCGATGCGTACTGACGATTTTCGCCACCCCACACACCGATCATGAAGTACATCGGCAACAACACCACTTCGAAGAACACGAAGAACAAGATGAGGTCTTGTGAGATGAAAGTTCCGGCCATACCTGTCTGCAAGATGAGCATCAAGATGAGGAAAGCCTTCGGGTTACCCGGCGACGGAACATGATTCCACGAATAAACCATCACCAGCACCGTGACCACCATTGACAAGAAGTAGAGCGGCAAGCTCATTCCATCGAGACCAATCGTGTAATTACTCGAGATGACTTTGATCCATTCGGCGTTCGCGAAGA
>Ga0214919_10008078_pt1 | contig 14010 bp, 12 predicted proteins | sample LL1503_MetaG_FD_177994 | JGI IMG/M metagenome (GOLD analysis project Ga0214919, IMG submission 177994) | Freshwater microbial communities from Lake Lanier, Atlanta, Georgia, United States - LL-1503 | ecosystem: Environmental > Aquatic > Freshwater > Lake | place: USA: Georgia | collected...
GCATGATGACCGTGCCTATGAGGTCCATGTGGGGAAAAGGGTTGAGGGTGACGCGCCCCATTTGCCAAGCGGTGTCGTCGCCGAGTTGCCTTGCAGCGTAGCCGTGCGCTGCTTCATGCAGGGTGATGGCGAGCAACACAGGTATCGCATGGGTAGAAATTGTTTGTACTAATTCATTGAAATTCACAAAAGTATTCTCTCACTAAATTTTGTCAATTTATCGGTGAAAAGTATGTGATAAACCCTTTTTTTAAGCGCTTTAGGATGCGCTAAACCCCGATTTAGGCTTTATTTATCGCAATCATAAGCCTAAAAGTTCTAATTTCCCCAGGCCTTGACGTAAAACTTCTGGCTCACCACCATCGCCCATCGGTGTGAGGTCCACCACGGTGGTGGCTTGGAGGGTACAAGCACCTGCATCGACCACCGCTGCCAGTTGGTGTTCATAGCGTTCACGTATGCGTTCGGCGTCGTTCAAGGGCTCGGTGTCATCTTTGGGAATCAAGGTGGTGGCCAGCAAGGGCGCGCCATGGATCTCTAACAAAGCCAGCAAAGTGGTGTGGTCAGGTACGCGTAGCCCGATGGTTTTGCGCTGTGGATGGGCGACACGGCGTGGCACTTCTTTGGTGGCTTCCAAAATAAAGGTGTAAGCCCCGGGCGTCGCGGTTTTGAGCAAACGAAATTGGCGGTTGTCCACTTTGGCGTAAAGCGCCAGTTCACTCAGGTCGCGGCACAGCAAAGTGAGATGGTGCTTATCGTCGACACCGCGAATCTGGCGCAAGCGGTCAATCGCCGCCTTGTCGTCCAAATGGCAAACCAAGGCATAACTGGAGTCGGTGGGTACGGCCACCACGCCACCTTGGGTTAACAAGGCCGCCGCTTGTTTCAGCAGGCGTGCTTGCGGGTTATCCGGATGGACTTGGAACAGCTGTGCCATAAAGTGGCCGTGGTCTTATTGGATGCGGTGGGCGAGCAATTCCCACACCGGTGTCAGGTCACCGGGCAACCAAGGCAATGCGCCTAAATCGGTATGGCTTTCATCGGGGCTGTGAAAGTCGCTGCCCCGAGACGCCGCCAAACCAAACTCACGCGCCATGTCGGCGTATTGGATGGCCTCGGCCGCCGAGTGGCTGCCCGTCACCACTTCCACCGCTTGACCACCGTGGTTTTTGAACTCGGTGAACAAGGCGTATTCCTCGGTGGGTGTGAAGTCGTAGCGTGCAGGGTGGGCAATGACAGCAACACCTTGGCATTCGCGAATCCAACGGACAGCATCACCTAAACCCGCCCAGCGGTGTTCGACATAGCCTGGTTTGCCTTCAGTGAGAAAACGTCGAAACACCTCGTAGGTATCTGCACACACACCGCTTTCGACCAAATAACGGGCAAAGTGGGTGCGAGAAATCAGGTCAGGGTTGCCAGCAAAGGTGAGGGCACCTTCAAAGCTGCCATGAATGCCGACTTTGGCCAAACCTGCTGCCATGTCCAACGCCCGTGCGTGACGGCCACCACGTGTGGTGCGCAAGCCTATCTGCATGCGTGGGTCTTGCGGGTCAAAGCCCAGACCCACGATGTGAACGGTTTTGCCGGCGAAAGAGACAGAAATTTCGGTGCCATGCAAATACCCCATGCCTAAAGCTTGGGCGGCGGCGCAGGCACGTGCTTGGCCACCTATTTCGTCATGGTCGGTGAGAGCCCACAACTCAACCCCGTTGGCATGGGCACGTGCGGCCAGCGCCTCGGGTGTGAGCGTGCCGTCAGAAATGACGGAATGGCAATGCAAATCGGCGTTGAGGATAGACACGGCTCAATTGTAGGAGGGCTGCATGGCTTCTATCTGTAGCTGCAACTTCTCCATGCCTTGCCAAGCGTTGATGTCAAGTCGATAGGCCACGGTGGCTTGCACCGGCAAGCTTTGGGTGCGGCCAAACCAGATCGCGTCTACCAGTTGACCGTGCAATTGCAGCTTCATCGACAAATGTTTTTCACCCACAATTTTTTGGCTCATCACATTCACGGTGTCTTGAAACACCGGTGCAGCAAAACCCTGTCCCCATACCTGCGCTTGCAAATGCTTGACCAGATCAGGTCGTACATACTGCTGGGGCAAACTGCCGTCGGTGGCCAAGGTTTGCGCCAAGGTGGCCGCGTCCAACCACTGGTTGGCAATGTCTTGCAAGGCCAATTCGAAGGTGGCCAAGTCGTCTTCCAACAAGGTACAGCCCGCGGCCATGGCGTGACCGCCAAAGCGTAAAAGCAAATCGGGGTGGCGTTTGGCAATGGCGTCTAAGGCGTCGCGCAAATGAAACCCTGGGATAGAGCGCCCCGAACCCTTGAGCACCGCTTGCCCCTGAGATTGGCTGGTCGCAAACACAAAGCAGGGCCGGTAGTGCAAGTCTTTTAAACGACCCGCAATGATGCCGACCACGCCTTCGTGAAAGTCTTCATCAAACACACACAGTGCAGCAGGTGCTGTTTCTTCGCTGTCCATCAAGGACTCGGCAATCATCAAGGCTTGTTCTCGCATATCGCCCTCCATGCTGCGGCGTTCGCGGTTGATGGTGTCGAGTTGTAGCGCCAGTCGCCACGCCAACTCGGTATCGTCGGTGCGTAAGCACTCAATGCCCAAGGTCATGTCCGACAAGCGACCGGCGGCATTGATGCGTGGCCCAATCGCAAAACCCATGTCTTGACTGCTGGCTTGCTTGGCATCGCGTGCAGCCACTTTGAACAAGGCCGCCATGCCTGCGGGCAGATGGCCTTTGCGTATGCGCTGCAAGCCTTGCGCCACCAAGCGGCGGTTGTTGGCGTCTAAAGCCACCACATCGGCCACCGTGCCCAAGGCCACCAAGGGCAGCAAGCCGTCCAGCTTAGGTTCGGTGTCTTTGCTGAAGACGCCGCGTTGACGCATCTCAGCGCGCAAAGCCAAGAGCACGTAAAACATCACACCCACACCGGCCATGTTTTTGCTCTCAAAGTTGCAGCCAGGTTGGTTGGGGTTGACCAAGGCGTCAGGCGTGGGTAACTCGGGGCCGGGCAAGTGGTGGTCGGTGATCAGCACTTGCAACCCCAAGCGCTTGGCTTCTTCCACGCCTGTGACGCTGGCGATGCCGTTGTCCACGGTGATCAACACTTTGGCGCCGCTGGCTTGAACGCGTTGGGCGATGTCTGCTGTCAAGCCATAGCCATCGACCATCCGGTCAGGCACAAGAAAGCTGACCTGCTGAGCGCCCAACTGGGTTAATCCACGCAAGGCAAGCGCACAGGCGGTGGCGCCGTCGCAGTCGTAGTCGGCCACGATGCACATAGGCAATTGCTTGGCAATGGCGTCAGCCAACAACTGGGCGGCAGCATCTATGCCTTTCAGTCCAGCCGGTGGCAGCAAAAGCGCTAATTCGGTTTTGAGTTGTTGCGCATCGTGTACGCCTCTTGCGGCATAAAGGCGAGCCAGCAAAGGGTGCACACCGCTTTGTTCTAAGGCCCAGACGCTGCGGGGTGGGACATCGCGTACCTGAAGTTTCATTCCAATAAATCACAAAGTTGGATGGGGTGAAGCCAATGCTGAAGCCGACGAATCCAGCTTGGCGTTTGTGTTTGTAGCCACACACCGCGCACGGGGTTGCACAACAATACCTGTTCATGCCGTGTGAGCGCTGGGATGATGGTGTTTTCCAGTACCGTCGAGAAAGCAGGCACAAACACCTCGGGATTTTGGCTGAGCCAGGCTTCACGCAGGCTTTGGTCAAGCTGCACCGCCGCAGGGGCGTTGGATGAGCCCATGGTCGTCGGCAATTCGCCTGTGCCACTAAACCAAATGGAGTTCAAAGCCACAGCCCGGTGGTCGTTGATGGGATGGGTGTAGAGCAGCATTTGCATTTCATTTTGTAACCGCCGCAGCAAGCGTTCATCATGGGTTTGCGCTGCGATGCCATGGGGTTGTAACCAATGGTCAATGCGTTGACCGTTGACACAGTCCAAGGACACGCTGGGTAAGTGTTTGAATACCGTGGCGTGCGCCAACCAACGCCCAGGCTGATGGGCATGCAAATGGATGCCGTCTTGTTCCAAATACGGTCGCATCGCGTCACCCAATGCAGCGGTTTCGTCGGCGGTGATAGGCGTGGGTACGCTCAAATTCACTTGCCCCTGGCTGATGTGCCAATGCACGGCGTCGATGAACGCCCAGCCATGGTCTGAAGGGCCATGCAAACCTTGCGCTTGCGCGGCCACAGCAGCCAGCGGCACCTGACCATTTTTGACATCCCAACCCATCGCTTGTGCCCATGCCATTTCATGGCAGGCGCTCATGGCCGTGTCTGGCATTTGGGTGGTTGGGGTGGATTGCACTTGTCGCCACAGTGGTTGGTGTGTCGGCGCCAGTGCCGTGTTCAAAGCTGGTTGCCAATGGCCTCGGTCGGGGTGGTCTGCGGACAAGCCTGCAGGCAAGGCAAAAGCCACAATGGTCAAAGGAGAAGTGGGCTGCATAAGAGGATTGTGCAAGATGCCACAATCGGCCTGCATGAATCTTTCAAGTCTCCCTTTTGAATTGCGTCTGGGCTGGCGTTACACCCGCGCAGGGCGTGCAGCCCGTCGTAACCGATTTATCTCTTTTATTTCTTCCGTGTCGATGTTGGGCATTGCGCTAGGGGTGGCTGCACTCATCATCGTCTTGAGTGTCATGAACGGCTTTCAAAAAGAGGTGCGTGACCGCATGTTGGGCGTGCTGTCGCACATCGAGGTATTGGCCTACACCAGCGCCGCCTTGGACAACCCCGCTGGCTTGCAAAACAAAATCGGCTTGAACCCCCAGGTGATCGCCAGCGCCCCCTTTGTGATGTCGCAGGTGTTGTTGGCACAGGGCGAGGACATGCGCGGTGCCCTGGTGCGTGGCATCGACCCCATGCAAGAAGGCTTGGTCACGGATGCGGTGGCTGTGATGGCCCCCGAGGTCTTGGTGAAGTTGCAGCCAGGCAGCTTTGGCGTGATTTTGGGTGGCGAGTTGGCCAGAGCCTTGGGCGTGAAGGTGGGCGAGCACATCACCTTGGTGGCGCCCAGTGGGCAGGTGACACCTGCCGGTGTGGTGCCGCGCTTGAAGCAACTCACCGTGGTCGGTTTGCTGGACTCGGGTCACTATGAATACGACGCTTCCTTGGCTTTGCTGAACATCGTGGATGCGCAAAAGATTTTTCGTTTAGAAGGCCCCAATGGCCTGCGGGTAAAACTGAAAGACGCGCAACTGGCGCGGCAGGTGGCGGCCGAACTCTCACCCCTGTTGGGTGACGATGTGATGGTGCGTGACTGGACCCGCGCCAACCGCAGTTGGTTCGCGGCGGTGCAAATTGAGAAACGCATGATGTTCATCATCTTGACCCTCATCGTGGCGGTGGCAGCGTTCAATTTGGTCAGCACCTTGGTGATGACGGTCACCGACAAACGGGCCGACATCGCCATTTTGCGTACCTTGGGGGCCAGTCCAGCGAGCATCATGGGCATCTTCGTGGTGCAAGGGGCCTTGGTGGGTGTGATCGGCACCTTGTCGGGTTTGGCGCTGGGGTTGTTGGTGGCGTTCAATATTGGCAGCATCGTGCCGGCCATCGAAAAAGCCTTGGGGGCAAGTTTTTTGCCCAAAGACATTTACCTGATCAGCCGCATGCCCAGCGACCCGCAGTGGGCCGATATTGGGCCGGTGGTCATCATTGCTTTGGTGTTGGCTTTGGTGGCGACGCTCTACCCGAGTTGGCGAGCCAGTCGCATCGATCCCGCAGAGGCTTTGCGACATGAATAAGCGGGTCTTGCAAGCCCAAAGTTTGGGCCGACGTTTCCACGAAGGTGTGATTGATGTGACCGTGTTGCAGGGCATCGATTTGCAAGTGCAAAGCGGTGAAACCTTGGCGGTGGTGGGTACCTCGGGCTCGGGCAAAAGCACCTTGTTGCATTTGCTGGGTGGTCTGGACACCCCCACTACCGGTCATGTGACCCTGCTGGGTCAGGCCTTGGCTGGCTTAGACGCCACTGCCTTGGGGCGTTTGCGCAACCAGCATTTGGGTTTCATCTACCAGTTTCACCATTTGCTGCCCGAGTTCAGCGCCTTGGACAACGTGGCCATGCCTTTGTGGATACGCCGCATGCCCCGTGAACAAGCCGCTGTGCAAGCGAAAGCCATGTTGACCGCGGTGGGTTTGGCCGAGCGACTGCACCACACGCCCAGCGAGTTGTCGGGGGGTGAGCGCCAACGTGTGGCGATTGCCCGCGCTTTGGTGACCCATCCGGCGTGTGTGTTGGCCGATGAACCCACCGGCAACCTCGACCGTTCCACGGCTGACAGTGTGTTTGCGCTGATGTTGCAACTGGCCAAACAGCAAGGCACCGCGTTTGTGGTGGTGACACATGACGAGCGCCTTGCTGCGCAGTGTGACCGGCAACTGCGCTTGGTCGCGGGGCGCTTGGTTTAGCCTGCGGCACGCACCTGCACAAGGATTGCTTCGGCGGTTTGCTTCGTCGCTGCGCTCCTCGCAATGACAGCAAGTCGCCATGCCCGCGACAATCTCCCCATGACCTGGATAGACAGCCACTGCCACCTCGACGCCGCTGAATTCGCAAACGACCGCGACGCCGTGCGCCAAGTCGCCCGCGCAGCTGGTGTTCACACCTGTGTCATTCCCGCGGTGAAGGCAGCCAACTTTGACGCGGTGCGCTTGCTCGCCCACCAGCATGGCGATGTCTACGCCTTGGGCATACACCCGCTTTACACGCCGCAGGCCCAGGAGGCCGACTTGCAAATCCTGAGCAACGCCTTGCAACAGCACCAAGCCGACCCGCGCTTGGTGGCGGTGGGTGAGATCGGCCTCGATGGTTTTGTGCCGGGCTTGGACATGGCGCGGCAACAACTCTTTTACAAAGCGCAGCTGAAGCTCGCGCAACAACTCGACTTGCCGGTCATCTTGCATGTGCGGCGCAGCGCCGATTTGCTGCTCAAGGGCTTGCGTCAAACACCTGTGAAGGGCGGCATTGCCCACGCGTTCAACGGCAGTGTCCAGCAGGCCCAGCAGTTCATCGCCATGGGGTTCAAATTGGGCTTTGGTGGTGCGTTGACCTTTGAACGTGCCAACCAGTTGCGCTTGCTCGCCACCCAGTTGCCCATGGACGCCTTGGTACTGGAAACCGATGCGCCCGATATACCGCCGCATTGGCATTACGTCACCGCCGAGAACCGTGCCAAAGGTGTGCCACAAGGGCGCAACACGCCAACCGAAATTCCACGCATTGCGCAGGTGCTGGCGGACTTGCGTGGTATCTGTTTGGATGAAGTGCAGCAAGCTACGACCAGCAATGTGAAGGCGGCGTTGGGACTGCATTAACAACCGCGCACCTCAGGTGTTTGTCTCAGGTCGGCTGCCCCTCGCTTCGCTCGCAATGACGACGAGCGGCGACAATCTACCCCATGGCAACCTCCTCCCTACCGCAAGTCAACATCTCCGAGCATGGCAAGGTGCGCTATTTGCATTTGGGCTCAGAGTGGGTGCAAGGCTCTATGGACACCGGCAAGCCCAACGCCATTCATCTGGACTATGTGCAGCGCATGCAAGCGTGGTTGTTGTTTGTCGAGCCTGACGCGGTCAGCCAATTGCACGCCATGCAGCTGGGGCTGGGCGCGGGGGCGCTCACCAAAAACTGCCACAAGGTGCTGGGCATGCAGACCACCGCCATCGAACTCAACCCGCAAGTGATTGGTGCATGCCGCAGTTGGTTTGCCTTGGCCGCTGATGACGATAAGTTGTCGGTGGTGTTGGGTGATGCCGCCGAGGTGGTGGCGCACACCTATTGGCGCGGTCAAATCGATGTCTTGCATGTGGACTTGTACGACCACGAAGCGGCAGCGCCCGTGTTAGACGATACGGATTTTTATGCCCAATGCCGCCAACTGTTGACCGCCCAAGGTTGCATGGTGGTTAACCTGTTTGGCCGCTCTTCACGTTATGACACCAGCCTCGCCCACATCACCCAAGCTTTTGGGGAGCAAGCGGTGTGGGCTTTCAAGCCCACCAAAGAGGGCAATACCGTGGTTCTGGCGCAGGCGCAAGTGCAACGTCCTGCGCGAGAGGTCTTGCAAACCCGCGCCGATGCGATTCAAGCGCGGTTTTCGTTGCCTGCACCGCTTTGGCTCAAGGTTCTCAAGCCGGTGGCGGTTTAGAGGACAATGCCCGTCTTACTGTTGCTGGGGATCGTGTTGTGTCGATCAAAAGTGAAAAAGATTTTGCTTCAGGTTTGATGTTCATCACCATCGGCGGTGGCTTTGCATGGGCCAGCGCGTCTTCCTACACCATTGGTTCGGCCAGTCAAATGGGGCCGGGCTACTTTCCTTTGGTGTTGGGCTTGGTTTTGCTGATGCTGGGCGGTCTGATTTTGTTTTTTTCCTTGGTGGTGGAAACCCCTGACGGTGGAAAAATAGGCAGCATTGCTTGGCGGCCGCTGCTTTGTATTTTGGGCGCCAATTTGGCGTTTGGCGCATTGCTCGGTGGCGTTGAGGGCATTGGCCTGCCTTCCATGGGCTTGGTGGTGGCGATTGTGGCGCTGACGGTTATTTCAGCCATGGCGGACGAAACCGCGTTTCATCTGCGCCGAGTGTTGGTGCTCTCCACCATTTTGGCCGCCGGCAGTTACGGCATCTTCATCGCTTTGCTGGGCTTGCAAATGCCCGTGTGGCCTGCGTTCTTAGCTGTGTAGACAGGACACTTATGGACTTACTTGCCAATTTAGCTACAGGCTTTGGGGTTGCCGCCACGCCTATCAATTTGTTGTATGCCTTGGTGGGTTGCTTGCTGGGCACCTTGATTGGTGTGTTGCCTGGTATTGGTCCAGTGGCCACCATCGCCATGTTGTTACCCGCGACCTATGCCTTGCCTCCTGTATCGGCCTTGATCATGTTGGCCGGCATTTACTATGGCGCGCAATACGGTGGCTCGACCACCGCAATTTTGGTCAACCTGCCGGGTGAATCGTCTTCGGTGGTAACCACCATCGATGGCTACCAAATGGCCAGGCAAGGGCGTGCTGGCCCTGCCTTGGCCGCAGCTGGTTTGGGGTCGTTTTTCGCAGGCTGTGTGGGGACTTTGTTGCTGGCGGCATTTGCCGGTCCCTTGACCGAGATGGCTTTTGCCTTTGGTCCTGCGGAATACTGTGCTTTGATGGTCTTGGGCTTGGTGGGTGCGGTGGTGCTGGCCTCGGGTTCATTGCTTAAAGCCATTGCCATGATTGTGTTGGGCTTGTTGCTGGGCTTGGTGGGTACTGATGTCAACTCGGGGATTGCACGCTTTAGCATGGACATTCCTGAATTGGCTGATGGCATAGGTTTTGTGGCGGTGGCCATGGGCGTGTTTGGTTATGGTGAAATCATCACCAACTTGGCCAAGTCAGGCGAAGACCGCGAAGTTTTTACTGCCAAGGTGCAAGGCCTCATGCCTACCCGCGAAGACTTTCGCCAAATGATGCCGGCTGTTTTGCGTGGCACGGCCTTGGGCTCGGTGCTGGGCGTGTTGCCCGGTGGCGGCGCGGTCTTGGCTTCTTTTGCGGCCTATACCTTAGAGAAAAAAATCAAACTCAAAGCCAGCGAAGTACCACTGGGCCAAGGCAATATCCGGGGCGTGGCTTCACCTGAATCTGCTAACAACGCTGGGGCACAAACCTCGTTCATCCCATTGCTTACTTTGGGCATTCCACCCAACGCGGTGATGGCGTTGATGGTGGGTGCCATGACCATCCACAACATTCAGCCCGGCCCCCAAGTGATGACGGTCAACCCCGAGTTGTTTTGGGGTTTGATTGCGTCGATGTGGATTGGCAATCTCATGCTGATTGTGTTGAACCTGCCCATGATTGGTATTTGGATCAAACTCTTAACTGTTCCCTACCATTACCTGTTTCCGGCCATCGTGTTGTTTTGTGCGATTGGCGTCTACACCACTAACAACGCCACGTTTGACATTGCGCTGGTGGCGGCATTTGGTTTAGCGGGTTATGTTTTTCACAAACTGGGTTGTGAGCCTGCACCGCTGCTGCTGGGCTTTGTGCTGGGGCCCATGATGGAAGAATATTTGAAACGTGCTTTGAAATTGGCGCGTGGCGACTGGTCGGTGTTCGTCACACGCCCTTTGTCAGCGGCTTTGTTGGCGGTGGCCTTGGTCCTGATGGTCATGGTCTTGTTGCCCGCTGTGAAGTCCAAACGTGAAGAAGCGTTTGTGGAGGACTGACACGCATGTTGGTGAATGAACATCCGCTGCGCCGTGCTTTGCACAACGAGGTGCATGCACGCCCCCCCGAACCCATGACGGCTCCTTTGGCCATCAGCCATGTGGTGATGTTGGCTGATGCCCAAGCTCGACAAGCCAGCCGAGCACATTTGGCAGATTTGCTGCGTGACCACCACTTGCCAGTCCCCGACGAACAAGCCAACCATTTGCGGGTGGACATGGGGTCGTGGCGCTTGCGCTGGGAATTGCACACCGAGTTTGTTACTTGGACTTTCATGGCCGATGCGCCCATGGGCTTGCCCAAAGGCGAGGACTACGACTTGGCCATGCGCCGTTTACCCCAAGCGTGGCTCAAAGCTTTGCCTGGTGAATGTTTGGCGCATATCCAACTGTGGGCCAAGCTCACCCAAGATTTGTCTGACAGGGACGAGCTTCACCAGCAGTTTCGTGAGGACAGTTTGGTGGTTTGCCAACTCGCTGAAGGCTCGGCCACTTTGCACACCGATTTTCAAATCGACCCCAACGGCTGCTCACGCCTTTTGTTGCGCGTAGGGCAGTTGACGCAGCGACGCTTGGGGCGTTTGGTACAGCGTTTATTGGAAATAGAAACCTACCGCATGATGGGTTTGCTGGGCCTGCCACTGGCCCGCAGCGCGGTGCCTGCGTTGGCGGCGGCCGAGCAAGAGTTGGCTGATTTGGCGCAAGCCATACGCAGCGCCAGCCATGACCAAGAGGCCGAGCTCTTAGACCGCTTGACACGTTTGGCAGGTCAGGTGGAAGGTTTGTATGCCTCACAGCATTCGCGCTTCTCCGCCACCAAAGCGTATTTCGAATTGGTGGACAGGCGCATCAAAGACATACGCGAAACCCGCTTGCCGGGCTTTCAGTCGATGGGTGAATTCATGGACAGGCGCTTAAGCCCTGCTCGCAGCACCTGTGATTGGGTAGCCAAGCGCCAAACCGCTTTGTCTGAGCGTGTGTCACGCATGAGCAATTTGCTGCGTACCCGAGTGGACTTTCAGCAAGAGCAAAGCAGCCAAGCTTTGCTCGCCGCCATGAACAAACGCCAAGGCATGCAGCTCAAATTGCAAACCACGGTAGAAGGTTTGTCTGTAGCGGCCATCACTTATTACATCGCTGGTTTGGTGCATTACATGGCCGAAGGCTTGCAAGCCAAAGGGTGGATACCCGACCCCTCTGTCGCGACGGGGGTGGCGGTGCCTTTCATTGCTTTGGTGATCTGGTGGATCACGCGGCGATTGCATTACAAAGTACTTAAAACAGAGAAACCATGACTTTTCACTTTTCAAATCCCTACACCAGCACACGTTTACCCGTTTTTGCCCGCAATATTGTTTCCACCTCTCATCCCTTGGCTGCACAAGCGGGCTTGCGCATCTTGTGGCAAGGCGGCAATGCGGTGGACGCTGCCATTTCCGCAGCGGCGGTTCTGACCATCGTTGAGCCTGTCAGTTGCGGTTTGGGTTCAGATGCGTTTTGTATTTTGTGGGATGGCAAAGCGCTGCATGGTTTGAACGCTTCTGGTCGTGCGCCCCAAGCATGGACGCCTGATTACTTTCAAAAGAAATACGGCCCTGACGCCATGCAACCGCCCAAGCGCGGTATCGATTCCGTCACCGTACCGGGTGCGGTGGCGAGTTGGGTAGCCCTGAGCGAGCGCTTCGGCAAGCTGCCTTTTGCCGACTTGATGCAATCAGCCATTGAGATTGCCGAGCGTGGTTATTTGCTGAGCGTAGTAGTGCAAGAAAAATGGGCCGCGCCGGTGGACGAGTTGCGCAGCCAACCCGGATTCACCGAGCATTTTTTGCCCAGAGGCCGTGCGCCGCAGGTCGGTGAGTTGTTTCAGTTTCCTGCGGCTGCACGTGGCTTGCGTGCCATTGCCAACAGCAAAGGACAAGCGTTTTACGGTGGTGAAATTGCCCAGGCCTTGGAGACATTTTCCAACGCCCACGGTGGCAGTTTGAAGGCCAGCGACTTCGCGGCTTACCAAGCCGATTGGGTCACGCCTATTTCGCAAAATTACCGTGGCCATACCTTGCATGAAATCCCACCGAATGGCCAAGGCATTGCGGCGTTGATTGCTTTGGGCATTTTGGGTAACTTCGATTTGGCTACGTTGGCCCTGGACGGTGTGGACTCACAGCATTTGCAAATCGAAGCAATGAAGTTGGCGTTTGCAGATGTCTACCGATATGTGGCCAACGAGGCCAGCATGGAAGTCACCGCACAGCAGATGTTGGACCCTTCTTATTTGAAGCAACGCGCTGCGCTGATAGACATGAAAAAGGCGCAAGACTTCAAAGCCGGCAACCCTGCCAAGGGCGGCACGATTTACCTCACCGCTGCCGATGAAAACGGGATGATGGTGAGCTTTATCCAAAGCAATTACATGGGCTTTGGCTCGGGCTGTGTCGAGCCTCAGTTTGGTATCAGTTTGCAAAATCGAGGACACGCTTTCGCGGTTCGCGCAGGTGGTTTGAACCCTGCCAATCTGGTCGCGCCTGGCAAGCGACCCTTCCACACCATCATTCCGGCTTTCCTCACCAAAGACGGTCAACCGGTGATGAGTTATGGCGTGATGGGTGCCAATATGCAACCCCAAGGCCATGTGCAAACCTTGGTGCGCATGCTGGACTACCAACAAAACCCGCAAACCGCATGTGACGCGCCGCGTTGGCGCTACAACGAGGGCTTGGTCATCAACGTCGAGTCGGCCATGGACCCGCACACCGTCAAAGGTTTGCAGGCTTTGGGCCACCAAATGGAAGTCATCAATGACAGCTACCAAGACTTTGGCTCAGGCCAATTCATTTGGCGCATGGGCGACCCCAAGGTGCAGGGCTATGTGGCGGCCAGCGATTCGCGCCGCGATGGGTTGGTGGCGGGTTTTTAAACCGTGGGTACCTTTACGCAGGTGGCTGCACCCCGCCTGTCGCCACATGCCACAGGCATTTTGTTGGCGCTGGCAGGCGCCATCACGTTCAGTGGAAAGGCCATCATTGTGAAGTTGTCCTACCGCTATGGCGTGGACGCGGTCGCTGTCATCATGGTGCGTATGCTGTGGTCGCTGCCCATGTTCATGGCGCTGGCCTGGTGGTCTTCACGCACTGCTTTTGCCCAGCAAAACCCTTTGCAGTGGCGCGATGCGCCCATCATCATCGCCTTGGGTGTGCTGGGTTATTACTTGGCCAGCTTTTTGGATTTTTTAGGATTGCAAACCATCACGGCCAGTTTGGAGCGGTTGATTTTGTATTTAAACCCTACCTTGGTGTTGTTGCTCAGCGCCTTGATTTACAAACACCGAATCCGTCCTATGCGCGCCTTGGCCATGGCCATCAGCTACGCGGGTGTGTTGGTGGTGTTTGGCCATGAGGTGAGTTTGGCCGGTCCCAATGTGGTGATGGGTGCCTTGTTTGTGTTGGCCAGCGCTTTGAGCTATGCCTTGTATTTGATGTTCAGCGGCGAAGTGGTTCAACGCATAGGCTCTATGCGTTTGGTGGGCTGGGCGTCGTCGGTGGCCTGTGTGTGTTGTTTGGCACAATTTGCTTTGCTGCGGCCTTTGGAGACTGTCATTCCTTCAGAGGTATGGTGGCTGGGTTTGCTCAATGCCACGGCTTGCACCGTGGCACCTGTGTGGATGGTGATGTTGGCCATTGAGCGCATAGGCGCAGCGCTGACCTCGCAAACCGGTATGGTGGGTCCGCTGTCAACACTGACTTTGGGTGTATGGGTCTTGGGTGAA
>Ga0214919_10008079_pt1 | contig 14010 bp, 12 predicted proteins | sample LL1503_MetaG_FD_177994 | JGI IMG/M metagenome (GOLD analysis project Ga0214919, IMG submission 177994) | Freshwater microbial communities from Lake Lanier, Atlanta, Georgia, United States - LL-1503 | ecosystem: Environmental > Aquatic > Freshwater > Lake | place: USA: Georgia | collected...
GGAGTCATGGAATGAGCAAGAAATATAAGTCTAAAGCAGAAAAGTATTCTGATAACGAAGATTTTATGGGTGACTTAGAAACAGTGATCCAAGTTAATGAAGAAAATGCTCATATCAACACTCAGCTTAAAGCCATTGAATGCCGCAGTATCAAGATTCAAAGAAACCAAAGGGCGTTGGCATTAAGCCAAAAAGATATTTCGTCAACAGGAGCGCTGATTTCAGATAGTTCAGACCCTTATCATGCACAAAAGCTGGCTGAGTTTGAGTCATTAGAACTTACCGCTAAGAACATTAAAGAAAATGAACTACAAAACCCAATATCGGTTTATATAGACAAAGGTTCTTATTATTTAAAAGCAGGGCAACGACGTTTATTAGCTTCAACCATTGCTGGTAAAAAAACGATATTAGCGCGTGTGTATGATGAAGTCCCCAATGATTATGACCTTGAAATATTCCAATGGACTGAGAACTTTCATAGAGAAGATTTAAGTACTCGAGATACAGTGGCTGCGGTTATGGCTATTGCTACTCTTTGGGAAAAGCGTAATGACTCAAAAATAACACCATCAGGACTTGCTTCCACACTGAATTGTTCTAATTCACAAGCAACCAAATACTTTGCATTATTAGAAGCCCCTGAAGATGTTCTTGAAGCCATCAGAGGTGGACAACTAACCAGCCTCAAAAAAGCCTATGAGCTGACGAAGATTACAGACGCCAAGAAAAGAAAAGAGTTAATGCAAAAAATTATTGATGGTGAAATAACACAGGACATGATTATTTCTCTAACATCTCAAGACAAAAAAGACCTAACTAAACCAGTTGAAACAAAATCAAGCAGAGGCAGGGCCTTTGTAAAAGCAAATCTTGGAAGTACTGGATCTGTTAGTGTTGTTAAGGCGCTTATTGACGTTGTTCTTTCAAGTTCACATTACAAAGCATTGAAACCAATATTGGGAAAAATAGAAGTTTCTGATTTCAAGTCTGCAACAGACGCTTTCAAAAAATTAATTGCAGAAATGGAGAAATTAGAGAATGCCTAATGAAAAAAAAGTAAAAATTACTTTTAAGGCGCACAAAGAACTTATCAAAGAAATGGGCCTTGGGATTAAAAAATCTGGATATGGGTATCATGAGAAGAGTCGGTGGGTTTCTGAAGCTATTGAATATTTAATTTCTGGGGATGATTACCTTGATAATGTTTTAGAAGAAAAACCTATTGGGAAATTAGAAGACAACCCAGCTGTTATTTTTATTACAAGTGAGCTCAGAAACAAGCTCGACAATGCCATCGAAAATTGCTTAAAAAAAGACCCATTTAAGCAGGGGGTCCAGAGCTCAATTATTAGGACAGCAATTATTCAAAAACTGCTGAGAGGCTAGATTTTACCCGGTAAAATTTTCTAAAATCACATTAAAAACAATGTGTTGAGAGACTAATTAAAAATCAAATCGGGTAAAATGACTGTCGAAACGACTGTAATTGATAAGGCGGGTTTTGAGTGACGCCTCTAATTAATAAATTTAAAATGCCTTACAAATTTTTACCAAGATCCAGAGAATTTTTTAATGTCCAATTTTGAGTCAGCGATCAAAAATATTTTAGAGCATTACGCCCCTATGGCCTATGAGTTGGATCAAGATCCTATTTTACTTAAACAAGCCTATGAGAATTTAATAAAGCAAGGTGCTCTTGGTTTATTAATTCCAGAATCTTTCGGGGGACTGGGTGGTGGAAGGGCTGATTGGGCTCGTTATAACATCGAGATGGCAGCATGCTCAGGAGCCTTGTTATTTTTACAGGCTCAGCATCAGTTCTCAGTGCATCGCTTAAAAGCTTTATTGCCAGAGTCTTTGAGAGTTCATGACGTATTGCAAGAGGTGATTAATACAAAACAGGGGCTTGGATTTATTTCATTACTCCAGGCTAAATCGCTCACGATTACCAGAGACAATTCTGGTTGGATTTTAAATGGCAAAATCCGCTGGATCACAGGATGGGATTTTTTCGAGCGATGCTATCTATCGTTCGAATCAGAAGGGCTTCAACATCATGCGTTGATACCATTTCGAAATAGAGCAGGGCTCACTTATTCCACCGTGATGAATACCAGTATGTTTCAATCGGCCAATACGGTTTCTTTGAATTTAGAAAATTATTTTCTTCCTGATGAAGCGGTGCTTTATTCAAATCAAATAAGAGAATCTGTGCCTATGGAGCATCCGACGACGTATAACTTTGCAGGCATCGCCAAAGCCTGTTTGCGAGAGGCAAAATTAGGTAAATATTGTCGAAGTGAAAAAGCCAGGCTTGAATATTTTAGGCTGGAGAAAAAATTAGAAGCCTATTGCGAAACCTTGTTTTCAGGTGTTTCGAAAGATCCATTGGCGATGAGAGCCAGAGGCTTAAAGCTCGCCGAAAACTGTGCGTCTTTCGCAAGACTCATGTGTGGCGCTTCGTCCGTGTTAGAAAACCACCCGATGGGGCGCATCAGCAAAGAACTTTGGCAAAATGCAGTCGCTGGAATTTCAGAGGCTCAAGTAGAGGCGTATTTGGAGTGAATGGTTTGGTTTTTTCAGAGTAATATCGGGCAGAATTTGGCTAATACGCATCAGAGAAGCTCTGGATGAGTCAAAAAATAAAAATCTATTTTCTTGCTTCAGGTAAGTAAGAAACAGTACGCAGAAAGTAATTCGAAGTGCGTCCCGTTGTCTTATTGAGCCAGTCTAAAATTAGTCCGCGGATAGCATTTAAAAAAACAATTTTTAAGTTATCTAAACATTGCTCATCAGATAAATTTTTACGCTCTTTTCTAATATTTTCAAATGTTTCTTTCAAATCTTTATCCTTTATAAAGTCTTTTCTGGAGTCCCTAACATCGGAAAAAACAGTTGATAGTTTTTCTCCAAATTTTTCCATCATCTTATCTCTGGGGGTTAAAAGAACAGCGCCACCATCCCCGTTTGTTGGATAAGAACAAATTCCATCCATTGAATAAATTAAGTCTAAAAATCCGTCATTTTTATTAAGTAACTCTTCCCGAATGACTTTCTGAATATTATTAGTTTGTTTAAGTGAGCATCCAAGAAAAATGATGCCGAAAATTGGATTGGACCGAACGCCGATACCACTCCCTTCTGGAAGCTCTTGGCCACCAATTAAATAATCTTTCATATTATTTTTATCTATATGGATTGTCTTTTTAATTTCACGTAAGTGACTTAGCGCCTCTTTTAGATATGTCCCATTTAATGTTCGTTTTATCTCAAAAATACCAACAACCGCTTCAACTGGTATTACCTGAAGGTTTTTTGATAGAGCGGCATCTAAAGGGTTCGATCCACATACCATCTTGTCATAGATGATTAGATCTATATCGTTCGATCGAAAGAATTCAGTCTTTCCTTCATTCATACTAACAATATGGCCGTTTTGTATGAGTCCAAATCGACCAGGAATAAAGCTTAATAAAAATGATGCCACCCAGTCTTCCACTTCTTTTCCGCATTTAGTGGCATGGTAGCTATGATATATGCCTGATAATTTTGAAATGTGCTGTGCATGTGAAAAAGAGCAAGAATCTAGTATGGATTGCTCTTGCCCATGACTTAATTTTTTTTTATTTTTCGATTGTGACATGAAAATTCTCATATTTAAGAGGGGTTATAGGGCAGCATTTTTAGAAAGAACTATAGAAACATGCGCCAGCAAATTTTTCGGTAAAAGTTTTATCCCACTTTTTTGGCAGCGCTCGATGATTTCTTGATTCTCATAATGAGAAGTGACTAAAACAGGCGGCTGGCTTAACTTTAGTTTTTCCAATACGTCTAGGCCCGTTAAAGAATCTCCCAATAACTCATAGTCAGAAAATATTTGAGTCTTGGATTGAGATTGTTTTTCATACCAGGTCAGAAAATCTGAAGAATTATAAAAATGATGAATTGCTATATTTTTTGAAACCTCATCCAGACGATTATCCCAGGCCCCATGAACAGAGGGGTCATCGTCTAAAATAGCGATAGGCGTTGAAGGGGAGACCTCGATATTTGAAATAAGCCAAGAGGGTGGTTTGACAGAGGGTAGCGTCATTAAAACTTGGGTCCCATGGCCTAGTGAGGAAATTAATCTGATACTTCCCCCAAATGCTTCAATTGTTTTTTTGGCATGAGAAATCCCTAAACCATTTCCTTTTTCTTTAGTTGATTCGAGGGTATTGGCTAATATTTTTTCTTGAACCTCCGGTGATATGCCAGATCCATTATCACTGACTGCAAGATGAATTTTTTCATGGATGATATCTAGGCTTAATTTGATCACACCGTGCTGATGGCCACTCATGGCCTCCACTGAGTTATTAATCAAATTAGATAAAAGGCGCTTCATTTCAGTAGGATTAAACTCAGCAAATGTAAAAAATCCTTGCTGGGATATCTCTGATTCAATCGATAAATTTTTATTACTCAGTGTCATTCTTTTTTCAGAAATCAGTGTTTCAACAAGCGGGGAAAGCAGCCATGTATTAGTGGCAGTATCAAAATCAGAAGTCTTTCCTTTGTGCTGAAGCAATAAGTTATTAGCAATGTCATTGATTCGATTAGCGGCATTGCGCATCAAAACTCGCTGCTCTTCTGGAATCTGTGGCAATGATTTAAGGCAGATATTAAGCGCTGCAAGGGGCGATCGGATGTCGTGAGCGACTTGAGCCACCATTTTTCCAAGAGCGATATTAATTTGCTGCTTTTTATAACTTTTTATGGTTTTAAAAAGATAAGACAGCTCTGAAAGATAATCGTCTTGATGTCCAATCGATTCATTCCCTAAAGCAATGCTGCGCTGTATTTCGCTGATTGGTGTTATCAGGTAGGAAGTTACAAGTCCTTTTATTAGCCATTTACTGAAAAATAGGAGGGCCATAACAAATAATAAAAATATCAATAGAGAAATAATAAGCTGGTAGGGGAGTGGCTCTCGATAATTTAATTTAATTGCTGATTTACTTGACCCTAAGACAGGAAATTCACCTAGTTTTTCTGTTGATAGCAAAGGATAAGTACGACATTTTTTATCTTGGCATGAATCAATGTTTTTATTGATAGATTTTAATTTAGAAACATATTGATCTTCGTTAAAGTAAACTGTTAATTGGTAATCACACTGGCCTAAGGCGGGGTTCAATCGCCCGTTGATGTAGCACATAGCCAAGGCGCTGTAAGTTTTTGTTTCTTTTCCATACGAGAATAGATTTTCACCTGTTTTAGAGGTTATAGAAATTGCAGGAATGAGCTTTCTATCAAGGTTAGAAAACAACCATTCTATGTTTGTATAGTTTTCTTGTCGGGTAATGACTCCAGATCTCAAATAATCAATAAAGTCAGGATTATTTCCAATGATGCTTATCTGTTCAGATAAATTGGACATCAATAAGCTATTTGCGCTGTTAATTAATTCATCAGCCGTATTTTGTTCTTTTTTACTCACTAAGAAGTAGAAAAAAGAAAAAACAATCAGCGCCGATACAATGCTTCCAATACTGAGCAACGTTATAATTTTTGAAATTAATTTTTGAAACGACATCAAATCTTTCGCACGGAGTTTAATAGGGTTCTTAATTATCTTTTTCATTGAGTTTTATTTTGAGAGCCTCCCACTCCTGATCATATTGTGGGAAGTCAGATACGGGCTCAATCCATGATAATTTTGGTAGCATTTTTGCTGTTTGGCCATAAAGAGCATGGAATCGAGGATCATCAACTGAGTCTTGAAAATAGGGTGAAAAATAGTAGGTGCTGTTTTCTACATAGGCCATTACTTTTGGACTTTCGAGGACATGTGCAACACAGCTTGCTGGTTGAGAGTTTTTTATTTGGGCTAAGAGATCCGTACAGATATAGGATAATTTAGGATCTAGAATGAATTTGTAGGGCTTGTGAGATTGTTGGATATATAAAATAGAATCACCAGACCACATAAAACTCATGGCAAAATTATTCAGTTTATAAATTTGGTTGTAATCATTAGTTGTGAAGATATTAGTGTTTTGACTGACTCTTTTAAAATTATCGTAATTAAGCTCAACCATGCCCTCTGAATCATAAGTGTTCTTTGGCCATACTTGGCCTGATGTTTTGTAGCCTAACGTTAAGAGACTTCGTATTTCTGCGGGATCATCCACAACCACTACATAATTGTTTTTGGCGCTTTTGAAAATATCAAAAATATCTTCGCCTGGAGTTATTTGCATCACAGCAGGGTTATACATAAAACCCATCAAGGCATGTGAGAAAAATACGACGTTTTTTGGATAGTTATGCTGAAAATAATAATCTCTAAAGTATGGGTAATACCCCTTAGCAACATCAGATAACGTGCTGTTGTTATCTGCAATTTTGTTTTCAATGCTTTTATACATTAAGTTTGAAAAGACGATGACATCATAACGGTCTTGGTGCTTTTTAAAGATCTCAGAAAATTCTTCATTCGTATAATATTCATCGACTGATAAATTGACGCCGCATTGGTCTTTTACTGCTTCAGCAATGCGTGGGTCATCCAGGTATCCCCACCAAGAAAGGACGTTAACATAGTTCTTGGTATCGAGGCTTTTATCTTCAGCCATGGAATACTGACTTAAAGTAGTAAAAAGCCCTATAAGGGCTGCCTTACGAAAGAAGTTACTTTTATACAAGCTCAATCTCTTTATGCGTGGTGATCTCCATAGAGTCAACCAGTGATGGAATAACCTCATCAAAGAAGTGTTTTGTGTAATCTTGGTCGCAGTGAAACTCAAAGGCTGCTTGGTCTTTAAATCGGTCGATAAAAGTAAATACACTTGGATCCTCTTCACTTTGATGGAGTTCGTAACGAAGGCATCCTGGCTCAGCGGGGCTTAGTTTTTTTAACTGAGAAAAAACGGATAATAATTCATCTGTTTTATTTTCTTTGGCTTTAAGCGTTGCGATGCATATGAGGTGTGTATTTTTGATTATCTTCATAACAGAATCCTTTAAATTAATTTTCTAGTGTCATATTTCCAATAAGTTCTTGTGTGTTTTGAATGCATGCAAAGCCAAAAGCTAGATTTTTTAAGGTGGCTAGGTGTAATTCTTCATTGAAAGTGGCTGTAGCATCATTAACGAAAAATACTCGATAGCCATACATAAAGGCTTCTCGTGCAGTTGTTTCACAGCAACAATTTGTCATTACGCCTGTAATAATAAGGTCTTCAATATGGTTTGCTTTTAAAATTTGATCTAAATCAGTTTTATGGAAAGCACTGTATTGATTTTTATCGATAACAATCCTGCCGGAAATATTGAACCCATCAATCATCTGCCAGCCTTCAGTATTTTTTTCTATTTTGTCACCACCCCACCAATCAACCATCGATTTAGATATTTCAGAGCTGTCATTGTGCCTAACAAAAATAACTTTGGTTCCAGACTCATCTGCAGCAGAGATAATTTTTTGAATATTAGCCATCTGAAGATCACTGATAATCCCTAGATCTTTTAAAAAAACGTTTTGCATTTCTATGACTAACAAAGCAGCTCGTTTCGGATTTATGTCTAAGTGATGGGTGTTGTATTCTTTTATTTGGTCGAGGCTGACATCATATTTCATCTATTTATCCTTTCTCTTACTTAATTAATTCCGCTAATGCTCAGTACATTGCCAGTAATTTTTGTCGCAGAAAATTTCCTGGCTTTTGACTTGGCGCTGATGTTTTCTGGGTTGATTAACGACCAGTAATAATTCTCACGACCTTTTAATAAATTTGGGCTTGAAAAATAGTTTGACCACTCAGAAACCTTTAGTTCCCAGGGCTCTTTATCGTCTGGCGTGAAGCAGGGGATTTTGGTCCTATTTTTAATGCTTTGAAGAAAAAAAGTATGTTCAGTATCGTTTTCATAGAGATCGATAAATTCATTGAGAGTCCTGTCTGTATGGATCATCAAATATTGGGTAATCCCTTCTGAATTGACTAAAAGCATGCCGCCATTTTTATCGGATAAATAATATTCAATGATATTTTTTTCGAGGCAGAGTTTTTCGAAAAAAGCAGAAAAAGCAGGATCGCTTTGAGGCAGCCTAAAACCAGACTCAAGGTGATCCAAAAGTGGTGTTGAGCGATCAATGAAATATTGTCTCTGAAGTCTTTTAATCTGATTTTGTAACTCTTGATCAAGGTTGGGATTATCCTTGCAAATAAAGCAGTCAATGAGCCCTTTATTAAAAGCATCTACCGCTATTTGAAGATCTGACATGCCCGTCAGTAATATTTTTTTAGCAGACATGGCTTTGAGTTTTTCAGCAAGCTCAATGCCGGTCATTCCTGGCATTTTGTAATCAATGATAATGACAGGAATATCTTTTTGTTTTTTAGAGGAATGCCGAAGATTTCTTAATAATTTAAAATCGAAGTCCACTGGAAGGTGGTCTGGTAAGTCATATTCTTCATGATCTTCACAAGCCTGAAGAAAGGCAGAAGCTTTATGAGGAGGCTGATAATTTGAAAAGAATTTCAAAGCCTCATGAGGGTCAAGAATGGATTTAATCTCAAAATTTTCTTTGAGACAGTAGGAAAATGCTTGAAGAAAAATAGGGTCATCGTCAATCCAATAAATCGGGGAGGCGTAATAAAAAAATGGAACACAGGACATGATTAAGACCTATAAAATGTAACTAATACATGGAAGGTGAGCAGACTCAACAAATTGCAGATATTTTGCAAGCGGGTGATGGCGAGAGTGGCCAGAGACACAAGTTACTATAAATATTTATCACATAATAATATTTAATTTTTATATGAAAATTTTGACTGAACCACAGCACCCAAGATTTTAATTTTCTTATTTAAAACTTCCTGCTGAGCCTGTTGATTCAAAGCAATTAATATTTGATTCGGCCCATCAATCGATAGCTCTCTTAAAGTGGCTTCCCCAGTCTCTGGATATTGAACGACGACTAAGTCTCCATCGGAGGGTGTCACCGCTGGATCAATAATAAATAGAGTGCCTTTGGGGAATTTATTTTCTAAAGCCGGTTTACTGGAGAGGGCATAGGTTTTCGTACTAAATTTTGATTCAACGATTGTCCACTTATCCCAGTCTGCAGTAGGCATGTTGATGACAAAATTTATGTCTATGCAATCTGACCATGAAATAACAGGGATTGCTTTGCCGCGTGGGACTTTTTCAGAGTGAGCTGGCATATCTTCAAGACAAACATCGCCAACAGGAACAGAAAAATAATCAGCGAGCGCCTTTAGTGTTGAAATTCTAGGGTCTGCTGTTTTTCCAGAAAATATTTTATGAAGCGTTTGCTGAGGAATATTAACCCTTCTTGCTAGCTCACATTCACTGATTCCTTGTCCATCTAAAAGACGATTGAGATTTTCAACTAAGAAATTTCTCTTGATTTTCGTAGGAGACTCTTTGGATTTTATTTTTTTTACAGCGTTCATGCAGGCCTCATTTTTGGTTTCAATTTTTTTAGAGTAATTCATAAGAAATTATTATGAAACACTCCATTTATGAGATTGATCATATATTAGAAACCTATATTAATTCAATTTTTATAATAAATTTAACCCCGTTTAGAAATTATTATTTAATAATACACTTGATATTAACTCTTAAAGTTGTTAGAAGTTAGATATTATTTGTATTTATCGGTTAAAAGTTATGAAAAATTTATCCATATCTAGGTCTTTCCTCCTTAGATCTAGCCTGCCGCTTTGTTTCGACACCAGCGAAGCGGCTTTTTTATTGTCTTGTTGGAGTTAAATAATGAATTTAGCCAAACACACCAAGAGCGATATCGACAAATTAAAGTATGACGCCGGTGATCTAATTCTTTCTGGATTAGCCAGTGATGACATCACTGAAATCATGCTCAATCCAGACGGGGTTTTATGGTTTGAAAGTCGATCCTCAGGTATGTATCCCGCCGGGACCATGCCCGCTTTTCAGGCTAAGAATTTTTTACATACGATCGCGGGAATTCAGGGGCTCTATATCACTGAAGATCACCCGGTCTTAGAAACAGAGCTGCCTCTAGACCGTTCTCGTTTTGAGGGAACTCTGCCGCCGCTGACGGAGAACCCTTCTTTTACGATTCGTAAACGCGCCAAAGAAATATACACGCTGAGTGATTATCTGCATCGAGGGATTGTTAATCAGAAACAGGTGGACGTGATTCGTGAGGCTATTTGCGCTCGACAAAATATTTTGATCTGCGGCGGTCCTGGGACTGGGAAAACAACGCTGACCAATGCTTGTATTCATGAGCTCACCCAGCTGTGTGATCCCAGTCAGCGGATTGTGATTTTAGAAGATGTTCCTGAGCTTCAATGTTCTGCCAAGAATGTCTTGAGCATGTGTACCTCTAAAAATATTGATATGTCGGCGCTCTTGAGAATTACCTTGAGATCTAGGCCCGATCGAATTTTAGTCGGCGAGGTTCGCGATAAAGCGATGCTGGATTTACTCAAAGCCTGGAATACGGGCTGTCCCGGCGGCATTGCCACGGTTCATGCCAATGGAACGATGGCTGCGATTCAACGCTGCTGTGATTTGGCAATGGAAGCCAATATCCCAAAACCCGTGAGTCTGATTTGCGAGACGGTGAACGTGATTGTTTCGATTGAACGAGACCCAAAACATCCAGCGGGTCGATTGGTTCGCGCGGTCACAGAACTCAAGGGTCACAAAGACCAGGATTTTATTTTTCAACATTTAGCGACGATGGAGGATTAATCATGAACTTGCGTAGACGTCATTCCGGCGAAGGCCGGAATCCAGGTAGATTGTTTTGGACTGGATCCCGGATCAAGTCCGGGATGACGGCGCTGCTAAAAATATTGGTGGTACTAGCGCTCACTCCCAACTTAGCCTTTGCCGCGGCGGATACTTCCACTGGATTTTTATTTTTCCTATCGGTGGTGGCGGGGTGGTTGGACAGCGCTGTTGCCCACTGGATCGCCATTATTGGCGTGGCTTTCTCTGGCTTCACCATTGCCTTTGGAGATTTCCAATCAGGCGGTGCCAGAGGATTAAAAGTCGGCGTTGGCGTGGCCATTGCTTTTGGCGCGAGCTCTTTAATTGCGACGATTTTCCCTTCAGCCGGCGCTGTGATTGGCTTCTAAGAATTTAATAGGAGAGATCTCTATGCGTGGAACCATCATCTCAGTAAATCGAGCCATCATTCGACATATTTTATTTATGGGCGTCGAACGCAAAGTCGCGGTTCTTTATACGACCTTGTCTATTTGTGTCCTGATGTCGACGAATTACAAAATTCCTGAAGTTTTCGTAGGGCCAATTTTATTTATTGCCCTGCATACCTTTTTTAGATTTGTCTCCAAGAAAGACGAGCAAATTGTTGAGTTGTACGCCCGACACATCCGTTATAAACAGGGCTACTTCCCAGCAAGAGCTTCCGTTATGGCACCTCCTGAAAAAGTTCGTCCGTCGATTTTAATTGGCAGGAAGGTTTGATCATGTTTTTTATTAAAGAGCATCACGAAAATCCAACGGTTCAAGCCCTGGCTAAAAACAGAAAGCTCTCAGGCTTTAATGATTTATTGGGCTTTGCGCTGATGTATGACAGCAAGACGCTCATGCATAAAGACGGCGCTTTTTCTGCCTACTTTATTTATCGCGGACCTGACGTGGATTCCTCGACGGGGACTTATTTAGATGCCGTGGTTGCGAGTCTCAATCAGGCGCTGAGATACACCCAAGATGGCTGGATGTTAGAGCTGAATTTAGTGAGTCTCGAGGCCACAGACTACCCGGCGCCTCAAGACTTCCCAGACATTGTCTCCGCCATGATTGATGATGAGCGACGGGCGCAATATGAATCAGAAGATTCCCATTTTGATACGCTGACTTATCTGACCCTTACTTGGACACCCGACAAAGAGCTCTCTGCCAGAATCAAGAAATTTGCGATTGAGACGGATTCTGAAGTTAAAGCCACAACGCTTGATGAGATTCATAATAAATTTGAAAATCAGCTCACAGAAATTACCGGCGTACTCTCTGCTTTTTTAAAATTAGAACGCATTGAAGGTCAAGACCTTTTAACTTTTTTACATTACTGCATCACGGGGAAAAGCCAGACGCTTAAAGTTCCGCCATCGACGTTCTATTTAGATTGTTATTTAGCCACTGAAGATTTTACCGGCGGATTTCGTCCCAAGATTGGGAATAACTTTATTCGAACCCTGACGTTCTATGAGTTCCCGACGGAATCGTTCCCGACGATTTTAGACCGGCTCAATAGCTTCCCCGTGACCTATCGTTGGTCCAAGCGCTTTATCTCACTCAGTCCCAGTACGGCTGAGAAATATTTAAAATCTTATCAGCGCAGCTGGTCGTCCAAAGCCTTGGGCTTTATGGGTCTGATTCAAAAATCTATTGGCAGTGGCGGGGCAGTTCGCATGAACCGGGATGCAGAGAACATGCTGGAAGAAGTTCTTCAAGCCAAGTCTGACAATGAGAACGGCTTGATTAGATTCGGCTTTACCTCCAGCACGATTGTTCTCATGAGCCCCGATGAAAATAAATTGTCTGAGATTGTCAAAGACATGAAGTCTGAAATTCAGCAGCTGGGCTTTACCTTAAAAGATGAAGACGTGAACGCGGTTGAAGCTTATCTAGGATCGATTCCTGGTCATGGTTATTACAATCTACGACGACCCCTCATGGACAGCGTGACCTTCGCTCAAATGTCGCCCATCTCGAGTATTTATCAGGGTGAAAAAATTTGTCCTTGCCCGATGTATCCACGAAAATCGCCGCCCTTATTTTACTCCGCGACGAATGGCTCTCGGCCTTATCGTTTTAATCTTCATGTCAAAGACGTGGGGCATACCATGATTGTGGGGATGACGGGTGCCGGTAAAACAACACTGCTTTCACTCATTGCGGCACAACATCGCAAATACCCAGGCTCTCGCGTGATATTTTTTGATAAAGATAATTCAAACAAAGCCATCACATGGGCGCTGAATGGTGAGTATTACGACCCGGGTGAAAATGAATCGATTTCGTTTGGACCACTGGCTCATATTCATGAATCGGATGAGCTGGATTGGGCTTGTACGTTCATTGAAGAAATTTGTGAGTTGAACGGTATTAAACCCAATCAACTCCAAAAGTCTTCGATTCGAGAAGCCTTGGCTGGATTAGCCACTGGGAAGGTTGAGCATCGAACTTTAAAAAATTTAGTGATCTCAGTTCAAGAACCTAGTGTTCGAAAAGTTTTAGAAAATTTTATTAGCTCACAGAGTATTTCAAGGCTCTTAGGAGGCTATCAGGACAGTATTGAAAATGCGGACGTTATGGCGCTGGAAATGGGCTGGCTGCTTCAGCAAAAAGAGGCCCATTATGTCCCCGTTATTTCTTATCTGATTCGAAAATTGGAAAAGATGTTTAAAGACATTCGACCGACTTTACTCATTCTCGAAGAAGCTTGGCTCTACTTAGATAACCCGATCTTCGCCCGGAAAATTAAAGACTGGCTGAAGACGTTAAGAAAACGAAACGTCGCGGCGATTATCACGACGCAATCGATGACGGATATTTTGAAATCCAGTATCAGTGAGGTCTTGTCAGAGTCTTGTCCCACAAAGATTTATTTGCCAAATCCCAACATCAAAGAAGATTCGATTCGTAAGGTCTATGAAAGCCTAGGGCTTAACGACCGCCAGATTCAAATCATCGCCTCCAGTATTCCTAAGCGTCATTACTATGTGACGTCGATCTTAGGAAACCGGCTGATTGATTTAGGTCTTGGCGAATTAGCCATCGCCTTCTTAGGAATCAGTGACGATGAGAAAAAACATTTTTACGCGACCTATCGCAAAGATGACAAAACATGGATTCGAGACTGGCTCGTTCATAAAAATTTAGGGCACTGGGTCGAACATTTTGACCAGCATTACGGCGGTGACGTATGAAAAAATTACTCATCGCTGCCGCACTGTCATGTCTCTG
>Ga0214919_10008082_pt1 | contig 14005 bp, 11 predicted proteins | sample LL1503_MetaG_FD_177994 | JGI IMG/M metagenome (GOLD analysis project Ga0214919, IMG submission 177994) | Freshwater microbial communities from Lake Lanier, Atlanta, Georgia, United States - LL-1503 | ecosystem: Environmental > Aquatic > Freshwater > Lake | place: USA: Georgia | collected...
TAAATATTAATACAATGAATACACTTTTGTTAAACTTCATAAAAATGCTGATTTTATTTATTAGATGCTTTAAAGTTGATTTTCCTTCGATAATAGTATACAAACTTACAGAACTTTCATATGCGTTTATATTATGATGTAATATTTTTTTGTTTGTGTGGACTTTAATTACGCTATGTTAAAAAAAAATTTATTATAACCGAAGGAATTGGATATTTTAAACATCTATTATAAGTAGGTTTTGAACGAAAAAGAACTCATATCAAGGTTAAAGCTTTCCGAGGAAGCTGCTTTTAAGGTATTGATAGAAACCTATCAAGACAGGGTATATTATAGTGTACTTAATATCTTACAAAATGCTAATGAGGCAGAAGACACCGCCCAAGAAACTTTTATTCAGGTGTTTGAATCTATAGCTAGTTTCAAAGAAGCATCTAGTTTGGTCACATGGATTTATAAAATAGCCGTGAGAAAAGCTTTGGAGAAAATTCGTAAGCAAAAAAATAGACAAAGGATCCAATCCATTATACCTTGGTGGATGCCTTCCGAAGAAAAAAGTAATGAGGCTGTTTATTTGAATCCTGGTATTAGTAAAGAAAATAAAGAAAAAGCTACCATAATACATAAAGCAATTAGTGAGTTGCCTAATAACCAACGAATTGCTTTTACCTTAATTCGAATACAAGGAATGAAACACGAAGAGGCAAGTGCAATAATGCAATTGAGTATAAAAGCAATTGAATCATTATTAAGTAGGGCTAGAGAAAATTTAAAGAATAAATTAAAAAACTATTACAACTCATAAATATATAATGATGAAAACTATATCTGACGAACAATTAGAGAATCATTTAGATGTCTTTTCTACTATGAAAGAAGTTGGTGCTCCAGATTTTTTCTATACAAGATTACATGCAAGAATGGAAAATGAATCTACGCAGTTGGCATTACAACTTCCATTCAAGCCAGTTTGGATTATATGTATATTAACCTTTTTTTTAATAATTAATACTTTATTAATTGGAAAGAATAAAAATCTAGTAAACACAAATTCCAATAAAAATATTGAGGTATTGGCTGTTTCTTATGATCAAAATATTTAAAATAATTTTATATGAAAGATTTAGTAAAAAATAAATTCACTGCTTGGCTGATAGTACTATTAATACTAGCTAATATCGTTACACTTGTTTTTTTCTGGTTAGGTCATTTTAAATTAGAAAGAGATAACGCTCCTAAAGAAATTTTGGTGAAAGAATTACATTTTAGTGAAGACCAAAAAAATATATATTTTAATTTAGCAAAAGAGCATCATGACGCTGCCGAAACAATAAGAAGACAAATTATAATTAATAAAGAAAATTTTTTCCAATTATTAAAATCAAACGAAATAATTGATAGTGTAAGAAATAATGCCGCATTACAAGTTAGTTTATCAATACAATCACTAGACATTTTAACATTCGAGCACTTTAAAAAAGTAAGGGCTATTTGCACCAATGAACAAAAGCCAAAATTTGATGAATTGGTTCAGCATATAATTAATACTGTTAACAATCCTCAACAAGGCCCCCCTCCATTCAAAAAATAATTACTGATACTTTATAATCATTTGAGGCATTAATGTTATTGTTATCTTTAGTATCAATTGCATAAATCAACCTTTATGAAAAATATGTATAAATCATTTTTAATCGTCATTATTTTTATAAATACAACAACGCTGAATTTGTCTGCACAAGATGTAACGCAAACTTATTCACGAAGCATTAAGTCTTTTGGAGTTCTCTCTGAAAACAATGCAGCACTTAACAAATTAAATCTTCAAAAAGCAATTGACTGGGCTGCTAATTATGGTGCTGCACTGTTTGTAGAACCTACCGATAAGCCTTATGAAATTGAAAGTGGCATTATTCTAAAAAAGAATGTGTCATTAGTTGGGGTACACGGGCCAGTTCCAAGGGGTACAAAACATCCTAATTTTAATAGACCAGTTGGAAGTGTTTTTTCAATACGAGATACCCTATCGGCTTTTATTACTGTTGAAAGCAGTACACAAATTAAAGGAATTCAATTTTGGTATCCTGAACAAAGTATTAAAGATCCATCCAAAATCATTGCTTATCCAGCTACTATTCAGGTTACAAAAACAAAATTTACAGAAGGAGTAACCCTCACTAATTTAACTTTCTACGGCGAGTACTTAGCAATGGATTTTAAAGCATCTGCAAAGTTTCCATGCGAATTGATTTTAATTGAACACTGTCACGGCTATCCATTAAGTGGAGAATTTATTCGCATAGATTATTGTTACGATGTGCCACGCGTGTTGCATTGTCATGTAAATCCAGCAATTCAAAGGCAATTAGGTGGCCAAAATTCAATTCAAATAGTTGATGCAGTAGTAGCAAACAAAAAATTTACTTACTCAATTAATCATACAGACAATGCGCAACTAATAGACCTATTCACTTTTGGAAATTATGGCGGCATTTACCTTGGATCTGCTAGTTATGGGCAACTAACTAATTTTAATTTTGATTGTGTAACTGTTGGTGTTCATAAATTAGGCGATAATGCTAAAAATAGAAACTGGATGATTGCGCAAGGATCCATCATTGCTAATACAGGTGCAAAACTAGCGGATGTTCATCCATTCATTATAGAAGGGAAGGGTCATACTTCTATTTCAAATGTTGAAGCATTTTCTGGATCAAATAAGGCCTTATCAAATCTTGGACAGTCGCAAGATTTTATGCTGATAAGTGGAAAAGATCTTGCTACAATTACGTTGGTTGGTTGTAGGATGCGCAACTATCAATCTGATTTACCTTTTACAATCTTAAACCCAAATGCCTTAATCATTGCAGAAGCCTGTATTGACAAATTTGAAAAGCCATACCGTTAAAAAGATAAACGACTAAAGATGTTTAGATCCTTTATAAAAAGCAACCTATAAGTTTATTGATAATAGCACCAGCTTTATAAATCAATCACCTCTCCTTCTTCTTCTCCAGAAGATGATTAAAACAGCAATCGTTCCAAATAGTATAGGGAATAGCATACTCAAATGTAATGAAAAAAGGGGGGGGTGTTTACAAATTGTATTTATTCCACCGCCTTCACCAAGTCTGCTATAATAAATTTAGACATTTGCAAAAATGCATAGGTTGCTTTAGGAGCGGTTGCTGGATTAGTCATATACTTTCCTAGTATTGAAGGAACAATTTGCCAACTCACGCCAAATTTATCTTTTAACCAACCGCATCTTGCAGGAGAACCCTCTACAATTAAGTTGTTCCAGTAATAGTCAATTTCTTCTTGTGTATCAACCATAACAATAAAAGAAACGCCTTCATTAAAACTAAATTGGTGCGCACCCGAACTATCCATTGCGCCAAATGGAAATTTAGTAAGTTCGAATTGTGCATACTTAATATTCCCCTCTGTATCTGCTTCTCCCTTTTCGTATTTGTTAATGGTTATAATTTCTGACTCTTTAAAAATACTTGTATAAAAAGCAATAGCTTCTGCTGCACGGCCATTGTTTGTTCCTGAAAATAACATGTGAGGCATTACCTTACAACTACTTTCATGGCCTAATATTAATTGCCAATTAACCCCAAACTTATCGGCACACCAGCCATATTTCTTACTCCATGGATAGGTATTGAGCGACATTAATACTTTGCCATCAATAATTAGTTTCAACCAAATTGCTTCTATTTCTGCTTCTGTTTCAGCATTTATATAAAATGAAATAGAAGGGTTTATAGGATACCCAGGTCCTTGGTTTAAATGCATAAATCTTCTGCCAAACAAAGAATAATTAACTACAAAAGGATTTTCGGAAATCAATTCAAAAGATCCAAAAATATCTTTATAAAAATTAGCGGCCTCTTTTGCTTTACCGTCAAACGATATACAGGTACTTATTTTATGCGTCATGATATGTGCTATTCAAATTTTAAAGTCAATAAAAATACGCATTTAAATTTGTGTAAGAATGAAATGAGTCTTACTATTTTTTCCATTTAATGATTCACATTAACATACCTCCTTTAAAATGAATCTTGGACCACTCGCCCGATGTAATGCAAGATTCATTTTTGCCATTATTAGCCCCTTGAAAATTTTCGTATTGTGGATCTTCTTATTTTTTTGAACTTGTTCCTTCTATCAATTCATCATACAAACAATTGACCGTTTGTTTAATCACTGTATTGAAACCGTTGGTATAACCGGGTCCTGTGCCGTTACAAATAACTACTATGCCAAATTTTTCTTTTGGATTAAAAAACATCGCACTAAATAATCCGTATGCCGATCCAGTATGCCCTTTCATTATTTTATTGGCAATTAATTTTTCGGTTGATAAAAGTGCTAGTGCATAAGCATCTTTATCGGTTGGTGCTGGTTGCATTTCAAGCGCACTCTTTTTAGAAATAATTCTTTTGCCATGATATTTTCCGAGTTGGCTGTGCATGATCATATATTTTGCAAGATCAGTAGCCGAAATTTTCATGCCACCTGCTGGAGAAAAAATTGGCGTGCTATAGCCTAATACATAATTAGCAATCTCTGCACTGCGAGGATTATATGCACTAGGAGAAGCATCTAGCCTAGCAGAATCCTTATTGTATTCATAGATAGTTGCAAATAAAGATTTGTTTAATGAGTCTACACAATAACCTCCTGCAATTTTTAGTGGATCAAGAATATGTTTTTTTACATACAAATCAAATCGCTCCCCAGAAACTTTTTCAATAATAGCACCGGCAAGATTAAAATTTAAGTTGCAATACAAATATCCATTTGCAGGCTCATAGGCATTATAACATTTTGCAAACGCCAAATTTTTTGCTGGATTGATAGCATCTAATGTAAAATATCCCTGACTATCATTAATAGATGACCGATGCATTAATAACATACGAATAGTAATAACCGTTTCAGGAAATTTTGGATTTCGAATATTAAAACCAATTAGGTTACTAATATCATCATCGAGTGATATTTTTTTTGCCTCTACCAATTGCATAATAGCAGTTGCGGTAAAAGATTTAGAAACAGATGCTATTCTAAACAAACAATCATCTGTTAAAGGCGTATTGGTGGCCATCTCTTTTAAGCCAAATGAGTGTGTATATATGATTTTATTTTTTTTAACCACCGCTACCGAAAGGCCCACCGATTTTGTTTGTGCCATAATAGCATTGATGCGCGCTTCCATTTTTTCTGACTGAGCACTCAGTAGTTGAATGTTGCATAATAGTATAATACACACGTATTTTTTCATAAAGAATCATTAAAAGTTAAACAAAAAAATATTTAAAAAAAGTGTTCTAGATCAACCTGTGTTTTAGTAAATTTAATTCCTTAATTTTAAACAAAGGGATTTTTATGCGTACATGTACCGTTGATGAAGGCCGTAGAGGCTTTCTAAAAAAATCTTCCGCAATAGCTGCGCTTTATTTGACGCCTTCTATTTTAGTAAAGGCCATGTCAATAGATAAAGTAGTGCCTGTTTCGGTTGCAAAAGAAAAATTGAGTTTAACCATCAATGGAAAAGCTTACAATTTACAAGTAGATATTCGTAGTAGCTTACTCGATTTATTAAGAGAAAATATTGGCTTAACCGGCACCAAAAAAGGTTGCGATATGGGCCAGTGTGGTGCTTGTATAGTGCATGTAGACGGAAAAAGATTGAATTCTTGTTTGTCACTTGCGGTTGATAATCAAGATGCAAAAGTTACCACCATTGAAGGATTGGCTACAGAAAAGCAAATGCACCCAATGCAAGAAGCATTTATTAAGCACGATTCTATGCAGTGCGGCTATTGCACTTCGGGCCAAATTATGTCGGCCATTACTTGCATTCGCGGTGGTCACGCCAACTCTAGGCAAGAAATAAAAGACTATATGGAAGGTAATATTTGTAGGTGTGGCGCATACCAAAATATTGTTGATGCCATTATTGATGTGAAACAATCCGGAAAAACGGTCTAACCTTTTTAATCTTCAAGTTATGTTTGAACCAACGAATCATTTTAATATAGCTGCCGACGATGAACGCGCAGATGCTGCCGAAAAAGTTACTGGCAGAGCAAAGTTCACAGCCGATCACCATATTGCAGATATTGCCTATGGCTTATTTGTTACTAGCACCATTGCAAAAGGAACTATTACCAATTTAGATAGTTCTAAAGCCTTACAAGCCCCTGGTGTGCTAGATGTTATCTATTATAAGAACTGCCCAGATATACCAGGATACAATGCACTAACCCCCGATAACAAGCGAAATAATTTTGAATGGAAGGGGTTGAAAGTATTGAATGATAATATCGTTCGATTTTACGGGCAACCAATTGCTTTAGTGGTAGCAGATAGTTTTGAAAATGCATTGGCGGCGATCAAATTAGTAAAGGCCGATTATGCAACAGAAGCATTCGATACCAATTTTAATGAAGCCCGATTGGTTGAATCAAAAACAAAGTTAGCGGGCAAGTATAAAAGAGGTAATCCCAAAGCATATTTGAATGCGCCATTTTTTATTGAGGCAGAATACAATACTCCAATAGAAGTACATAATCCTATGGAAATGCATTCGAGTATTGCTATTTGGGAAGGAGACGATAAATTAACCTTGTACGATAAGTCGCAAGGACCAAAAGGAACGCAATCTACCATTGCAAGAACGTTTGGAATTCCAGAAAAAAATGTTCGGGTAATTACAGAATTTGTAGGAGGTGCTTTTGGTAATGCCTTACGTAGTTGGTTACACGTGCCGGCAGCTTGTATTGCAGCCAAGAAATTGAAACGACCCGTTAAAGTATTATTAACGCGTCCGCAAATGTTTTCATTGGTAGGGTATCGTCCGCAAGCATGGCAAAAGATTGGCATTGGCGCCGATAAAACAGGAAAATTATTGGGTATTTCGCACGAAGCCATTAGCAATACTTCTCGTTACGAAGACTTTCGCGAAGGCATTACAGATGCGTCAAGATTTTTATACAAATGCGAAAATGTAGATACTGAATATAAATTATTGCCACTCGATTTAAGCACCCCAACTTGGATGCGTGGACCTGGTGAAACAACCGGTTGTTTTGCATTGGAGAGTGCTTTAGATGAATTATCGTATCAATTAAAAATGGATCCGATTGATTTAAGAATCATTAACTATTCTGAAATTCATGAAGAAAAAAAATTGCCTTGGTCGGCTAATAATGTAAAAGATTGTTACGCTGCTGGTAAAGAAAAAATTGGTTGGAAAAATCGTCCTAAAAAACCAGGAACACTCAAAGAAAAAGGCTGGTTAGTAGGATATGGAATGGGCGGAGGAATATTTGGTGCTAATAAAGGTAGCGCCACAGTAAAAGCAATTTTAAAAGCAGATGGAAGTTTGATATTGCAAAGTGCTGTTAGTGATATGGGCCCTGGAACTACTACTGCTATGGGAATTATTGCAGCAGCGTCTTTACAAATGCCTACAACAAGAATAAAATTTATGTTGGGCGATTCAGACCTTCCACCAGGCCCATCGCAAGGGGGATCGGGCACTACATCAACATTGGGTTCTGCTGTAAACCTTATCTGCGAAAATTTAAAACAAGTAATTAAAGAATTAGGTATTCAACATTTTTCTGCATTTAAAAGTTTGCAAATAACAGATTTAGAAGTTAAAAACGAATTACTAATTGATAAAACAAATAAGGGGAATAAAATTGCTATTGTTGAATTATTAAAACTAGCAGGAAAACCAAGTATTGAAATTACCAAAGAATCAAATGGCAATAATTTCCAGGAAGTTAAATATGCTTTCTGTTCTTTTTCGGTGCATTTTGTAAAAATATTGGTGCACCCAAAAACGGGTGAAATGAAATTGCAAAAAGTAATTACCACTGGTGATGCCGGAAAAATTATTAGCGAAAACACTGCCAGAAGCCAAATGTTAGGAGGTGTTGTTGGAGGAATAGGTATGGCATTTAAAGAAGGATTAGAAATTAATCATGCAACTGGAGAAATTGCCAACGCAAGTTTTGGCGACTACCATGTTCCACTACATACAGATATTCCTGAAACAGAAATTTGGTTTGTAAATAAACCAGATCCGTTTATTAATTCTATTGGTGCAAAAGGAATTGGAGAAATTGCTATGATTGGCTTTGCCGCTGCAGTAGCAAATGCTGTTTATAATGCTACCGGAAAAAGAGTACGTGACTTACCAATCACACCAGAAAAATTAGGATTCTCAAAAACTTAAATATAAAACAAATGAAAAGAAGAGCATTTTTAGGAAGTATTACCGGCCCAGTTGTTGCTGCTTGTGCCGTTTGCATGGGCGCCTGTAGTAAAACAACAGGAGGCGATAGTTTTACCTCTGGTGGCGTTTCTGCAAATTTTAATGTTGACCTACTTACAAACATAACAACAGTAGGTTCCTCAATATTACAAAATGGCATAGTGATTGTAAGGCTTGCTACAGGAAATGTGCCTGCTTCATTCACCGCTGTACAAGCTGCTTGTACCCACCAAGGCACATTTGTAAGTTATAACCAAGCAGCAAATAAATTTATTTGTCCTAACCACGGAGCAAATTTTTCAACCACTGGTGCTGTTACCCAAGGGCCGGCAACAAATCCTTTAAAGGTGTATGTTATTACCATTTCTGGTTCAACTATGACTGTTATTGGATAGGATTATTAGGTGAATTATAGAAGAGAAATGATTAAAAAATATTGTGCTGTGTTTATAACAGCACGTATCAACTAGTCTATAATTTAATATTAATAGATTCACCCCATTTTAATACACCAGCTGATGCTGTAGTGTTCCAAAGTACTTCTCTAACGGTTAGTACTTTGGAAACAGTATTGATAGACACAATTTCGTAGGCTAATTTAGATTCATCCTTTGCAGAAGTTTGGCCCTTCATTGGGCTGTCTGTTCTTATACAAGGAAGATTTATGGTACTATCGGGTCCTTTCCAATTATAATATTCCGTAAAATTTTCGTGTCCATGAAAGTATGCTTTAATGGAAGGATGTTTTTTAATGAATGCTGCAAATGATTTTTGTTCAATCAGTGTTTCACCTTTTACTTGAAACCCATCTTTATACATTTCAGGAACTAGGTTTTCAAATTTATCGGTTTCATTAATATCATGGTCTCCATTGGGGTTTACAAAAAACCTAGCTTCCACATATGGCACCGAATGGGCAAAAAGAAATACTGGTGTGTTTTTACTAACCTTCTTCAAATCTTTTTCTATCCATACTTGTTCTGATGAATCGGGCCAAAGACTTAAAAAAATAAAATGCGCGCCTTTAATATCTCTTGAAAAATGAATTCTACATAGTGTGCTATCAAAAACAGTTAACTTTTTTTCATTTGGAAACATCAGGTTATAAATACCCAACATAGAGGCTGGATCTTTTTTTGGTGTCATTGGTCGGTGAAAACCAATGGCATTGCTCATATCGTGATTACCTGGTACAATTAAAAGATCTGATTTTTCGGTACTATTTTTTTTGATTTTTAAACCGTCTACAAATATAGCGCTGAACTCATTCCATGATTTAGTAGCTGATTGAACACCATTTTCCATTCTATTGGCAATATCACCAGTAATAATAATTGCGTCTAAATATTTAATGCTTTTATTGCTTTGTACCCCGTTATCTAAAGGAAATGTTTTACTATTCAGTTGATTAATTTCATCGGCCATTGCCTTATTTACAGCAGCTGCAGAAACATTTTTTTGTCCCCTAAAATTGTCTTTTGTTAATCCAAAATGTACGTCTGAAGTAAATACAAATTGTATGATACTGTCTTTACCTTGTGCGTAGATACTTTTACTATCAAAAAAAAGAATGGATAATAAAAGCAAAACTGAAATACTCTTTGAAGATTTTACAAACATTTTAAAAGTTTTAAGCTGTTCCTTTTTGTTTTTTTAATTACCCTTGGCTTATAGCATAAATAGATTCCTGTTATAATTAAAAGCTAATTATAACCTCATTATAATTGAATATCCTTTTTTAAATATACTCATTTCATTTTTATAATAAAAAAGGTGTTATAAAATTATAACACCTAATTAAAAATATGATTGTGTATTAGTGTTGGTTACCTCTACCATTACTTTGGTAGCATCCTATATCTTTTCCTGGAGGAGTAATTTCAGTGGCACCATATCTTAAATCAACAGGCACATCTGCTCTTGGAGAAAATCCTGTATATCCTACATTTAAACAAGGCGATGTTGGCTTTAAAGAAAAATTATAGTTTCCAACAACTGCAATATCTGCTAGTTTTAATCCACTTGGCAAAGGCACTGGCGCATTAATAAATTGAGGATTATTAATACCTACCACTGAGCTTGGTGCTGTGTAAGCATCTCCTACTTTCCAGCCACCTGGTAAATAAGTAGAAGGTTTAGGAAAATCAGTTTCTTGTGGTTTACTAATACAAGTACTTACAGATAATGATGGTATAAATTGACTTGCTACAGAAACTGAATCGGCATAATAATAATTATAGCCATATTGTAAATTAGCAGTATCCGCAATAGGCGTTCCTACTACTCTTAAACCAAATTTACAGTTAACAATTAAGTTATTATAAGCCATTCCACCAGCACCTTCTTCGAAATTAATTGAACCACCTCTACCAGCTGCTGACCTTCTATAGCCACTATTAATAATGGTGTTATTATACATTCTAACATTCGACGCAGGATAGCCTGGTAAAATATTAATGTTTGATAATTTAGGTCCGTTTGTTGCCATACCAATACATAAGTTGTACGCAAAATCTCCAATGGTACCGGCTTTAGCATTCATTGCTTCTCCGCCTGTATAACCACATTTTTCAAACGTATTGCGCATCACAGAAATTTTTCCACCATTAATTCTAAATGGATCATCCACACTGCCATAAATCCAAGAATCTTCAAATACAAATACACCAGCTGGGTTTGCAAAATAGATAGAATAAGGACTACTACTTCCAGTAAAACTTTTTAATGCAGAACTAAGTGTTCCACCACCAAATTCAATATGCGTCCATTTAACGACCATTAATTTACAGGTAGTGGCACCAATAACGCCAGTCCATTTTCCCTGTAAAGCTGGATCTGTATTTGGATTTGCACCATTTTGGTCTGTTTTGGTTACACCAGGATAAGTAAGCATAATAGGCTTTTCTTTCGTTCCCAAACAAAGCAAGGTCCCTTTAACACCTAATCCTACAGGAGCAGCAACAGTAGCAGCACCAAAATTAACAGTTACCCCTTCTTGAATAATTAAAGTATCACCATCATTTACAAAAATATCCCCACAAATATTATAGGTTTTGCCAGATAACATGGTTCCTTTTAGTGCACCAGACAAACAACTTGCATCGCTAATGGGTGTGGCTTGTGGCAAAACTGCTTCCCATAAATTTTTGTCTTCTGTTGTTTTTTTACAAGAAGAAAAGAAAGCTGCACTCGAAATAAAACTTAGTATCAATAAATATTTTTTCATATTGTATTTGTTAAGTTGGACTATTAAAATTTATAACGTAATCCAAATAAGTAAGATGTTTTATAGAAATCTCTTTGAATAATAATTTGACTGTCCGGATTTGTTTGCAATGCAATTGGGCGGCCAGCTGCAGCCAAATAGTTATTATAAGACTGGTGTAACGATAATTCAAGTGGAGCATCCGTTAAATTATTAATCTTACCATAAAAAGATAGTTTTTTAACAATGCGCTTTTCAAAAGAAAGGTCTAACTGTGTAGTTGGAGACTGCCAATAGTGCAAGCCATAGTATGGACTAACAAATGACACCCTTTCTCCTGTGTAAACCAATGCTGTTTGAATATCGAGTCCTATTGTAGGATTTTTATAAATCAAAGAAATATTTCCTATATGATTTGACTGTCCTTGAAGGGGTCTAGTTTCTGACACATATTTTAAAAAGGCAGTTCCAGTAGCATTTTTATAAGACAATAACATACTGTCTTTTGTAATGCTAGAATTGGTATAAGTATAGTTAGCCGATATTCCAAAAGATCCAAAGTATTTGGTAAGTACCACTTCTAGTCCGTAGTTGGTTGCTTTAGGACTATTTACTGGTAATAAATAAAGGCTATTGATATTTTTTGGTTTTACTGCAGAAATTTCAATTGGATTAGTAATGTCTTTATAAAAAGCACCAATTAAAAACTGATCGGCATTACCAGGATATAATTCATACCGAATGTCTAAGTTATTGGAGGTAGTATGTTTTAAATTTACTGGATCACCTTTCTCTTTAAAGAATTCGCCATCGGGTCCATCAGGAATTAATTCTGCAAAACCAGGTCTGGCAATTGCTTGATAATAAGCTATTCTTAAATTTTGTGTTTGGTTAAGTGAATATTTAAGTTGTAAACTAGGGAGTTTGTCGGTGTATTTAATAGTACCCGATTTTGCTTCTACGTCTGGCCCTAATTCTGTTTCGTAGTGTTGATTAGTGTTTTCTATTCTTACGCCACCTATTGCTTCTAGTTTAGCAGACAGTTGCCATTTAGCTTGAATATATTCAGCATTAATGTCTTCTTTAAATGTATAATTATTTCCAGTTGCATTTATAGCACCGTCTGCTGGATTCTTGTAAATAAATATGGCACTATTAATATTTGTATACAAAGAATTCAATAACGGATTTAAACTATAATGATTATAAAAATTATCTCTGTTTTTACTTCTTACTAATACGCCCGCTTTTAAATCTATTGCTCTGTTAAAAAGTTTTGTAGACTTAGTAAAATTTAAATACCCAGCAATATCTTTATCGGTATTATGCAACCATATATGATTGATTCCTTGAACCTTATCTAAAGCTCCAGGAGTTACTATTGTTTGGTATTGGTGTTTAAATTCTGATTGATCTGGGGTATTGTTAGTAGCTGTTGAATACACCAAACTCCAATCTGCTTTTAAACTATTGCTTAAAGTATGATACCCTTGTAAGGTTGCATTGTAAATAGATTGGTAGTTCCAACTACTTCTTTGCCAATTATCTACCAATGAATTAAGTGTAACAGTATCGTAAACAATTCTGGTTTGGTAATCATTTAACTTAACATAGGTATTGGTTAAAGTGATTTTGTTTTTGCTATTAATAACATAGTCTAGTTTAGCATTCAAACCAGTTCTTTGGCTTTGAACAGAGTACTGACGTTTTTGTAAGTCTGAGAACAAAGGAATATTATCAAATCCTGGTTGCGCACCTGGTTGAGAGTTAGGTAAAAAAAAGTTTGAAGTAGTACCGCGGTAAATGTTTTGATAACTATACGAAGCAATAAATCCTAATTTCTGTTCTTTACCAAAACGATTTCCATAAGTAAGGCCAAAAGTTGAATTGATTGGAGAAGTTTTATCGGTATAATTTAAATGCGCTACAGAAAAATCTTTAGGCGTTGAAAAATAGGTTTTACCATTTATTTCTGATGGTGATAATTTATTGATAGAATTATGATCAAACTGTTGAAAAGTTTGGCTTGCAAAAATATTACTGTAACCAGATGAATAGTTTGCTTGAATTACTTTTTTAGTAGGCGCATCTTTCATGACCAAATTAACCGTTCCACCAATTGCATCGCCTTCCATAGATGGTGTTAAACTCTTACTAACTTCTAAACGCTCTAACAATTCAGAAGGAAATATGTCTAAAGGAATATAACGACTCTTATTGTCAGGACTTGGAATTTTAATACCATTAACCAAGGTATTGATATACCTTTTTTCCATCCCTCTAATAATAGGGTAACGCGCTTCGCCACTTCCACTTTTTTCTATTGTTACACCACTTACTCTTTGTAAAGCATTGGCAACAGTAATATCTGGTAATAATTGAATGGTTTTAGCAGACAAAACATTAATAATTGGATCTGCCATTTTTTCAAGTCGGCGGGTGGCATTGTCTGAACCACTATTGGTAGAACTCACTGTTACTGAAGACAATGCATT
>Ga0214919_10008083_pt1 | contig 14004 bp, 11 predicted proteins | sample LL1503_MetaG_FD_177994 | JGI IMG/M metagenome (GOLD analysis project Ga0214919, IMG submission 177994) | Freshwater microbial communities from Lake Lanier, Atlanta, Georgia, United States - LL-1503 | ecosystem: Environmental > Aquatic > Freshwater > Lake | place: USA: Georgia | collected...
GAAGAAAGCAGAAGCAGAGGCAGGAGGAGGAGGAGGAGGAGGAGGAGGAGGAGGAGGAGAAGAAGGAGGACCACCGCCGTTTGACATAACACGATGCGCCATGATAACCACCGACCAAGTCGTTATGTTTTTATTAATATGTTTAAAGTTACCAGGAGTATGTTCAAATATTCAAAACACTGACGACTTAGATGGCGATAATGCGACTGAATATGCGACGCGCATGGCAGAAAAATATGCAAACGGCGGAGCAAATAAAAAGGCTTGGAAAAATCAAAATGATTTTGCGAACACTCATTATTTTTTACCTATTTTAGAAGACCCACGAAATAATGCTAAAAGATTAATTGATAGTGCGTTAAATAATGTAATTGCTCATAATTCTGAAATAATAAAATTATTAAACAATATAGCAACTGGGTCTACTGAATTAAAACGTTTTAGAGTAGTATATCTTAAAACTGGTAGAACTGGCGACCAATATCACCCTTTTCCTAATGTTGAAAATTTAAACACAATTATAAAAAATATTAAATACTTTAATGCAGAATTAGAAGGTTTGCTGTCAGGTGCACATGGTTTAGTGGACTTCATGAAGGTTGATGTCCCACTACCTGACCAAATAAAAGTCTTAAATAACATAATTTCTGATAAAACTGATGAGTTTTATCGATACAAAGTTAAAAATTTAGTTATTGTGCAAAAAATAAATAATTCTCCGCATTACATTATACAACCCATATGCGAATATACCGACGATGCCGACAATACAAAGCCAATTTATGATTTAGTAGGTCTCCAATGTACATCACTTGTTAATGGGTTATTACGTGCGACACCACTTAAAATATATACAAAAGAGCTAGCAGCAACGCCACCAGCAGAAATTTCTGATGATGAAGATGCTGGAAACATTGCGCCGGCAGGCTCACCCCCGTTGGCACCAGCACCAGCACCAGCAACACATGTAATGCTAATGGACGTAACCCCCGCACTAGCACTACAACAAGCAAACGCACAATATGTTGTAGAAGATGTTGTAAAAAATGTTGTAGAAGATGTTGTAGAAGATGTTGTAGAAGATGTTGTAGAAGATGTTGTAGAAGATTATAAATGTTTTGGATTTTTAGAGCACTGGCTTGTTAATAAAATTAAAGGAGTTTTTGACCAGATTACATCTAATATTGGCGATCTTCCATATACTTTACAACAAGCATTTGGATTTGGAACTGCTGGTGGTAAACGAAAGTCTAGACGCAATAATAAAGGTGAGGGTAAAAAACGTACTATTAAAAAACGAGGTAAATTGGTTCAATATGGCGGGGCTGTGACAATGATAGTAAATAATGTTAATATTATTAGATTACAGGTTGCTAAAGATTTACTTGTAACCAAAGGCAAAATTGCTGATAAGGACATTACATTAACGCGCATTTCTAATGGTAATATTCAAATTGATGCTACAAACCAGACATATCTAGATATGATAATAGCTGCTATGTATGAAACACCAGACTTTGTGCCAAAAAGACCAACATCGCCTGCACCAACCACGCGTTCAAGGCCGCCACCAACATCGCCTGCACCAACATCGCCTGCACCAACAAAATTTGTCGCAGCATCCATAAAACAACCCCAAACTCCAATAAGTGTGCAAACTGATAGATATAGGTATATGTGTAAACAGAAAGATAGATTGAATAAACAACATCTCGGCTCCGGTATATTTATGAAGTTGGAGGATACAGAAGAAGGAGCAGGAACAGCACTAGCAGCAGGAGCAGGAGGAGAAGAAGCAGGAACAGCACTAGCAACAGGAGGAGAAGAAAATGCGGATGTTAAGATTAAGTATCCTTTTGAATACATATTATTGCCTGAAGATGGCAGTTACATAAAAGAATATGTTCCATATGAAGATAATCCAATTGATTTAAGAATATATTTACAAACTATATACACTCAATTATGTTATATATTTTCTAGATGTAATATAGTTGTGGATGAAGAATATGATATAAATAAGCTCCTAGAATGGCTTAAAATGGATGAAGCAGGAAGGGAAGCGTACGACTGGAGAGAATCTAAAGAAGATCTTCCAGGAGGAGCGCAGTCCAAATTTACCAAAGGTTATGGGTTTTTTTATGATTATATAATTGATTTTTTAAGTAATAATATAGACCCTACTGTTCAAGGACGTAACCCAAAAATAGTGTTAACACCATTGGGATTACAGTATAATGGAAAACACTATAAAGAGATTCTAGTAGGTTATGAGAACCCAGACTACTTTTATAGATATAAGGATATTTTATATAATGATGCTGTTGAAAATTATGGATTAATAATGTATAACCCATTAGAATATTCGGTTCAGGCTGAGACTGATGCTCAGGCTGAGAGTCGGGCTTGGATTGAGGCTTGGGAACGGGGTGAGGCTGAGACTCGGGAACGGAGTGCTTCAAGGGTTGGGTCTCCTGCTGCTGCTGCTGCTGTTGCGGCTGCTGCTGCTACTGGCCAAAAACAATCAACTGAATCAACTATCGACAACTTACCGATCGCCAGATCTTTACAGATGAATTATGAAGAGGATTCAGAAAAACAACAAACACCACCAGATACCCAACCAGACACCCAACCAGATACCCCACCAGATGGCGGGTCAAACAGGAACAATCACACAAATAAACGCAAATATAAAAGAGCTCACACTAAAAAATATAAAAGAAAAAACAGAAAAACCCGAAAAAATCAAAGAAAATTAAAAAGAACCAGAAGAACATAATGCTATACCTTTTTCTTTCTACCACCACCTGCTTGGCCAGTAGTGCCTACAGCCTCCGCTTTATCATACGACGCCAACTCAGGAGTCACTCCATTTTCCACAGGAGGAACATACTGACCATATAATTTAGGTATGATAAAGTAACATAATAAACAAGCAATTAATGCCGCCACACCATAATACTGTCCTAAATAACTAGATGCGTCTAGAATTAAATACAATGATAATATAATCATAATAATATTAGATTTATACAGGAAGATGTTCTGAAGTTCATTAATAAACGTGAATTTTTTATTCGTGCCAACTATTTCGGCATTCATAAAAAGCGGGGTAAAAGCACAATAAACAAGGAGCATTAATGCAATCGCAGAACTGCCTATAAATATGATTGGGCTTAAAAGAAACATTCCAAAAAGAATAAACCAGGACGTTATATTCATAAAGGACGGTTTTCCCCAGCAGGCTTTCCCATTCGCATTCGTATTTGAATTATATTCAAATAGTTTAGGTATTTTAATTAGTAATAAATAGTACAAGTATAAGAAATTGAAGAAAAACAGGAACATGTATAAAAATCCAGCAATCATGGGTCCAAATATTATAATAAATGTTTCATACATATTAGCATTCATCATGTTGTAAACAGTATTCATGGCACTATAATTGTTTGCCACTATTGCGCTAAATATAGCAGAAAAGTAGTTGCCAATGCGCCCAGCATTAGGGTCATCGTGTAAATTTTTCAACCGTCCTAAAATACCCTTGTTGAAACTGGACAAGTTTGTTAAAGGGTACTTAATTTTGGTAGAGAGATAGTTCCCTGCGTCATTGACTACATTAATATTGATAGGAGGAGGAGTGAAACTAGGCATGGTGTCAGTGAAAGGCACCAATTTGATGTCTGATGGGAGAATATTGGCTTGGGCGACTTTACAAGAGATTAACACTTTGCATCCGATAGCAATGATAATACATAAATTTATAACGTGTGATGCGTAGGCAAAGGTGAAACCGACAGGGTCAGGCTGAGTTTTAACACTATCTTTGTTTTTTTTATCATTAATTGCTGAGGAATCGGTTGAATTAGACATAGCTTACTCTTAATATACACTTTTACAAAAAAATAAGGGACCCCTGGTTCTTCACTTTAGCGCCACCAATTTTGGGTGACGTCAGTATGGATGCGTTGTTTGCTGGATCGTTACCATTCATCGTAACAAAAAAGTTCGGGACAAACTTTATAATTGAACCAGCTAATTTATATCTATCTATCTTCATCTAAAAAAAATGTAAAAGCATATAATAAGAGGCATGGTTGAATATATTTACTTGTTTATATTATTACTACTAATTGTGTTACTTTATAAACAAATGCGTGAACCATTTGTATCTGTTATAAATGATTATAGTACTCCGGAAACGTCACATACGGTGAACATGCCAATAAATACAACATATAGTTGCTCTAATATGTGCGGACCTTTAGCGCGTTGTTCTATTACGGGGGAGCAATGTACATCTGATGTGGATTGTGTCGGGTGTCAGCCAAAAGTTGGATTGAATGGTGCCGGTTCCAGCACTAACACTAGTAAAAAGGTAAGAGGACAGAACGACGCAGGTAAACTTACCGCAGGCACTACACCCACGTATTCTTTCCTAACAACAGATATTGGTACACAGGCGAAATTCTTTAATACCCAGAATATGGCTTATGTTCCACAGGCGTATTTCGGTAAAAACACCTGGCGAAATAAATTTGACTCACAAGAACATAAGTTCTTTGAAGCAAATAAAATACAAAAATCAGATGAAAAGAATTTGTTATCTTACCCACATAGAGAGACGACTACAGGAATGTTTTCGGATATTGGTCCCTTAGCGGCGAATGCCTATATGAGCGCGGATTTATTTATGTAACAAGTAATTATATTAAATACTTTGTCTATTATATTTAATATATATGTCTTATCCTTTTGTAAGTATCTGTACCCCAACATTTAACAGGCGCCCCTTTTTCTCTCAAATTATCAATTGTTTCTTACAACAAGATTATCCAAAAGAGAGAATGGAATGGATTATTATTGATGACGGCACGGATAAAATCAAGGATATGCTCAGTTCTATCAAACAAGTCAAATATTTCCCTTATAAAGAAAAGATGTTTCTAGGTAAGAAACGAAATTTAATGCATCAGAAGGCCAAGGGAGACATCATCATTTACATGGATGACGACGATTATTACCCGCCGACTAGGGTAAGCCATGCTGTAACTATGCTCCAGCAAAATCCTAGCGCCTTATGCGCTGGCACTAGTGAAATGCATATTTATTTCAAGCATATTGGGAAAATGGTCCAGTTTGGTCCATATGGACCGAGTCATGCCACTGCTGCCACTTTTGCCTTTAGAAAAGAATTGTTACTACAAACCCAATATAATGATGAGGAGTCTATTGCCGAAGAGCGCCACTTTTTGAAAGGATATTCAATTCCTTTTATTCAACTGGACCCGGTTAAAACAATCTTGGTTTTCTCTCATATTCATAATTCCTTTGATAAAAAAGAAATGCTGGATGAAATGCCAACGAATCCTTTTATAAAATATTCTAGTAAGACAGTCAATGATTTTATTTTATTGGAAGACGCCAATAATATATTCGCCTTTAAGAAATTCTTCTTAGATGATATTGAGAATATATTAGAAGCCTATGAGCCAGGAGATATTAAATATAAACCTGAAGTAACTGACCAAATTAAGGCGTTGAGAGAAAAGAGGAACAAGATGATGGAGGATAATTTGAGGAAGACGCCTAGTCAACCTGACAGTTCAGTGCAATTAATGAATCAAACTAAGATGATTCAAGAATTATTGAGAGAAAATAATGAACTGAAGTCCAAGAACGCATATTTAAATGAAAAAATAACTATGCTTATTAACAGACACATAAATCAAAAAGAACTTAAAGGCAAACAACTATAATATAGTATAATAAGAAGCTAGAGCAGAGTTATGTATTACGAAGACGACCGTTTCCATCCATCCAATGAGGAGTTTGAAGATGCCTCCACTAATTTTTCGCTATCCTCCGATAACAATAAGCGCAAGAAGGAACTATTTAATCTGGCAAATTCGCCGAACAATAATTGTGTAAGATATATTGTTACAGACAATAATAAGAAGAAGCATTATGTCCAATGTTTTCCTTCTATTGGGGGGAATGGCGCATCTATTAGACATGCTATTTCAGGCGCGTTTTTTAAGGAACACAAGATTGGGTCTAAGTGGGAGGACTTGTATTTTAAGGTAAGGCTAAGCATGGTGCCTAAGCCAGTTACGGTGTTTTATGATTCCCCTGAACAGTGTGAGAGGCATCAACGTTCTACAATCTCAAGCGACGTTAAGGAAAAGTGGCTGAAGAAGAACATGGAGGCAAGAGCATTGGAATTGTCACTATAAAGGGAACCAAGGTTCTTCACTTTAGGTGAGAACCCTCCTTCACCTTAGGTGAAGAAGTTGCTCCCCGTAAATCATTAATTATAAATTTAAAATTTTTATAATTAATTATTTCAAAAACTTATAAGACATACGGATTTTATGTCTTTTAGTATTCTTGCGTTTATGTCTTTTAGTATTCCTGCGTTTTTTTCTCTTACCTCCGGATAACAAACCTGGTTCAACTGAAGAATAAAAATCTAATATACATTGAAGCCTACCAGCAACACGTTCTGCAACAGTATTTATATCGGGAAACTGATATGGCATATCCTGACCACTATAAGTCTGTTCTCCGAAGCTTCTAAATCCCCACGCACTTGGTTCAGTATCTTCTAATATTTCTTCTGTAGTTGCTCCCATTCCCATTCGTTCTAATGTTCCACGGGCATCTGATAACAATCGGCTAACATTACCTAAATACGCATCTTGCGCATCCCTCACTCGTCTACCATTACTGGCTAATTCTCTTGTCATTATTTTTGAAGCAGTCATATCATCACTCATCAATTGATTATGTAATCGCTGTATTATGTTATAAATTTTGCGTTTTCTCTCTAACGATACTTCTGGATTTAGAATAAATGAACGTTTTAAAAGAGAAACGTAATATTCTTTGGTTTTAGAAGTAGATTGAAATCGTCCTTGCCAAACTTGGTCATGAAAATTACGTAAACACTCCGCACATCTCTCTATACGTTCTTGTCTATCATCCATTATATTTATATTTATATAATATTTTCAATATACTTATAATATATGGTCTTAACTAAACATAAAAGAAAACGCAACAACAAAAGTAAACGAATTAGGTTTAGGAAGACTTTAAAAGGAGGAATGCGCGTTGTAAAAAAAGTAAATAACACTCCAGAAGATGATGTTTGTTGTTTATGTCTTGAACACATAAAAACGGATTCCTATCAAATTTCTATATGCGATTCAGTGCCAGCACATTATGTACATATAGGATGTGCCGTAGAGTTTTTAGATAATTCAGGTCCAGCACCTTTTAGTTGTGCAATGTGTCGTGTATTGCCCGCAGACGATGTTGTGTCCGACATTGAGGAATTTCTTGCGATAGAGCAAGAAAGACAATTAAGCACTATGCAAAGATTAAGATTACGATTGGTTAGAAGCTTACCTCAAATAAACGTGCCGGCAGTTTTACAAAATGTTGAGCCAACCGCAAGAATGGTAGCTACGATAGGAACAATTCATTATACGCTCCAATACATGGGCGGATTTAGACAATTAACATTTATTATACAATATATGTATGAACTATTGACAAACCAATACTTAGATCAAAGCATAGAAGGATTAGTAACATTAAATATTGTTATGGTAGGGGCATTAATGTCTCTTGGTTTTTTACGGTGGTTTAATTCCCGTACACATAGAGGCGGGCGCTATAGCGTTAGACACAAACGCAGAAATAATAAAAAAATACAAAGAGGTGGTGGGGGCGGACTTATAGAATTTCAAATAAACAGTAAAAATATTCATTTGTTGAGCGAATATTTAAAACTATACCCTAATGATATTGATAAAATTGTTCTATGTAATATAAATTTTTCTAGTAGGGAACAAGATAAAGAGAGAGTATATGCTAATCTAATTATGCCTATGATAAAAGACTTAAATTTAGACTTTACGCATAACGAGTAAGCCAACCCAACTTCTTTTATTTTAATATACAGTTTCGTATTTTTGCGCGTATTTAAATGTTCAAAAGTGTATATGAAAGTTATCCCAATAGGATTACACTATGCTGTACTAGAAGGCATACAAAAAACCAATTTATATAAATATTCATATCCATTTGATTGGGCATGGACTCCAAGCAAAACGACATATAATATATTACATATTCTTATTAATGATGGAGCAGAAAAAGCAGTAGAATATATGACTAGCGGACATACCTATTATAAATATGTCGGTAACGAGCAGTATATATCTGTAAATAACGTTACTAAAAACCAAATGAATAAAATTACTGGATTAGGTAATACTCATTTTACAATTAATAATGAATATAAAAATGCACTATTAATAATGTTAGAAAGATTATTGAGAGATATACAATCAAATGAATATATAATGTTGGTATATGCCGACACTATAAATTCTCAGCTAAATTATTATTTAGACGACATTGAATATGGTATAGATGCTACAGAATATTTGTTAAAAATATATGAGTTGATTTATCCAATTAATAATAATATTAAAATAGTTTATTTTTGTTGGAATGAAAGAAAGAGAGAAAATAATATAATTGAATACATTTCTTACGATTTTAAAAATAATAAGAACGATGTTAGCGAAATTATAAAAAAATATTTGATTAATGAAGTATTGAGAATGCTACGGGGGCAAGCCCCCGCAAAGGAGGGTTTCAAAGGGAACCTTGGTTCCCTTTAGTCTTCCAAGTCACTTTTCTCTCCTTCTTCCTCCTCTTCTCCAGCATTTTCTTTAGTATATTTATCTAAATACCGATAAATTCTATTAATGTCCAGTTTATTGATTTCATAGTTTTCAAACAGTGCAATGATTTCAGCATCCGTATGTTTATTCTTCAAATCCAAGAAAAACGCAAAAATATCTTTCTTATCCATCCCTAATTGTTGGCATAGATTCTGTATAAATAACAAATTATTGTACTCGGTAGAATACTTTGTAAGCACCTTGGTGAATCTCACTTCAACAGGATTAAATTTATATTTTTTCTTAAAGGTATCATGGTACAATTTATTATTTTTAAACGTCTTAATCAATGAGCTCATTTCATTAAACTGCCAAATCTGTTTCTGAAATGTTACCCGGTCTATATAGTCTGCAAAGCACATATTATCTAGCACTTGCGTATAGAACGGAATTGAAATGTTTTTTTTAGGACGAGCCAATACTTCAATAATGTTCTCATGCCATAGCAGTCCCACAATTGTCCTATCCGTCTCATTAATCATGGTTAAATGGTTGTCTATATGATGCGGTGTATTAATAAGTTTTTGAGTCGTTTTTTTAGCATCGTCATTATACGATTTCATCTGGAATATATTTTGTATCATATCTGTCGTCATCTCATTTTGCGGGTTATTACATATTGATAGAATATTATTCAACTTTCGTAAATCGCCCTGTACAAATGAACTAATATTAGTTTGTAATGACACTTCTAATGTAGGCATAATATGCCGCACAATAGTGCTTATTTCATTAATGGTCGGCATCTTCAGTTCTATAGTATTACAGACCTTCATCAATTCTTTAATTTTTTTATCAATATGATAATTCCCCACACATATAATAGGGCTCAACGTTACCTCCTCTAACTTTTGCTTCTTTGTTTTTTTAGGACGGATTAATTTTATTAGTGTATTAATCCCTCCCTTATCTCCATTATTCATCCCGTCTATTTCATCCATCACTATCGCAATCTTTTTGACCTTTTTATGAAATAAACTTAATACGTTTGTATCTGACATATTATGCTTAGTAATAGTCTCTATAATGGACTTGTTGCGAATATCGCCCGCGTCATATTTAATAACGTCGTAGTTTAGTTCTTTCAAAATATTCATAATAAAAGTGGTTTTGCCTGTGCCCGGGTTTCCATAAATATAAATACCTTTTTTAACTAGACAATTGGTTTTATTTAATTCAAAATGCTGTAAAATTTGTTTAATTTGATTTGCCATATCCTCCCTATTTAATATTTTATTTATATTCATTGTATTCATTTTACTGTTATTATTGACCATATTTTTAAATTGATTTATACGCATAACACTTACATTATGCCGTAGCATTTATACAAGGATTTCGTACCCCAGAGGTTATACCATCCCAGGTAATCCCGCAATTTTTGGCCCAGGTATATTTAGCACATGACCCTCCTGCGCCAATGTACTGAGCCTGAGAGAAATCCATAACTTGATGCCCATCTACTTGATTTTGCGCTGTACATTTCCCAAGATCTTGAACGTTCTGGCATCCCTTCCCTTTGCCATAAATATCTACCCAGTAATCAGGACATTCGCTTAACACGGGTGGCCAAGTCTGCGTGGATTTAGCATTGTTTAAAGAGACACCAATGACAATAAGCATTACAACAAGTATAAATGCTGCAACTGTTATCACGATTGTTTGAAATGTTGCCATATGTATAAATTATATAAATAAAATAATAAATTAAGATTACGAGAGTTATTATATTAAAGTAATATAATAACAATGAAAAATTCTTTGAAAAGTTCTAATGGTCGTGTAGATTTAAATGCTCCAAAATCATGTAATATATTTTCATTATATGATAAGATACCTGTCAATCAGTGTTCTACATTTAGGAACCCTACTGAAGGACAATGGGATAAAACCGAATTGTCCGACGCCTTTTTCTCTCAACAAAATATTCGTATCATTCAAAATGGAATTAGAGCAGGAGTATTTGAACGGTCTAAAGGACAGTATACAATAGGCCCTCAAGATTGCGACGAATTGAAGATTATTATGCGAAGTGTGTTTTTACAAAACGCTATAAATCAACCAAATAATATCCAAGAACAAATAAATGCGCTAAATCAAATAGTGCTACATTATTGCGTATATCAAGTATATGGTGAGGCGCAGAGTTATTTGAAATATATTTACGACGTAACTACATTAGCGCAGCCAATTGCTCATCCGATGATGGCAACTACCTCAGATAAAGAGTTGATATTGAAGCCTTGGTTCTAGGCACTTTTAAAAAAAGTGCGGCAAAAAACTTCGTTAAAAAAATAAATTGACTCGCACCCTATCACGGTCAGAACCACCATGTAGTTCAACCTTGCTTGGCGCAATCAAATTAAGGGGTGTAACCCTTATTTATATATCTGGTTTCTTTTAGAGGGACACCATTCTTATAGAAAACATAACGAAGCACATCAGGATATTCTGTCATAGATAAACTAAATACATTATCTAAAAAATGTACAAATGTATATGTTCCATTTGAATTTTTAGAAACGAACAAAAGCACCTTTGAAGGTATTTTTAATAACATATTGTATCTCTCATCATTTTTGAGTATGTGTTTCATATTATGTTATATTATATTATAGTTATGCGGTTGTTAGAATTATGCTGATGTAATCTTAAGTTTAGCTACCTTTTTAACAGCGACTGTTTTCTTGGGTAACCCTGCTAGAGCTCGCATTCTTTCTTCCTTATATTTAATATATTCCGTCTCCAATTGTGCCAGTTCAGTTTGCCACATATTCTCAACAGATTGTCCTTGAATCCTGTTCAGTTCACTCAGTTTGTCGCCATGTTCCCTATTTAATCTGGCAACATTCTCATCCGTCACACTATCCATCGGCATCTTCACCAAATATTTAAACTCGTCGTCTTGGTCTATCACTGTGTAACCACGACCATTTAACATTGCCGATACCTCAGGCTTCGTCTTACGTCTTAAGTCTATATTATTATCCAACGTTTCCTGAATATACTTCGCCTTATTAGACAGTAATACTAATTCTTGTTGAATCGCCTGAACTAAGAAGTCCTTACGTGTCTTATACATCTCCAATCGCGTAACATAGTAAGCATCTATAATCGCATTTACTGAGGCAAACTTGCGCAACTTATCTTGCGCGTCAAACAAGTGCATGTTCGTTGTCGTACTCGTCGTATACAATTTAAACATCTTTTCTAAGCCAGAGCATCCATTATCAAACATCGTATTTTCTAGTTCAGCTAACTGCCCTTTCTGTAATGTCACCACAAAATCCACATTCGTGTCCTTGCTCATATCATCATAATCCTTGATAGCAGGCGTTATTTTTTTGCCAGCTTTGTCCACGGTTTCTGTCAACGATTCCAAGTACTCCTTATAATCCTCAGTCCATAGGCCTACTGGCAATTCTGTAATCCGAATCTTGTCTGGGCTAACGACTTCGTATTTCCCCTTGATTAAATATTTGTTATCCGCCTCACCAATTTGCGTAATCGTCCCTTCAAACCCTTCGTAATACGGCATAAACGTAATACTATCACAACTTATGAGGTCCCCCTCCAATTTATATTTCAAATATCGGATAATATCCAACGGATTATAGCACATGATATCTGTACTGAATCCAGTGCCAATGCCCTTTGATCCATTCACCAGAATCATCGGAATAATTGGCACATAATAAATCGGTTCTACCTTCAGTCCGTCGTCATTCAAGTAAGTCAGGATATTATCATCCAATTGCGGAAAGATTGTCCGGGTTAGCTTGTTCAACAGAGTATAAATATATCTTTCCGATGCGCTGTCTTTCCCGCCCTGTAATCGCGTGCCGAACTGTCCATTAGGCACCAACAAATTAATATTGTTTGACCCGACGAAATTCTGCGCCATGCCTACAATCGCGGAGTTCAAACTCTGCTCTCCATGATGATACCCTGAATGCTCCGATACATATCCAGTGAATTGCGCCACCTTGATTTCACTCGTCAGATTTTTCTTAAACGCTGCAAACAGAATTTTTCGCAAACTGATTTTCAGTCCATCCATCAGATTCGGAATACTACGGTCGCAATCATATTTGGAGAAATGGATTAACTCCTTCGCAATAAACTCGTTATAGGAAATCAACGGTTTGCTCGTATCTAAGTACGCATTTCGGTCATATTCTTCTAGCCAGTCCTTCCTATCATCCGCACGTTTTTTATTGAACACCATGTCTATCGCGTCGTCACTGGACTGTCCAGCATGACTGAAGCCGACCATTTTCTTTTGTTCAAAATACTCTTTGAATTCTTTGCCAGTACTGGTCCCTAGACCCTTGTAGTACTTAATTTTCCAAGTATCTACAACATTGGCAGGGTCTTGCTTCCAGGCGTCGTATTCACCGTCATTATAAAACATCAACTCCTTAGTGCCTTTGCGAGCTTTAATGATCGGCGTATTCATGAACCCAATGAATCCGGGAATATGCGTCAAGGCGGGCCATTCGGTCTGGAATAGATTGATACACAATCCCTTGATATGCGACCCGTCCAAATCCTGATCGGTCATAAACAGTACCTTGCTATATCTCAATGACTTACTCACCTCCTCCATGCTTTTGTATTCCTTACCTGTTTCCAAGCCGAGAATTTTCTTGATTTCACTAATCTCCTTATTTTCCGCAATCCGCTTGACGGTTTCGCCGCGAACATTCAGAATCTTCCCCTTCATGGGATATACTCCAATCGTATTTCTATCTTCCGAGGATAGTCCTGAGACGATACCTGCTTTGGCAGAGTCGCCCTCACAAAAGATGATTATACATTGCCCGGATTTCTCAGTACCCGCCCAATTCGCATCAATTAGTTTAGGGATTCCGCGGATATTCTTCGTCTTGGAACCATCGGTTTTCTTCGCCGCCTTGTTCTCCTTGACTTCGGTCAAAGCACACGCCGCATCCATGACACCCATCTTTGCGATTTTCTCAATGAACTTGTCGCTCACGGTACACGCACTGCCGAATTTGCCAACTGGTGTATTCATGAAATCCTTTGTCTGGCTATCAAACGCAGGATTTTCCACGTCGCATCTGATAAATAGAATTAGCTGTTCCTTGATACTGGTAGGGTTCACTGTAATCCTTTTTTTCTTTTCAATAAACGTCACCATTTTGCGAGTGATTTGATTAAGAATATATTCTACATGCTTACCGCCTTTTGCAGTATGAATGCCGTTGACGAATGA
>Ga0214919_10008084_pt1 | contig 14001 bp, 14 predicted proteins | sample LL1503_MetaG_FD_177994 | JGI IMG/M metagenome (GOLD analysis project Ga0214919, IMG submission 177994) | Freshwater microbial communities from Lake Lanier, Atlanta, Georgia, United States - LL-1503 | ecosystem: Environmental > Aquatic > Freshwater > Lake | place: USA: Georgia | collected...
CGCATTGTTTTCATGATCTGCTCTTGCGCGGGGTCGCGGGGGAATTTGCCGGCGACTTCACGTGCGTGCTTTCCAATCATGCTGAGCTCGCCTCCGCGGCGCAGCATTACGGACTCGCTTTTCATCATGTGCCAGTGACAGCCGAAACCAAGGCTCGCGCCGAAGCACAACAATTAGAAATCCTCCGTGCAGCGGGCGTAGAGTTTGTGGTGCTCGCTCGTTATATGCAGGTTCTGTCGGCTGATTTCCTGAAAAATTTTGGCCGGCCGGTGATCAATATCCATCATTCCTTTTTGCCTGCGTTTGCCGGTGGTCGACCCTACCACCAGGCGCATGAGCGGGGAGTCAAATTGATCGGCGCGACGGCCCATTACGCGACCGCCGTGCTCGATGATGGTCCGATTATTCAGCAAGATGTGGCGCGCATTACTCACCGGCATAACGTTGAGGATCTGATTCGCAAAGGCCGCGATTTGGAGAAATCAGTTTTAGCTCAAGCCGTGCGCTGGCATTTGGAGAATCGTATTCTGGTCTACGGTCACAAGACCGTGGTTTTTGATTAAAGCCGCCACCGGTCCATGGGTTGGGGGGAAGCGAGCCTATTTCAGGCATTTACAGGCGGCGGAGCATTTGCTCTCTTTCATGGCTCTATGAGCCAACTTCCTCCGACCACTCCCGATTCTCCTCAGGCTGATGCTGCCACCGTTCCAGTCGCTGCGCCCAGCTTCGAGGTTATTGTGCATGCTTTTTGGGAGAAGAATCGTAATTTTATCTTTGGGCTATGCGCCGCTGCCTTGGTCGCCATTGTGGTAAGAGAGGGTTGGCAATATTTTGCGGCCCAACATGAGGCTGAGGTGCAGGCAGACTATGCTCGGATTGCCGAGCAACCGACTCGTTTGACTGCCTTTGCCGAAACGCATGCGGGGCATGCGCTGGCCGGGGTGGCTTATCTCAAGTTGGCCGATGATAAATTTTCGGCGGGTGATTTCACGGGCGCGGCGCCGGCTTATGCTCAAGCCGCTAGCCAGCTAAAAAATGCAGCCCTCGTGGGCCGCGCTCAACTCGGCGCTGCCATTAGCCAATTCAGTGGTGCTGACAAAACTGCGGGCGAAGCTGCACTTAAGAAATTAAGCGCGGATGCGACTTTATTGAAGAGCGTGCGGGCCGAGGCTACGTATCATCTCGCCTCCGTCGCCGCGGCTGCTGGCAAGGCTGTTGAGGTGAAGCAACTCGCTGAACAGATTAGCCAGATCGATGCTACTGGCGCGTGGGCCCAGCGTGCGACGATGCTCTTGAGCACTTTGCCTGCAGACAACTCGGCCGTTTCTGCTCCCGCGGCTGGGCTTAATTTTAAGGCGGGAAAGTAAGCGCTCGCGGACAGTTTAAAAACTAAAAAACCACCTACGTGAATAGGTGGTTTTTTAATAATTGGTCGGGGCGATAGGATTCGAACCTACGACCTCCTGGTCCCAAACCAGGCGCTCTACCAGACTAAGCTACACCCCGTTACCAACGAGAGTCCATGGCAGGGGCTTTTGTAGGGCGAGTCAACTCCTCAGGCAGAAAACTGCAATTGGGTTGCGAAATCCGCCTGCAAAAGGATTTGAAATCCTGCTTGCCTCACCCGTGGAGCCTCCACTACATACTTCTCCTCAAACTCTTAAACAAATGGATACTCTTTCTCGCGATAGTAATAACTCCGGCAGCATCTTGCCTCTCGTCGGCGTGATCGCCGGCGGTCTCGCCCTGGTCCTCTCGATCGTGGCACTCGTTAAACTTTCCACGATCCAAAAGACCGTGGCCGCGCAAGGCGACGAAGTCGCCAAAATCGCCACCATCGAAGCCGAGGTGCGTTCTGCCGCTGCAAAATCTGAAACTGATATCAAGGGTATCCGCACCGGTATCCAAGGCGCTCTCGATCAAGTCGGCGCAGAGATCGGTACCATCAACGGCAAGATTACCAAGATCGAAGAGTCGCTCAAGGCTCGTGCTGCCGGTCCGGCTGGTAAGGGCGGCGCCGGAGTCGCCACAGGTACGGTTGATGCCAACGGTAATTATGGCGTCGCCCCGGGTGACACGATTTCAAAGATCGCGAAGAAATTCGCCACCAAGGCCGACCATATTCTCGCCGAGAATCCTGGCCTAGATCCCGCCAAGCTGCGCGTGGGCCAAAAGATTAAGATTCCTAAGAAGTAATTTTGCTTTCAAAAATTCTTGCCTCCAAGACCTCGTGTCCTGGGGGCATTTTTTTTGGCTAATCTCCTTTGTACCGCTGCTATGGCCCATGAGCCCCGCGCCCCTCGCATGACCTCGGTTCCGCCTGAGCCGCTGCGTTGGCAGAAAATTCGCGCGGAGCCTCATGCGAAGACGCGAATTTTTGATGTAACGCGCGCAATTTTCCAGCACCCACAGCGCTCGCGCGAGCAGGATTTTTTTGTTATCGAAGCCCCGGATTGGGTCAATGTGCTCGCCCTGACTCCCGATCACCAACTCGTGCTGGTGCGGCAGTTTCGCTTTGGGACCAATGATTTCTCTTTGGAAATTCCCGGCGGCGTGATGGAGCCCGGCGAGGATCCGGTTACAGCGGGGCTCCGGGAGTTGCGCGAAGAATCTGGTTACGTCGGGGCTCGGGCGCGCTTGCTGGGGAGTGTGCGGCCCAATCCCGCGATGCAAAATAATTACTGCCATTTAGTATTGGTGGAGGCCGCGCAGCGTTCGGCGGAACTCGCGTGGGATCCCGATGAAGAATTTACCATCACCACCCAGCCCGTTGATGCAGTCTATGCGCTCGCTCATCACGGCGGGATTACTCACGCGCTCGTACTTAATGCGCTCTTATTGTTTACCCCTGTCTGGGCCGAATTAAAGCAGGCTAAGTTAACGCGCGGCGTTTGACTTTACCCTCGCTGGAATTTCACTGAGACCTCGCATGAAAACTACGGCTGTCGCCTCCTTGTTTGCCAATGCCCCCGCGGCCTTGGGCGCAGGGAGTAATGGCAATCTGCCGACGGCCCTAGAGCAGGAGATTCGCGCAATTTATCGCCGTAGCCCGCTTTATGCGGAGCGCTTTCCGCTGCATCCGGCGGCCTTGCAGTGGTCTTGTTATCGCGATCTGCCTACTCTGACCAAGCAGGAGATTTTGACCCGCGGGCACACGGCTTTTTTTGCTGACTACGCGGTCATTGAGCGCGGTTTGCAGGATAAAAAATACGAATACGAGCACACCTCGGGTTCAACCGCTCAGCCCATGACCGTGGTCATGGAAGAGGGTTGGTGGAATGCCCAATTGCAACGGGCTTATCTCGCTCATCCGCAGCTCGCTCCTTATGCGAGCCGCCCTTATCGTAAGGCTGTTCTGGCCCCGATCGGCTGTTCGAGCAATCTATGCCCCTACGAGGATCACCCTTTCCCGCACCGTTACTTTGATGGGACCGTTTATTTGAATTTATCCAGTGATCCTTTTGTTTTTGCGGAAGCGGAGTGGGATCGCATCGTGTTAGAATTACAGGCGCTCCAGCCCGAGGTCTTAGAAGGTGAGCCCGTTTATCTCTCGATGCTGGCGCGGGCGGTGCAGAAACGGCGAGTCGCCGTGCCCAGCGTGCGCACGATCATTCTTACTTACGGCAAGGCCAGTCGCCAGCACAGTCGGCGGATTGCCGAAGCTTTTCCCGCGGCGCAGGTCGATCTTTATGGGTCGACGGAGGCGGGCTATATTTTTGTGGGCGATGCCTTTGGTGATAACCTGCGGGTCATTGACGAAAATGCGTTCGTCGAGCTCGTGCCTTGGCGGGCGCTGGTGCCGGATATTTTTCAGATCAACGTGACGACGCGGGATCGCGAGGCCATGCCGCTGCTGCGGTATTTCACGGGAGATATCGTACAGCGTATGTCCACCGGCTACCGGATCTTGGGTCGCGAGCGGGATTTACATTTTAATGCTGCTGGGCAGATCATTTCCTCAAGTGAGATTGATGCGGCTTTGCCGGAGGTCTTCGCGTGCTGGCACTGGAGCTTAGTCCAAGTGTCTGATCTGCGCTGGGATTTTCAGTACGTTGCTGATGTCAGCGCCCCGCGGGGTATGGCGGAGGCGATCGCCACCGCGCTCGGTGCGGGCGTCCGGGTAAATCTCTTTCGGCGTAAATTCATTCAACCGGCGGCGAGCGGAAAATTCTCGCTGCTTAAGCCACTTGGGCGCTGAGGCTACACCCTAGCTTCTCGCCTCCGGTAGGTTCACTAATAAAGAGATAGGAGCGATGCTGCTCCGTTTACATTCTGCGGGTTTATCGTATCTTTTTTCATCACTTAGTTACCCCCGCCCTGCCATTTTCCTTCGCACGTAGATTTGTAATGAATATCCTCGGTTCGCTCTTTAATTCCTCGATTGGCAAAAAAATCTTAATGGCCCTGACGGGGCTCGTGCTGGTCGGTTTTGTCACAGGGCATTTGCTCGGCAACTTGCAGATCTTTCTGCCGCCGCAAAAAATTAATGCCTATGGGCATATGTTGGAGTCGCTCGGTATTGGGCTCTGGCTTGTGCGATTCTTCCTCCTCGCTTGTGTGGTCGTTCATGTGTGGGTGGCCATTCAGCTCACGCGGGAAAATGTCGCGGCGCGGCCTATGAATTACGGGGTGAATCACACTAACCGCGCCAGCCTCGCCTCGCGTGTCATGGCGCGCACCGGCCTCGTGGTATTGGCTTTCTTGATCTATCACCTGCTCGATTTTACCTTCCGAGTGCAGCATCCAGAGTGGAGTCGGCATTCGTTTGCCTTGGCGGACGGCACGCTGGTCCGCGATGTGCACACCATGATGGTGCAAGGTTTTAGCCGCCCCGGAGTCGCTTTTTTCTACATCCTCGCAGTCGGTTTACTGAGCTACCACTTGGCCCATGGCGTGGTGAGCCTCGTGCAGACGCTTGGTTTTAAAAACGAACGCTGGACGCGTGGCCTTGAGTGCTTTGCTCGGGTATACTGCTGGGGTTATTTTCTCCTTAATGCGGCCATCCCCCTCGCTATTCTTGGCGGTTGGGTTAAGGCCCACGCTTAATATTTTTCGCCATGGCCAAACTTGATTCTAAGATTCCTTCCGGCCCGCTTGCCGATAAATGGCAGCAGCATAAGACCCAGATCAAACTCGTAAATCCGGCCAACAAACGGAAATACGAAATCATCGTAGTCGGGGCTGGTCTCGCCGGCTCTTCAGCGGCCGCCACGCTGGCGGAGCTGGGTTACCGCGTGAAAAGTTTTGTGTTCCAGGATAGTCCGAGGCGCGCTCACTCGATTGCCGCCCAGGGCGGCATCAATGGCACGAAAAACTATCAGAACGATGGCGACTCCGTGCATCGCTTATTTTACGACACGCTGAAGGGGGGGGATTATCGTGCGCGGGAAGCGAACGTGCACCGCCTCGCGGAAGTGTCCGCTAACATCATCGATCAATGCGCGGCGCAGGGGGTGCCTTTCGCTCGAGAGTACAGCGGCCACTTAGCCAATCGCTCGTTTGGCGGCGCCCAAGTCTCGCGCACTTTTTACGCTCGCGGCCAGACGGGTCAGCAATTGCTGCTCGGCGCTTATTCGGCGCTCTCGCGCATGGTGGGACAGGGCGCGGTCGAGTTGCACCCTAACTCTGAGATGCTCGATCTGGTCATCGTCGATGGGCACGCCAAAGGTGTGATTGTGCGTGATCTTAAGACGGGGGCGATTACGCGCCATAGTGCGGACGCCGTGATTTTAGCCACCGGGGGCTACGGCAACGTGTTCAATCTCTCCACCTACGCGCGGCAGTCGAACACCACAGCCATTTGGCGAGCTTACAAACGCGGGGCCTGCATGGCAAATCCGTGCTATACTCAAATCCATCCGACCTGCATTCCCGTGAGCGGCGACTATCAGTCAAAACTCACCTTGATGTCCGAGTCGCTGCGCAATGACGGTCGCATCTGGGTGCCAAAAAACAAAGCCGACATTAAGAAAGAGCCGAGAGCGATTGCGGAGGCGGATCGCGACTATTATCTCGAGCGAATTTACCCAAGCTTTGGCAATCTCGCGCCGCGCGATGTGGCTTCACGGGCCGCCATGCGCATGTGCGATGAGGGCCGCGGGGTGGGTGAGACCGGCTTAGGGGTTTATCTCGATTTTGCTGACGCGATCAAGCGGCTCGGCGAGCCGGCGGTTCGGGAGCGTTACGGTAATCTTTTTGATATTTACCACGAGATCACCGCGGAGAACGCCTACCAGGCTCCCATGCGAATTTTCCCAGCGGTGCACTATACCATGGGCGGACTGTGGGTAGACTATAACCTCATGTCGAACGTCCCTGGGCTCTTCGTGCTCGGGGAGGCCAATTTCTCGGATCATGGCGCTAATCGCCTCGGGGCCTCCGCCCTCATGCAGGGTTTAGCTGATGGCTATTTTGTTATTCCCTATACCATCGGTGACTATCTCGCGCAGCAAAAGCCCAGCGCCCAGTCGAATATCGATCGACCAGAATTTAAACAAGCGGCGGAAAGCGTCAGCGCCCAGACGCAGCAGTTGCTCAATAATCCTGGAAAAGAACCCGTGAGCCATTTTCATAAGCGGCTCGGCAAAATCATGTGGGAGCATTGCGGCATGGCACGGACGAAGCAGGGGCTGGAGAGCGCCTTGCAAAAGATTCCGGCCCTGCGGGAAGAATTTGTTGCTAACGTCAAGGTGCCCGGCTCAGCCGAGACCCTGAATCAATCTTTGGAAAAGGCCGGCCGCGTGGCTGATTTTATCGATCTTGGTGAGCTTATGTGCCGTGACGCCCTCACCCGAGAGGAGAGCTGTGGCGGCCATTTCCGTGAGGAATATCAATATCCTGATGGAGAGTGTAAGCGTGACGACGAGAAGTTTGGCCATGTTGCCGCTTGGGAATATCAGGGTCCCGGCCAGACGCCGCTGCGCAATATCGAGCCGCTCAATTACGAATTCACTAAGATGTCCGTGCGCTCCTACAAGTAAGCCCCCGCAATTCACCATGGTCGCCTCCACTCCTGCTAAGAAACTTTTCTCTGTCACCCTGCGCGTCTGGCGGCAGGCCAGTCCAGCGCAGCCTGGTAAATTTGTCGATTACCCCGCGCACAATGTCAGCCCTGACATGTCTTTTCTCGAGCTCCTCGATGTCGTCAATGACGGTCTGACGGTCAGCAATGAAGAGCCCATCGCCTTCGCGCATGACTGCCGCGAGGGGATCTGTGGAACCTGTTCCTGCACCATCAACGGGAAGCCTCACGGTCCCGGCAAAGGGGTCGCGACGTGCCAAGTGTACATGCGGAGCTTTCAGGCGGGTGACGTGATTGTGGTGGAGCCATTCCGGGCGACAGCCTTTCCAATTATTAAGGATCTCGTGGTCGAGCGTTCAGCTTTTGATAAAATTCAACAAGCAGGGGGATTTATTTCGGCCCGCACTGGGGCGGCGCCTGATGCCAATTCAATTTTAGTATCAAAAGCCGTGGCTGACCTCGCCATGGATGCCGCGGCCTGCATCGGCTGCGGCGCTTGTGTCGCTGCCTGTAAAAATGCGAGCGCCATGCTGTTTGTGGCGGCCAAAGTTTCCCATCTTGGTTTGATGCCCCAAGGCCAGCCAGAGCGGGATCGGCGCGTCTTGGCGATGGTGCAGACGATGGATGAGGCGGGCTTCGGCAATTGCACTAATCAATACGAGTGTAGCGCGGTTTGTCCGAAAACCATCACGCACGATTTTATCGCCCGCCTAAATCGTGATTATGTGGGCGCTTTGTTTCGTTCAAAACTTCAGCCGGTCTCCGCGAGTGCCGGCGGGGGCGCTTAATTTTTCCGATCGTAGCGCGCCCGCATAAATTTTAAGGCGTGGCGCGCGAGGTCATCGGAATCACTCCAGAGGTTGCGCCAGACGCACAGCGCGTTGGAGAGCGCGGGATCAACGACGGCCGAAGAGAAAGATTCGAAGGCAATGGGGCCTTGGTAATTGATTTTTTTTAAGGCGTTGAAGAAGGGGTCAAAATTCACATTCCCCGTGCCGAGATAACCCCGATGGCTTTCGCCGATATGCACGTAGCCGAGGCGGGCCCCGACGGCGAGGACGGCTTGCTCCATACCGTCTTCCTCAATGTTCATGTGATAAGTATCGAGATGTAGAAACGCATTGGGCCGATTGACCGCGGCCAAAAACTCTAGTCCCTCGCGGGCAGAATTCATGATGTTAGTTTCGTAGCGATTCACGACTTCGAGATTAATATTGATGCCTCGCGCGGCGGCATAGTCCGCGAGGCGTTGCATCGCCGCCACGGCGTTGGCGCGATTTTGAGGAGAGGCTGGCCCCGCATATTTGCCGAGCGCACAGTAGATGACGCCGCAGAGCTCAGTCCCGCCAAGGCCCGCGAGCACGTCCGTGGCTTGGCGCAGGAGGGCATCACCTTGGGCGACGATGGCGGGATTGGTACTGGTGACATCCGTGGTGGGGGAAAGGCCCAGAGAGGCGTGGGCGCGGAGTCCGTATTCCTGCAGTAAATTCTTCGTCAGGCTGATGTCTACTTTCCAAGGATCCAGCAGCGCAATTTCGATATAATCATAACCTGCCTGCGCGGCGCCACTGATCGCCTGGCGGGCGCCAGCGGGGGTCCAATCGCCGGCCCAGACTAAGGCGTGCCCACCGTATTCTAAGCGCTTGCTCGTGGCCATCGCGCGGGTCGCCAAGATTTATTCTGCCTTAACCGCAACGGTACCGGCCGCGGTGAGTTTAGATTCCTCAAAGGTATCGTCGTAGATGCAGATCGTGACCTGTGAATCCACGCGATAACTCGCCGAGCCTTGGGCCACGGCTGCGTCGAGGGCACGGCGGGCCGCCGGATCACCGCCGGTGACTTGGCCCGAGCGAACGGACATGGTGTTGGCTGGGATGGCCAAGGGAGTATCATTGGTGATCAGTCCGAGGTAAGTGCCATTCAGATAAATTTTGGCCCGAACGCGGTTGAAGATATAGGCCACAATATTATCATTGGTCACGCGCCACGAGGCCGTCACGGAGCCGTCCGGAGCCCGCACAATTGAAGTCACTTCGGCCTTCAGGCCTCTCGAGACTAGTTTGCTGGTGTTGGTGCAACCGCTGACGAGTGCCACTAAAAGGGCCAGCAGGCAGAAGGGGAGGACAGCTTTTTTCATTGGGAATTACTCTGTGGTTGGGGCGAGGGTCGGCAAGGTTACTCGTCTTTAGATTTTGTTTTCTTTTTCAGGTCGGACCCGCCTAGTTCGAATTGGGCGATGACCCCGATTACAGCTAAGACTAAGATCGAGGGGAAAAGCCACGCGTGGTGATCCAGCAGTTCCGGCATAAATTGGGGACGTTGGAAAAAATCTAACCAAGGAATCTGATGGGTGAAATACGCGAGAGCCACCATGGTCCGAAACGAGCCGAGCAGGGCCGTTGAAAGAATGATGAGAATGCGCTGAGTTTTTACTGCGAGAAAGCCGCCGATGAGGCCCAGCACGGCCCCGCTTAGCAGGGCGACCATGTGATGATAGTGGCTAAGCACCAGCAGCCCGAGGGTGGCCCCAAAGCCAAAGCCCGCGACGAATACGGCCGCAATATAGAGGAGATAGGCTAAACCTGCGCCGACGAGGCCGCCTAAAATTAGGCTGCCGATAATCCCGGCGGTGCCAAAATCAAGTGCGGTGCCCGCTGCATGACCGCCCATCATACCGAGCAGACCGCCCAGTACGGCGAGCGTTATTTTGAAAACCCGATAGCCGAAAAAACAATCTAACAGGCCCCACGCGATGGCGCCGACCGAGATCCAAGGATAAAGTTCTGCCGAGGGATGCATGGATAAGGTCATAGGCTTTGGGTCGGCACTAGCAACTGGCTTTGCGTCGGCTGAGCCGATTCAGAAGCGGGCAAGCGCTTGCCCGCTTTCCCAGAGCACCCAGCTCCCGCCGCCGAGCGCGGCTAGAAAAACTAAAGCCCGCAGCCAGCGGCTCCACCGGTCGCGGCGCTCACGTGCGTTGAGGGGGAGGCGGGCCCGAGAGGCTTTGAGGTAGCTTGCAAATTGAGCGTGAGGCAGCGGCGCGACTTTCGGGCTGCGACCGACGCCGAAGGGCAATTGATTGAGCAAGTGACGCCAGCGGTAGGACACCCCTAATACCTGGAGAAAAATAGCGCTTCCTTTCAAGGCGATTCTGGCTACCTCGACGGCTTTCTCTCCCTTCCGTTAGCCCATTTATTAATTTCACCCGACTGGGTAGTCGCGCCATTGTGCAGGCGTCGATTTCACCGTCGTTGGGTGACTGCGGGGGCCCTGCATCGCCCGCCGTGCAGACGCTGGAAGCCGGCGAGTGGATCGCTGCCAAGAGCGCTGGAGCTAGCCGCTACACCATAAGGAGTCGATCTTCTCCGCGTAGCCTGGCGGGCGAATTTTTAGGGTCCGGCCTTCGGTTCGGGCTGGTCAATGTCGGGGGAAATTTTGATGCTTTAATTGCCGGTGAAAAATCCCCAGCTTCGTCAAAATCTGACGATTTCCTTCATGCCTGAGTCACGTCCCCTTAATTTTGCAGTCATTGGAGCGGGAGCATGGGGTACCGCCATGGCCGTGCATCTGGTTCGGCGTGGGCAAGGGACCACCCTCGTCACTCGGCGACCTGAGCATGCCAGCGCGGTGCGCGCGGCGCATGAAAATAAAGATTATCTGCCCGGCATCAGTTTGCCGGCTGCGTTGCGGGTCACCGCGGATTTGCGCGCGGCCCTGCTCGAGGCCGATGTGGCGCTGATCGCTTGTCCGGCGCAATCTTTGCGTGAGTGGAGCGAAAAAATTTGCGGCGCGCGGCAGGACACGGCGCGTTTGCAACTTTTGCTCAGTTTGGTGAAAGGGCTTGAACTCGGTACGCACCTTCGGCCCAGCCAGATTTTGACGCAGATTATGCCCGACCTCAATGTCGGCACACTCACGGGTCCGACTAATGCCGCGGAAGTGGCGCGGGGTTTGCCCGCGGCGATGGTGTTGGCCGTGGCGCGGCAGGATGCGTTCAGTGATCGCGTGCCGGCCGCAATGAGCGGGCCAACGTTACGCATTTATCTTAGCCCTGATCTCGCGGGGGCAGAATATGGCGGCGGGCTGAAAAATATTTACGCCATCGCCGCGGGTCTCTGCGATGGATTGAAGCTCGGAGATAATGCCAAGGCGGCTCTGCTGACGCGGGCTTTGGCCGAAATGCTGCGCGTCGGGGTCGCCCTCGGGGCTAAGCCCGAAACTTTTTATGGGCTGAGTGGTTTTGGTGATTTGGTGGCGACCAGTCATGGGGCTTGGAGTCGCAATCGTGAATTTGGTGAACACATCGGTGCCGGTAAAATCATCACCGCTTTACTCGCCCGCCGGAAGACGATCGTGGAAGGCCACCGCACCACCGAGGCCCTTTACGGTTTGTGCCAAGAACGGAAGATTGCCGCACCCATTCTCGGGGAGATTTACGCAATTTTGTATCAAAATAAGCTACCCGCCGATGCGCTCCATGCGCTGATGACTCGCGAATTGAAGCGCGAAGCTTAGGGCGATTGGGCCGCGGCAGCGTGGGCGGCAATTCGGTGCAGCGCGGGAAGGGCGTTGACCTTCGTCCAGCCGCTCCGCCAACTCTGGCGGTATGGAATTACCTGATGACGAACAATTATTTTTGCGCGATCTGGTCAAAGCCTCTCGCCAAAAAATCCATGCAGTAAAGTGGGTGGATCGCGATGGCACCGATCGCCAAACCACGCTGACGCAAAATGAGGCGGTCCGGCTCAACATCATCGCGGCGCGCCTTAAGATTTCTAATAAAGAACTGCTGCGCCAAGCCGCACACATCCCCGTCCCTAAGTTGCCGCCCAAGCCCCCCGCGGCTGAATCTGAACTGCCGGCCTAGTTTTTGCCGACGATCAGAGCGTTCGAAATGCGGTCTTTTCCCGTTACCGAGTTTCCGCTAGCTTGACGCCATGACCCTACCGCAAGCCCACCTTGAAAACGTTCGGCAGTCAGCGGCCATCATTACGGCGGCCTTAGCCGGCGCGCGGCCGCGGATTGCGATCATTTTAGGTTCTGGCCTGGGTGGTTTGGCCAATCAGATTCAGCGGCCTCGCGTCATTGCTTATGCTGATCTCCCCGGCTTTCCCGTGCTCACTGTCTTGGGGCACATCGGCGAGTTGATCGCCGGCGAACTCGATGGCGTGCCGGTGATTGTGCTCAAGGGGCGCAAACATTTTTACGAAACGGATGATGCTTATCCGCTCCGGACGATGATTCGCACGCTCCAGGCCGTGGGCGTAGATACTTTATTTTTATCTAACGCGGCCGGCAGTTTACGCCCAGCGATTAAAGTCAGCGAATTGATGCTGATTACTGATCACATCAATTTTCTTGGACTCAACCCGCTGACGGGACCCAACGACGATTCCTTTGGCCCGCGTTTTTTCCCGGTCAGTGATGCTTGGGATCCCGGACTGGTCGGCCGGGTTAAGGCCGTGGCGCGACAGCAGGGCATCACGTTGCACGAGGGCGTCTATGTGGCCTTCCGGGGGCCGTCTTTTGAGACACCGGCGGAGATCCGTATGGTGCAAGGTTGGGGGGCTGACGCGGTGGGCATGTCCAGCGTGCCAGACTGCCTGATCGCTCGTCACTGCGGGCTCAAGGTCGTCGGTGTTTCGTGCATTACTAATATGGGAGCAGGATTATCAGACGAACATCTGACGCACGCCCATACGCTCGCTAATGCGGCCAAGGGGGCGGCCGCCTTTGAGCGCTTGGTTACTGCGGCGGTCAAGGTGTTGTAATAATAGTTAGTCTAATTTCACCGCGTGAAAGCAGCTGAACTTGATCGAGCCCGTCGACTGCTCTGTCGATTACAGGCTGTGATTCGCGACTCCGTGCGGGCCGCCCAACGGCGAGGGGGCCGGAAGCTAACGCGGGTGGCCGCGATCACGGCCGCCGATACCATCTATGGCATCGATAAAATCAGCGAGCAGGCCGTGCTGACTTGGTTTAAAAAAAATTGGCCGCCGCGCTGGCCCGTTGAATTAGTGATGGAGGGGTTGGAGGAATCAGCGGGGCCGGTGACTTTTCCGCAGGGTACGCCGGTAGCGCAGACAATTTTTAAATGCATCCTCGACCCGATTGATGGGACCCGCGGGTTGATGTATGCAAAACGTTCGGCGTGGAGTCTCGCCGCGTTGGCGCCGCAGCGGGGACCAAAAACCAATCTGCGTGATATTATGGTCGCCGCGATGACCGAGCTGCCGACGGTAAAGCAGGACAGCGGCGATCAGTTAAGCGTCGTGCGGGGCGAGCGAGTGCACGCCGAGCGGGTGGTTGCTCGCACGGGTCGCCGGACGAAATTTAAGCCGCAACCGTCGCGAGCGAAATGCGTGGCGCACGGTTTTGCGTCGTTTGCGAAATTTTTTCCGGCTGGTAAGGCTTGGCTAGCTAAGCGCGAAGAGCAGCTTTGGCGGGCACTCGGCGCTGGCGGCGAGATTTTTGATGATCAATATTTGAGCACTGGGGGTCAGCTTTATGAATTATTGATGGGGCATGATCGTTTTATTGCAGATTTACGACCGCTCGCGATGGCGGCCTTGCGCCAGCGCACGACGCTGCTGTGTCATCCTTACGATATTTGTACTGCGCTGATTGCGCAGGAGTGTGGCTGTGTGATTACGGCGCCTAACGGCCAGCCACTCGATACGGTACTCGATACGACCACCCCCGTCGCTTGGGTGGGTTATGCTAATCCTGCGCTGGCGCGGCGGATTGGGTCTAAGCTGCGCCGGGTCTTGCGCTAAATTTCTATACGCACCGCCCCGGCGGATTTTGCTGCCGGCAGGGTCACTCTTTGGCTTGCTCGATCACCGCGGCTTTACCGTCTTTAAAGACGACCCGAATGCGCTCTTCTTTCTCGTTGCGATAGGTATCCGCGTACGCGGGGTGATAATAAACGCGGTACGACCTTAGGTAAGGATCGTAATAAACGCGCCGCTCGTAGCCGA
>Ga0214919_10008085_pt1 | contig 14000 bp, 12 predicted proteins | sample LL1503_MetaG_FD_177994 | JGI IMG/M metagenome (GOLD analysis project Ga0214919, IMG submission 177994) | Freshwater microbial communities from Lake Lanier, Atlanta, Georgia, United States - LL-1503 | ecosystem: Environmental > Aquatic > Freshwater > Lake | place: USA: Georgia | collected...
CAGGGTTTTTATCACTCTAACCTTAACCCGGATGGGCGACTTTTCTTTAATGGGAAAAAGCACAGCATTAGTTTTTGGAATTCTTTTCTTTTGCTTGAACTTTATGTTCTTTGCCTAATGCTGGGCCATTATCTGCAGGCATGGATTTGTTCCACTCGAGTAACGCCTTGGCAAGATTATTGACCCGGTCGGGATGCTTGGTTGCAAGATTTAAAGTTTCAGCACGATCTAAAGAGAGATTATAAAGCTGGGGCAGGCTGCCATCGTATTCGCAAAGGGATTTCCAATCACCAGAAGGATCATGATATAAGTATGCATTGAAGGCGTGTTTCTGATGAGATCAAAAAGCTTGCCCCGATTTCCGATCCAGCTCTTTTAGGATTCCACTGTAGCAAGCCCCACACGTGTCCCTTATCTCAGTTGTGTTTTCGAGTTAAAGCGTTTTTCGTTGTTGAGCTTTATCGTAAAACCCTGTAAGATTTGCTAATTAAGGAGTTAATATTATGGTAATTCGAACATGCGTCACTTTTGCTTTTCTTGTTTGCTCCGTCTTTGCTGCTAACCCCACTGATAGCGAGCGACTCGCCGCTAGCTTTACTACCTGGAAGATGGTTAAAGAGTCGTGCGGTGGCAACTATAGTTATAAGGTGATCCGTTCCAGTTTTACAGGCTACCGAGACGAGACGGTCGTAGTGGTGAAAGCAAATAAAGTAGCGGAGCGACGGTTCGATGTAGCAGATGACCCGAGGCCTGGTATGCCAATTGTGCTTAAGAATAAGTGGGTAGAAACCGGCGAGGGAATTGGTAAGCATGAGGGCGCTGTCGAGCCAAAGACACTGGACGAAATGTACACGATTGCGAAGAAGATTGTTGAAGCGGAAATTCCTTCGAAGCATGTTCTTAGCTTGGCTCTGGATAAACAGGGATTGCTTCAGCATTGTTTCACCCGCGATACTCGCATTGCAGATGGTGGTCCTATCAAGGGTGTCACAACTATCTACTTGACACTCGGAAAGAAATAATGATCGCCTAGAGCCTATTCAGGGGTTTTACCTGAACTGTTTCTTTGATTCTCACAATTTATCGTCTTACCATTTGTGGTGGCGTAATTATGGTTTTGAAGGATGCTGGTATGAAAGGCATTGGGTTGCTTTTATCTTGTGTTTAACTTTACATGCCCGTTATCTGCAGGCATGGATTTGTTCCACTCGAGTAACGCCTTGGCAAGATTATTGACCCGGTCGGGATGCTTGGTTGCAAGATTTAAAGTTTCAGCGCGATCTAAAGAGAGATTATAAAGCTGGGGCAGGCTGCCATCGTATTCGCATAACAATTTCCAATCACCTTCACGAATGCAAAGGTCGGGCAATCTTTCTTGAGAAGGTGGCATGGTTTTTCGGTCTGGGGGCCGACGCCACATTATTGGATTGCTTCGAGAACCAACGCTTTTACCTAACAAGACCGGTGCAAGGTTTTCGCCATCAAACTTTATGTTTGCGGGAGCGGGAATTTTTGCAAGCGTGATTAGCGAAGGAACAAGATCAAAGGCTGCAAAAACAGAAGTTTCGTTGTGCATTCCAACCTTTTCTTTATCCATCAATCCGGGCGCCCAGACGATTAATGGTGAGCGGGTGCCCCCCTCGTAAAGAGTTCCCTTGGTGCCTCGAAATGGCCCTGCACTGCCTGCCCCTGGTTCAGGGCCGTTGTCTGAGCATACGAGGATAATAGTATTGTCGCGTAAGGCGGGGGTGTTGCGGATGTGGTCAAAAAGTTTGCCAAGCTGCCGATCCATTTCTTTCAATACTGCAAGATACATCCCACGCTTATCCTTTGCCCATTTCTCAACAGGTGGCCAGAATGGGCTGTGAACATCATCGGGCCAGAGATTGATGTAAAAAGGTTTTTTCTCTTTGGAAGCTAGGTCGATGAACGGTATTGCTGCAGATACAAATCCACTTGTGATTTCAGAGCGCTGCATCCAGATTACTGGTTTTCCAAGACGCTCGGCATCAGCCCAAATGCGTCCTGGTTTGTTTTCGCCTGGCTTCATCGTAAGTGGGAGAATCTTTTTTCCCATGCCTTCAAAGTTGGTAAGTGAATCATCAAATCCGTAGTTGGAAATGGGCGGGGCATTATCTACATCTCGCTGGCCCCCAAGATGCCATTTACCAAAATGCCCGGTGGCATAACCATTCTGCTGAAGGATGCGGGCAAGGGTCGGGGCTTTGGGATCAAGCCAGTTGGCAACCCCTCGTCTTTCATTATCAGCACGATTATTCAAAAAAGAGGTTATCTTCCATCGGTATGGATATTGGCCGGTAACTAAAGCGCAACGCGATGGCGAACAAATGGGCGAGTTCACATAAAACTGCGAGAAACGAATCCCTTCTTTTGCAAGCCGATCTGCATTTGGAGTTTGTACATCCTTATTTCCAAAACACGAAAAGTCGCCCCAACCCATGTCATCAATGAATACCATGATGATGTTTGGTTGTGCCAGTACCGCAGATAAGGGACCGAAAAGAACGATGAGACACACGCCAATAGTACTTATGATTTTCATGGTGATAGAAACCTTTTTGTCATCGCTGATTCTCCATCCCCATGATAAATCATTGGCAGGAAATAATCTTTAATTAAAATGAAGGGCAAAGTGCTTTAACTTCCTGTGGGGACACATCGGAAAATTGCTACGCCATTGGATACGATGTTTTCAGTGAAGTTGGCCATCGTACCGCTTGCAACAAAATTTCGTACCGTGGAATAGGCGCTCGCAGTGTAATTGGCTGTGGGAACCGTTCGATAATCATTATACCTGAATAGAGAGTAAGACTTTCCCACAACTAGACCATTGACGCTTACAGAAGCACTCAAAGTTGATGGCGCAACCCCCGCGATGACATTTGGCTCAGTCCAGTTGCCCAGAGTTATACTAACCGGCAGAGCCCTTGCTGAGGTATCCTGGATTCCAAGCACAGCACAGCCATAACAAATTTTAGTCGGAATGCAAAAGGAGTATTTTGCTCCGTTGACAAGCATAGACCGAATATCGTTGAGGGTTGATGCAGTTCGCAAGCTAACTTGGCTGCTGAAACAATCATTGAAGTAAAGCTGATCGGTTGAATTATAAGTTGTAAAGTTTGAAGCGGTGACACCTGTTGCCAGCATGATGTGATCATAATCTGGGTCGCTTAATCCTTTGACAAAAGCTGTTATAAGCACAGGATGCAATAATTTGAGATGTTGCTTTACCCAGCCGAAATAGGTTTGAAATTGCGGCGATGCATAGCCATTATAATTGAACTCGGTTGAGTTCAGTTTTAAAGCAGTTAAAACTTTTTGGGCATTCACTGCGACAAGCAGCTGGCTTTGTTGGTTGGTGTTAATAATGGCCCTGCAAACATACTGGGAAACATAAGTGCCAAAATAAAGTGCAGCCTGCTGGATCGAGCATTCGCCGCAATAACCGTTTTTTTCATCCCATTGCCTTCGCGGGGCGATTGGCATGCGTATGGTGGTAGGTGCAGTTTGGGCGCTGGCGATCCCGGCAGAAGTTAAACTTAATGCTGTTGCGGTTAAAAAGTTTCTACGAGTTTGCAATTCTAACTTAAACATGATGATCCCTTTGAATAATAGAATGATGAATTGAAAAACATGAAGTTTTTGAAACCTAGGTCACAAAAGTGCGGGAAGCAAATAATTCGATGAAGAATTTTAAAGATTCTGCTTGGATGGGAATGACAGTTTCTTAACTACCCTGGTTAGGCTATATTAGCTTTGGTACAGATCCGGGCAAATTGATTCAAAAAGGTATCAAAATGTTTAAGATTACTTTGAAAAATGCATTCATCCTATCCCTCTTATTGACGAGCATGGTTTCTGGCACAGGCATGTCGCAGGAGCAAAAACAAAAAGCTAACAAGGCTTACCCGCCAACGATTGAAAGTTCTAAAGTTGAAACCTACCGTAAGGTGGGTGATACAGAACTGAAAATTTGGATATTTGAACCAAAAGAAAAAGCAACAAAGCCCAGGCCTGCAATTGTGTTTTTCTTTGGCGGCGGCTGGACCTCGGGTACTCCATCTCAATTTGTTTCACAGTGCCAGCATCTTGCAGAGCGAGGCATGGTTGCAATTGTTGCAGATTATCGAGTTGCATCGCGCAACATGGCAAAGCCAATAGATTGCGTTACGGATGCCAAGGCTTGTGTTCGATATATTCGTACCAATGCAGTGCGGTTGGGGATTGACCCTGAGCGGATTGCTGCGGGTGGCGGCTCTGCAGGGGGTCATCTTGCTGCTGCCACTGCAACCCTGCCCGGGTTAGAAGCTGCTGGCGAAGATCTTAAAGTTTCAAGTACACCCAATGCGCTGGTGTTATTTAATCCTGCATTGGTGTTGGCTCCTATTACTGGATTAATGCTCGAGGGATTCTTGGCAAAATCGACAAAGGAAAGATTTGGTTGTGAGCCCGAGGCATTTTCCCCAGCCCATCATGTTAAGAAAGGTGTTCCTCCAACTATCATCTTTCATGGCAAAGCAGATACTACGGTGCCTTATAGCTCTGCTGCGGAATTTTCAGACCGCATGAACAAAGCGGGCAATCGCTGTCAACTCATTGGGTTCGAGGGCGAAGGTCATGGGTTCTTTAACAACAAGAAAATGAAAGAAACACTTGATCAAGCTGATGACTTCCTCGTTTCGCTTGGCTATTTGCCAGCGAGGAAATAATAATAAAATGATTTCGAAGGCACTAGGGTTTTCAAATAAAGTGCTTTGAAACAGGGTAACCATCAACCCTGAAAATCTTAATGGGGCAGTTTTGAATGGTTGAAGCAAAATCGCTGTATGCCGCATCGGGTATGGCGCGATAGATTGGATCGATACCGTTTTAAAAAGAACCATCCGGGCGAGCCGTTTTGCGGTAGAAATTCTTCAAGCCGCGAGGCACTTCTTCTGAAGTTATGGCTGTCGAGGCGGGGGGATTCTCGAGGGCAGCCTTTTTTTTGAGTGGCGACAGCAGTTCGGGATTCTTGTGCAAATGTGACACTTCCTCGCCTGTGAGTGCCTTGTCGAACAATGCGAACTCGTCGAGCAAGCCGATATAATTAATCGCGATATAGATGCCGGCCTTCTCTATGTCCCAGCCCATTGCAATGGCTCGGTCTTTCACTTCACCAATGAGTTTGCCATCGATATAAATTGCGGTCAAGGCGTCGGGTTTGCCGGTATCGAGGTTCTTGAAGGTGAGCACGACATGGTGCCAATCGTTGGCTTTCCATCCTATGCCTGAAACTCGAACCATAGGAGCTTTGGGGTCGTCTTCGCCTATACCCTTTTGTCCATCGGGGATCATCGAGAATGCGCCATGACGCAGGTCACGCGGCTTGGCATCGTTGAAGTCGAACCACAACCCGCCGTTGTTTGCGCCCTTCTGCGTAATCTGGACTGGATCGCAAAACTTCGTTTTTAGCAGCTTGTCGGAGTCGGTTTTGCACCACATCGAGACTGATCCGCTCCAGCCATCTTTCTTGAAAGCGATGTTCCCCTTCGCCGGGTAGAAGATGCGGCCGTTTTTATCCAGTACATCCACCACCTCGAGAGCGCCGCCAGCTATGCCCTTCGACTTTGCGGTGGTGAAGACCTTCTCGTTGATATCTTTCTCGAAGATGAACTGACCCTTTTCTGTTGGGTGGTTGAATCGAGTATGGGGCGCACGCTCTCCCGCACCATAGTCGGCTTTAATGCTTTCGTCGAAGCTCGCATAAAAAGTGACAGCTTTGCGAATATTGTTTTCGTCGACACGGCCAGAAACGACCGCCTTGTTACGCAGTTCACTGAAGATGGAGTCGCGGGTGCGGGTGGTCTTGAGTTTATTCTCTACCCGGGAGGCGACATCCCCGGTCGGAGCTTGTGGCTCTGCCCTAACGAGCGTTGTGGCGGCAACAAAGAGAATCGTAAAAAAGATGCGGGCCATTGTCGTATTCCTTTTCGCTATTTAGTGGGGTTACAAAGGTTCCGGCAGTAGATGCCATCGACACCGCGGAGATACAGGTGGCCCGCTACGATTGGGTGGCTGATTGGCATTCTTGTAATCAGTTGCATCATGGTGGGGAGCGTTTTGGGGTTTGCCCTCGGTTTCGTGGATCCTGCCATAGGCTGTTCGGCTCGTTGAAGAACCGTCCATTGGCGCAATAGCCATGGCTCTCCTGATGGTTTAGTTTTAGTTTCATGCTTTTATCATCGAGGGGTGACGCTAAATAAGTAATGGAGTCCTCCACGAGTGAATGGCAGTTTTCGTTAGGTTTAAATCAGTGCTTCTTTGATCAGGGGGGCATCTTCAAGAATGAGTTTGACCGGTCGTTTGGTTGGAGTATGGACTATGGTATCAGCATCAATGCCTAACAGATGGTACAGGGTTCGACCAAAACTCTCGACCTTGTAGAACTTGTCCACAACACGCTCACCCAACTTGTCGGTGGCACCAACGATGGCACCGCGCTTAAACCCACCGCCAGCCGCCAGTACGAATTGTGCGTAATCCCAGTGGTCTCTTCCAGCACCGACCGCCTTTACATTGTCAATTTTTGGCTTCCGGCCCATTTCTCCGAGTGCAAGGACGATCGTCGAATCAAGCAAGCCCCTCTCTTCCAAATCGTCGAGCAGGGCGGCCATGCACGAATCGAACATAGGTATCTGTTGTTTGCCTGCGGTAAAGTTATCGCCGTGCCAATCCCAATAGCCCAAGTTAAAATGGACGACGGGAACACCGGCTTCCACCAGTTTTCGTGCGATCAAAAAGTGCAAGGGATCACCAATAGGGTACCGAGCCTTACTTGGTTTATTTTTGGTATACCGTTCAACTGAGCTGGCGGGCTCTTTTGAAATGTCCAAAGCTTGCCGCAGTTTTGGTGAACGAAGCAGATTGAATGCAGTCTGTTGATATTGATCGAGGCCAGCGATCACTTCATCTTGCGAATCGTTTCGGCGAAGTTTGCCATCAAGCTTTTTCAACAGATTTGTTTGGCTCTCGAAAGCTTGAAGTTCAAGCTGGGGAGTGAGCATCTGCGTGATGGCGTCTTTGTCTTTGAGGGGTTGCATGATGAGCGGGGAGTGGGCCCACCCGAGAAAGTTGCGTGAGAGCGCATTGTGGGTGTGTACATCAATTTCGTCCAACACTGCGAAGCTTGGTAAATCTTTGGAACCCGGCTTCAGCTTATTTATTACGCTGCCATACATCGGGTATTCATCACTGCCGGATGTGAGTCTGGGATTGCCCGTCAGCCAATAGAGTGGAGCTTGGGCATGATCGCCTGGCTTGTTTAAGGTGCTGACGGAACGAATCACTGTAAATTTGTCTGCGCGTTTGGCTAGTTCGGGTAGTAGTTCCCCAACTTGTAAACCTACAACTTTTGTCTGGATCGGTTTGAAGAGGCCCCGATACTCTTCAGGTGCATCGGGCTTCATATCAAACATATCGAGATGGGGAGGCCCACCCCCCAGCCAGCAGACAATCATTTGTTTTGCCTTGGCTTGCTTATTGTTTCCTAGGGTTTGTGCACGCAGCACATCTAGTGCCCCTATGCCACACAATCCTAAACCACCTATACGAAGGAAATCTCTTCGAATCATAATAGTGCCCCATTATTGAGAGTCTTTACTAGTGTTATCTTACCCTACATTTGAGAGGTAATCCAAAATTTTATTGGTAGTATTCAATGTTGTAATAAGAATTCCCGGGTATTCAGCAGGCTCCAGAACACGCCTTGATAACCTTTTTCAGAAGAAGATGCCGCTTTGATATACTCTAGGCAATGCGTTCGCTCATTTTCATTGGGTGTTCGGCTTAGTGTTGCAAGGAATAATTCCTCTATCTTCTGGGAATCGTCGAGCGATTCCTTGAGCAGCTTTGCCAATCGGCCTTTCGGGTCTTTAATCTTTTCCCAAATGCGGGGATGATTTGCAATCGTGAGCACTTGAAAGATAGAGCTAGACTCATCGCGTTCGCAATCGCATTGAACCCCTCCGTTTCGTTGAGGCTTACCATAAGTCTCTAGCACATGAGTCACAAAAGTATTACGAGGAAAAAAAGGCATCTGCACTATCTTCATTGAGTCTGGCCAATTTGAAAACTTCATGTCCATATTCTCGTTAGTACTGGTCGCAGTGTTGATTGCATCTAGTAATATCTCTGCTTGCATTCTGCGGAGGGTGAATGATGCGTAGTGCGTGCGGTCTGTTTCTGAACCAGGTTTGGGTGTGCTTGATTGCTGATAGGTTCTACTGGAAATAATTGTCCGATGCAACCATCGAAGATCGTAGTTATTCTTAATGAAGCCAGCACAAAGTTCTTGCAATAATTCGGGATGGGTGGCGGGATTGAATGCAGAAAGATTGTCGGGAGGATCGATAATACCCCGTCCAAAGTAATGAGCCCAGACGCGATTGACAATAGCTTTGGCAAAGTAAGGATTTGTTGGCTCTCGCATCCAAGCGATGACCGATACTCGAGGGTCGCTTTCTGCAGGCACTGAGACAGCCTCCGTTTTTCCCAAGAGGCGAGATTTTTTTGATTCTGCAGTGCCTAGCGGGCTCGTGACTTTTGCAAAAGTGCCTTCGGGCAAGAGTCGACTCTCCGCATGCATCATACGAACCGATATATCGTTCAATAGTTTGGATTTCTTTTCTAGAGTGGTCGTTTCTTGACGGTACTTTTCTACAGTTTCTAACCCATCCTTTGTCCGCTTCAGTTCTTCCTTCTTCTTTGGCAACTCAGGATCGCTGGGATTGCTCTTTTCTAACTTTGCTACTTCTGAGGTTAATTTTTCTGATTCGAGTTTGTATTTCTTTCCAAGCTCGTCTTGCTTCTTTCCTTCTCCTTCTTTCCGTTTCTTTACTTCGCTTTCGAGGGTCTTGGATTCAGTGTTTAGTTTTTTGAAGTGGACTGCAATATCGGGAAACTTTTTCTCGTTATCACCTTCAAAGCCTACATTTCGGACACGCATGAAGAGGTTTGCAAAGTCAAGCAGGTCTTCTTGCTGCCAATTGTCATGTGGGTGTCGATGACATTGGGCGCATTCGAGCCTTAGTCCGAGAAACGCATGCGCCACCTGCAAGGTGCCTTTCACTCCGCTCGAATTCCGCCTCTGCCAATAAAGATCCAGTGTTTTTCGCTTGGAGTATACTTCGAGGTCAGGTCGGCCTGGTGCATAGCCTTCAAATAGGGCGGTGACTTCGCGGATGTATTCCTCGATTGATCGGCCTTCACGACTGTTGGCAAGCAAAATCCGCTCAGCCAATTGATCGTAGGGGATGTTTTCGACCAGCCTGCTATGAATCCATGCTTGCATCCGAGGCGCATCTTGTTCTTTCGACAGGGCATCCGCATAGACCCCGAACTCTGCAGCCTTGAGCAAGTCGCAAAACTTTAGGGTCCACAGGTCGGCATGTGAAGGGTGAACGAGTAACTGTTCAATTTTCTTTGTGCGTTTGTCAGGCTGTTTATCCTGTAAAAAGGTACGGACTTCCTCCGGGCTAGGAAGATCCCCCAACATATCAATGTGTATTCGACGAAAGAAGGTGGCATCATCGCATAAATCCGCAGGCGGAAGATTTAACAGCTTTAGTTTTTCCACCACATGCTTATCGATGAAGTGGGCGGTTTGCAGATTAGGGAAAGGGATTCCATGGATTTTGGGAACAAGTACCCGAGCTGCGATCGGCTGAGCGCGGTAGCGCACGATCAGTCCCGCATCACCTACGCCCACGCCTTCCACCCATCCTTTTCGATCTATTGTTGCGACTCCTGTATCAAGCGATTCGAATGAGCATAAATCGGTTACATCTTCGCTCTTGCCACTCGCGAATTTTGCTTGCACCTTTAGTCGATACTTTTCTCCAGGCTTGGTTAATTGCTCGGCCGGGGTGACTTGTAACGAACTTAGTTGGGCCATATTGATATCATCTTTTTGTGCACCTGATGCCAGCCAGCGTAAGAACATTTGGTAGTCTGCACCGCCTAAGTGCATCCGCACATCGCCTCCATGGGGGACTTGGCCCGTAGCTTTAAGCAACAACAAGCTGGAAGCTGGATCTTGCGGGTTCACTCGTCGACCCCCTGTTTCATATAACAATCGTGCGTGGTCGCCTTGCGGGTCGGCAGAAAACATCGATAGTCGAAACCCATTCTGTCCTTTCACCGCTCCATGACAATTTCCTCCATTACAGCTTAACTTACTAAACAGCGCCATTATATGCTTGTGATATGAGACTTCCTCGTCTGCAGCTTTTGCGTGGTTGGGAAACAGACTAAAAAGAAGTACGAGCCAAGTGGTTAAAAAGTGTCGATGGAGGTTAGAAATGCTATTGAAGTCCAGCATTTTAATCAGTGTCGCGGATGTGCCAAGGTTCATTGAGATCATGGTTCAACCTTGTGTTCTTTTCATGATTTATTTTTAGAAGATATTCTGGCAGTCTAAGTTTAGATTGTAATACATAAAGATGTGTATAGTAAATAACATTAATTATTTAAGCAGGTGTTTGGGGTTTTCAAATAAAGTGCTTGGAAACAGGGTAACCATCAACCCTGAAAATCTGAATGGAGCAGGTTTGAATGGTTGAAGCAAAATCTCTTTCAACTGTTTCTAAATTAATCTTCACGGTTTGTGGTTCTGAAAGATCAAATGGAAGGTCTCTGCAGCTCGGTTCGAATCTGCAGAATTGTTCATAATATTGCCCTTGCACGCCTCTTTCGGTCGCAATCTGGTAAGAGATGGTTGCATCCGCTGGGGCAGAAAGTTCTAAAAGTGCGATATACCTACCTGCATCTAGGTTGGCTTTTACCGAATAAACACTCTCCGAAACTTTCTCAAAATCAGACAATTCAAACTTTGTTTTCTCTATCAATGAAAGTGGATTAGCAAACCCGGTGCTCCCGATCTTGGATTCATGAATGCAGACCACATTTCGAATTCCAGAACCCTTTAAAAAATCAGCAGAGGTGTGGACTTCCTGATATTGATTCGAACAAAATGTCCGGTAACCGTGGCTCTTGATTATAACCAATGCATCATCACCATCATTCGTGGCGTGCTCGAAGATAAGATGGGGTTTGTGCAGTTCCAAATTATTGGCAAAACCACGCAATGCATGTTTTTCAGCACCTTCGATGTCCATTTTTACGACATCTGGAATCATTTTGTTACTTGCTAGAAAATCATCTAAGCTAATAGATTTTACGCGAAACAAATCTTCAATTTTTTCAGTTGATTTGATATCGATTCGCGAAGCTGCACCGTTGTTGAAAAATTGTAGCCATTCATCGGATTTATGCCATACCGCACCATGTATGAGGAATACATTGGTAAGAAAGTTAGAAATGCAATTGTTGGTTAACCGTTCAAGAATCAAAGGGTTTGCTTCAAAAGTGACTATCTGCCCTTTTGGTCCAACCAACCTAGACATCATAAGGGTAAGATCTCCTTGGAAGGCGCCAACATCTAGGCAGGTGTCGCCTGGTTTTATCAGGTCTCGAAGGATTAACTGTACGCCGGGTTCAGATGCATTGGGCAGATACCAAGCGGGGACATCTCTTTTTAAAAATAGTGTGCTGGAAACTATTTTTTCTGTTAGAAAATCGAACCTTTTTTGCATGTCGCTGATTAGGTCTGTATAAGCGGAATATTTCATTACTTTAATTCCGCAAGCATTCAACAAACGATGCATCAGTTGTTTTAATGGTTTCATCAATCAACACGCTCAGCTTTATATGGGTTGAATCTAATCTTAGTCGAAGTGTATTAAACGCTAATTAAGAATGGTTAGCCACAAATTATTGGGGGGGGTCGTTACCTTCGGCAAGGGGGCCTCCATTTCCGGAGGTATCGCTACGCTCAACCACCGGAAAATAAACACCCTACCCAAACCGCACCCTGAAGCGCAAGCGAAGGAGAAAATGTTTGGTTTTATATTCATACAAGCCTGAAGCGCAAGCGAAGGTTTTTGTGTGTTACCAACATTATTACCATTCCGTTCGCTTGCGCTTCAGGCTTGTGAATACGAGTAAGGATTTTCTTCGCTTGCGCTTCAGGCTTGTGAATTACCTTTTTGTGACCGTGGTGTTGGTTCGCCTTGTTCTTCCAAGACATACCTGACTGCTGCTTTTATACTCTTTGTATTATTCAGCCAGCGCTTGCTGCCACGCTGAGTCCACCAATTTTTCCGGACAACTTTGGCGCCCGATGTTCGTTCGTGATCCTTGAGTTTTCGCGTACACCAGGCCTTGAATTGGCTCATAACATCGTCAGGTGTCCGCCCAACAGCCGATACGACCACATGAATGTGCTGGTTCCGAGCTGCGACTGCGTAAAGTTGCCAGTGGCGAATCCGGCAATGTTCAGCAATGGTATCTTCGACTATAAGGCGTTGCTTGATTTCAAATGTCAATGCGTGTTCCGTCATCCGTTCTCTAGCTGCGTTCTGACATTTAAAATCTGGGAGTCGAAGTTCACCTCTCTTGTCAACCCAGTTGCGTTCATCGCCTGGCAACCAAGAGCCATAGGTGGTCCATGTCAAAAAGTAGGCCAATGTTTCTTCCATCGAATTCCGATATGCTTCATTAATCATATTTTGCTCTTTTTACGCTAATCTTTATATTAATATAAGCCTGAAGCGCAAGCGAAGGATTTTTGTTTATTACCAACATTATTACCATTCCGTTCGCTTGCGCTTCAGGCTTGTGAATACGATTAAGGTTTTTGTGTATTACCATTCCCTTCGCTTGCGCTTCAGGCTTGTGAATTACAGATCTATATTATTTCCCACGCCGATTTTTATCTTTCTTAAGCTCAGCAACAGAGATATTATTGCTATGATAAAAGTACCCGCCCGCATTAGGAATCATTCTCATGAGCGAAGAACAGCTAGGCAGTAATGTAACCCGGCGAGATTTCATCAACGCTGGTGCTGCATGTGCAACCTCATTGGCAATTTCTGAAACTGTGCTGGCAAACCCTGCAGATGCAACTCCAGAAAAGAAAACTGCGCCTATTACCAAGCCATACCTAACGCCCGGCAAAGATTTTGGCGATGTTTCTCGCGGAGATCCGAAACCGCATAAGCTTGTAGGCGCTGCACAAGCAGAAGCTAGGCTTACTCCCGATACCTGGCGACTTGAAATAACTGCAGACCCCTTCGTTGAAGAACCGCATACCAAGGTGCCCGCAACGCTTACAAAATCTCTTACCCTTGCAGATGGCACTGCACTTGATTTCAAGCAACTCTTGGATTTGGGCAAGAAGCATGAGGTACATTTCCTCAAGGCAATGCAGTGTTTGAATATTGATACGCCCTTGGGTCAGGGTTTGTGGACGGGTGTACCCTTGCGCGAGGTGCTGAAACTTTGCGGGAAGATGAATAATGTTCGCAGGATTTACTATTGGGGTTTTCATAACAACGATGCTAAGCAGGTTTTTAAATCTTCGGTAACCTACACTAATGCGATGGAAACGCCACCCAATGAATTGCCTGTGTTCATTGCATACAAGTTAAATGGCGAGGCGATATCGCCCGAGAGGGGTGGGCCGGTGCGCATGATCGTGCCCTGGTCTCATGGTTATAAATCGATCAAATGGTTGCAGCATATTTTTGTTACGAATGATGCTCGCAATAATGACACTTACTCAACAGGTAATAATGATCCCGAGTCGTTTTTAAAAAGTGCAGCGTACATGGATAAGTCGCCTGATGGTAAAAAGTTTAAGGTGGGCGAGGCGGTTGATATCAGTGGGACCGTGATCAGCGGGCCATCAGGGGTGAAACGGGTGGAATACTGGGTGCGCAAGGTGGGGGATAAACCATCGACTTTGGGAGATGATGCACCAGAGTTATTGCAAGGCCCGTGGATTCCTTGCGAAATGCAGGAGCAACCCGATTGGAATAATGTCTTCCCCGAGGGGGTTAAGGCGAACAAGGTTTTGGGCTTTGATAAGAACACTGGCAAAG
>Ga0214919_10008087_pt1 | contig 13999 bp, 12 predicted proteins | sample LL1503_MetaG_FD_177994 | JGI IMG/M metagenome (GOLD analysis project Ga0214919, IMG submission 177994) | Freshwater microbial communities from Lake Lanier, Atlanta, Georgia, United States - LL-1503 | ecosystem: Environmental > Aquatic > Freshwater > Lake | place: USA: Georgia | collected...
CAACCAAACCGTGGCCATCGAGTCCGGTCCGTACCTAAGCCAGGCCAGCGAAGTAGCCGCTTTGGTGGTGGGTGTGCGCAATGGCCGGCCCGTGTTTTTGGGAGATGTGGCCCAAGTCAAAGACGGCCCTGTGCCTGCGGCGCGCTACGTCTGGCACGGCCGGTCTGAGAAGGCCGGTGGCGGTGAATACCCGGCAGTCACTCTGAGCATTACCAAAAAGCCGGGCGAAAACGCGATTGACGTGGCCAACGCCGTTATGGCACGCGTCCAGGAGCTGCACAACACCGTGGTGCCCGACAACGTGCAAGTGGCCGAGACGCGCAATTACGGCGCGTCGGCCAACGCCAAGGCGCAAAAGCTGATCCAAAAGCTGCTGTTTGCTACCGCGTCGGTGGTGGTGTTGGTGTTTTTGGCGCTGGGCAAGCGCGAGGCGGCCATCGTGGGCGTGGCCGTGGTGCTGACGCTGACCGTGACGCTGTTCGCTTCATGGGCCTGGGGCTTTACCCTGAACCGGGTGTCGCTGTTTGCGCTGATCTTCTCGATCGGCATCTTGGTGGACGACGCCATTGTGGTGGTGGAAAACATCCACCGCCACCAGCAGCTGTATCCGCAAAAGACGCTGGCGCAGCTCATTCCCGGTGCCGTGGACGAAGTGGGTGGCCCCACGATTTTGGCCACCCTGACTGTGATTGCCGCGCTGCTGCCCATGGCGTTTGTCTCCGGCCTGATGGGCCCCTACATGAGCCCGATCCCCATCAACGCCAGCATGGGCATGCTTTTGTCGCTGGCGATTGCTTTTGTCGTGACACCGTGGCTGGCCCGCATTTGGATGAAGCCCAGCGCCCCTGGCACTGTCGCCCACGGCGAACACAGCCACAGCGGCTTGAGCGCCAAGCTCGCACCCTTGTTCGAACGCGTCTTCAAGCCCTTGCTCGATGAGCAGCGCGGTGGCCGCAACCGGGGCTTGCTGGGCCTGGGCGTGGCGGTGCTGATTGCGGTCTCAGTGGCGCTGCCCGCCACGGGCTTGGTGCTGCTCAAGATGCTGCCCTTTGACAACAAGTCTGAGTTTCAGGTGGTGGTGGACATGCCTGCGGGCACGCCGCTGGAGCAAACCGCCACCGTGCTGCACGAGTTGGGCGCCTACTTGGCCACCGTGCCCGAGGTGACCGACTACCAGGCTTACGCGGGCACTGCTGCGCCCATCAACTTCAACGGCCTGGTGCGCCAGTACTACCTGCGCAGCGGCGGCGAAGTGGGCGACCTGCAGGTCAATCTGGTGGACAAGCATGACCGCGCGGCCCAAAGCCACGCCATCGCCACCCGGGTGCGCCCGGAGCTGCAGCGCATTGGCAAGCTTTATGGCGCCAATGTAAAAGTGGTGGAAGTGCCGCCTGGCCCGCCCGTGCTCTCGCCCATCGTGGCCGAAATCTATGGCCCCGAAGCGGCGGGCCGACGCGAAGTGGCACAAGCCGTGCGCGCCGTGTTCGAAAAGACGCCTGGCATCGTGGACGTGGACGACAGCAGCATCGCCAGCGCCCCGCGCAAGCTCTTGTTGGTGGACCGGCGCAAGGCGGCGATGCTGGGCGTGCCGCAGCAAGCCATCGTCAGCACGCTGCGCACCGGCCTGTCCGGCGAAGCAGCCACCTATTTGCACGACGCCAGCAAGTACCCGGCGCCCGTGGTGCTGCAACTGCCGCCCGAGAGCCATGGCGACCTCAACGCTTTGCTGGCACTGACTGTGCGATCGGCCGGCGGCGCGCTGGTGCCCATCCGTGAACTGGTCACCGTGAGCGACAGCCTGCGCGAGCAACCGATTCATCACAAGGATTTGCTGCCCGTCAATAGGGTGGTGGCCGACATGGCGGGCCGACTCGACAGCCCGCTGTACGGCGTGTTCCAGATGCGCAGCCAGATTGCTGCCATCCCCACGCCTGGCGGCGGCACGTTGGCTGAGTTTTTTGTGAATCAACCCAGCGACCCGCTGCGCGGCTATTCCCTGAAATGGGACGGCGAATCGCAAGTGACGTACGAGACCTTCCGCGACATGGGTGCCGCCTACGCCGTGGGCCTGGTGTTGATTTACTTGCTGGTGGTGGCGCAGTTTGGCTCGTACCTCACGCCGCTCATCATCATGGCGCCTATTCCGCTGACCATCATCGGCGTCATGCCCGGCCACGCGCTCATGGGTGCGCAGTACACCGCCACCAGCATGATCGGCATGATTGCGCTGGCCGGCATCATCGTGCGCAACTCAATTTTGCTGGTGGACTTTATCAATCTGCTGGTGCGCCAGGGCCTGCCGTTCAAGCAAGCGGTGGTGCAGTCGGCCATTACCCGGGCCCAGCCCATCATGCTGACCGGTCTGGCCGCCATGCTGGGCGCCTTCTTCATTTTGGACGACCCGATTTTTAACGGGCTGGCCATCTCGCTGATCTTTGGCATCTCGGTGTCCACCGTGCTGACGCTGGTGGTGATTCCTACCCTGTATTACGCCGCGTACCGCAAGCACCCTGAGGTGCTGGCGGCGGTGCAAACCCCTGTGTAAGTGTTTTTTTAAGGAGTATTTTTATGAACTCGTGGCAAATGGTCCGTTTGGTGGCTGGTGTATTTATTCTGGGCTCGCTGGCGCTGGGCGTTCCGGGCAGCGCCTTGTTTGTGAGCGAGTGGTGGCTGGCGTTTACCGCCTTTGTGGGGGTCAACCTGGCGCAAAGCGCACTCACGCGCTGGTGCATGATGGAAACCATCATGCGCAAGCTCGGCTTTAGCGCTGGCAACTAAGGCAGCCCGCCGGTACCCGATCGGCTCTAGTCCTAGCTTGCCCTGGTTGGTTGGCAGTGTGGAACGCGTCCGCATTGCCGGCCCCTAGCCAGCAGGTGAAGTGAAAGTTTGGGTGCAAGTCCTTTTCCTTTTGTTGCCACAACCTTGACGCAGGTCTAAGCGCCGCCTAGACAGCGGCCTAGGATGGGTTTATCAGCACACTAGGAGTTACGCATGCACAACGACCAACTACCCGCATTTCGCGCCCAGATACTGGGCTTGCGTGATTCCCTCCTGGCCCAAATAAGCCAGCAACGCGGTGGCTTGCACAGCCGCGCCGAGGTGGCCGAGGCGCACTTTGCGCATCCGGAGGATTCCCCCGCCCAGGTCGCCACCGAGCGCGACTTGGAATTTGCCCTGAATGAACGCGAGACCGCCGACCTGGGTGCCTTGGACGCTGCTTTGGCGCGTATAGACGCCGGACGCTTTGGCCATTGCACCCAATGCGGATCCCACATCGCGATGGCCCGACTCCAGGCCACGCCCCAAGCCGCACGCTGCATGGACTGCCAGCAGGCAGCCGAACGCCAACACGCTGCTTGAACCCGTACGGTAGAACGGCCTCGCATGGATCGCTTGAATACGTTTGTGCATATAGAAGTAACAAAATAGTATTTTTAGTTTTAACGAGACGGCTCCAGAATCCGCTCCATCGCACTGTTGCATGGTTCTTTCTGGAGTTTTTTCGTGACCCCTTCCCGCACCGCACCCCGTTCTTCCTTCCGCTTTAGCCTTCAGGCTGGCCGTTTGGCACTGGTGGTGACGGTGCTGGCGTGCGCTGCGGCGGGTGCGCTGGCGCAACAGGCGGTAAGCCTGCTCAATGTGTCGTACGACCCCACCCGCGAGCTGTATGTGGAATTCAACGCTGCGTTTGCCAAATACTGGAAAGGCAAGACCGGCCAGGATGTGAGCATCAAGCAAAGCCACGGGGGTTCAGGCAAGCAGGCGCGCTCCATCATCGACGGACTGGATGCCGACGTGGCTACGCTGGCGCTGGCCGGTGACACCAACGCGGTGGTCAAAAACGGCGGCTGGATCGCCCCGGACTGGCAAAAGCGCCTGCCGCACAACGCCTCGCCCTATACCTCCACCATCGTGCTGGTGGTGCGCGAGGGCAACCCCAAGCGCATCCTGGACTGGGACGATCTGGTGCGCCCCGACGTGAGAGTGATCACCCCCAACCCGAAAACCTCGGGCGGTGCCCGCTGGAACTACCTGGCGGCCTGGGAATTCGCCAAGCGCAAGTTTGGCAGCGACGCCAAAGCCAAGGACTTTGTGGCCAAGCTGTTTGCCAACGTGCCGATTTTGGACACCGGCGCGCGCGGGTCCACCATCACGTTTGCGCAGCGCGGCCAGGGAGACGTGCTGGTTGCCTGGGAAAACGAGGCCTATTTGCTGGAAAAAGAGTTTGGCGCCAAGTTTGACGTGGTGGCACCCACCTTGAGCATCCTGGCCGAGCCCGCCGTGGCCGTAGTGGACAAAAACGTGGACAAAAAGGGCACGCGCGCCCTGGCCACGGCCTATCTGGAATACCTGTACACCGAAGAGGGTCAGGACATCATTGGCAAAAATTTCTACCGCCCCGCCGTGTCCGCCAAAGCGCAGGCCAAGTACGCCAAACAGTTTGCCAATAGCAAGCTCTTCACGATCGACGAGGCCTTTGGGGGCTGGGAGCAAGCCGATAGAGCGCATTTCGCTGACGGCGCAAGCTTCGACCAGATTTACACAAAAAAGTAATTTACCCTCGCACCCTTGCCGCAGACGGTGTCTGCACCACCATTGAAAATCCCACCCTTCTTTTGGAATCCAACCATGTTGCTCAAGAAAACCGCTATCCATCTACTCTTTCTTTCGGTCCTTTGCGCCAGCCAGTGGGCTAACGCCCAAGCCACCTTGCTCAACGCCTCCTACGACGTGGCGCGCGAGTTTTACAAGGACATCAACGCCGCCTTCATTGCCAACTACAAAAAAACCACCGGCAAAGACATCAAGATTGACCAGGCACACGGCGGCTCGAGCGCGCAGGCGCGTGCCGTGAACGACGGACTGGACGCCGACGTGGTGACCATGAACACCACCACCGACATCGACTTTCTGGCCAGCACCGGGGTAGTGGCCAAGGACTGGACGAAGAAGTTCCCGCATAACGCGGCCCCCACCAGTTCCACCATGCTGTTCCTGGTGCGCGACAAAAACCCCAAGGGCATCAAGGACTGGGACGACCTCATCAAGCCCGGCATACAAGTGATTGTGGTCAACCCCAAGACTGGCGGCAACGGCCGCATGGCCTACTTGGCTGCCTGGGGCCAGGTGCGCAAAAAGGGCGGCACCGACGCCCAAGCGGCGGAGTTTGTGGCCAAGCTGTACAAAAACGTGCCGGTGTTGGCCAAGGGCGGGCGCGACGCCACCACCATCTTTTTGCAGCGCAATATCGGCGACGTGCTGATTACTTTTGAGTCTGAGGTGGTGTCCGTGGACAAAGAGTTTGGCGCGGGTAAGGTGGACGCGATTCACCCAAGCAGTTCCATCGTGGCCGAAAACCCGGTGGCTTTGGTCGAGCGCACTGTGGCTAAAAAGGGCACGGCCGATCAGGCCAAGGCCTACCTGAACTTCTTGTACTCGGACGAAGGCCAAGAGATCGCCGCCCAGCACGCCATCCGCCCCAGCAACCCCGCCATCCTGAAAAAATACGCCAGCACCTTCAAACCGATCACGCTGTTCACGGTGGACGACTACTTTGGCTCGTTTGCCGAGGCACAAAAGGTGCACTTCAACGACGGCGGGCAGTTCGACAAGCTGTACACGGTTAAGTAAATGGATCTTACGGTCGCATCGCAGGCTCCTGTGACGAGGGCTGCCAAAAGGGTCTTGCCCGGCTTCAAGGTCACCCTGGGCTTCACGCTTTTTTACCTCAGCGTGATCGTGCTGATTCCGCTCTCCGCTTTGGTGTTCAAAACTTTCACCCTGAGTTGGGCGCAGTTTGTGGCGGCCGTCACGAGCCCGCGCGTGGTGGCGTCCTACCAGCTGACCTTTGGCGCCTCGTTTCTGGCGGCGCTAGTCAACGCGGTGTTTGGTTTGCTGGTGGCCTGGGTGCTGGTGCGCTACAGCTTCCCGGGCAAAAAAATCATCGACGCGCTGGTGGACCTGCCTTTTGCCCTGCCCACGGCGGTGGCCGGTATTTCGCTGACTGCGCTGCTGGCCAGCAACGGTTGGGTGGGTAGCTTGCTGGAGCCCTACGGCATTAACCTGGCGTTTAACCGCAACGGCGTGGTGATAGCGCTGATTTTTATCGGCCTGCCCTTTGTGGTGCGCACGGTGCAGCCGGTGCTTGAAGACGCCGAAAAAGAACTCGAAGAAGCCGCCGCCAGTCTGGGCGCCACGCGCTGGCAGACCTTTCGCTTCGTTATCTTTCCGGCCATCGGCCCGGCGCTGCTCACCGGCTTTGCCATGGCTTTTGCACGCGCCATTGGCGAATACGGCTCGGTCATCTTTATTGCCGGCAATATGCCCATGGTGTCCGAGATCACGCCGCTCATCATCATCGGCAAGCTCGAGCAGTACGACTACGCCGGTGCCACGGCCGTGGCGGTGGTGATGCTGGGCTTTTCGTTTGCCATGCTGCTGGTGATCAACGCCTTGCAATCCTGGCAGCGCAAGCGCGCGGGGGTTTGAACATGAACAGCACTCGCACTCTGCACCGCGCCCAAGCCGGCACTACCGAACCCGCTTGGGTCAAGTGGACGCTGATTGCCGTAGCCCTGGTCTTTGTTGTTTTGTTTTTGGTGCTGCCGCTGGCGGCGGTCTTTGCCGAGGCGCTGCGCAAGGGGTTCGGTGCGTTTTTGGAGGCCTTTAAAGAGCCCGACGCCTGGAGCGCGATCCGCCTCACGCTGTTGACGGCTGCTATTGCCGTACCCTTGAATCTGGTGTTTGGCGTGGCAGCGGCCTGGGCGATTGCCAAGTATGAGTTCCGGGGTAAGGCCTTTTTGACCACTCTGGTGGACTTGCCGTTTTCGGTTTCACCCGTGGTGGCCGGCCTGATTTACGTGCTGATGTTTGGCGCGCACGGCTGGTTTGGCCCCTGGTTGCAGGCGCACGACGTGAAGGTGATATTTGCGGTGCCGGGCATTGTGCTGGCCACCATTTTTGTGACCTTTCCATTCATTGCCCGGGAGTTGATTCCGCTTATGCAAGCGCAAGGCAGCGAGGAAGAGCAAGCGGCCATTGTGCTGGGCGCCACCGGCTGGCAGACCTTTTGGCATGTGACCCTGCCCAACATCAAGTGGGGCCTGATTTACGGTGTAATTTTGTGCAACGCCCGCGCCATGGGAGAGTTTGGTGCGGTGTCGGTGGTCTCGGGCCATATTCGCGGCCAGACCAACACCATGCCGCTGCACGTCGAGATTTTGTACAACGAATACCAGTCGGTGGCGGCATTTGCGGTGGCCTCGCTGCTGGCATTGCTGGCGCTGGTCACGCTGGTGATCAAGTCCTTTGTGGAGTGGCAGTTTGAGCGCCAGGAAAAAGCGGCTGCCCACCTGCCGCCTGAGCGTCCAACACCTTAATTTTTTCGAGATCTTCCATGAGCATTGCAATCCGCGAAGTCAGCAAAGACTTTGGCACCTTCAAAGCCCTACGCGACGTCAACCTAGACATTGACTCGGGCGAACTCGTCGCGCTCTTAGGCCCTTCGGGCTGCGGCAAAACCACGCTGCTGCGCATCATCGCCGGGTTGGAGACCGCCGACCGGGGCCATATTTTGTTCAGCGGCGAAGACACCACCGATGTGAACGTGCGCGAGCGCAACGTCGGATTTGTGTTCCAACACTACGCGCTGTTTCGCCACATGACGGTGTTCGACAACGTGGCATTTGGCCTGCGCATGAAGCCGCGTGCCACACGCCCCACTGAAGCGGTCATCAAGGAAAAAGTGCACGCGCTGCTCAACCTGGTGCAGCTCGATTGGCTCGCCGACCGCTACCCGGCGCAGCTCTCGGGCGGCCAGCGCCAGCGCATCGCCCTGGCCCGCGCTCTTGCGGTAGAGCCCAAGGTGCTGCTGCTCGACGAACCCTTTGGCGCCCTGGACGCCAAGGTGCGCAAAGAGCTGCGCCGTTGGCTGCGCCGCCTGCACGACGACTTGCACGTCACCAGCATCTTCGTCACGCACGACCAGGAAGAAGCGCTGGAAGTGGCCGATCGCGTGGTGCTGATGAACAGCGGCAAAGTTGAACAAGTGGGCACGCCGCAAGACGTGTGGGACCATCCCGCCAGCCCTTTTGTCTACGGCTTTTTGGGCGACGTGAACCTGTTCCATGGCCGCGCGCATGAGGGCGAAATACAACTTGGCGATAGCGCGGGCGGCATGCGCCTGGCCAGCCCCGAGCACAGCGCCGCGCAAGACGCCAAGGCTTTTGCCTATGTGCGCCCGCATGACTTGGAGGTGCGCCGCTACCAGGCTGGCGACCCCGTGCAAACTCAGAGCGGTATAGCCGCCAAGCTGCTGCGTGCGATTGTTGTCGGTCCCACAGCGCGCCTCGAACTTGCGCCGCTCGAAGGTGCGGCCAGCGGAAGCGCTGACATTGTGGAAGCCCACATATCTGCCCAGCAGTTCCGCGAGATGGACTTGAAAGAAGGCGAGACCCTGGTGCTCACGCCACGCAAAGCGCGGGTGTTTGTGGCTTAAACCTGCCGTCAAGCCGCCCGTTCGAATCAAAAAAAGGGGTTCAACCCGTATGGTTGAACCCCTTGGTCGCTCCGCCGCCCCCAGGCGCGCGGCGCAGACGGTATGAAACCGCTTACTTGGTAGACGCTTCCCACACAGCGTGTGAGTAAGCAGCTTTGCCCGGGTCTTTCTTGATCACAGGCGAGCTGCCGCTGGACAAGAGCACTTTGACGGTGCGTTCGTAGGCGGCGGGTTCCAGGTAGCCCATCTTGGCGGTGCTGGCGGTGGTGATCAGCTTGGCCACGTTTTCCATCTGGCGTTTTTGCACGGCTTCGTTGGCGCTGCCCGAGGTGTCGGCTTTGACCACGATCTTGGCGGCTTCAGCCGGGTTTTTCACCGCGTCGTTCCAGCCCTTGAAGCTGGCTTTGAGGAACTTGGCCATGCGCGCCACAAAGGCCGGGTCTTTCAGGTTGGACTCGAGCACGTACAGGCCGTCTTCCAGCGAGGCCACACCTTCTTTTTCATAGAAGAAGGTGATCAGCTCGCTCTCTTTAACGCCAGCGTCCACCACTTGCCAGTATTCGTTGTAAATCATGGTCGAGATACAGGCCGCTTGGTTTTGCAAGAGCGGGTCGACGTTAAAGCCTTGCTTGAGAATCTTGATGTCGGTGTCAGGCTTGTAGCCGAGTTTGGACATCCAGTTCAGGAACGGATACTCGTTGCCGCCGTACCAGACGCCCAGGGTCTTGCCCTTGAGGTCTTTGGGGCTGTTCACACCGCTGGACTTTTTGCAAGTCAGCATCAGGCCCGACTGGTTGAACACCTGGGCGATGTTGACCAACGGCACACCGGCTTCGCGCGCAGCCAGGGCGTCGGGCATCCAGTTGACGACCACGTCAGCGGCTTTGCCTGCGATCACTTGCACGGGCGAGATGTCGGGGCCACCGGCCTTGATGGTCACATCCAGGCCGGCATCCTTGTAATAGCCCTTTGCCTGGGCCACGTAGTAGCCGGCAAACTGGGCCTGCGGCAGCCACTTGAGCTGCACGGTGACTTTTTCCTGGGCGCTGGCGGCAAAGCCGGTCACGGCCAGCACGCTGGCCAGCAGCGTTTTGGTGAACTTGGAACGCAAAATCATAGAGAACTCCTAGGGTTAAAAAGGCAGGGAAAAAATGGCGCACCGGTAAGGGTACGCCGGGGAAACAACAAGGGCAAGGGGTGCAAACATGGGGCAAGTGCCTATTTTTTACCACGCACGGACGGATGCCAGAACGCGGCGCGCCGCTCCCAAGCCGCCAGCAACGCATAGGCCACCGAGCCGGTCACGGCCGACACGGTGACCGCCGCCCAGACCAGCGGCATGTTCATGCGCGTGGCCTCGGTGGAGATGCGAAAACCCAGGCCCGACGTAGGTGAGCCAAAAAACTCGGCCACGATGGCGCCAATCAGGGCCAGCGTGGCGTTGATCTTGAGGGCGGAGAAGATAAACGGCAGCGCCGAGGGCAGGCGCAGCGACCACAGGGTGCGGCCATAGCTGGCGGCGTAGCTATGCATCAGCTCGCGCTCCAGCCGGTCGGCGGCCTTGAGGCCCGCCAGCGTGGACACCAGCATCGGAAAAAACGTCATCAAAACCACCACCGCTGCCTTGGACGGCCAGTCAAAGCCAAACCACATCACCGCAATCGGCGCTACGCCCACCAGCGGAATGGTGCTGGTCAGGGACGCAATGGGCAGCAGGCCGCGCTGCAAAAACGGCAGGCGGTCAATGGCGAGTGCCACGCCAAACCCCAATCCGCAGCCCAGCAGCCAGCCCACCAGCACCGCCTTGACCACGGTTTGCACAAAGTCGCTGCCCAGCACCGGCAGGTGCTCTTGCAAAGACACCACGATCAGCCAGGGCGCGGGCAGCAGCACGCGTGGCACATCCAGCGCCACCGTAAGCAACTGCCAAAAGTAGAGTATCCACAGGCCAAACACGGCGGCTGTGAGCAGCGCATACCACGTGCTGCCTTCGAGCGCGGCCAGGCGCTGTATTCCAAGCACCGCCAATACCGCCAGCGTGGCGGTGGCCGCCCAAAATAGCGTGTCCTTGGGCGTGTCTGTAGCGGCCAAGCTGGAGAACAGGAAGTACATGGCCAGGCCCAGGGCCGTCAGGCTCCAGGCGCCGGCCAGCCACGGGCGTTGGTTGGGGGTGTGCGTGCTCATGCGCGCCTCCGGGGTCCAAGCACAGCCGTTTCAAGCGCGGCCATGGCTGCGGTGAGCGCCAAACCTAACAGCGCCGACATCACCAGCGCTGACCAGATTTGCACGGTTTGGCCGTAGTAGGAGCCCGTCAGCAAGCGCGCGCCCAGGCCGGCTTGCGCGCCGGTGGGTAACTCGGCCACCATCGCGCCCACCAGCCCAGCGGCAATGCCCACGCGCAGTGCCGGAAACAAAAAGGGCAGGGCGGCGGGCAGGCGCAGCATCCACAGTGCCTGCCAGCGCGTGGCGGCGTAGGTGTGCATCATCTCGGTCTCGATCACCTGGGGCGAGCGCAGCCCTTGCACCATGGCCACGGTGACCGGGAAAAAGCACAAATACATGGCAATCACCGCCTTGGGCGCCACGCCGGCAAAGCCCATGCTGCCCAAAATCACCAGCACGATGGGTGCAATCGCCAGCACCGGCACCGACTGCGAGGCCACGATCCAGGGCAACAGCGCGCGGTCCAGCGTGCGCGAATGCACGATGCACACCGACAAAACCAAGCCCAGCGCGGTGCCCATGGCAAAGCCCACCAGCGTGCTTTGGCCGGTCACGGCCACGTGGAACAGCAGGTTGCGCGGGGAGTCCAGCGGCCAGTCCGTCAGACTGCTGTACAAATCGAGCGCCACCTGGTGCGGCGCGGGCAGCACCGGACGTTGCATGGCCAGGGTGGCGTCCACCAAATCGCGCCAGCCCCAAGGGCCTTTGGGGTCGAGCACGCGCTCGATGGCGCCGGGCGCGTTCAGGTAGACGGTCAGGGCATACCAGGCGATCAGCGTGGCCGCCAAAATTACCAGGATGGGCAGGCCCTGCGTCTGCAGGCGCGCCCCCCAAGATGCGGACAACGGGCTAGTCGTGGTGGCCATCGGCAAGCGCCTCGCGCACGGCATGCGCCATTTCCATGAATTCCACCGAATCGCGCAGGCCCAGGTGGCGCTCGTCGGGCAGGGTGGATGTGATGGTGCGCACAATGCGCCCGGGCCGGGGCGACATGACCACGATGCGGGTGGACAAATACACCGCCTCGGCAATCGAATGCGTTACAAACACCACGGTGCGCCGCTCGCGCTGCCAAAGTTGCTGCAACTGCTCGTTGAGGCGGTCGCGGGTGATTTCATCAAGTGCGCCGAAGGGCTCGTCCATCATCAAAATGCGAGGCTCAAACGACAGCGCACGCGCAATGGAGGCACGTTGCTGCATGCCGCCCGAGAGCTGCCAGGGGAATTTGGACTCAAAACCCGTCAGGCCCACGCGCGCGAGTTGCTCGCGGGCAATTGCCTCGCACTCGGCAGCCGGTCGGCCCTGGATTTGCAGTGGCAGCTTGACGTTGCCCAGCACCGTGCGCCAGGGAAACAGCGCCGGGGCCTGAAACACATAGCCGTAAGCCCGCGCCAAGCGCGCGTCGTGGGGTGAGACGCCGTTGACCAGCACGCTGCCACTGGTGATGTGCTCCAGGTCGGCCACCACGCGCAAGAGCGTGGTTTTGCCGCAGCCCGAGGGGCCGATCAGCGAGACAAACTCGCCTGGTTCAATGGCCAGGTCTACGTTGGAGAGCGCATGCACCGGCGCGGTCTGCGGGTTGTAAATCAGCGACGCGTCGCGTACGTCGACGGCCAGGGTGGTTTTGCGGTTTGGTAGCACTTCGGTCATGGATTAACTCAAACAGTGCGCGCAAGGGTGTCTTGGCGCCAAGACGTATTGTCCGGCCTACCGGGAATGAACAAGGCGCTGGTGGCCGCCGGAGTTTGTGCCAGCAGCTTGCCGCGCCGATAGACACGCAGGCGGGTTGCGCGAAGGCGCAACGCCTCCACCGGGTTGCTGGCTTGCAGCAGCACAAAGTCGGCATGGCAACCGGCGTTGAGGCCGTAGCCTTGCAGGCCCATGACACGCGCCGGGTTCACCGTGACCGCATCAAAACACTGGCGCATGGCGGTTTGGCTAGTCATTTGCGCCACGTGCAAGCCCATGTGGGCGACCTCCAACATGTCGCCGCTGCCCAGGGAGTACCAGGGGTCCATGGCGCAGTCCTGGCCAAACGCGACGTTGATGCCGGCGGCTAGCAGCTCGGGCACGCGCGTCATGCCCCTGCGCTTTGGGTAGCTGTCGTGGCGCCCTTGCAGGGTGATGTTGATCAGCGGGTTGGACACCACCTGCAAGTCCGCCTCAGCCATCAGCGCAATGAGTTTGCTCACGTAGTAGTTGTCCATGCTGTGCATGGAGGTGAGGTGCGAGCCGGTGACACGCCCCTGCAGGCCCAGGCGCTGGGTCTCAAAGGCCAGAGTTTCAACGTGGCGCGAGAGCGGGTCGTCCGATTCGTCGCAGTGCATGTCCACGCGCAGGCCGCGCTCGGCGGCGAGTTCGCACAAGAGCTTGACGCTCAAAGCGCCGTCGGCCATGGTGCGCTCAAAGTGCGGAATGCCGCCCACCACGTCCACGCCCAGGTTGAGCGCGCGCTTGAGCGTGTCCATGTGCTCTTTCGGCCCGGTTTTGCCGCGCAGCACGCCGTCTTGCGGAAAGGCCACGAGCTGCATGTCGATATAGGGCGCGACCCGGCGCTTGACTTCTAGCAGCGCGTCCACCGCCAGCAGGCGGGGGTCGCACACATCCACATGGGTGCGAATCGCCAGCAGGCCCTTGGCCACGGCCCAGTCGCAATAGGCCATGGCGCGCTCCACCAGCGCCCCGTGCGTGAGCAGGGGTTTGAGTTCACCCCAAAGGGCGATGCCTTCGAGCAGCGTGCCTGAGGCGTTGACGCGTGGCAGTCCATAGCTCAGCGTGGCGTCCATATGAAAGTGCGCGTCCACGAACGGCGGACTGAGCAACTGGCCCTGCGCGTCCAGCGCTTCGTGCGCGGCGGTTTGCAGGCCCGGCGTTACTTCAGCGATGCGTCCGTCTTGCACCGCTACGGACATATTGCTGCGTCCGTCAGGTAGGGTAGCGTTGTGGATCAGGAGGTCGAGCATTCAGCGTTCGCCTTTGCGGTAGGGTTTCATCAATGCTTGCGGATAACTCGCCTTGCGGGCGACCAGCACCAGCGCCAAGATGGACAGCACGTAGGGCAACATTAGGTACATCTGGTAGGGTAGCACCGCAGCACCGGACTGCTGCAGGCGAAGTTGCAGTGCATCAAAAAAAGCGAACAGAAGGGCGCCCAAGAGCGCCTTGCCGGGACGCCACGATGCAAACACCACCAAGGCCACACAGATCCAACCGCGCCCGTTGACCATGTTGAAGAAAAAAGCGTTGAACGCCGACAGCGTAAGAAAGGAGCCGGCCACG
>Ga0214919_10008089_pt1 | contig 13996 bp, 14 predicted proteins | sample LL1503_MetaG_FD_177994 | JGI IMG/M metagenome (GOLD analysis project Ga0214919, IMG submission 177994) | Freshwater microbial communities from Lake Lanier, Atlanta, Georgia, United States - LL-1503 | ecosystem: Environmental > Aquatic > Freshwater > Lake | place: USA: Georgia | collected...
TCAAAATATATATCTAAAGATACGTAAGATAATAACAAAAAAATGTCTACTTCAAATAACAATAAAAAAATTAAAATTTTACATGAAGAAGATGATTATTATAACGAAGAATATGACGATGATTTTGATGATGATCAAAAGCAGTTTTTGCAAAATGAAAATAATATTTATATTGAACTTATTTTTAAAATTCAATCTGATCTAATTAAATATGTTTCGGAAGGAAATAATGTACTGCCTCTATGTGAATTTCTAACAGTTAAAGATGTTGGGTATTTTCTAAATTACTTGGAATAAAAAAACAAGCTTTATTTTCATTTATTTTATTTAAATGAAAATAACTAATTTATATTTATGTTTACTTATACAAAATTACTTCTTACGCATTTGTGACAGGCTTATTTGTTAAAATAGAAACATATTGCTTCTTTCTTGAAACTCTTGGCGGATTTACAGTAGTTGGTAATGCAGAAGTTGGATTGTTAGTGGAATCCTTGTAATAACCGACAATTTTTCTCTTGATCATTCTGTTTATATTGGTTGCAGGTTCTTCGTTCAAAATTTCAATTACCTTATTGATATTAATTTTATTTTCTACTCTATTTTCTACGTGCCAATTATGACATTTTCTAATAACTCCAAATTCTTCAATTGGAACTGTGACGTAGTTTTTCTTAATAAATCTTTCGATATATGCACTTGTGATATCTTCTGCTATATCATAGATATGATTCTCATAATCTTCAAATTGCTTTGAAGATTCTGGATAAAGAAAATGCAAAGACTCATTGAAATCTTTATTCATTCTAACTTGAATGTACCTAAACTTGATACTTGGTTCATTTCCTCTTACATTGTAAAGATATTGATAATCAATGTTGAAAATTTTGAATTGTAAATTATTTGGAGCAAATACAATGACACCTTGTAAATTTTTATAATTTACCTTATCAACATAGTCTAACAAATCGTCGATATTTTCAAAGTTGTGTTTCTTGGGATATGGAATACAAATATCCTCTGCCATGGATAAATTTCCATTTACAAAAGTTCCAACGTGAAAAATCTTTGCATTTTCAGAAGCTTCACATACAATTCTGTTTTCTTTATTATTCAATAATAAAAACATATATTGCTTATCTTGATCCAAGATTTTATTAGCGAACAAATCAATAACATTCTCGCCATCTGTCTCTTTATTATAGTCTGGAATTTTTGAAATTAATTGTTCATTGATATCAAACTCATTTTGAAGAGCCTTTTTAAAATAAGAACCAAACGAATCCTTAGAAGCCCACTTGCTTTTAAAAGCATCAAATTTCCTATTTGTAGAAAGAAACCACTTTCCTCCAAAATGAAACATTCTAATTACAGATCCCTCATGAGAGTCATAAAATGAACAAGTTTCAAAGTCAACATTATCTTTAATTTCTTGTAGATTTTCCTTCTCACAAAATTCGTAGGTATATGGAAATCCTTTCATAATAAGTTGGTCATCTTTATAAACAACTCCTCTGCATTTTTTAATTAGATCGCTGTCGGTTTTTTCACAGTGAATATAAGAAAACAAAGACAAACCAGTTTCAGAGTCAGTATCGACCATCTTAATTTGTTTATTTTTCTCAATATTCTCTCTAGTAAACTCTTCCTCATTAGTAATATTTCCATTAGAAATAGTTTCTGCCATTTTAATTTTATTAAGTATTTTTTTGTGTTTAAATCAATTTTTTGAAAATAAAAATAAAATTATAAGCGAGATTTATTTTATTATTCAGGTTTAAAAGATTTACCTAATATTATAACTGAACAATGACTACAACGACATCAAAATATCAAATACATCCTGATTTTTTTGAAAATAAAAAAGATTGTGACGACTTCAAATTCAGACAACGACATCAGACAAATCATAGATATAAAAATTTTTGTCAAACACATTTTACTGCAGGGGATGAAGAACAGTTTGAAGAATATAAATTTTCAAAAAATAATAATAATATTGAAACTTGCGATGATGATATTAAAACTTGTGAAGATGATATTTGGGATAAATATTGTAATATAGATGGATCATCTGTAAGCAACACTTTTAAATACATGTTTTACAAATTTAAAAAAGGTATATTTGTTAAAATAGTCAATAATCAATTAAAAGTTTTTCTACCCTTTTCAAATGCAAATTTTGTTAATGAATGGAGTGAAAATATTGATTCTAGTAATATACATGAAATATACGAATATGCATGTAAAATTGAGGGTAGAAAGTATAATTCAAAAAATATAAATACTAATGTTAATTCTTGGTATGCAAATAATTATTTATTACGTCATGAATACCCTATAAAAGAAAGTGACACAAATGTTTGTGTATTAAAAAATATGATTGAAGAATTATGTTCTAATCGAACTATTCCAGATATAGAATTTTTTTTAAATAGACGAGATTTTCCATTACATACTTCAAACTCAAGTGAACCATATTTTGATATTTGGAATTCAGAAAATATGCCATTAAAATCACACAATTATGAAAAATATTCACCTATTCTATCAATGTCTAAATCTAAGAAATTTGAAGATATTCTAATACCAACACACGAAGATTGGACAAGAGTTCAATCATTAGAAAATAAATGGTTTCCTTCCTCTTCGAGAAGTACTACAAATTCAGAAGATATTTTTAAATGGGAGACAAAAAAACCAATTGCGTTATTTAGGGGTAGTTCAACAGGTGTAGGTATTTCGATACAAGATAATATGAGATTAAAAGTTTCTTATATGTCATCGTTAAATTTTAAAGATGAAAAGGATAATTTAAATTATTTAGATGCAGGAATAACAAAATGGAATGTTCGTCCTAAGAAAATATCAAACTTTAGAAAATTACAGACTATTGACGTAGAATCTCTACCTTTTGGATTATCTAATTATTTATCTCTGAAAGAACAATCTGAATATAAATATATTATTCATATAGATGGTCATGTATCAGCATTTAGATTATCCTTGGAATTAAGCTTACATTCAGTTATTCTCATGGTTGACTCTGAATGGAAAATGTGGTATTCTGAAAAATTAAAACCATATGTTCATTATGTTCCTGTAAAAAAAGATTTATCAGATTTGATAGAACAAATTAAATGGTGTAAAAATAACGACGACAAATGTAAAAAAATTTCAGAAAATGCTTTTGATTTTTACAATAATTTTTTAAATAAAAATTCAATATTGGATTATTTTCAAAAAACATTAGTAAATTTAAAACAAAAGATTGGATCATATTTTTATTTTGATACGACATATAAGGATATATTAAACGAAGATGAATATAATATAATTAATACCTACCAATTATCATTGAAAAGAAATAAAGAAAAAAGAAACTACAATGATATAGAAATTAAAGAACAAAGATTTTATGGTCTCTTGAAAGCGATTCAAATATTATTTTCAAATTATTACAGAACAATAAAATCAGAAAAAATCTTATTGTACTCAAGTAGATCCATAACAGTAGAAAAATTTAAAATAGGAAATTTTTATTTATGTGAAAAAAAAACAATGGATTCAAAAAAAGAAAAAGAAAACATTCATGAAGCTTTTATTGGAATTTTTTGTATAAATGAAATTTTAAAAGAAATACCAAATTTTTGCTTTACTATAGGTTTATACGAAAATAAAAAAATTGTAAATGAATACATTGAAAATAGTATATCATTATTTGATTATATTAAAAGCCCGGAGTTTGAATTTAAAACTTTTCTATTTATAATAATACAGATATGTTTTTCATTACAGGTTAGTCAAAATAAATTTAACTTTGTTCATTATGATTTGACACCTTGGAACATTCTGTTACAGAAATTAGATGATGAAGTAAGTGTCGATTATAAAATTGAATTCAATAAATGTTTTAATGTGAAAACAAAAATTGTTCCGATAATTATAGATTATGGAAAATCTTACTGTAGTATTAAAAAACGCCATCATGGTTATGTTAAAATGTTCAAATTTAGTACTAGTCAAGATATTTTATCGTTGTTGATTACCTCTATATATGAAATAATATCTCATCAACATTTATCAACGATAGATTTTCATAATTTGATCAAACTTTCAAATTTTTTATCAGAAAATAATTTCAGAAAAGAAAAATTCAAAAATTCAAAAGAATTAAAATCATTTCTTCAATATAAGAAAAAATATTCCATTCTAGTGAGTAGTAATAAATATGAACTTGAAAATAAAACACCAATGGATTTATTTAATTATATAAATAACAACCTTTATATTTATAAGTATCCTATATCACAAAAAAGTTCAAAGAATTTTAAATCTATAATGATGAAATGCGATGAAGACTTATTCTACAATTTATTACTAAAAAATAAAATTTCAAATGAATATTTTGAAAAAAGAATAAAGAAAATTGTTAAAGATGATCCTGATAGTTTGAATTGTATTTTATCAAACTATATGTGTTTCTTAGGTATGGAAAAAAAGAAATTTTATAAAAAGATTATAAGAAAATTACCAAATGCAAGAAAATATGTAAAGGAAAACAAATTTAGTACAGAATCGATAAGTGATTGTCAAATTTTATATGAAGAAAACGATTTTCTATGTGTATCTAAAATAAAGTTTTTACAAAAAAAAATTCAGAATATAAAGGAAATATTGCGTGAAGAAGGAATGGAACCAATGATTTCAAAAGATATTATAATTAAAAGAAAAAATTTAACTAATATTTATGATTTTGAACATATAATTAAAAAACTGATTGAAAATAATAAATTCATAGAATTATGAAAAATAAAAGATTATTATTCTGGAATAATTTTTTTATTATATTTTTTCTCTTTTTTCTTTCTATAGTATAAATAAAAAATGTCTACGAAAAATGATAATAATTCAATGGTAATATTAGGTGCATCTGCAATTGCTTTATTGGGTATATATGGAATATACTCTACAATGAATGATGATTATAAAGAAGATAATGAATACGATGATGATGATGAAGAATGTGGTTACGATCATGATCAAAGAAAATGGGAAATGGAAAGATGGGAAAGTAGAAATATTCCAATGGTATCAGAATCTTACTGTAATTCAGGATACTCTTCTATGATGCCTCCTCCTCAACAGACTACTATTCCACCAAATACCGAATCTTATTCTCCCCCTCCTTTCCAAAAGCCTTTGGAAAATTTTGATCCATCTCCTTTAGGATTTTCAACAATGGCTGGTGGTTCAAAGGAAGAATATAATTTTGATAATAATTCTGGTTTATCTGATTATGAAACTTTAAAGAGTTATGACGATGGATCTCAAAATATTCCTATTTACAATGAAGAAGATGGTCAAATCGGTCTTCCTGTTCCTGATATGTCTGATATTAGTGCAGGTGAAAATAATAAATATGTTTATGACAGAACTATTGGAACTATTGGTTTCACATCCACGAAAATTGGTGGTCGTAGAAGAGGGCAAGCTGATTACGTCAGAGGTGATTTAGCAATCATTCCTGATAAGAATACAAACTTTCAAGTTTCAGCAGATCCATTAAATTCTCTACTTGAAGGTGCCATGAATGCATCGAATGGAATTGGGCAAAGCTACGTAAATGCCGCTGATGCATCGAATGCAAGTCAATTTGGTGCTCAAATGGCTATGAATCCTAATGCTGATCCTAACGCTCCAGTTGGTCTTGATGCATTGAGAGCAATGTCTTATAATGACAATGTGAAGGATGTAGAAAACTCAATTAAAACTGCGTCAACTAATGGTGGCCAAAATGCACCCGCTCCTAAAAGTGTATTAGAAAAGAGAGCAAAAGACAAGATTGCCAATGCTTATAAAAATTCTGAATATTCAAGTTTTAAACCCCCTGCTCCTTACCAAGGAGGAACTGTTAAAGGATTAACAGTCGCCGATATTAAAAGGGCTGCTATAGTAAGTGCCAACAATGATAACAAAAGAGGAAAACCTTCTCAAACTTTTGGATATTCTTAAATTAAATACGGTAATTTTATTTCTTTGACTACTTCAAAATATTGAAGGAAAGTTTGTAAAGAATAAATATATATTTTTAAAACTTATTTTAGTTTTAAAAAAATTAGCTTTTATTTTTAGTATTCAAATATGAAGACTCGGCAACATTATAATTTAATAATTGAAGGCCTTTGTACACATCACTAACCATAATAGTTTTTGTTTGATGTTCAGAATTAACTACTATAATAGTTTTTATAACTTCGTTCAACTTTTCATCTATTAAATTTCTAACTGTTTCGAAACAATCTTCAGACAAACTTTTAATTCCGGCTTGTCTAGCCAATCGAGTTATTGAAGGTTTTGAGATATTGTCAATGTTTTCCATTTTTAATATTTATACAATCTTTTAAATCAATAAAAATAAACATAATTTAAAAGTAAATATGTTTGTAAAATAAAATGGAAGAAAACAAGAATGTTATTAATAATAAAGTAGTCAAAAAGAAAAAAAGTCACATGTTTGAAACTTATATTAGCAAAGTATTGAAACAAATATCACCTTCTAATGGCATTACAAATAATGCAAAACAACAATTGAATAGTATTCTTTGTCATATTATTAAACATATATCCATGCTAACCGTAAAACTAACAATGGCTGGAAAAAAGAAAACTATTTCATTGAAGGAAGTTGAAAATTCTCTTACTCTTGTTTTATTTGGAAAACTTCTTGAAAATTCATTGAAGGAAGGAAAAAAATCTTGTGATAATATTTCAAATAATGAAAAAAATATAAATTCTTCCAGGCAAAACAAAGCCGGTATTATATTTCCACCTTCATTAGTAGAAAAATTTCTGAGAGATTTTGGGTCTTCTAATATTATGATCGGTAATTTATCTCCTATTTTTTTAGCATCTGTTCTAGAATATATTTGTTTCGAAATTTTGGATTTAAGTGTAAATTACTGTAAAGAAAATAAACATATTAGAATAACTATTAGAGATTTGGAACTTTCTGTACGAAACGATGTTGAATTGAATAATTTATTTGTAAAAGTTAATATGTCTTTTCTTGGTGGTGGAGTTTTACCATATATTCACTCATCTTTACTAAATAAGACTAAAACAAAAATTAAAAAGAAGAAGAACGATGAAAAAGAAAATACTCATCGATTTAGATATGGAACACTTGCTATTAAAAATATTAAAAAGCAACAAAAATTAAGCAATTGTCTCATTCTTTCTAAATCGCCTTTTGAAAAACTTGTTAGAAGTATTTTTAAAAAAAATAAAATAGAATTTCAAAAATTTAGTAAAGATGTTTTCATTGTATTACAGTATTTCATAGAACAATATATTGTTGAATTGTTAAGAAATAGTAATTTTCTCGCTATTCATTCTAATAGAGTAAAACTAATACCTTATGATATTCTATTATATAATTCTTTTATAAATGGTGGTAGAGAAAATCCTTATACAAAATCAAGTCTAAATCTATTTTCTTTAGAAAACCAAAATTTAATTTTTGATGGAACTCAAGATCAAGATGAAGAAACAAGTGACGACGTACAAATACCATACCTCGAAGAGGACGAAGATGATGAAAATAATTATTAAAATTTCAACTTAAGGACACAAGAAAATAAATAAAATATGTCTGTTATTCAAGAAATAAAACAAAAAATTAAACTTGATTACATACCATCTCATAAAATGGATGGTAAATATGCAATTTTAATGGAAACAAGTCCAGAAGAATATGAATCTTGGTATTATTTTATTAGAGTTGAAGGAAATGAAGAAAATTTAAATGATCTAAAAAATTACATTGAAAGTATTGAGTGGTCTATAGTAGAAAACTGTAATGTTTTTGACATCGAACTTGATCATTTAATTTCAGCAACAACGGCAAAGGAATTGACAAAAGTAGATTTAAATCATACTTCTTTTCATAGAAAATTTGACGGTGTTTTGAAGAATATTGATTTCAAATTTAAAAAGAAGGATGGTAATGAAGATAAAATGTGGAAAATTTTTGATGTTTTAGGTTATGGTCAAATAGAAAATTTTATTGATGATGAAGATTTAGACGAAGAAGATTTGGCAACAGATAATGGAGAAGACGAGGATGACGACGAGGATGACGACGAGGATGACGACGAGGATGAGGATGACGATGACGACGAAGACGAAGATGAGGGTGAAAAAAAAGTAATAGAACCAAAAAAAAAATATAAGTTACCCCCGTCTTTATGTTAGTTAGATTGAATATTTCATTTATTTTTAAACTTTTTTAGTAAGTTTAAAAAATATTTATATAATATATTTTGTTATGAAAAAAATTTAGAGTACTCAGGTGAATACTTACAAATAACTTCTTTATAAGATTCCATTATTTTTTCCTCCAATTGTAAATATTCAATTGCAAAATTAAATTGTATTCCTGAATCTTTATTAATAAATTTAAATATTCTATTATTATTAATATCTCTTTCATCGACGCCTATGCAATTATCCATTTTATTATACATATCCTCGCATTCATTATGAAACTTATTCATAATAAATAAAACAGAATTTTCATCTGTTTTAGTTTTAACATCCCATTGTTTTTGCCAGACATATGCAAATATAAATGGTCGAATGAAATAATTTTGAAAATCATATTCATACTTTTTTTTAATTACTTCTAAACCAAAACGATGTCTTCTTGCAATTTTTTCCGATAAAGCATGATTATAAAAAGTCTCAGTTAAATCAAATAGATTCGCGTTTTTCTTATTTTCAATATTTTGACCATACCAATACACGTTTCCATTACTTCGTATTCTACCCATAATCTGTAAACATATACTTGAAATATACTTATTTTCCATATCTCTAGAAGATGTTGATTTTGCACTCAAACTTCTCATTATAAATATATTTTTCAACTCCAAATCATTCATTCCAGTTGTACCTTTATTTATAAAGATGCAAATTTTAGTATTCTTTGCCTTTTTTGAAGAAAATTTGCACTTTTTCTTTGAATGCCAAAAATATATATCATTTTCGTCGATTGAATCTGATGTTTCAGTTAAATATTGATATACACTTTTTAATTTTTCAATATTTGAAACAAAAATATAACTTTTTTCACCAAGAATATAGGTTTCTACAACTTTTTTTAAAATTTCCTCTTTTTTAGAAAAATAATGAATGGGAATTTCAGGAAAATGTTCCCTCTTATGTTTTATTACTATATTCAAAATATTCATTTTGAGAGTGTATGGAAAAAGATCGTTTACGAAATTATCATCTAAAGTTGCTGACATGAAAAAAAGCTTATTTCTATTTGATATATTGATTATATTACTAAAAAAATTATTTCCATCATTCTTTTCTTTTTTAAACGAATTGTAAATAAATTCTATCTTTGTTTGGGAATGTTGATATTTATTTCCCGCATGTACAAAACCAAATTGAGTTTGATATGAATCTTCCTCGTCAAAATACAATACATCATTATCATGTTCTAATATTTGTTTTATTGATGATCCATTATGAACAAAGCTTAAAATTTCATATTTGTAAGTTTTTGTTTTTAGCTTTATATCATATTCGGTTGATTTTTCTTTTTCTTTTTTTATATATTCTATACCTTCATTTTTACAAAAGGTTTCTAAAGCATTTTCATGTTCAATTATTAGATTTTTTTGATTGTTTGGAACATAAACAAAAGTTTTCTTATATTTTTCACTATCGTTCTGTATACCTTTTGGGGCTATAAAAGATTTTCCAGTTCCAGTTCTTGTCATGAATGTAACCAAGCCATAATCAAACTGATTTTTTTCAGTTTGTATTAATGGTTGAATTTTATTTTGCCAATCATATTTTGTTTCAGAATAGATGACTTTCTTTAAAAATTTCATTAAATTTAAATAATGAATATTTAATCTGAAATTTTTACTTTTGTTATTAAAAATAATCAATTTTTGATTTTATTTATTTTATTTTCAATATAAAAAATATTTTCAATTATAAAATTGAAAATGGATGGATATAACCCAGGGAACTTTTATAAAAGTAAAAACAGTGGTTTATATTTAAGTAAATCTTTAATGAAACCTTTTCAAGATTTTATTAAAAAAGAAGGAAAAACAAAAGAACAAAGAGCCGCATTAGAAGTAGTTTTATTAGATATTCTTTTGTTAGATTCAGACGATGAAATAGAAAAGAAAGATAAAAAGAAGAAAGTAGAAGTAGTTGATAAAAAGAAAATTAAATAAGCAGAAAAAAAATCGCTAGAATAGATAAAATGATTCCAGTTATTCTATAACTATCAATTTTATCATTAAAATATAAAAATCCTATTGTACTAATTGTAAGTACAGATATTGTATTTAACAACGCATATACAAATGAAATATCATTATTTCTAAGTAATTTCAAATAAAGAAATGAAAGAAATCCATATAAAATCATAGCATAGACTACATACAAAGGATCTGAAGTCTCAATATATTTCTTCAAACAAGTTATAGGTAAAGATATAACAATACAAGCTAATAAAAACCATACTAAAATCATTCTTTTTTTTATTATTAAATTATATTAAATTTAATAATTTATTCTGTTTTTGTATTTACTTTTTTTTATCTTTATATATTTTTTGAATTTCTTTACTGACATCTACAATTAATTCACTATAATTTCGAATAAATGTCGTAAAATTAATTGGAAGCCTTTCTAACTTTTTCATAGCCAGTTTAACTAACTTTTCCCTATCAATATCTGGATTAGATAATCTTAAATCAATATACCATGCAGACCATGCAGCACAATATCCAACCGGTTCATCATCTTCATTTCTTTTAATCCATTCTTTTTCATTCTCTTGTATTGTTTGAAAATTATTTGCTGGTAAAAATGATTGAGGAGGATAGTAATAAAGAAGATCCGATCCTAGTTTTTCATGAAATAATTCGAAAATTTTTTTATCTAGATTTGGAGGACTTAAACAAGAACTAATAACTTTCCCAAAAGATTCAAATCTTTCTAAACTTTTATTTTTTCTATCATAAAGCATATAATTTGCATGACCTGAATCTATACATGTAAATCCAAATGGAAATGCTACAAAACGTTTAGACGGGCATTGCTTAAATTGTTTCCAAAAATTTTTAGGAACTGAAATATAACCATCTGAATCATCATTTTTTAAGAAATCAACAGTCAATATTTTATTTTTTTTATTACTCTTTCGTTTTTTTTGAATCCATCTCAATGAAACTTTTGTTTGTAAATCTGGAATATCTTTTATACTTTTTGGTAATAAAACACATGAATCATCATGATTATGCTCATCACCATCTTTAAACCAATTAATATTTATATTCAAATCTATATTGTAATTATTTGGGTGAATAACACAACAATCTTCATGCTTGTGAGATAAAAAGTACATTACTATAACGTTGAAAAAAGGTGAACCTTCAAAAGAAGTTTTTTTAATGTGTTTTTGACCAGACGGAAAAATTATATCATCTTGCATTATTTTATTTAATATATTTAAAATAAATATACTTTTTATTATATTACTTGGTTTTACATATATCCATAATTTTTTTATAGTTTTATATTTTTTTATAACTTTCTTTTAGAAATATAAAAAATGATTTTATGGATTGTAATAATTATTGTTGTTTTTTCAACCATAATATTTTATATTGCGAACTTGTCAAGTTCACTCAAATCAAATATAATAGAAATTGATTTGAGTGAATTTGAACAAAAAATTTATTCTCAAAACGGAGAAGATGGTATTATCATGAAATTAACAGAACTCATATACAACAATGATAATGACAATAAATTCTATGTTGAATTTGGTGTTGAAAATGGTATGGAATGTAATACTCGTATATTAAGAGAAAAATACAATTGGAAAGGTTTACAAATGGATGGAGACAATGAAAATGATAGCATCAATTTGAAAAAAGAATTTATTACCAAAGAAAATATTATAGAATTATTTAAAAAATACAATGTTCCGCAAACGATAAATTTATTGTGTGTAGACATTGATTTTAACGATTTTTTTTGCTTGAAAGAAATATTAAATCATTATAAATGCGATATCATTATTTGTGAATATAATGCAACGCATTTACCTAATGAAGATAAAATTATAATTTATGACAAAAATGGAAGATGGGATAATACTAATTACTTTGGTGCCTCATTATTGGCATTTTATAAATTAGGGAAAAAATATAATTACACGCTTGTTTATTGCGATAAGAAAGGTGTAAACTGTTTTTTTATTCACAATGATATAATAAAAAATAAAAAATTACAAATAAAAAATATTGAAGACATATCACAAATATACAGAAAAGCACGATACGGTAATGGACCAAATGGTGGTCATATACAAGACCAAGGAAATAGACAATATATTACATTTGACGAAGCTATGTCGTTGTAAATTTTATAATAATTATTCATTATAAAATTAAAAAAATGAAAATAAAAACCAAATTCTAATTTAATTTTTACAACTACATATCAAAATGATTAAAGCTTATGAAATTTGTTTACAAATGTTAGAACAGAGAAACTATTCTATTTTAGACAGAGACGATGAACGTATTTTAGCACAAAAACCCAATAATGAACCAATGTGTGTTTTTTTTGCAACAGCATCTAAATTCAACGTTGAAAGTATTCAAGAATATATTTTAATGATGAAAAAAATGAATTTAAATCATTCTATTATTGTATATAAAGAAAATGTTACACCCGTTGCAAAAAAAATCATTGATGAAACCAAAGAATTTAAAATTGAATTATTTCAAGTAGATGAACTTCAATGTAACATAACAACTCATTATCTTGTTCCAAAACATGAAATACACTGCAAAAAAGGAACAAAGGATTGTATTAAATTTAAAAAATTGTACAGCGATAACTTTCCAATAATACTAAGAAGTGATCCAATATCAAGATTTTATGACTACGATAAAGGAGACGTTATAAAAATAACTGATTCTGATGGATACGTTACTTTTAGAATTGTAAAGTAATATAAAAACATAAAAATAGTTAACAAAAATGGGTATAGATAAAACAGCACTAGAATTAATACTATTATCTCAAAACTATGTTAAACGCAGCGATAGTAATAAAGCAAATATTTTGACACTGGGAAGACAACAAATTCATATTTCGAAAAATGATATTAATCACTTGTTATGTAAATATAACTTTAGTTCATTCGTAAATAAATATAATGTATATGATTATTCTGAAAATCTCTTTACAAATTTATTTGAAGAAAAATGGAAATATATATTTGTTGATTCCATGGATAATTCAGATTATGAGGGTGCCTCTATTATTCATAATTTAAATAATCCATTCAATTCATCAAAAAAATATCAATATATATACGATGGGGGTACAATTGAACATATTTTCAATATTCCTCAAGTTATTGAAAATATAATAGATATGCTTGATATAAATGGACTCTTTGTTTCTATAACATGTAATAATAATTTTTCTGGTCACGGAATTTATCAATTTAGCCCAGAATTTTTTCTAAGTTCATTAAATGAAAAATATGGTATGAAAATAGAATCTATTTATTTAGGAAAAGTTCACACTCCTTTTGAAAAATGGATTGATGTAAATAATTATAAAGGAGGTCGTAATTGTACAAAATTCGATGATTCTGAACCTGTTTATATACTAACTATCGCAAGAAAAATTTCTAATATCAGAGAAAATTTAATTACCAATAGCCCACATCAATATAGCTATGAAAAGATTGATTGGGAGAAAAAAATATAAAATTATGAATCCCTTATTCTACCTAAAACTCTTTCAATTTTATTGATTATATTTGAATTTGGTATAGCTTTGGAATTTTCATAATCCTGAATAATCTTAACATTCAAAGATAATTGCAATGCAAGATCTTTTTGTGTCATCTTTTTTTCACATCTTAACTGAG
>Ga0214919_10008090_pt1 | contig 13996 bp, 17 predicted proteins | sample LL1503_MetaG_FD_177994 | JGI IMG/M metagenome (GOLD analysis project Ga0214919, IMG submission 177994) | Freshwater microbial communities from Lake Lanier, Atlanta, Georgia, United States - LL-1503 | ecosystem: Environmental > Aquatic > Freshwater > Lake | place: USA: Georgia | collected...
GCAATTGACCTTGGCGCTGTTTATGACGCGGATCTGTACAGATCACACGCACAACGCCCTTACGACGGATAATTTTGCAGTTACGGCAAATTTTTTTGACCGAAGCCGAGACTTTCATTTCTATTCTCCTAAAATTTTCTTAACCGCACGCAGTATCTACGACGCGAAAATACTGCAGGCCTTCTACCCATCAAGACGACTTAAAGCTTGCCTTCTTCAGCAAGGAGTCGTACTGCTGGGACATCATGTAATTTTGCACCTGGGCCATAAAATCCATGGTCACCACCACAATAATCAGCAATGACGTACCACCAAAATAGAAGGGCACGTTATATTTCAAAATTAAAAACTCTGGCAGTAAACATACAAAGGTGATGTAAACCGCTCCAGCCAATGTCAGCCTCAACAAGATCTTATCAATGTACTTGGCCGTGTTGTCACCAGGGCGTATTCCCGGGATAAACGCGCCGCTCTTCTTTAAGTTATCTGCCGTCTCGCGGCTGTTAAACACCAACGCCGTGTAAAAAAAACAGAAAAACACTATCGCACCGGCATACAGCATCACATAAATTGGTTGCCCAGGGCTCAGAGTTCCCGCGATGTCTTTGAGCCAGCGCATGGACTCACCGGTGCTAAACCAATTTGCCACCGTAGCCGGCAGCAAAATAATGGAGGAGGCGAAAATTGGAGGAATAACACCCGCCATGTTCAACTTCAAAGGCAAGTGCGATGACTGCCCGCCATAAACCTTGTTACCGACCTGCCGCCGCGCATAGTTGACCAAAATCTTTCGCTGACCGCGTTCAACAAAAACCACAAAATAGGTGACCAAGGCAACCAGAACCACAACAACCAAGGCAACAAAAATACTCATCGCACCAGTTCTGACCAGTTCCAGTAAGCCGCCAATCGCGTTGGGCAAGCCAGCTGCTATTCCCCCAAAAATCAGAATCGAAATGCCATTGCCCAGACCACGCTCGGTAATTTGTTCGCCCAACCACATGAGGAACATCGTCCCGGCGGTCAACGTGACAACCGAGGTCATGCGAAAACCCATGCCGGGGTTAAGAACCAGACCCACAGACGCCTCAAGCGCCAAAGCGATGCCCAAAGACTGAAACAGGGCCAAACCCAGCGTGCCATAACGTGTGTACTGCGTAATCTTCCTCCGACCGGCTTCGCCCTCTTTTTTCATCTGCTCAAACATGGGCAGCACATAACCCAACAACTGCATGATGATCGAGGCCGATATATACGGCATGATCCCCAAAGCAAAAACCGTAAAGCGCGACAAGGCACCACCCGAAAACATATTGAAAAGACTCAATATGCCTCCCTGCTGCCCCTTAAACAACTGCTGAAGCTGATTAGGGTCAATGCCAGGCACCGGGATATGAGCACCAACGCGGTACACCACCAGGGCCAACAACAGGAACATCAAACGGCGACGAAGGTCACCGAATTTGTCCGTCTTATTGGATTGCGCTGCGCTTGTTGCCACAAATATCTCTCGAGAAACTGCCTTAAGCGATGCTTCCACCAGCGGCTTCAATAGCCACCTTGGCGCCGGCGGTCACGCCCAAGCCCGTCAACTTCACGGCCTTGGTAATGGTGCCGGTATTAATCACCTTAACTACCTTGGCGATTTGACCAACCAAACCCGCCTGTTTCAAGGTCAACACATCAACTTCTGGCAAGCCCAACAATTCGAGCGTCGTAAGCGTGATTTCCGCATTAAATTTGAGCAGATGCGACTTAAATCCACGCTTGGGCAGCCGTCGATGCATAGGCATCTGGCCACCTTCAAACCCTACCTTGTGGTAGCCGCCAGCGCGTGACTTTTGACCTTTGTGACCGCGGCCAGCGGTTTTTCCCAAGCCCGATCCGATGCCACGACCGACGCGACGCTTAGCGTGCTTCGAACCATCAGCGGGTTTAATGCCATTGAGTTCCATCATCTATCCCTTAGAGCACTTTGACCAGGTAGCTGATCTTGTTGATCATTCCGCGAACGGCCGGCGTGTCTTCCAACTCGCTGGTGCTGTTCATCTTGCGCAGCCCCAAACCACGCACTGTGGCGCGATGGGACTCTTTGCATCCAATAGGGCTGCGAACCAGCTGGATCTTTACAGTTTGTGGTGTCGTCATGTTCAGTACCTCGTATTAAACGAAGATCTCTTCAATAGTTTTCCCACGCTTTGCGGCAACTTGCGCAGGCGTTGTCGAGACGGACAAGGCATCGAGCGTTGCCCGAACCATGTTGTAGGGGTTTGTCGAACCGTGGCTTTTGGCGACGATGTCCGTAATACCCACGACCTCAAAAACAGCGCGCATAGGGCCGCCAGCGATGATTCCCGTACCCTTAGGGGCCGGCGTCATCATGACGTTTGCGGCACCATGGTGCCCCATTACCTTATGGTGGATAGACCCGTTCTTCAAGGTCACCTTTATCATGTTGCGACGGGCCTCTTCCATGGCTTTTTGCACCGCTGCAGGCACTTCTTTAGATTTACCCTTGCCCATACCGATACGGCCGTCACCGTCACCCACGACCGTGAGCGCAGCGAAACCCAAGATACGACCACCCTTTACTACTTTGGTAACGCGGTTGATCGCAATCATTTTCTCGCGCAGACCATCCTCAGGCCCCTCTGCCTTGCCCTGCATTTTTGCTTGTACTTTAGCCATCATTTATTCCGATCTGCTTAAAACTGCAAGCCTGCTTCGCGGGCTGCGTCTGCCAAGGCTTTTACGCGGCCATGGTAGGCAAAGCCCGCACGGTCAAACGCCACTTTCTCAATGCCAACTGCTTTGGCCTTTTCAGCCACCAGCTTGCCAACAATTTGTGCTGCTGCGACGTTACCGCCCTTGCCAGCGCCACCCAAAGCCGTTCGCACATCGGCTTGAACGGTTGATGCGGTTGCAATGATTTTGGCTCCGTCCCCAGAAATGACGGTCGCATAGATATGCTGATTGGTGCGGTTGACCGTCAACCGAGCCACACCTTGCGTCGCAATGCGGATACGGGTTTGACGCGACCGGCGCAGACGTTGCTGTTTTTTCGTCAACATGGTGCGGCTCCTTATTTCTTCTTGGTTTCTTTAATCGTGATCTTCTCATCCGAGTAACGGATGCCCTTGCCCTTGTAAGGCTCTGGGGGACGCACACCACGGATCTCAGCTGCAATTTGACCCACACGCTGACGGTCAGCACCCTTGATCACGATCTCCGTAGGCGTCGGCGTCGCCACCGTAATACCCACCGGCATATCAATATTGACGGGGTGAGAATACCCAACGGCCAGATTAAGCTTTCCACCGGTGGCCTGGGCCTTGTAACCCACACCCACCAAACTCAGCTTTTTCTCAAACCCTTTAGTTACGCCAACCACCATGTTGTTGACCAACTGACGCATGGTTCCCGACATGGCATCAGCCTCACGGGAATCATTGGCGGGCTGGAAACTCATCAAACCAGCATCACTGACGACTCTTACCAATGCATTTTGCGCAAGGTGAAGACTTACGCCCCCCGACTTGACACTGATTTGGTTTTCTTGCAACAGCACTTCCACGCCTGCTGGCACTGCTACTGGACGTTTTCCTACACGGGACATTTTGTATTTCTCCTCAATGTAGGGTTAAGCGACGTAGCACAAGACTTCGCCGCCCACGCCGGTGGCGCGCGCTTTGCGATCGGTCATTACGCCTTGGGGAGTGGTAATGATGGCGACGCCAAGTCCATTTTGAACCTGAGGAATTGCATCACTGCCCCGGTACACGCGCAATCCGGGACGGCTCACGCGCTCTATACGCTCAATCACTGGACGTCCGGCATAGTATTTCAACGCAATCTCGAGCTCAGATTTTCCATCAGCGATCGACACTTTGAAGCCTTCGATGTAGCCTTCGTCCTTTAGCACCTGGGCGATCGCCACCTTCACTTTGGAAGACGGAACTAACACCGTGGGCTTAGCAACCATTTGCGCGTTACGGATACGCGTCAACAGGTCAGCAATGGGGTCACTCATACTCATATTTGTTCTCCTACCGCTTACCAGCTCGCCTTGACGATGCCTGGAATTTCTCCAGCAAACGCCATTTCGCGGATTTTTGCTCGGCCCAGACCAAAATGCTGGAAGGTGCCACGAGGACGACCCGTGATCGCACAGCGGTTACGCTGTCGGGTTGGATTGGCGTTACGAGGTAGTTTTTGCAAACCCAAACGCGCCATAGCACGCTCGTCTTCACTTACTTTTACATCACTTGCGACGGCTTTTAAAGCTGCGTATTTTTTCGCATACTTGGCTGCCAACTTGTCACGTTTGAGTTCGCGCTCAATTAATGCCATTTTTGCCACTGGTCACCTCAATTCTTGAACGGGAAACGGAAACCAGCGAGCAATGCTTTGCACTCTTCATCGGTCTTCGCAGTCGTGGTAATGCTGATATTGAGACCACGCAAGGCGTCAACCTTGTCGTATTCAATTTCAGGGAAAATAATTTGCTCTTTAACGCCGATGTTGTAGTTTCCACGACCATCAAAGGCGCGTCCAGAAATACCACGGAAATCTCGAACCCGGGGCAGAGCCACGGTGACAAAGCGATCCAAGAACTCATACATCTGAACGCCGCGCAAGGTCACCATGCAACCAATGGCCTGGCCTTCGCGGATTTTGAAGCCCGCAATCGCCTTCTTGGATTTGGTTACCACAGGCTTTTGACCCGCAATTTTTGTCAAGTCGGCTACAGCACTGTCCATGACTTTTTTGTCTGCCACTGCTTCGCTCACACCCATATTGAGCGTAATTTTCGTCAGCCGCGGGACCTGCATGGTGGATGTAAAGCCAAACTTGGCCATCAGCTCAGGCGCGATTTTTTCGCGGTAATGCTGTTGTAAACGTGCCATCTTTATGCCGCCTTAATTTCTTCGCCGGTGGACTTGTAAACGCGCACGCGTTTACCGTCAGCCGACAACTTAATCCCCACCCGATCCGCCTTCCCAGACACCGCGTTGAAGATTGCAACGTTGGACTGGTGCATGGGCATTGTTTTCTCAACGATGCCGCCAGCCTCGCCCTTCATGGGGTTGGGCTTGGTGTGCTTTTTCACCAAGTTAACGCCGTCCACCACAATATGAGAGTCGTCTTTGCGGAGCGAAACGACGCCGCGTTTGCCTTTGTCGCGTCCTGCGATGACGATCACTTGATCGCCTTTGCGAATTTTGTTCATGACCAGTCCTTACAAAACTTCAGGTGCCAAGGACACGATCTTCATGAACTTTTCAGTGCGCAATTCACGCGTCACTGGCCCGAAGATGCGGGTGCCGATAGGCTCGAGTTTGGCATTGAGCAAAACTGCCGCATTGCCATCGAACTTAACCAAAGAACCGTCGCTGCGGCGAATGCCTTTGGCAGTGCGAACCACCACTGCGCTGTACACCTCGCCTTTTTTGACGCGTGAACGCGGAGCAGCTTCTTTGATGCTGACCTTTATGATGTCGCCTACGCTGGCGTAGCGGCGACGTGAGCCACCCAATACTTTGATACAAAGTACGGATTTCGCGCCGGTGTTGTCGGCGACTTCCAGTCGAGATTCAGTTTGGATCATTTCATTATTCCCAACTTGCACCAAAGGCGCTTTGCGCTTTTTCCACGCTTTGCACTATCGGTCAGTCTTGGGCCCGCTGTCTGAGGTTCGAACCACTCGAACCCCATTCATTTAGGCAGATGTCTTAGCTTTTTCGAGCTGAGCCACTGATTATGCACTAAATTTCTAGCCTATTCAAGAGTTTTTCAGGGGACCCTCAAGAAATGTGCACCGAGTTGAAGAAATTCGACCAGGTTGGGGCTGCTAGACAACTCTCCTTCCAGGATACGGGCAACGTCCGGCGCCACCTTATTTGCCAGCTGTGCATCTAAAAATAGCAGCCGGCAGCGCCGCGCCAGCACATCCTCGACGCAGGTGGCATATTCATAACGGGCGGCGAAACGGACCATGGCTTCAGATAGCCCGGGGGCCAACCAGCGCATGGCGCCGGGCAGTGTGGCCAAAAATGCGCTTTCTGTCCCATAGGAATGCATGCCTTGCTCGGAGCGCAGGGTGGAGTTAGTGGAGTTGTGCTCAGACTTCGGGGCGCCTACCAGTGGCAGGTTGGCGGTTCGGGAGGCTGCCTGCGCACCGACCAGGCCCCGCTCCATGCAGGCGTTCAGCACGTCTTCGGCCATCACCCGGTAGGTGGTCCATTTGCCGCCGGTAACGGTTACCAGGCCGCTGCGGCTCACGATGACGGTGTGTTCGCGGCTGAGCGTTTGCGTCGCGCCCTCATCGTCATGGTGTTTGACCAAGGGGCGCAGGCCGACCCAGGCGCTTTTCACGTCAGCGCGGGTGGGAGCTTTGCGCAAGTAGCGGGCCGACTCGCCCAGGATGAAGTCTGCTTCCTCCTTTAAAGGCGAGGGCTCAAGCGCGAGATCCTTTGACGGTGTGTCGGTGGTGCCAAGAATAACTTTTCCAAGCCAAGGGACGGCAAAGAGAACGCGTCCATCGGACGTCTTGGGCACCATCAAGGCCACATCTGCGTCCAGAAACGACTTATCGACCACCAAATGCACGCCCTGGCTGGGCGCCACCATGGGTTTGACCGGAGCGTGTACACCCGACGGGTTGGCTGCGTCATCTTTTTCGCGCAGCGCATCAACCCACACCCCGGTGGCGTTGATCACGCAGCGCGTTTGTATTGCGTACCTTGTTTGGGTCAGCGTGTCGACACATTCCAAACCATTGATCCGGCCCCCGTCGTAATTCAGCCGCTCAACACGGCAGTAGTTGATCAGCAAAGCACCATGCTGGGCAGCAGTACGCCCAATCGCCAAGGCCAGCCGGGCGTCGTCAAACTGGCCGTCCCAGTATTTCACGCCACCGCGCAGACTGTGCGGCTGCGCGCCGGGCAGTAGGTCCAGCGTTTCGGTGCGGCTGAGCAACTCGGTTTTGCCTAAGCCTGCTTTGCCCGCAAGCAGGTCGTAGAGGGTCAGGCCTATGCCGTAGAACGGCGCCTCCCACCAGCGATAAGCCGGGATCACAAAAGCCAGCGCTTGCGCAATGTGCGGCGCGTTGTGCAGCAAAGTACTGCGTTCCCGCAAGGCTTCACGCACAAGGGAAATATTGCCCTGCGCTAGATAGCGCACACCGCCGTGCACCAGCTTGGTGGAACGCGAGGACGTGCCTTTGGCAAAGTCCTGCGCTTCAACCAGGACGACCTTCAGACCTCGCGAGGCCGCATCCAGCGCCACACCCAGGCCGGTGGCACCACCTCCCACCACGGCGATGTCGTACACCGGGTTATCGCGCAGGTGCGCCAGCAGACTTGGCCGACGCGTGGGCAATGGGGCGGTAGGTGTATCCATATCCGATTGTGCCGCCATCAAGTCGTCGGCCAGGTCTGCTGACCGAAACGCTACCGTCGGTACAAAGCACGGGCGCAAGGCGCGCAACAATAGCGCCGACCCCACCCACAAAGGCGCCGCCCATGACCTACCTGCTTGCCCTCGACCAAGGCACCTCCAGCTCGCGCAGCATCGTGTTTGACGCGCAAGGCGCCATCGTTGCCATGGCACAGCAAGAAATCACCCAGATTTACCCCCAACCCGGCTTGGTAGAACACGACCCACTGGAGATCTGGCGCACCCAACTCGCCACCGCCCGCGAGGTGTTGCTGAAAGCGGGCATTAGCGCGCGCCAAGTGCGCGCGGTAGGCATTACCAACCAGCGTGAAACCACGGTGGTCTGGAACCGCGCCACAGGCCAGCCCATCCACAACGCCATCGTTTGGCAAGACCGGCGTGCCGAACCGAGCTGCGTGGCCCTGCGCGAGCGCGGCCTGGCGCCCACCATCCGGCAAAAAACCGGCCTGCTGGTGGACGCCTATTTTTCAGGCACCAAGCTGCAATGGATTTTGGATAACGTGCCCGGCGCCCGCGCCCAAGCGGCCAATGGCGAGCTGGCTTTTGGCACCGTGGACAGCTGGCTGATTTGGCAGTTGACCGGCGGCGCGGTGCACGCCACTGACGTAAGCAACGCCTCGCGCACCATGCTGTTTAACGTGCTCAGCAACACCTGGGACGCCGAGCTTTTGCAGGCGATGGACATCCCGCCAAACATGATGCCGAGCGTGCTGCCCTCGGCAGCCATGTACGGCGAGGTGCTGCCCGACTTTCTGGGCCAGGCCCTGCCAATAGGCGGCGTGGCGGGCGACCAGCAAAGCGCGCTGTTTGGTCAGGCCTGTTTTAGCGCGGGCATGGCGAAAAACACCTATGGCACGGGCTGCTTCATGCTGATGCAAACCGGCGGGAAGTTTCACACCTCCTCCAACGGCTTAATTACCACCAGTGCCGCGCAAGCCAGTGCCACACCCGAATTCGCGCTGGAAGGCAGCGTATTCGTGGGCGGCGCCGTGGTGCAGTGGCTGCGCGATGGCCTGGGCGCCATCCGCAGCAGCGCAGAAGTGCAGGCGCTGGCCGAAACCGTGCCCGACAGCGCAGGCGTGATGCTGGTGCCCGCTTTTACCGGCCTGGGCGCGCCCTACTGGAACCCGGAGGCGCGCGGCACCATTACGGGCCTTACGCGCGGGAGCACCACTGCGCACATTGCGCGTGCGGCGCTGGAGAGCATCGCCTTCCAAAGCGCAGCCCTGTTGCAATCCATGGCGCGTGACGCCCAGCAGGCGGGCGTTGCGGCAGTCACCGAGCTGCGCGTGGACGGTGGCGCCTGCATCAACGACCTTCTAATGCAGTTTCAGGCCGATTTGCTGGGTATCGCCGTGGTGCGCCCGGTAGTGACCGAGACCACCGCTCTGGGCGCGGCCTATCTGGCGGGCCTGTCTTGCGGCCTGTACCCCAACACCGGGGCTTTGCGCCAATTGTGGAAGGCCGAACGCCGCTTTGAGCCGCGCATCAGCGCCGCGCAAGCGCAAGAAAAAATGCAACGTTGGGAACACGCGGTGCGCCAGGCCACGGCGCTGTAGCGCCAGGGCCTCGGTGGGGGCGTGGTTAGACTCTGGGCGCACTCATAACCTAGAGAACCACCTCATGCAGCAACGCATCGCATTCATCGGCGGCGGCAATATGGCCAGCGCCATCATCGGCGGCCTGCGCAAGCAAGGCTGGCCTGCCGATCACGTGGACGTGGTCGAGCCGTTTGACGAGGCCCGCGCCAAGCTGCAGAGCCAGTTTGGCATCAGCGCGCAGGCCCAGGCGGGCAGCTTTTTGACCCGCACTGACCTAGTGGTCTGGGCGGTCAAGCCCCAAACCTTCAAAGATGCCGCCGCCCAAACGCAAGCCCACACCCGCGCCGCCCTGCACCTGAGCGTGGCCGCAGGCATCCGCAGCGACACGATTGCGCAGTGGTTAGGCAGCGAGCGCGTGGTGCGCGCCATGCCCAACACCCCGGCGCTCATTGGCAAGGGCATCACCGCACTATTCGCCCGCACAGCCGCCACCGAGGCCGACAAGGCACTGATCAACCAGGTTTTGGGCAGCACGGGCGAGGTGATGTGGGTAGGCGCCGAGGCGCAGATTGACGCCGTGACTGCGCTATCCGGCTCCGGCCCGGCCTATATGTTCTATTTCATGGAAGCCATGCGCGAAGCCGGTATCGGCATGGGCTTGGACGCAGCGCAGGCCTACCAACTGGCAGTCGCCACCTTTATTGGCGCGGGCGAACTGGCCAAGGCATCGATCGAACCGCCCGAAGTGCTGCGCCAGCGGGTCACCAGCAAAGGCGGCACCACCTACGCCGCGCTAACCGCCATGGAGGCCGCCGGTATCAAAGGCGCGTTTATTGCCGCCATGCAAGCGGCGCAAGCGCGGGCGCGGGAGATGGGGGAGGAGTTTGGGGCGGACTGAGCCCCGAGCGGCGTTTTTAACGAATATCAAGGCTGGTTATGCGCAAATTTCATCCGAGTTACGACTTGCTGACTCTTGAAAACTTTCAATCTATAAAAAATAGAACCGAAATTCCAATTCGGCCACTGACGTTTCTCTATGGTCCAAATTCGGCAGGAAAAAGTAGCGTCTTAGATGCACTCAGTTTTATGGAGGCGTTTTTTAAGTCTGAACGATCGGTAGTGCGGCAAATGATTGAGAGATGGGTGCATATTACTAAAAGCAACGGACCCTCGGAAGTTCAAGACGCCACATGTATGACAGTTGCGGTGAAATTTACTGATGAATATTCTATGTTTCAAACTGGCGAGCCATTCTGGTCGCCGGATGATGGCGATCTACCAGAGGAATTTCAAAACAGTCCTCTTTTCGATAAAAATAAACTCAAGTCCAAAAGTGACTCGTTGAATATTCTCGATACGATTGGAATAAGTATAAAGGCAGACTCTAGAGATCTAGATTTACTATCCCTAACAATATTTTCAAATGGCACGAATATTTTGAAAATCTCTCCAGTTGAAGATGATGATAACGATCACTATGAGGGTCGTGACGATTGTATATTAGAGCTATTCTGTGAAGGATTTGGAATTAAGTTAGCCGACTTGGCCAAAAGACATGGTAATTTTCAGGAAGGAAAAAAATCATATAAGGCACCTTGTAATCTTCTTTGGGGGCAAATAAACCTAGCTGGCCACTCTTCGCATTCTTACCCTTTTGAACGCGATCTAATAGCAATCGGAAACTCTGTTTTAAAGTATCTAAAATTACTTACTTTTACACCTCCCAACGTCGACAGTGATAGAGGAACATTATTAAACCACCACTTGATTACATTTCAATCTTTCTTCCGACCTTCGCTTAAAACTAGATCACAGCTTACATTAGCACCAACGTTAGTTTTTAACTCTTTAATGAATCTGTCGCCTAGAGTGATGGTCGAGTTGGCAGCATCAAAATTCCAAGAGCAGGAGGAGATTTGGACAGTAGACGAGGAGTCACAACCGCTTACTCCGGTTACAGATTCGGATACTGCGATGTTGGCGTTTAATAGGGGTCTTGGTCAAGTATTGAAAGGTCTCGCCGCTACGTTATGCGGCCCCGAAACTCTACATACTTTTGTGAACCGATGCCTATCAGAGCATTTATTTCTGGACCAGGGCTATCAGCTTACCTACGATGTTTGCCGCGTTTTACCGTCTGAGCTTTCTGGCAGCACCAACGACCAGGTTTTCGCAGCTTTGATCGTTTGCGCCTTGATAGACAACGCAGGGAGAAGCTTGACGTTTGAGGATGTGGGTACGGGTATTAGCTGCGTGCTACCAGTGCTGACCGCGTTGTATGCCCAGGAGAGTTTTATCCAACAGCCTGAGTTGCACTTGCACCCCGCGCTTCAGTCAGCGTTGGCTGATATTTTGGTAGAGCGAGCAAAGAGTTGGGGCGGATCCGCAAGGCATATTATCGAAACGCACAGTGAATACCTGCTTCTGCGCTGCTTGCGCCGTATTCGCGAGACGACCCTTGGCAAACAGTTACCAAACAGCTCATTGTCACTCTCAAAAGAAGATGTTTCGGTGCTTTATTTTGATCCACAGCCCGACGGAACAACGACCGTCAAGCAATTGCGCGTAAGTACGCAAGGCGACTTCATTGACCGTTGGCCACGTGGATTTTTTGATGAGCGTGTCAAGGATATCTTTGATGAATGATCTTTACGGCATTGATCCACAAGCGCCTAGCAACCTGCGGGACCTGAGTGGTTTACTAAGGCTTTTTGGTCCGTCCGATGGTCGGTTTATTGCCGACTTTCCAATGGAATGGCGAAGTGAGTTGCGTGACCACATGAGGTCGCTCTCCGATTTAAACCAAAAAGCGGTAGAGGAATGGTTAGTTTTAAGTCAACACGCCATTCTCCCCAACGCATTGCGGTACAAACCAAATATTTCATGGGCAGAGAATGCATCCAATTTGCGCGAACATGCCACACGACTCATTGGTCCCGCTGGCAAGGTTAGCAATTTGGTAGAACCTCTCGATCAGGTATTGACCGATCCAAACGCATTTCCTGACGCAAGCGGAGCACTAATTCCACGAACCATTAGTGCGTACGTTGCGGCAGCTAAACCAATATTGATGGTATCTAGAAAAATTGTACTTATTGATCCTTACTTTAATTTGCGATCATGTGCTCCCGATGATCGCCGAAGTGCATTGAAAGCTGAAAGACACAGAAAGTTTTTGAAGGCCTTACTGGAGGCTGCGGTTCAAGAGAAGCAATGTGAAGCCTTTGAAATTCACCACGCCATTGAAAAAAGTGGGTCCAGCGTTGATATCAAAAATGAACTAACTTCTATTGCACGTTCGGTTGGCGCCTCGGCCTTGGCATTCAGTGTTCGCCCAATTGAAGAGCAGCACGCGCGATATTTACTAGGATTGAAAAACGGTCTGCATTTCGATCATGGATTCGATATACACAACAATCAAACAGAGAATCACGTTGCCTGGATAGGCAAGGCCGTTCTCGAACCGCTGCTAAAGCGCTTTACGTGATCTACTTCGCTCGCCGATTGGCCGGAGTAATTCTGCTTTCTAAGCCGCCAAAGCCCTCAAATACCCCGCCGCCTGCACCACCTCCACCACCCCTAATGTGAAGGAATGCCGCAGGTTGCGCACCACCTGCACGGCGTTGACCGGCGCCTGTTCACTGGCAAAGCGCAGCAGCGCGCGGTGGGGTTTGTCGTCAGACAGTTTGCATTCGACCAGTTCAGTAAGTTGGGATTTTTCGCTCAGGGCGAAGTCCACTTCGGCGCCGTCTTTGGTGCGGATGTAGTGCAAAGCGGCCTCTTTGCCCTGCACGTCGTGCTGCCACTGCACTTGTTTGAGTAGCGCGGTGGCAACCAAGTTTTCAAAGCGGATGCCCTCGTCGCCTTCGACCAATCCAGTGTCATAAAAATAGACCTTGGGCGCCTGCAAGACCGATCGGCCAATGTTGTGGTGCCAGGGACGCACCACGAACACAATAAACAGAGCCTCCAGAATGTCGAGGTATTTTTTGAGTGTGACCGGCGACACCGCCAGATCGCGCCCGATGCTCGCCAGCGACAGGGGCGATCCCACCCGCGTGCGCAGCATTTCGGCGAACAGGCGGATGGTGCCCAACTCTTGAATGCGTGAAAACTCCAGCACGTCGTTGCGCACCAGGCCATCAAAGTACTGGCGGCGCCAGCGCTGGGCTTCTTCGTCGCTTTCCGCCAAGCACGGCTCTGGAAAGCCGCCGCGCGCCAGTAAGTGCGTCAGCGCGTCCTCGGGCGAAGTGCCGGTTTGTTCGCACCATTCGCGCACCGAAATCGGGTGCAGGCGCAGCCCAAAAAAGCGCCCGGCCAGCGATTCGCCACTTTGCCGAAAAGTGTCCATGCGGGCGCTGCCGGTTACCAACAGTTGCTGCCCAGCAGATTTACCGTCGTACACGCCTTTAAGCCAAGATTTCCAGCCCGGCATTTTGTGCACTTCATCGAGCACCAAGAGCGGCGCCTGCGGGCTCCAGCGCTGACCCAGGATGATGGCGCGGTCGCCGGCAACGTCGTAATTCAAATATTGGCCGCCGCGCTGCGCGATCAGGGCGCGGCTCAGCGTGGTCTTGCCGACCTGGCGCGGGCCGGTCAGAAACACCATTTTGCGCGCCAGGTCGGCCTGCACGCGCTCATCGAGGTATCGCTTCATGCGCGTATTTTGCGACTAAACGACAGAGTTTTGTTATTTAGTCGCGTCTTTTCAATAAAGTTTTATCAAAAAGTCGCAATTATCACCTTTTCTGGCCCTTGGCGCATTGCCAGCGGCATCAACTTCGCACGCCGGTCCAAAAACCGGCGCTGCCGTAGTGCAGCTTCAAGAAGTCAATCCACAGCCGCACGCGCAGTGCCAGGTGTTTGCGCTCGGGGAACACGGCGTAGATGCCATTGGGTGGGGCGGCGAAGTCTTCCAACACAGCCACCAGTTGGCCTGCGGCAATTTCGGCCTCTACTTCCCAGGTGCTGCGCCAGGCGATACCCCAGCCGCGCAA
>Ga0214919_10008091_pt1 | contig 13995 bp, 13 predicted proteins | sample LL1503_MetaG_FD_177994 | JGI IMG/M metagenome (GOLD analysis project Ga0214919, IMG submission 177994) | Freshwater microbial communities from Lake Lanier, Atlanta, Georgia, United States - LL-1503 | ecosystem: Environmental > Aquatic > Freshwater > Lake | place: USA: Georgia | collected...
AATCTCTTAATCTGCGACAGGTTATGTAAGAACTTGTACAACCAAAATGCAGAAAGGTGAGCGCAGTTTTAACCTGCGCCCACCTAATTGGAAGAAGAGTCGCCCTATAAGCCGGAGATAGACAATTCACGCTTAAAAACAGCTATTTGCCCGCAGATTTGCCCGCAATTGTAAATAAATTCTCGCAAACGGAATCAAAACGAATGATGTTGCTAGTTGAAAGTATATCTGATCGATTAAGTTTCAGAAATGTTATTGCTTATTGACCGAGTTGAGCCAAGAATTGAGTCATGGAGTCCTTGCTAAGCCTTCTGGATCAATCGGCGCATGCCCGTGCCGCACAAGATTGGTCAAAGCTTGAAGCGCTCTCTGTCCAAGTCTTGCAATTGGCCTATAAGGGAACTCCGGTAGATGAGCAAGCCCTTAAATCAATTATTCAAAGCTATTTGGCATCGATAATTGGAACGGGAGAATTCCTCGTCAATTTGGAAAGTCGAGATTCGAGCAAGTATCAAGAAGGCCTCTCAAAGCTGCTTGAATTCCTAAAGAAGCGACCTCACTACTTTGAAAGCGCTGCGGATCTAGTTCAAGCCGCTCAAGAGATCTCACTACTGTCGTTGGATCCAATCCCGGCAAACCGAAACAAAATTGGTAAATTACTTAGAACACTTGCCCGTCCTGATATCTCAATCCTCGTTTGCAAGCAGATCCTTGAGACCACTCGACTTAATTACTATTCACTTACTGTTCTGTGCGGTGCATATTGCGACTTGCAAAGATTCGATGAAGCAATTGAAGTCGCAGACAAGGCTCTTAAGTTCAGTCCAGAGGGCGGCAGGACCTATCCACTCACAGCCTTAGTTCGTGCTCACACTCTCAAATTCAAAGCCACTGGGGATATCTCCGAAATCGAACTAGCTCTCGAATACGGACATAAAGCGCTCGATATGAGAATAGATAGCTATGCAGCAAATGCTTTTGTTGCTGCAGCCGTAGCCTCGGGTAACGCAGATGAAATTGCCTACGCACAGGAAGTCCTTGGCAAAGCTGAGCCTCAATTACGAAAAGCAGATATTGCCGCTCTCTTCCAGGCCTATCAGGCATCTCAAGCGCTCGCTCCAGAAGCCTCTGTGGTTGAAGTTGTTGAAGAGTTTGATGAAGAGTACTTTGGCGATTTCGATTCTTTGATCGATCTAGTAACAAGAGAGCAAGGCTTTTATCCTGTCATTCCTGACCTAAGGAATATGGTGAGTCTCTTCGTAAAAGGTGGTTGGTTTTTCCAAGGGCTTTCATATTCCCCTTGTCCGACATGTGAAAAAGTCTCTGTTCACGCATATAGAAAGCACTTCAAGAGATATGGCAAAGATATGCACTACTGGGGGCTCGTTTGCGATGAGTGCAAATACGCTACAGATTCAGTTGATTTTGATAAAAAAGCATTTGCTTTGATTTCCAAGGATCTAGAAGAGAGATTTCCAGTCTCTGAGCTTTGCCATGACTGTGTAGCGTCTTAACCGACCTATGCCCTTTGGCCATTTCTTTATATGATGAAACCATGACGCAACTAGGAAAGCTCGAGAAAGTAGATCTCAGAAAAGTCTGGCCTCACGAGGCACGTGACTTCAGCACCTGGTTGGCAAAGGAAGAGAACCTCAGAGAACTTGGCGAAACTATTGGTACTGAGCTTTCCCTTCTGGGAACTGAAGTTGATGTAGGTCGATACAGAATCGATGTACTTGCCATTGATTCGAATACAGACCACAAGGTTGTGATTGAAAACCAACTCGAACCCACAAATCACGATCACCTTGGAAAGGTAATCACATACGCAGCTGGCTTGGACGCCAAGTACCTCGTCTGGATTGTTAAGGATGTCCTTCCCGAACACCAGAAGGCCATTGAGTGGCTCAATGAATACCTTGATGAAGAAATCCGCATCTTCTTGTTAAAAATTGAAGTCTGGCAAATCGGTGATTCTGCCTATGCCCCTAAGTTCGAGATCATTTCCGCCAAAAATAACTGGGCTGCAGTGGTTAAGAAGTCCGCTACTAGTGGGGCTTACAGCGACACTAAATTGAAGCAGCAGCAGTTTTGGATTGAGATGTGCGAATACATCCGTAATATCGATGCCAGCATGAGATTGCAGACCCCTCTGCCCCAACACTGGTTTAACTTCAGCTTAGGCAGCTCCTTGGCGCATCTAGCGACCACAATTAATACGAAGCAAAATCGATTTGCAGTGGATTTCTATATTTCTAACGATAAGACACTCTTTCAGTTCCTTAAGGATTCCGAGGAGCGCCTTAAGAAAGAAATTGGGAGTGATTTCACTTGGTTTGAAGGCGAGAAGGCATCAGGCTTCCGGGTATTTAGACAGGTTGAAAACGTCTTCGATGAATCTCGGAAAGATGAAAACTTCCGTTGGTTCTATGACATGGTCCTGAATTTACGCAAGGTTCTTACCCCGTATATCCAGGAATACAAGCTGATCTAAAGGGAATCTCAAATGGACACCTGCATTCACGAGCTACCGATTGGTCAATGCTCGCATTGCAAAGAAGCCCCTATTGGAATTAACAAGGTTGTTTATGTAACCAAAGGCGGCCTTGCTCTACACAACGATCCAAAATGCGAGACCTTAAATTCTGGACAAGATGAGGCAGACTCTAAGGGATTGAATATCCACCCCATCAATCCAGTTGGATGGGCTGAAGCATTTAATGCACGTCGTCCTTGTCGCAACTGCTGTCCTAATTTCAGGACTAAGTAAATTTAGAACCCTATTTCTTGAGCTTTCAGTTTTTTAAGCAGACCTCTTCTCCAACTTGTTCGATTCCTGAAGTGCGTAGGCATCTAGCTTGTCAGCAAGATCCAACATTGAATCAGGGAATAAGTGACCATAGGTATCCATGGTTTCCGTTATCGATGAATGGCCCACCCAAGCTTGGATCTGTTTGATATTGGCACCAGATTGAATAAGTACAGATACGCATGTATGACGCAGCTGGTGCATTCCTTCACCAGGCTTAAGACCAACAGCTTTAGCTGCTACACGGAACATTTCTGCTGCATCGTGGTAGCGCCACGCATTTCCTGTTCGGCTCTTAAGAATTAGGCCATCTGGACCTAGCCCAAATTCATCTACGTGATCACGGATCAACTTCTGTAGATCCTTGGCGAAACCGATTGTGCGCTCGCTAGCTTCAGTCTTTAAACCCTCAGGTTCATGAATAAAGTTGCGGTCACGACTGATTTGGCGATCGATAACAATTTGATTGGTCTTGAAATCGAGTTGTTCCCAAGTGAGACCCAATGCTTCAGAGGGACGCATTGCTGTGTAGTAACCAATCCAAACAATGATTCGATATTGCTTTGGGAGGAGGTTTGCAAGCTTTTCCACCTGGGCAAAGGTCATTGGTACGACCTTATTCTTCTTCTTCGCCTTTGGTCGCTTCAGTTTAGAAAATGGAGTTGCGTGCAAGTAATCATTCTCGACAGCCTTCTTCAAAATGGAAGCAAGTAGATTCTCCTGCTTTTGAATAGTGCGAGGCGAAAGCTTCTTTACGTTCTTCAGCTTCGCAGACCACTTCTCAATATCGACTGGTTTTATGCTCGCAATCATTACGTCACCGAACTCAGGGAGGATATGAGAATTCAGATCCCCCTGGTAGCTGATGCGTGTCTGCTTTTTCACTGTTAGTGTGCCAATCCAAACCTCTTCAATGAATTCGAGGAGCGTCAGCTTTAGGTCTGAAGTCTTGGTGTTCTTGAAGCGCTTCTCTAGCTCCTCCTGCTGAAAGCCAAAAGCTTCTGCTGCCTTCTTGGTTGGAAAGCCGTCTCTTGAAGTTTCCTTACCTGAACGCAAACGCCATCGGGCCTGCCATGTCTTGTTACGTTGCCTAGCGTGAGCCATTACTTATTTCCCTCCAACATTTTCCTTATCAATTCTTCATAGCGAGTTCTTCCAGCTTTTTCGAACTCCTTTTTGCCACTAACTGTTAACTCGCCACCGGAACTTCCAATACCTGTTGTGGTTAGCCAACCGTTTTTACGAGCATTTCGAAGAGCCGTGTAAATGAATTTAGATTCAATTTCCAACATCTCGGCGATATTTCTTGCAGCCTTCTTATTGCCTGTTGCCGATATTTGTGCGTACATATAGGCGATTAGAATTGAATCAGCTTTATTGGCTCTAATCTCATTTGTAAGTTTGGCGATTTTTCTGCCGCCTTGAGTAACGGCAATGTTTAGAACCCGATACTGCTCTTCTTCTTCGGGATGAACCAGATTGAGCTTGCGCTCGCTCTTCCCCAAAGTCCTGGCTTGTTCATTAGAAATCAAAATTGAGTTGAACCCCATGATGTGACCCATCGGCAAATTGCGCATTTGTGCATGCCCAATCCGAGTGCCAGAGAGATCAGCGGGTGACACCGCTGCTAAAGCTGCTCTGGCTTTTGCCTCATTAGGATCAACTCCACTTGGGTGGCGCTGATTTCCTAGTGTTTGGATCTCAAGTGACACTGGCTTGAAACCCTGTTCTGTTTGACGAGAATGAATCCAGATACGAAGACCATCAAGGTCTTGCCATGTAATGACATCCTTTGGCATCTTCTTGACGCCAGCCCGCCTGTAAACCACCCCTGAATCAGGTCCTACGGCGATCTCAAGCCCTGTTGCCTTAGTAGTAGTCATATCTGCTCCTTGTCGAGGTTTGGTCTTCGATTTGACCTCGTATGGCTGGAAGTCTAGCATAAGGCTGTACTTCGACAAATCGCCGAAGGCGACAGAAATGACTGGGACTGAAGATGGAATCGCTGAACCTACTTAATGCGCAAGAAGCTGCGGAATACCTTGGCGTGGAGCTGTATTGGCTACAAACACGATGGAAAAGCGAAGGAATTCCGACCATTCGCTTTAGTCCACGAGGCCACCTCCACTTCCGTAAAAGCGCCCTGGATGAGTGGGTGGCTTCAAAAGAGATTGTTTGGAATGAAAGTGGATCTGGCGAGCGCAAAAAGTCTAAGACCCGCAAGGTGCAATTGATTTAACGATTCCATCATTTCCAGTTACTAATACTTTTACACAGACACGAGGATCACAAATGGTAAAATTAGATTACGAGCAAGATTGTCAGGACCGTTCAAGTCATTCGGTTCTAGACAGCAAGAAATCCGGGTTAACCTCTAATAGTAGGTTTTATTCCCCTATATCTTCTATATCCACTTTAACTACTCTTAACACAACTGATACTCAGTACTTAGAGTCACTACCAAGCTATCTAGTAGATGGAAGCTTTGGAGTAGATATGGTTCGTATATCGCTAATGGTTGATCCTAATAGCGTGGTACACGCAAGCTTCTTATCTAATGTATATGGAAGTGATGGCAATAAAACTAACGGCCGAGTGAAGCTGCCAGGCCAGCCAAACGTGTACATGTTTTGGCCAGATACTGGCAAGCAAATCATGAGCCTTAACTTCAACCCCAGCAATTTCAGCCGCAAGGATGGGTTTGAAATCTGCCCACCAGTTTTCCTAGGCCATTACATTGAGGAAGTAATCCGAGATGTACTAGCTCTTGGTGATCCTCAGGCACGTCCTTTGTTTATGGAGCATGAACCTTGGGGCGTAATTGGCCCTTGGCCACGTAATTGGACTGAATCGATTGGCATAAGCAACCTTCATTTAGCTAGGGATATGTCAATCACTGATTCTCGCTTTAATTTAGAGCAATTCAGATGCATTAAGCCCAAGCGAATGGGCGCAGTTCGGTTAATTATTGGCGCAGATGGCGAGGTAGAGACTGTCACACATACGGCCGGGAAAGACACTCCTCGGCATCAGATCTATAACAAGTACCGAGAGCGCAAGAAGTTACTAGCCAGCAATAAACAATTCAAGGCAGCAACCGCACCTGTTCCAGAGGGCACTTTCCGCTATGAGATCCAGGTTCCTCGAGTCGCACTAAGAAAGAGCCACATCTACACCTTGGACGTCATGACGCCTGAGCGAATCAACAAAATCGGATTGGGTTATTGGGATAACTCAAACTATTCAACCCCACTTATTTGGGAGGGACAAATTGCCACAGAAATGGGCACAGTTCTATCCGATACAGAAATTGCAGAGTCGCTTCAATACATTCGCAATACCGCTTTGGGAGTGCAGATGAATTACGCACCTAAAGAAGTAAAGCGTATTGAACGGCTCATCAAGAAAGCCGGGGTATCCCCTAAGAAGAAGCTGGCCTCGCAAGGCCTGCCATATGGATTCCTGGACTTTGAGGTTGGTGGACTGATTCAACTTCCATAATTTCCACCGTTTACACAGACAGCGCTCGCCTTCACTGGCATTCTTTCTAAGTTAACTACCGAAAGGAAAGATCATGTCAGAAATACCAATGCTCTTTAATGCCGTCCAGGTCGCAAAGATCATGGGAGTTAGTAAATCGCAGGTTTATAACCTTATGAACTCAGGAAGATTAGCCAGTGTTTCAATTGGCCGATCTAGGCGAGTAACCAATAGGCAAATGAATGACTTCATTACTTCACTTTCGCCTGACGTGTAATCAGTGATTATCTATGGAAACTATATGATAACAAGCAGAAATGTTAGATCGCCAAAAGCGGAAACTAATAAGTTTGCACCGTATAACAGCATTTCCTTTGCATTTACCATGACATCTAGTGATAAACAGTGGATGAAATGACCTGATAACTTCCACGCAGTCATTGATTCAGCCCATGTTACACGCATGCGTTCGATTCAAAATAAACACAGTAGCAATATCAAGAGAGGGCCTAAATAGAAAGCACTCAAAATGAACCCAATAAGCTCACAATTTTCCGATCGTGAATCAAAGCCGAATGACATCCCTAAAAAGATTAAATCATCCGGTGGGAGCAATCCGTATAAACAGCTCAATCAAATGCTAGATTTCCAGATCAAACAGGAAAAGTTGGAAGATTTGAAAAAGAAAAAGAAATTATGACCCCCCCCAGGGTTAAACGCTCCGTTTGGGAGAGCCTTATCAGGTTAGAAATACGGGTAGAAGGATCTTAACCGGGACAGTAGCCCTACTTAAGATCAAATATTTCAATCGCAAACTGTTTTGTCTTAAACATAGCTTCCAAGCTCTCTGAATTATCTGCTAATTCTATGGAATGTGTTTTGGCTAGTAAATCTCTTATCTCCTGAATCCTCTCTGGAGAGACAAGAAGCTGTTTTCCACCATTTCCAATTTCCACCGCTGGGTCAAAAAGGGAAAGATGATTTCTCCAGTACATCCATTGATTTGCGACCGTCGTGCTTGTTGTCCAAACATCTTTCGCAGTAAAAGTAGTTCCTAGTTCGCTATTGAGCTTCTTGAGAATATCTAGTTTGTTCTTTTCGCTAGCCATATCAATATTTACATAAGAATTTCTCACGTATTCAAATCGCTGACTAATGACAGAATGAAAATCTGGACTAATTTCAGAAACTCCTGCAACCGAGAAACAGAATTCAAAAAATGAAATACTTTGGAATTCACATAGTAGCTTTAAGATTTCTCGATAAGGGAATAGGACAATTTCCTTATTTGGTTCGTGATATTTAAGAATTTGCTCTTTGAAAATTTCCTCGAATTGGGAAGGAGAGTTCTTAATCAACTTACCAATTTCGGTTAGCCTAAAACTGTTTGAATCTATAGATTCAAAAGCACCAAGCTTGGTGCCATGGGAAGCTGCATTATGATTAATGTTAGATATCAACTTCTTTTCAACCAAAGAAGTCGGTGATTTAAATGCTTCCAACGCAGGTTTTATCAGGCTCGAATAGTATGACGCCCAGCTGTAATCACCTATAGTTCTAAAAACACGTTCAGAACCTGATTTTCGTGAACGTATCTTCTTGATTTCTTCCATGGGGGACTTATCAGGGTTCCTATTTACGTCTGCGATTCTTACGTAAAGGTTTCGCTCAAAATCATCAAGATCAAACTCTGTAGGAAGGAAGCACTCAATGGTTGTTGTTCCTCCCCCCGGTCTCTTGGGGCCGTTTCCGCCAATGGGGGTTACTAAGGACAGATTCAACTTCTCAACCCACTGCTCTAAACGGTTATCCTGATCTCGCAGTGACTGAATAAGCATATGAATCATGTCGTAATCAATCTTGTTTAACGCTTCCTTTGAATCGCCGTCTGGAATCAGAATTGGAATAATGAAATAAGCGAGTTTAGGCTCACCGTTTCTTGGCTTCCGAAGCGCTCTACCGCAAGCTTGAACTATGTCAATCAAAGAACTTCTCGGGTCAACGAAATAAATGCTGTCAATAATCGGTACATCTACTCCTTCAGTTAAACAACGTGAGTTTGAAACAATTCCATACTTGCTATCTTTAAATTCCATTAAAATCTCGTGGCGGCGAGATGCATTAACAGAACCATTTACGTGCCCAAGGTAATAATCTTCAGCATTAATCTCTGGTTTCATCACCTTTAAAGTTTTAGTTAGTGAATCACCATTGTTATGAGGTCCAAATATAAAGTCCTTAGCCAACTTTATGGAGTTGTGAAAAGTGATCGTCTTCTTTACCGGATACTTTTCCATGACCTTTAGAAGTAAAACTTGTTTAAACAAGTTATCGGCGCTCGCATGTAATTCTTCAGAATTGGCATCTAGGTCGACGAGCAATTTATTGTCCTTGATCCAACCGTAAACTTCAGAATTCCGAACACCCGCAATGATGATTCTGTAATCAGAGATGACATTCTGCTCAATTGCTTTTCCAAAAGTAAATCTGTGGAAAACGTCACCGTAAATCCTTCGGTCATCCATAGAAAATACAACACGATTCAATTGGGCTGCTTTTCTTAAAATTGCTGGCTTTATTAATCTCTCTGTTGCTGTCATAAAAAGCCGTTTGCTGATTGGAATATTTTCATTGAACAGCGCTAAAGAAAAGTTGTCAGAATCGTTGGTTCCTGCGGTTCTATGCGCCTCATCAAAGAAGGCAAGATCGAATGTAAAACTAGCCATATCGACGGCCTGGCGAAGAGCACCAAGGGATTGGTAAGTAGAAAAGACTACGGACATCCCTGTTTTGAACTCAGCTAATTTATGAGCAATCAATGAAGCATCAGTGGTTACGGGGATTCCTAAATCCGAAGTTTCTAGATCACCAAAATCATCAATATCGTCAGCCACGCTTGAGTCGGAACATATCGCCACATACTGAAAGGAATTCTTGGATTGCTCACTCCAAGCCTTTAAAGTCTGCTTTATCAGGGCGATACTCGGCGCTATGAATAATATTCTCTGCGCCTTCATTTCCTCGGCAATCCAAAGTGCTGTGACCGTCTTTCCTGTACCGCACGCAGCGATTAACTTTCCTCTATCTGAGGAACCGAATCCTTTTACAACATCTTGGATCATTAGAACCTGGTAAGGCGCAGGTTCAAACCGGGACGGTTTTGATTTTGCTTTTGTTGCTACTTTGTACAGCTCAGCAAAGAACAATGAGTCTAGATCGTCAAGTTCAAGACTCAGAATCTGGAGATGTTTTGGATTCTTATCTGACAGTTCGGTTAGTTCTGTGCAATTTGCAAAGGTTAAATGATATTCACAGTGACGAGCTTCTTGCCAGAACTTGGTTAGTTCGGAATAGGAAGGTTTTTGTCGATTACTTCTAAATTTAACTTGGTATCCCGTAAATGTTCCATCTACATGTTTGATGAGCCCATCAATTCCAGCATCACTGCGTTCAATCTGAAGGCTCGAAAGTATTGCTGAAGGGATATCGCCTACCCTCCAAACTTCATCTACCTGGTGGTAGGTGGACCGGATTTTGAAATAAGCGTATGCAAATTCTTCGAAAACTTCCCCTCTTTGATTTGGTGTACCGAGTGATTCGATTGCTTTTTCCAACTCTGGCCAAGAACTATAGGTCGTTTTGAATAATGAATTCATGGCATCGGTTTCCTAAGAACAACAATGCTCTCACGCATCAAGTCCTGGTAAGATTCCTCAATTAATTTCATCTGCTGCGATGAAGATCGAATTTTGCGAGCATAGGTGATTGAATCACAATGGAACCCAATTTCTCTAGCGATTTCAGCGAGTAATAGGTCTGTGGGGACCAAGATTCCTTTGTATCCTGAGTTCGCAACAATAATATGTACTTCTGAGCCTGGCTTAGAAACTTCATAAATGTTTTGGAGAATCCCGGTCATATCATCAAAATATCCACGAATCATGTCCGGGATGTTCTTATTCCAAAGATTGTACGTGGTTAATAAATCAGCTATCTGATCAACATCCTTGTTTAAGTTAGCTATTGAATGATCAAACGAAGAATTTACATGTGAGCGCAGCGCTTGCGACCTGTAAGGTTCAAAGTCTGCATAAGATTTCACGAATCTTCCCATCCACATTTCCAACTTATAAACTTCAAAGTAATCAAAGCAATTCGCATATGGAGGCGAAAATATCGTTAAACCAATTTTGCCTTTCAGCTGCGAGACATCCGCTTTATTAAAGCTACCTTCAATGATGTTTGAAGTCGAGTCAAAGTTACTTACATCTAAGTCAAAAATCATTTGTCTAATTCGGTCGCAAAATTGAGTTTGAACATCAATAATCTTGGGAGGTTTAAAGGCGATTTTTATGCCATTTCCATCTTTTCTGCGATTTGATGCTTTTTCAATCAGAGAAAGAAATGCAAGTTTAAGAAAATCTTGGTGTACTGGATTTCTGACTCCCTCTATCGTTACATAAATGTCGTTTAATTTACTAAGCACTTCGGGATGATATGCGGACTCAATTAGTTCGGAATCTGGAGACTTTGATTTTGTTGCCACTATTGGTGAATTTGCTACTTTCAATAAAGAAGACTTATCGGCATCTGTGTAATGTCTAGTCTTAACTCGTGCAGCAAGCAGGGCTATCGGACTAATGTCATAACCAACATTCTTAATGCCTAATGATTGAGCAACAACATTAGTTGTTCCGACGCCACAAAACGGATCAAGAATCATGTCGGTCTCTGAAATTCCACTCGATGCAATTATTGCCTTAACGAGGTCTTCCGAGTATCCATGCTTATAATCAAACCAATTATGCTTCGGATAAGCTTGGTTCTTTTTAAAATTTACAAGCTTGGCGAAATATTCGTCGACGCTAACGTTTGTTGAGTTCGTTAACTTTTTTAAGATTTTAAGATATTTTGGATACTCAATATTGTGCTTTTCTTGGTCCAAAATTAAACTGGAAAGACTCTTTCCATCGACCCTAGCCATAGAAGGCATCCAAGTATTTTTTTCCGAAGTGCTTGAAAAGGTTTTCCTTATCCTCACGAGTTAGTAGATTCGTCGATAATGATTGAATTATTGAAATTGATTCAATAAATCGTTCTCTCTGATTTTCATATCGACCAAGTAATTGAGACCCCTCAGAGTTTGGTTGTAAAAATATATGATCCATTTTCTCAACAAATTCCTCTATCCTAGGGACTTTCTTTAACTTCACTTCCTGGATCGGTTTGCGAAATACATAAATAAAGTCTCCGTAAGGGGAGCCTTCAGTTCGAGTATGGGCTGTTTGCTTGTAGTTTTTAACACCATCCTGGAAATAGATTTCTTCCGGATTTAGGTTGTAACCACTTCTAAAAATAGAAATTAACAAGGCAAGCCAGGCTCCCATGTCTTTGTTATTGAAAGTTAAAGTTAGAACTCCTCCAGGCTTTAGTACCTGATATGACTTTTGAAAAACAGAATATAAGTTCTCCTCGTAGTCCACCATATCTTTGGCGCCTTCAAAGTTCTTTTTTCTATTGCTAATAGCTTCTTGATCGAAGGCAGGATCCTCTATCTCATAGAGGTCTCTGTTCCAAGGGAACCAAAAATGTGACAACTCTAAATACTGGACGTTACTTCCATAAGGTGGGTCTGTGATGATGGCATCCACCGAATTCTCTGGAATTTCAGAGTTCGCCAAATTTCCATTAATTACATATGCATCATGGCTGCAATCAGCGGACCATTTATTGCTGACTTTTGCTTTTAGCCCTGAATCAATTGTAAATAACAGTGATGCTCTCGATCGTTGATATGCACGTGTAAATGCTTCCAGAACATTAACTTCACAAAATTGGGAAGGTATCCAATAAGCGTGTCTTGACCATGTTGTTGGTTTCCCACTTTGCCAACCATCATTTGTGAATGCCATGATATTTGTGTCCCGTATCGAGCTACTGAAAACTAACCTGAAGAATCGTCGATAATTCTCTGGCATATCCAAATTAACTATTATCTTTTTCAAACCTAAATTCAAAGTTAAGTTTGTTAGGGTAAAGAAATCCTCAAAATAGACAAATCCCTTGCTCTCTAGTAAATCTTCTTTTTGGCGATCCCAATTTTTAGGAATGGGGGTTTTGGTGCGCAATTCGGACTTAACGCCGAGCGCATCGGCAAGTGCTACTGCTCGCTTTGAGATTCGTAGAATCTCGTTCGGGGTGATCTTCTCAGATACGGCAGCTCCAGATTGACCCTTTTTGACTGAGTAAAGATAGGTAAACCCTAAGCGGCGACAATCTTTAGGCTTGATAGTTGGGTCGGAGAGTGAGTGAGAACCACATTCTTTATTTGAACATGAGTACTTACCATTTCCAACCTTGAACTCATTCGCTAGGAGAATGGTTGATTTGCAGTGATTACACTCAACCTCATAGGTCAATTCTTTCCACATTGTATCCAGATCATTTTTATCGCTCAAAGATTCAACAATCTGAGAATACTCATTCGTGATTTGTAAAAAATACTTTTCGATTAACTCTGAATCTAGGTCAGTTTGAATCATTGACGTAACAATGAAGTGCGATAGTGGATTCAGGTCGAATCCAACGACCCGTCTACCCAACTTGAGTCCCTCATAAATTGTGACTCCTCCCCCCATAAATGGATCGAGGATTATGTCGCCTGGCGAGGTATAGGTTTCAATGATTTTTTCAAAAACATTCCAAGGTCGACGTGCGAAATAGCGATGTATTTTGTAGGGAGACGTATGTGGCAGGGCAACAACGCTCTCCAAGACCTCTTTAGGGCTGATAGAGCTAGTCGAGCGTGCCCGATCCGTGCCAAGCTCAGACATCATTTTTACCGATTTCTTCTAGTTCCCAACATTGACAGTGCTTAGAATGCCAGAACGCACTGACACATGACCTATTTATTGTCCCTTGGACGCAAGTTTTAGACCAATTTTGTTGTTATCGAGTCCTTTTAATCCTGGGTTCTGGATTCTTCAATTTCTCAAGTATCTTCTTACCCACTTCATCCGAAATCATGCTGAAACCTTTTCTAATTGCGAATTGCGGCATTCCGGTGAATTCTTGTTTGGCGTCCTTAAAGGGCAACCAAACTGGCTCTTCCGGCTCAAATTCAACTTGAATTGGGAAAACTAAACCAAATCGATAAAGTCCGCCGCCCCAAGGAGTTTCTTCTTTCCCTGTGGGTTTTCTTGAATCGCCAACAACATGAGCAAAACCAATCCAGCCTTTCCCGCTTTGCCAAATAACCAATTTGTCGCCTGTCTTGATCTTGCCTACCGATACTTGTCGTCCAGACGTTGAGATTCCAAATAATCCAACATCTTTACAAAGTTGCCAATTATGAGCGCTTTCTTTTGCAATCGCTCCTGCATACCAAGTCATATAAGAACCACTTCTCAATCAGGTGAGCGTCCAAATTACATACCTACTCTACGCAAGTCTCAAGAAGAAATACTGATTTTCTTGCCCGTATATCTGCCCGTTTGTCCGCAATTTTGCCCTTAAAGAATTATTAATTCACTCTAAGTCTGACAAAGACTTCGACAGATTGAACACGCTCACCTCGCACAAATCTATGCGAAGGGCGCATTAAATAAAGAAGAGTCGCCCTATAAGCCGGATCCTGTCCTCTTGCGAGGGATCACCATCCATCTAGATCTGTAATTACTTACAGATTCAAGCAACCTACCCGTTGA
>Ga0214919_10008092_pt1 | contig 13995 bp, 11 predicted proteins | sample LL1503_MetaG_FD_177994 | JGI IMG/M metagenome (GOLD analysis project Ga0214919, IMG submission 177994) | Freshwater microbial communities from Lake Lanier, Atlanta, Georgia, United States - LL-1503 | ecosystem: Environmental > Aquatic > Freshwater > Lake | place: USA: Georgia | collected...
TCAATCTGCCGGCGGCCACTCAGCACAACGGCGTGCGGCTCTCGCCAATTGACGGGCGCGACCTGAACCGCTGTTTTCCGGGCAATCCTGCCGGCACCTTCTGCGAGATGCTGGCGCATTTTCTCGATACCAACATCCTGCCCCATGTCGATGTGTGCGTTGACATGCACACCGGCGGCCACTCGGCAGAATTCGCGCCGTGCAGCGTCATGCACAGCATAGAAAACCCCGACTTGCGCCGCAAAACCCTGGCCGCAGCAGCAGCGTTCGGGGCGCCCTTCAACGTGATCTTTTCGGGGGTGGACGAGGGCGCGACCTTCACCGCAGCCATCGAGCGCAGACAAATCCTGTGCATTGGCACCGAGATTGGCGGCTGGGGGCGGGTCAGTGTGGAAGCCTTGCGCATCGGCGAGCGTGGTCTGCGCAATCTGTTGTGCCACCTCGGCATGCTGGACGGAACACCCCAGACGACTCAAAAAAATGGCGCCTCGGGCACCCGGCACATGATGGTGCCCGACCCGTCTTGCTACAGCTTTGCGACCGGCGCAGGCATCTTCGAGCCCTGCAATTCAGCCGGGGAACTGGTACAAAAAGACCAGCCTGCGGGTTATCTGCACTTTGTTGAAGAGCTGGACCGTGGGCCCTTGGAAATTCGCTACCAGGCCCCGGGCCTGCTGTGGGCAGCAGCAGGCCCGGGGCGGGTGCTGCGCGGAGATTGTGTGGCCGTGGTCATGCAAGATTATGAAGAGACGCCAGCCTGAAGCAGGCGGCAAAGACAGCCGGTGAAAAGAAAGTGTCCGTCACGGACACCCCTGATACAACCCTAGGAGACCGATGTGATGAAAAAAACTTACCTCAGCCTTGCAATGTCCGCATTGCTTGCATTGACAGTCGTGGGGCCGGCACAGGCCCAGAAAAAAGGCGGCGATGTGGTGATCGGGATGGTTGCGGCGCCGCCCTCGCTTGATCCCCACGCCACTTCGGCGCAGGTGGCGCGCAATGTCAACCTGCATATTTTCGAGACACTGTATGCACGGGATGAGGGCGCACGCCCGGTGCCCGACCTGGCCGAAGGGGTCACGGTTTCAGCCGATGGCCTGACCTATGTGTTCAAGCTGCGCACCGGTGTCAAGTTCCACAACGGCAAAGACATGACATCGGCCGATGTCGTGGCCTCACTTGAGCGTTACCGCAAGGCCGGCGCCTCGGCCAGCCTGATCGGCCAAATCGACACCGTGACTGCCAGCGGCCCGGCCCAGGTGACCATCAAGCTCAAGGCCGTGCAGTCTACTTTTTTAGGCAACCTCTCCAGCCCCCGCGCGCCGATTGCCATCATGCCAGCCGAGGAGGCTGCCAAAGAAATGGGTAAAGCCGCCTCAATTGGCACCGGCCCGTTCAAGTTTGTCGAGTACAAGCCCGACAGCCACTTGAAAATCGCCCGCTTCGATGGCTACAAGCCCAACCCAGCCTACAAAGAGCGGGACGGCTTTGCTGGCGCCAAAATTGCCTATGTTGACAGCGTAACCTTCCGCATCATGCCCGAGACCAGTGCGCGGGATGCCGCGGTGGAGACCGGTCAGATTCACTTCAATGAAACCACCGATGGCCCAACTGCCAAGCGCCAAAAAAACAACCCCAACCTTCAAGTGATACCGGTGTTGCCCTTTTCGGCCATGATTCTCAAATTCAACATGGCACAGGGCGCTGCCACTGATCTGAACTTCCGCCGGGCTGTGGCACAGGCCTTGGATTTCGAGGAAATCATGGCAGTGGCCTACCCGGACAATTACCGTATTGACACCAGCTGGGTGTACGGCGGCTCGGCCTACCACTCGGCACGCAAAACACCCAAACAAGACCTGGCGGCGGCCAAGGCCACATTGGCCAAGTCTGGCTACAAAGGCGAAAAGCTGACCTTCATCGTTCACAACGACAGGCCCACGGTGGATACGGCCACCGTGATCCAGCAGCAGGTGTCGCAAATCGGCGTCAACCTGGAGGTCAAGGTCGCCGACTGGCCCACCACCTCCAATATCGGGCTCAAGAGCGATCAGGGTTGGAACCTCTGGACCCATGGTTTTGGCATCGAACCCTACGAGGGCCCGGCATCGGCCATGTCGCACTGGGTCAAGGGGCAGGGCCAGCGCAAGGCCGATCCGGTGATTGATGGCCTGTTTGACAAGATCAATGCCGAAATGAACGTAGACGCGCAAAAGAAAATCTTTGTTGACTTCGAGAACCAGATGAACGACCAAGCCATCGCCGTGAATATGGGCAATTACGGGCTGTTCCAGGTGGCGACCTCCAAGCTGAAAAACTTCAAGGCCTACCGCATTCCACGCATGTGGGGTGTCTGGCTGGACTAAAGCTGCCGGACCAGCAAGGTGACTTTGAAGCGGCGCAATGCCCACCCGCGCGCTTGGACAGGTGTGGCAAGGCGCCAGGGCGACCCGGTTTAGCTGATCTATTACGCCGTGGTTCGCTTCATCATCCGGCGCCTGCTGGCGTCCATCCCGGTGCTGCTGCTGGTGTCGATGATCACCTTTGGCCTGTTGTGGCTGGTGCCGGGTGATCCGGCATCGATCTTTCTGGATGCCAGCGCCACGGCCGAGGCGCTAGACCGGGTGCGTCGTGAACTCGGGCTGGACCGTCCGTTTTTGGTGCGCATGGGCGAGTGGTATCTCAGGCTGCTGCAGGGCGACCTTGGCACCTCGCTGCTGCTCAACCGGAGCGTGACCGAGGCTATCTTGGAGCGACTGCCCATCACCCTGTCCCTGACCGCCATGGCCTTTGTGCTGGCAGTGCTGCTGGGGGTTGCAGCCGGGGTGCTGGCGGCCATGCGCCATGGCAGGGCGGCCGACCAGGGCCTGATGAGCCTGGCCCTGCTGGGACTGTCGCTACCCGAGTTTTGGCTGGGCCTGGTGTTGATCTGGCTGGTGGCGGTGCTGGTGCCGATCTTTCCAGCCGGCGACTATGTCGCCTTTGCCAAAGACCCCTGGCAATGGGCCCGCCACCTGGCCCTGCCAACCTTCTCCCTGGCCTGCATTCAGATGGGCTTTGTAGCGCGCATGACCCGCTCGAGCATGCTCGAAGTGCTGAGCCAGGACTTTATAAGAACCGCCCGCGCCAAGGGTCTGCCCGAGCCCTATGTGGTGCTGCGCCACGGCTTGGTGAATGCCATGGTGCCCATCGTCACGGTCATGGGCATCATGGTGGGCGCCTTGCTAGGCGGCGCTGTGGTCACAGAGCAGGTGTTTTCTATTCCAGGCCTGGGGCGGCTGATTATTGGCGCGGTGCTTTCGCGCGACTTTCCGGTAATTCAAGGCGGCTTGCTGTTTTTGGCGCTGATCTACCTGACGGTTAACCTGGTGGTCGACCTGCTGTACGCCGTGATTGACCCGCGCGTTCGACTGGGCTGAGCCTTGACCAACCGCGCCAGCTTTTTCCGTCGGCTGCTGTCGAACCGGTCTTTCACGATCGGCGCGGCCTTGGTTGGCTTGGTGCTGCTGCTGGCTTTGCTGGCAGGCTATATCGCGCCCTTTGACCCGCTAAAGGGCAACTTTCGCGCCCGCATGATGGCGCCCAACCCCCAGCACTGGATGGGTACCGACCAGTTTGGCCGCGATATTTTGTCGCGCGTCCTGCACGGCGCGCGCATCTCGCTGCAAATTGGCTTTATGGTGGCCTTGATCACAGCCGCAAGCGGGGTCTTGATTGGTGCCACATCGGGCTACTTTAGGCGCCTGGACGGCCCCATCATGCGCCTAATGGACGCGTTCATGGCGTTTCCATCGATCATTTTGGCAATTGCCATCAGCTCGGTCCTGGGCGCCTCTGTCGTCAATGTGGTCATTGCGCTGTCTATTGCCGCCACGCCGCACACCGCGCGTATCGTGCGCGCCTCGGTGATGGTCGTGCGAGAAATGGAGTTCGTGGAGGCAGCCCGCGCCCTGGGCGCCGGGCACACCCGTATTTTGCTGCGCCACATCCTGGCCAATGCCATGGCGCCGCTGATGGTGCGTATGACCTATGTGTTTGCGGTGGCCATCCTCAATGAAGCGGTGTTGTCCTTTATTGGCGTGGGGCCGCCACCGCCGGCGCCCACTTTTGGCGCCATCATCGCCAACGGGCGTGATTTCATTGTGGCCGCCCCCTGGATCACCGTAGCTCCCGGCCTGGCCATCCTGTTGAGTGTGCTGGGCCTGAACTTGCTGGGCGACGGCCTGCGTGATGTGTTGGACCCGCGCATGTCGGTGAACACCCGATGAACACGGCCAGCGCTCTGCCCATGCTGCAGGTACAGCAGCTGAGCACTGGGCTTGGTGCAGAGGGGCCAGAGATTCTCAGCGCGGTCGACATCACCTTAAACAGTGGTGAGGTGCTGGGTGTGGTGGGCGAGTCAGGCTCTGGCAAAAGCCTGCTGGCGCTGTCCATCATGGGGCTGTTGCCGCCCGCAATCTCGGTGCGCGGCGGCCAGGTTTTTCTGCAGAGCCAAAACCTGCTGCAGTTGCAGGCACCAGCATTACGCGCCCTGCGCGGCAAAGCCATGGCGATGATTTTCCAGGAGCCCATGACCTCGCTCAACCCGGTGATGCGGGTGGGCCAGCAGATCAGCGAGGTGCTGCGCTGGCACCGGTCATTGCAGGGGGAGGCTGCGCGCCAAGAGAGCATTGCGCTGCTGCAGCGGGTGGAGATGCCAGACCCGCAACGCCAGATTGACGCCTACCCCCACGAGCTCTCGGGCGGCATGCGACAACGGGTCATGATTGCCATCGCGCTGGCGGGGCGACCCCGGCTGCTGATCGCCGACGAGCCCACCACTGCCTTGGATGTGACGATTCAAGCCCAGATCCTGGAGTTGATCCGCAAGATCCAGCGCGACGATGGCATGTCGGTTTTGCTGATCACCCATGACCTGGGGGTGATCGCCGAGATGTGCGACCGGGTGGCGGTGATGTATGCAGGGCGAGTGGTCGAGCAGGGCACGGTGATGGATATCTTTGACCGGCCCGCCCACCCCTATACCCGCGGCCTGCTTGCCTCGCGTCCCAAGATCGCTGCGGGCGCCAACTGGCTCTGCACCATCGAAGGCACGGTACCAGCTGTCGGACAAATGGGCGGCGGATGCAGTTTTGCGCCACGCTGCAAACTGGCCAGTCCTGACTGCGCCCAACGCCCTGCGCTGCGAGAGGTTGGCCCGTCTCACCTGGCCGCATGTGTCACCCCCTTCGAACGCATGAGCGACCCAAGGGCGCAAACACCATGACCACCACACCCCTGATCGAGGCCCGGGGCCTGCGCAAACATTTTGAGCGACCAAGGCGCTTTTTGGCTCCGGCCGAGCCACCTGTTCGGGCGGTGGACGGGGTCGACCTGCGGATTGCTCCAGGCGAAACCCTGGGCCTGGTGGGCGAGTCGGGTTGTGGCAAATCCACGACCGGGCGCTTGCTGCTGCGCCTGATCGAGCCCACTGGCGGAGCCATACTGCACCATGGCCAGGACATCACCCGGCTGGACGCCGCTGGCATGCGCAGCAAACGACGCGCCATGCAGATCGTGTTTCAGGACCCCTATGGCTCACTCAACCCGCGCATGCGGGTGTCTGAACTGATCGCCGAGCCGCTGGTGATTCATGGCGTGGGCGACAGCGCCAGCCGCGCCAGCCGGGTCCAGCGCCTGTTGGACCTGGTGAGCCTGCCCAGCAGCGCGCTGCAGCGCTATCCCCATGAATTCTCGGGTGGCCAGCGCCAGCGCATCGGCATCGCCCGGGCCCTGGCCCTGGAGCCCGAGTTCATTGTGGCCGATGAGGCGGTCTCGGCACTCGACGTATCGGTGCAAGCTCAGGTGATCAACCTGCTGCGTGAACTGCAGCGCGACCTCAAACTGACCTACCTGTTCATCTCGCACAACTTGGCTGTGGTGCGCAACATCAGCGACCGGGTGGCGGTGATGTACCTGGGCCGCATCGTCGAGGTGGCGCCGGCAGATGCGCTTTTTGCCCGACCGCAACACCCCTACACCCAGGCGCTGTTGGCGGCACTGCCCGCCGATCACCCCGCGCAACGCCGCACCCACGCGGTGATCAAAGGCGATCTGCCCAAACCCGATGCCAACGGCCTGGGTTGCCGCTTTGCCAACCGTTGCCCACACGCCCAGTCCCAGTGTTTGACCCAAGACCCCGTTTTCCACCAAACCGCACCAGGCCATCAGGTGGCCTGTTTGCGTATTGCCGATGGCAGCCTGACTCTTTGAAAGGTAACAACATGAGCCCACGCCCACGCATCCTGATTGCCGAATGCATGCAGGAGATTTCTTCGTTCAATCCGCTGCCTGGCGGTTACGACAACTTTCCCATACAACGCGGCGACGAGATGCTCGCGCAGGACGGCCTCAACACCTCGATTGGTGGCGCCTTGGCGGTGTTTCGAGAAACCGGCATGGAGCCGGTACTGACGATCAGCGCCCGCTCGGGGTCAGCCGGTATCCTGCTGGCGCCGGCCTGGCAACGCCTGGCCAAGGAGATGCTTGATGCCATCGCAGCCCAAGCCAAGAGTTCTATTGACGGCGTTTATTTCTCAATGCATGGCGCCATGGCGGCCCAGGGCGAGCTCGACCCGGAAGGCTATCTGCTGGCCGAGACCCGCAAGCTGCTCGGCCCAAACATCCCGATCGTGATTTCGCTTGACCTGCACGGCATCCTGACCGACCGCATGCTCAAGCAGATCAACGGCGTGACGATTTACCACACCTACCCCCATGTGGACTTTGCCTCCACCGGCCAGCGCGCGGCGCGCGTGCTGCACCAACTTGTCACGCAGAAGATCCGGCCCACCATCGCGCGGGTGGTGATCCCGGCGCTGGTGCGGGGTGATGAGCTGATCACCAAGTCTGGCTGCTACGGCGAGCTGATCCGCGAAGCCCGGCGGCTCGAACTCGAAGGCGTGGCCATGTCCGCCGGCATCATGATCGGTAACCCGTTTACCGATGTGCCCGAGCTCTGCTGCCAGGTGGTGGTGGCCACCGCCGGTGATGCAGGGGTGGCGGAGCAAGAGGCGCTGCGACTGGCGCGCGAATTCTGGCCGCTGCGTCACCGCATGCAGGGCAAGCTGATCTCGCTGGAGCGCGCCATTGCCCAGGCCAGCAGCATCGCCGGCCCGGTAATTTTCACCGACGCGGCGGACGCCACCTCCTCGGGTGCCACCGGCGACTCCAACCTGATCATCAAGGGCTTGCGCGATGCCGGCTACCGCAAACGGGTTCTGGCGCAGATCGTCGATCCGGCCGCCGCCGCCGCCGCACACCAAGCCGGTGTGGGTGCCCAGATCGAGGTGAGCCTGGGCGGCGCCATCGACCCCAAGCGCTTTGCGCCCATGCAAGTCAAGGCGCGGGTTCGTCTGCTTTCAGACGGCTTGGCGCGCCTGGAGACCATGAAAATCGGGCTCGACGCCGGCCCCACCGCCGTGCTGGAGTTTGACAACTTCACCGTGGTGGTGTTCAGCCGTACCCTGACCCTGCTGGACCGCGCCATGTACTACGCCAATGGTCTGGATCCGACCGACTTCGACCTGACGGTGGTCAAATCCCCACACACTGAACACCATATGTACGATGCCTGGGTGGACAATAATTTCAACATTGACGTGCCGGGCGCCACATCCGCCAACCTGAAATCCTTGGGCCACACCATCTGTGCCCGGCCGATGTACCCGCTGGATGCGGATGCTGGCTTTGAGCCCCGGGCCGTCATTTACCGCAGCTGAGCTTTCTTTTCGCCAATGATGACTAACCAAAGTCGTGAGGCTCCTCGGTGGGATCAGGGCGGCGGCGCATTTGGCTCCGCGGCTGTCCCCCGCCCTGCGGGCTCCTCCTTGATGCCGCTGCGCCAAACGCACCACCACCGTGATCTGGTAATTTTCTTGGCCAGCCGTGCGCCCACCACCTTCGCGGCTGCGGGGGCTGATTGGCTGTCGCAGCGAGGTCAAGGAGGAGCCCGCAGGGCGGGGGACACGAGCAGCGGCATCCAGTCAGCCACCGCAGCTAGCAAACAAAAGGTCACCTGAACATGAAAATTGATGCCGTTGATTTCTTTTACCTGTCCATGCCTGAAGTCACCACCGAGGCTGATGGCAGCCAGGACGCGCTGCTGGTGCGGGTAGCCGCTGGCGGCCTGGTCGGCTTTGGCGAGTGCGAGGCCGCGCCGCTGCCCTCGATCGCCGCCTTTGTCTGCCCCATGTCGCACGGCGCCTGCCAGCCGGTCAGTGCCTCGGTGCTGGGTCGAGTGGTGAATGGGCCGCAAGATATAGCGGCCATCGCAGCCGATGTGGCCTACAACAGCATGGATGTGCTGCAAGCAGCGCACACCTGGTCGGGTATTGAGATGGCGCTGTGGGACTTGCTGGGCAAGGCCCGTGGCGAGCCGGTCTGGCGCCTGCTGGGCTACCCGGCGTCGCACCCCAAAACTCCCTATGCCTCGCTGTTGTTTGGCGACAGCGCGCAGGAGACGCTGGCGCGCGGGCAGGATGCGCTGCGCCGTGGCTTCAAGGCGGCCAAGTTTGGCTGGGGGCCAATCGGCCGGGGCACACCGGCCCAAGATGCCGATCACTTCTTTGCGGCACGCGAAGCGCTGGGGCCCGACGGCATCCTGCTGGTCGACGTGGGTCAGATTTTTGGCGAAGACCTGGCTCGCGCCTCGGCCCGACTTGGCGCCTTGGAACAGGCGCGGGCGCTGTGGCTGGAGGAGCCCTTCCACGCCCATGCGCTGCAACAGTACGGCGAACTGGCCAAGCGCTGCAAGAGCGTCAAACTGGCCGGCGGCGAGGGTGCCCACAATGCGGCCATGGCGGAGCACTTGATCGACTACGGCGGCATTGGCTTTGTACAAATCGACTGCGGCCGCATCGGCGGCATCGGACCGGCCAAACAGGTGGCCGACTACGCGCTTGCACGGGGCGTCACCTATGTGAACCACACCTTCACCTCGCACCTGGCACTGAGCGCCTCGCTCCAACCCTATGCCGGCCTGGCCGCATACACCATCTGCGAATATCCGGCGGCGCCCAAGGCGCTGGCCGTGGCAATGACACAGAACCACCTCACACCTGATGCGATGGGTTTGGTGCGCGCGCCTGCTGCACCCGGATTGGGCATGGAGATCAGCGCTGCTGCGGTACAACAGTACCAGGTAGCGGTCGAGATCCGTGTCGCAGGTCGTACGTTGTATGCTTCTCCACTTTTTTAAAGGACCTCCCCCTTGAACCAACTTGACATGAACGGCCGCCATGCGGTCATCACCGGTGGTGCCACCGGACTTGGCTACGCCATTGCGCAGCGCATGCTGGCCTCCGGGGCGAGCGTCACGCTGTGGGACCGCGACACGCAGGCGCTGACCAAAGCCTGCGCCGAATTGGGCCCTAAAGCGCACGGCGTGACAGTGGATGTGGCAGAGCACGCCTCGGTGGTGGCCGCAGTAGGCCAGACCTTGGCGAAGACGGCGGCGATTGATGCGCTGGTCAACTCCGCCGGCATCACCGGCCCGAACACCAAGGTCTGGAGCTACCCTGTGGCCGATTGGCAGCAGGTGATGCAGGTGAACCTGAACGGCCTGTTCTACTGCTGCCGAGAAATCACCCCGCACATGCGCGATCGCAACTACGGCCGCATTGTCAACATTGCGTCGGTCGCTGGCAAAGACGGCAACCCCAACGCCAGCGCCTACAGCGCCAGCAAAGCCGCAGTCATGGCGCTGACAAAGTCCTTGGGCAAAGAGTTGGCAGACACTGGCGTGCGTGTCAACTGCGTCACGCCAGCGGCAGTCAAGACCGCCATCTTTGACCAGATGTCGCCCGAGCACATCGCCTTCATGTTGTCCAAGATTCCCATGGCGCGCTTTGGCACGCCAGAGGAGGTGGCGGCCATGGTAAGCTGGCTGTGTACTGAAGACTGTTCTTTTTCAACTGGCGCGGTGTTCGATCTATCAGGTGGACGCTCCACTTACTAAATCACTCAACCGCTTTAATTTTTAGGTGAAAGGCAACCCATGAAACTGGTTCGTTATGGCAATCCCGGCAAAGAAAAACCTGGTCTTATTGATACCGACGGCAAGTTGCGCGACCTCAGCGCCGTGCTGCCCGATATCGGGCCGGCCCAGCTCAGCCAAGCGGCGCTGGCCAAGCTGGCCAAGCTCAACCCAGCCAAGCTGCCCCTGGTGCGTGGCACGCCGCGCATGGGCTGCCCGGTAGGCGGTGTTGGCAAGTTCATTGCCATTGGTCTGAACTATGCCGACCATGCCGCTGAGTCGGGTGCGCCCATCCCCAAAGAGCCGATCATCTTCATGAAAGCGATCAGCTGCATCCAGGGGCCAAATGACCCGGTCATGCTGCCAAAGGGCTCGGTCAAGTCAGACTGGGAAGTGGAGCTGGGCATTGTCATCGGCACGCGGGCGCGCTATGTGACGCAAAAAGCGGCGCTGGAACACGTGGCGGGCTACTGCACCATCAACGATGTGAGCGAGCGCGAGTACCAAATTGAGCGCGGCCCGCAATGGGACAAGGGCAAGGGTTGCGACACCTTCGGTCCGATCGGCCCCTGGCTGGTTACCCGCGACGAGATTGCCAACGTGCAAAAGCTCTCCATGTGGCTTGATCTGAACGGCCAGCGCATGCAGACCGGCAACACCAAGACCATGATTTTTGGGGTCGCCAAACTGGTCAGCTATGTCAGCGAGTTCATGACCCTGATGCCGGGCGACATCATCACCACCGGCACCCCCCCAGGTGTTGGCCTGGGCATGAAGCCGCCGGTCTTCTTGAAAAAAGGCGATGTCATGGCCCTGGGCATCGAAGGCCTGGGCGAGCAGCGACAGTTGGTGGTGCCGTTCAAGCTTTGATCCAGCCGGCAGCCAGCCAGGGGCTGGCGCCGGGCCGCTTCACACTCGCCGACTTTGATTTCGATCTGCCCGAGGGCTTGATCGCTCAGCAGCCGGCACACCAGCGAACATCGGCCCGGCTGCTTGACGGCTCAAGCAGCTGCGCGGTAGACCGGGTGTTCCACGCATTGCCGAGCCTGCTGCGCTCCGGCGATCTGCTGGTGTTCAACGACACGCGGGTGATCAAGGCCCGCCTGTTCGGCGAAAAAGCCACCGGCGGGCGGGTCGAATTGCTGGTCGAACGGGTGCTGGGCGGCAACCAGGTCGCAGCGCACATGCGGGTGAGCAAAAAACCGGAAGTGGGCAGCACCATCAAACTCCATGGCGCTGCTGGCCTGTGCGCCACTTTGCTGGGGCGCTGGCCAGACGCCGATGGCGCACTGTTTCGTTTTGTTCTCAGCAACGACCAGGGTGAGGACCCACACACCCTGCTGGAGCGGTATGGCCATGTGCCGCTGCCGCCTTACATCACGCACGCCGACACCCCACAGGATGCTGCGCGCTATCAAACCGTGTTTGCCAAACACCCCGGCGCTGTGGCAGCACCCACCGCCGCCCTGCACTTTGACCAAGCGCTGCTCGACGCCCTGGGCGCCATGGGTGTAGCGCAGGCCCAGGTCACCTTGCATGTGGGCGCTGGCACCTTCCAGCCGGTCAAGACCCAGGACCTCGCCGAGCACCGTATGCACAGCGAATGGTATGACGTGCCGGCCGCCACACAGGCGGCGATTGCGCAGTGCCAAAGCCGGGGCGACCGGGTGATCGCGGTGGGTACCACCACGCTGCGCTCGCTCGAAACCTGGGCACAAAACGGCCAGGCCCGGGGAGAGACCAGCATCTTCATCACCCCAGGCTTTGAGTTTCAAGTGGTCGACCGCTTGATCACCAACTTTCACCTCCCCAAGAGCACCTTGATGATGCTGGTGAGCGCCTTTGCCGGCCACGCGCGCATCATGGCTTTGTATGCGCATGCCATCCAGGCAAGCTACCGGTTTTTCAGCTACGGCGACGCCATGCTGCTCAGCCGGGACGGGGCGCCGACCTGATCATCCCAGGCCCGCCTTCTAAAATTGGGTGGTGCCCGACCCGGGCAATTAAAAACAACCATTGATGCTGACCTTCGACCTGCTCGCGACAGACCCAAACAGCCACGCCCGTCGTGGCCGCCTCACGCTGCAGCATGGCGTCGTGCAAACGCCAATCTTCATGCCGGTTGGCACCTATGGCACGGTAAAAGGTGTGATGCCGCGCAGCCTCGAAGAAATGGGCGCACAAATCATCCTGGGCAACACCTTCCACCTGTGGATGCGCCCGGGGCTTGATGTGTTGAGCCAATTTGGCGGCCTGCACAGTTTTGAGCGCTGGGACAAGCCGATCTTGACCGACAGTGGCGGCTTTCAAGTCTGGTCCCTGGGCGAGATGCGCAAGATCAGCGAGGAGGGGGTGCGCTTTGCCTCGCCAGTCAATGGCGACAAACTGTTTCTCACGCCCGAGATCAGCATGCAGGTCCAGACCATCCTGAACTCTGACATCGTGATGCAGTTTGACGAGTGCACGCCCTATGTGTCAGTCGAGGCCAGCACCCGCGGGCAGGTCACCACCGAGCAGGAGGCCCGCCTCTCCATGGCGCTGAGCCTGCGCTGGGCCCAGCGTTGCCAAACCGAGTTTGCCCGCCTGCACAACCCCAACGCGCTGTTTGGCATCGTGCAGGGCGGCATGTTTGAGCACCTGCGCGACGAATCCTTGGCCGGCCTGGAGGCGCTGGATTTTCCGGGCATTGCGGTGGGCGGCCTGAGCGTGGGAGAGCCCAAAGAAGATATGTTGCGCCTGCTGCAGCATATCGGCCCGCGGCTGCCAAACCACAAGCCGCGCTACCTGATGGGCGTGGGCACGCCGGAAGACCTGGTGGCCGGGGTGCAAAACGGCATCGACATGTTTGACTGCGTGATGCCTACCCGCAACGCCCGCAACGGCCACTTGTTCACCCGCTTTGGCGACCTGAAAATTCGAAATGCCCGCCACAAAAATGACCCCGGCCCGGCTGACAGCACATGCAGTTGCTACACCTGCGCTGGCCAGACCCTGCCCGACGGGCGGGTCTCGGGAGGGTTCAGCCGCGCCTACCTGCACCACCTGGACCGCTGCGGCGAAATGCTCGGCCCCATGCTGGCCAGCATCCACAACCTGCACTACTACCTCAACCTGATGCGCGAGTTACGCGAGGCTATCGAAGCCGGCAACTTGTCGGCTTTTACAACGCGTTTCCACGCGGACCGTGCGCGCGGGGTCTGAGCCGCAGCCAAGGCGAAGACGCAAGGCAAGTCCCGCCCCCACCATGGCGCGCCCCTTTCTCTCAGTTGCGCCCTGCGGTCTGCGAGCTTTTGCGGCCACCTGGGCGACGAATAGAGTTGGCGCCTATGGCCTGATCATTTTTTTGGCGATCTGTCAGTGGTCTTTGCCAGCCCAGGCTATCCCGCAGCTTCCAGGCTACGACATGCAGACTGAGTACTACGCCGACCCCTCAGGCCAACATCAGATAGACAGCCTGAACACGCTGGCATTCCTGCCCTTTAATCGACGCCTGGCCCTGGGCTTTGAAGCCCCTCCCATATGGATGCGAGTCACACTTCGGCCATTGGATGCAGATGCCGCAAAAGCGCAGCCGCTGGTGTTACGCGTTGCACCTTTACAAATCGACAAGCTTGACTTCTACCAGTTGGTGGACGGGCAATGGCAGGCGACGCTGGCAGGCGACCGCCAGCCCAAGCGCCTAAACCCATGCTTGGATGATCGGATCTGTTTCATATTGAACCCCACGGGCAAAGACACCATCACGGTCTATTTGCGCTTGCAGACCCATGATTTCCCCGTGGTTACCGTAGACCTTGTTCCAAGCAGCGACTTGATGGCCGAGGTGGTAGAGCGGGCCAAGTTGACCTCCTCTGCACTAACCATCGCTGTCGTGCTGTTGTTGGCCGGGCTCCTGCTCTTGAGACTAGATTCCTCCGATCTGGTGCGCTGCTTTTGCTGGTATGAATTAGCCGTCCTTTGCCATTCCTTATCGATCAACG
>Ga0214919_10008093_pt1 | contig 13994 bp, 20 predicted proteins | sample LL1503_MetaG_FD_177994 | JGI IMG/M metagenome (GOLD analysis project Ga0214919, IMG submission 177994) | Freshwater microbial communities from Lake Lanier, Atlanta, Georgia, United States - LL-1503 | ecosystem: Environmental > Aquatic > Freshwater > Lake | place: USA: Georgia | collected...
AATGCACATTTTTAACGTATCCATTTTGTTGATAAAACTTATAAACGTCTAAGTATTTAGCTGCAATATCACATTCCATTTTATTGGGGTCGCTTGGATCGGACAAGTGAGCTCGAATATAGCGTAATGAGTGCTCATATTTGTTATATCCTAGAATTAATGATTCCAATGCGGTATTCATTATCCAGCCTCTATCAAATTCATTAAGAGTAAAGCCGAACTTACCTAATTCAAAACAAGTATCAAGCCCTAACTTTCCAGCCCTTATCTTCTCAAACATAGAGTAGCGCTCCTCATATATATTCTAGTTGCTATAAAAACTCTGCTTTATTATTTTCTTTAGATCATTCATCAAAAAAAGAAGATGAAGCTATAAAAAATACAATTAATTATTCGCCAGGATCAAGACCCATTTTTCTCATTATAAATAAGATAATAAATGCAATTAAAAAAGGCATTAAAGTTTGCTTGTCGTATGCATAAAGACTTGAAAATAAAATAACGAATCCAGCAACTTTTGCTCCCCAATGAGTATGAAATACTAGTCCGAAGGCGAATAAAAAACCTAAGCCAGATAAAATTGTAATTAAAACAGACATAACTAACCTCTCTTTACTTATTTAAATTTAACTATATTAAATTTTAGCAATAGCCACGAAGCAACATAGCCTATAAAAAGAATCAACACTGAATATGTTAATAATGAAAGTATCCCAGTAATTATTGAAATTACGCCAAACACTTTTGAAGCGCTGTCTTTGTTTCTTATTTCCAATACACCAAAAAAAATAGTCAGCGCTGAGAATAAAATTATAAAAAGTTTCATATACTATTTAATTAGGAAATGTATGCAGATTAAACTACCAACTGCAATATAAGTTAATGGGGATTGAAACACCATTGCTCTTAAAAAAGCAACAGCAAACATCCATATAAAGCAATAAATGAAAGGCTCCCACCAGGTGTATAAACTAATCCCACCTATTGAAAAAATTATAAGGGCTATATATCCAACTTTAATAGTCATTGCCTCAGACTCAGCGCTATAACCTGTAGCATCTTGAAGCCTACTCAAATAAGTAGTAGGGTCTACAATTAATGCTAATCCTAAAGAATAAATCCAAATATCAGACATCTCTCGCTCCTTATTTTTAATGCCACAATCCCCACCAATAACTATCCTTTTTAATCATTTTACTACTGCATCTCGGACAATGAGTCATTGTCCATTCCACTAAATTATTACTATTACAATACTCGCAATTGAATTGCTTAGGGTCATCATTAATTAATGTGTATTTCGTATATCTGTTAATACCCTCAACAATGACATTTTTATCATCTTTACAGATTGTTACAGTTGTTAGATCCCAACACTCCTTGCACATATAAGTTCTTGCAAATACTGCTTTGCCAGAACCTTCGTGTATTTCTCTCTTAAAGTCGCACTCAGGACATTTATACTCAATCAGATATCCCATATTTATTGGGCGTCAGTTAAAAAGAGTTGTTCAGAACATTTAAGATATTTTGGATTGTCTTTTTTAAATTCAATATCAAAAAGATAAGTTAATAACTGTTTTATTTTGTTAACAGGTTTAGTAGGATTAATTTCATAATATCTATCTACTAAACTTGCCATTAAGTCATCTTTAGATTTTCCTGTATTCATTGATACTTCCTCTATTCTCTCCAACTCATACTCTTCAATTGTTGAATAAAATCCATATTCCAATTTTTCATCATGTGACATGACCTTCTTCGTCCAATAAGGTATTTGATTAATAATAGAAACAATTGAAGTGCGAGTGTTCATTTCATCAAAAAATTTAATGTCGTTATTAAATGACGAATCTGTAGAATTTCTAGCATCTTCAAGAGTTCTTCTTCTATTGAAACTATAAGAACTAAAACCTCTGTGTATTACAATCTTCCCTTGTCCCATTCTGCAGATGCCCCCTACGAAGACGTAGAGACATGCGCTAATACAATATTTGTCTTTGGGTACCCAAGTGGAGAGTTTATTCTTACGAATAATACGACTGATTTTCTTTGCAGTGACAATATTGCCACCAATGCTATTATCAATAATCACAGAATCATATTTGACATGCAGACCTTCAGTATTAATTGTATTCATTGCATCTTGAAATGCTTTTGCATCATCTAGGACAATTTCATCAGAAATGCTTAGAACTGCATATTGACGATGAAACTTGTCATATTCATTTAGTTTTTCTAATGTGACTTTTGCAAACGAAATGTTTGTAAGGAATAAAAGAAGAATGAGAGATATAAATTTCATTCTGAATCAGTAATTATTGTACCCATCATTGATGCAACTTCTATAGACATTTCATTTCCTGATTGAAGACACAAATAAAAAGTCTGCATAAATTTTAAAGCCCATGCTTTAAAAATGAGTTTTTCATCATCTTTTTTGCTACTTTTAATTTTCTTTAAGATTTGATCAAGTTCATCTTCAATTTCTTCTCTAGTTTTTCTTATGTGTTTTGCACATTGCTCTTCATCACGACCTTTAAGGTATTTCATTGTGTAATGAATTTCACCACGAGATAAGATTTCACGAATTTGTGATTGAGTATTTAGATCAAACCTAAAGAATTCATAAAATAATTTATCAAACCTCTCTTTTAATTCTTTATCTATTTTTGCTGCAAACTTATTAAAAAGATTAAAAACCATAAGAAATTCCTTTCTTTAAAACGCCCAATAGAGACCAATAGATGTGCCGATCATTTGACCTACTTCAATTATAGATGCCGTTTCTGGCACACTTCTTCCAATTTATTTTCCTGTTTTATTACCACAATCTATTTAAGCCGTCCTCGGATTCCTTCGCCACTGATATTCCATTACATTGATATTTAAATGTTCGATCACAGCGAGTGCTTGAAGATGACAATTCTATTGCTTTTTTATAATAAACTTTTGCTGCTTCTTTATAACCTAACTCTTCAGCGGATCTTCCTAGATAAAAATAGTTAAGATCTCTAATACGTTTTATCTTAACAATAACTACCGCCAGTTCTTTCCACATTCTTTTGTCATACAGGTCAATAACTTGTTTTCGATTTGCTCCATCCCCCCAACTACATCCGAGATCGCAATCTAATTCAATAAGCCCATTACTGAATTTCTTAAAATCATCATCTAATAAAGAAAGCGTTGGTTGGTTGGGGTCGATATTTTTAATCTCAGGAATAAGTTTAGTTAAATTGGAGATTCTTGCTGAATCTGATGGATGACTATTAAAAAAATCTATTGGGTTTGATCCATTCATAGCAATCATCTTTTGGAAAAATTCTAGAGACTTTTCTGGTCTGTATCCAGCTCTTGTCATTAAATCCAATCCAATTTTATCTGCTTGATCTTCTTCTAATCTACTGTATGGAAGCGATATTAATAAATCACTTAATGTTCTTAATTTATCTTGTGTTTGAGCATCGTTATTATATTTACTATTAACAGCTAGCAAGCCAATATTTGTTAATATTTGTAGAGACTGTTTTGCTGATGTGTGGCCCGCTAAAGCATGTCCTATTTCATGAGCCATAATGAAAGCAATCCCATCATCAGATGGATTTAACTTATCAATTAAGCCCGACCAAACTATTATTTTGCCTCCCGCCATACATCCAGCATTGATCTCACTACTTTTAATTACATGAAATTCCCAATCCCAACGACTTGCCTCTGTACTTACTTTTTTAGCGTAGGGTAACAGTGTATTAAAGATTTTTTGTATTCTCTGATATTGAGCTGGGTCTTGATCAAGATGGTTTTGACTAGATCTTAGTATGCTTACATAAGCAACTTTAGCTTGCTCTATTGCTTTATCATTAGAAATAATCTTGACATTATTATCACCAGTGACTGGATTAATTTGACAGCCTGATATTAGAAGAACAAAAAGTAAAGTAACTATTCTCATTTCTTATTCCTTAAATATGCAGGTTCATCATAATTAGGTGAAGTTAGCATTCCCACATCTATATGTGGTTTTCTTGTCTGTGGTATTTCATCGTGCCTTACTTTTATTGCAACGCAATGATTAAACTTAATTGAATGCATCAGTTCTGTGTTTGTTTCAATCAAATACACTTCTTTCTCGCACTCGAGACAGTATTTGATGTTCTTTTCTTTTCGTTTGATTAAGTCTTCCCATTTTTGAGTGCATTTAAAACCAAATGAGCAGTTACGAATATCAATATATGACTTTGCGTCTTCCCAAAAGTCAGTCTGACAAACATCTATTCTGATTTCTTTCTTTTTTACCATTGATGACCACACTTAAAGCATTTATATGTCGGTTTTTCTTCGCCAACAATACATCCGCCTAATTCAACATCTTTCTTGAACCAGGATTGAAGAGTCTCATCTGTGGGGTACCCATAGACGATATCTACTACTTCATCTGACTTACATTCAGAACATATATATTTTTTATCTCTCATACGGTCATTCAATGTAATGGCCGCTAGAATCACACTGACCAGGAAAAATAACAAAGTTATAAAGACATGTGGAAATTGCTATGATCAGAAAAATTGATAAATAGGGGTTATTTTTAGACCATTCAGGCGCAATCTTTTTTATGACTACCCATCCTACAAACACAAAAACGCCCACAAGAACGAGGGGGCTTTCCCAAAAATAACTACCCGATTCAGGATCATAATTACAACGTGCTATAGCACTTTGAACCGGCAAAAAAAGAAAACTTATAGGTAGCCAAAATTTATTCATAACAACGCCTTTTTCTAGAGAATTTCTATTTATAGTTTGCTCTTCAGATTTATAAAAATCCACAGAAAAAGGACTAAAATGTTATGCATAAAGGGAGGTTTTTATGCTTGGTTTTGATATTGAGATATATAAGTTTACTGATGGAATGGATATAACTTCACCCAAAATAATAAAGCCTTTATTAACTAAATGGTCTTCTGGAGGCTTTCACGGGCTTGATTGGATTGAGAATCTTGTTAGCGAAGCTAAAGCAGAAGACTTAGGTGGTAATGGCTATCCTTTATATTACAAAGCAAAAGCTCAGTTTATTCTAGAAGCGCTAACTTCTGATGTTCCTAAAAATAAAGGTCAAACAATCATTGGTGACAATTATGTAATGTCTTCTGATTGGCGCTCTGAAATTGATACTTCAATGATAGAGAAATGTGATCCTGATCAGCAACTTATTATAGAAGCTTGGGATTTAAGTTAACAATTCTCTTATCCATTTCTCTCTTATGCCACCACTTAAACGTAGCAAACTTATGCCATTTCTGATGCTCACCTTTTACATAAGGCGTATCTAGAAAACGGCATATCTGTCTTATATGTTCCTCTGATAGACCATCATCTTTGTATTTGAATTGATTACTCAAGGTAACCTCCTTTAATGTTTGGGAAGGTGATTATTTGTTTTGCTTTTAAGCATTTAATTAACCAATGAGCGTCTCTATTCCTCCAATTCACTAAAAAGGAGTACCGACCTTCTGGGAGTTTGCTATACGCTTCTACATGGTTTCTTGTGAGCTCAAAGACAATAAATTTCATTCTTCTTTGCCAAATACCTTTTACATACATCAAAGCAATTGTTCCTGTGGCTTTTGCATAAGGCTCTTCAAACTCAAGCTTCTGAAAATATTTATTAAGAAATTCTTCTGATGACCAATAAGCTATCTGGTCTTCTTTTGATATAGACATGCTATTTCTCCTTTCTTCTTAGAAAGAGTTTTTTTAGATGTTCTGAGATTTTGTAATTCTTTTGTGTGTATGGATAAGTCGCATGGAACAAGCCCGCTGCTTCCTCTCCAATCTTCAAAGCTTACTGAATTATAGAAGTCGTTTGTCTCTTGCTTAGTCCAACGACCATAGTGCGTGATGAGACCAGGGATGGTCTTACTTTTCTTCCAAGGCATTTCATTCTCCTATTTAGCAGCTTCGACAATTGTCTGGGTGTGCAATTTGAGTTAAATCACCCGTTAAAAATGCAAAAAACTCGATTCAGCTAAATGCTAAAAACGAGTTTTTATTTCGCTTTAGCAGATTACGCCCTGCAATCGAATTAAATCGGCGTTAAGTATATATTACTACTATAAATTAATATTTCAATACAAAACAATACTTGAAGCTAATTAAAAATATAAGTGGAATTTGGTAGAATGTAGGAATGTATAACCTAATCAATAAAAATAAAAAAATACCTTACCCGCCGATAGTCGAAGGATATATATCAACACGCATCCTAAAAGAGAAAATTACTGAATACTTAATTACCAAAAATAATAAATCCGAAGCCAATGCTGATAGCGCAGCTAGATCAACAATAATGCGTATTAAAAAATTCCTTTTAAGCCTGAATGATTCAAAAGCCATTCTGCGTGTTGGGGAAAGAGGAAAAGAGCAGTTTTTAATTAGCGCTGTTGAGAGTTGGCAGAAAAACAAACATCAAGAATTAAAAACCTATATTTTCGAAAATAAATAAAAATTCTCTAAATCATTTAACCTTTTCTTTTGTAACTTGAACTACCTTTAAACCAGTTATTTAGAAGTAAATGTTAATATTACTTTACTTAAACAATCCTATATATGACTCCTAAAGATAAAAACTTAATAACATTTATTGACCTATTTGCTGGCATTGGCGGAATGAGAATTGCCTTTGAATCTTTAGGTGCACAATGTTTATTAACCTGTGAAATCGATAAAAATGCATTAATTACTTATAAAAAAAATTATAAGCCTACTCATAATCATATATATGCTGAAGATGTAATAAATCTTCAAAGCAAAAGCATTCCTAAACATGATATTTTGATCGCTGGCTTTCCGTGTCAACCATACTCAATTGCTGGGTTAAGAAAAGGTCTCAAGGATAATCGAGGACAGGTTTTTATTGAAATTATAAGAATCTTACGTGACTTAAAACCCAAAGCATTCCTTCTAGAAAATGTAAAAGGTATCTTAAATCACGATAACGGTGAAACTTTTAAATATATGACTGAAGAGTTAAATAAAATTGACTATGAAATAAAAGTGGACATCTTAAACTCGATGACGCATGCAAATATTCCTCAAAATAGAGAGCGTGTTTTTATTGTTGGAATGTTAGATTCGACATCATTAGCAAAATTTATCTTTCCAGAAAAAATAAAACTAAAAAAAACAATCCACGATTGTTTAGATCTGAAGGGTGATTCAATTAAACCTAATCATATTTATGATGAGCGATATGATTGTTTCAATATCATAAAAAAATCAGTTTTAAAAACAGATACTCTATACCAATGGAGAAGACAATATGTTCGGGAAAATAAATCCAATGCGTGTCCTACACTGACTGCAAATATGGGATCTGGCGGGCACAATGTGCCTTTAGTTCTTGATCCTGTATTAAATAAAATTAGGAAATTAACGCCAAAAGAAACTGCAAATTTTCAAGGATTTCCTCCCACCTTTAAATTGCCTAGTGAGCTTGCTGATAGTAAGCTTTATCACCAGTTTGGAAATAGCGTGACCGTTCCTCTTATAAAAAGAATCGCTAAAAATATAATAGATGCTCTTAAATAATGTCGAGAAGATCTAATTTTGAATTAAGTAAATATACTGAACTTCTTCAGGCAGTGGCTTCAATGAGTCGACTTTATAGTGAAAATGAAAAAGCATATTTAGATAGTCGCTTTATTGAAAAGTTATTTATATATACTTCAAAAGCAAGAGACTTAAGTCGCAAAGATAATAGCTTTGATGCAATTGTAAATAACGTTTCTGGTGTGGGCGTAAAAACATTTGGTGTTGATAGTATGTCCCCTAAAACAGAAAAAATTGCAGAATTTACAAGATTAGCAAGACAGGGTGTATTCAAAAACTTGAAGGCTGAAGAGTTGGCGATAACCGCTGCACAATATAGAAATGATCGAATCAAAACAGATGCCGAAGAGTACAACATTAATATGGCTAGTTCTTTCTATCACTGCCTCATTCGAACAAAAGAAGGAGCAATTATTCACGAAGAGCCCTATTCATATATTAATGTCGACAATATTAAACCTATTAAAGGTAAGGAATTTGACAGCAAAGAGGGGTCTACTCACTTTACAGACGGACTGAACAACTATAGCTTTAATATAAGTAAGAATGTGTTATTTAAAACTTTTGACTTATGCAAAGGCTTTAATTCGGAACTGATTCCATTAGTAATCCATGAAGATATATTTGACCGAATACTAAAATGGTATAAAAATGAATTAAAAACAAACCCAACTGCACTTCAAGAGTCGCTTGCAATCCAAAATCGTGAAGAAATTGCAGGGGTTGACTATGTAATACTCCCTTTGTACAGCTCAAAAAATAAATCTATCGAGGATAAGACGGTCTATCCAGCAAGTGGAATTAATCAATGGAATGCGGGCGGGAGAAAAAGAAAATTTGGGGAATCATATATCCCTGTCCCCGCCCAAATTCATCGCGACTATCCTGATTTTTTTCCGCCAAGAGATAAAACCTTTAAATTAGGCCTCCCAAATAATGAAGTTGTAGATGCAAAAATATGTCAAGACAGCGGTAAAGCTTTGATGACCAATCCTAATGATTTGTTATGTGATTGGTTGTTTAGAACTATTGACCCTGAGTTCTCTGAAAAGAAATTTGAAAAACGATTTACCGAAAAAAAAGCTTACACATACTTCGATTTAATAAGGGTTGGAAAAGACTCTGTAAAAATTTCAAAAGAATCAATAAATAGTTACAAAATAGAATTTACTGTACTAAATTCTTATGAGAAGTTTATTGGATTAGATTTCGAAGAGGGGGCAGAATTTAGTTAAATTAATTATAAACCTTTATAAATTATTGATTATTTGAGAAATTTACATTAGCTACCCCCTTGCGTTGTAAAATATCTTACCTGACTAGTCATAGATGGTTTTGCGCCTATAATTACCTTATGTATAGTCAAAATTCAGTTTAATTAACAAACATATATGAATAATCATAAATGGGAATTTCCTAGCAATAACGACGGTGCTATCGCCGGTCATAATGATGCAAGTCTAAGGACTTTTCGAAGTAATGAGGAGATAAGCCTTGCTATTCGCGAAAGTATTCAAAATTCATTAGATGCTCAATATGATGTTCAGCAACCGGTTAGAGTTGAAATATCGATACCCTCTATCCCATTTAAAGATTTTCCAGATAACAAAAATTTTAAAAACATCCTTAATAAATGTCTCACAAGTAAATACGCCAAGGGAAATATCTCCGTTCAAAATTTTTACAGGAACGCCTTAGAGTTAATTCAAGGCGAACATAATTATTGCGATTTTTTAAGAATATCAGACTTCAATACAACTGGACTTAAACCGGAGCTCTTTGAGGAAGTTTTTATTAAAGGAAGTGGTATAACAATTAAACAAGATGAAGGCAGTGCTGGAGCTCATGGAATAGGTAAAAATTCAATTTTTAACTTATCAAAGTTTAGAACTGCATTTTACTCTTCTATCGATCTTGAAAATCATCGGTCTTTTATTGGCAAATCTATACTGATGAGCCACGAGAGGGAGGATGGCGATACCAGTCAAGGTGTAGGGTATTTTTCAAGCCAACCGGGAAATAGGCCAATTAATCAAAGAGTCGAAGAACTTAAATTTTTAGATAAAAGAAACAACCCGGGTCTAGATATATTTATCTCAGCATTTAAAAAAGATAATGATATTAAAGATACAATAATTGTAGCTGTAATTGAAAATTTTTATCCTGCTATTCATAACAATAATTTAGTTGTGAATGTGCTAGGTCAAGAAATTGATAAACATATATTACCAAGTCTCATCGATAAGTTCTCTGACAAAAAATATGAGAAATTCTATTTAAAAGGCCCAAGAAACTCCTTCCCTGTAAAGCACTATTATCAAACACTCACAGCTTCAAAAGAAAATAGCGAAGAAACATTAGTAGAAAATTATTTATCTATTTATGAAGATAACGATGTATTAATTAAGACACTTAAAAATAATGGTAAAGATAGAATTCATTACTTCAGATTATCGGGAATGATTGTAAAAAATAACACTATTAGATCATCTCTCAATTTAACAACTATAGTTGCAATTAAAGGTAAGAAATTAAATAACTTCTTAAAAAAATTAGAAAACGTAAGTCATGATGATTGGCAAGTTAATCAAATTGATTTAGAAGATGAAAAAGAAGAAGCAAGAAAAATTCTCCCAATAATTCAAGAGGGGATTAAAGAAAATATTAATCAATTTATTAATCAAAATGTAACAGACCAAATTGATATGTCCGGGGCTGCAAAGTATTTACGAGATGACCTAGATGAAATGAACAATTCTATTAATCCTACTGATAAAGATATTAAAGATGATGATTTAGAAAAAACGATCACTGAACAACATAAAAATTTTGAAGTAAAAAAAACCAATAAAAAAATTGCTAAAAAAAATCAAGGGGAAAATATAAAAAAATATCAGCCAGATGATGAAGGTTCTGAAGAAGAATTTATTCCAAAAAATGATAATGGAAGTAGAAAGATAAATAAGAAGTTAAAAGATTCTGAAGAAGGTGAAATTGAAAAAAAAGAATTCCAGAATTATGCCCTTAATAAAATTCGACTGATAGATAATCAAGGAGATGGCCATTATGCATTTGTAATTTCTTCAAACGAAAACATTAATTGTTACTTTTCAATCAATGCTGTTTCTGAAGATGGAAATCAAAATGTTTTAGAAATTAATGAATGTCTGTCAGGAAGGGAATCATTTGAAATTAATGATAAAAAGACAATAGTTGGTCCAATTGAAATGAAATCTAATCAAGAAATGATTATTCATGTCTCCCTTAAGGATCAAGAGCGAATGGCTCTTCAGCTAAATCCTTTTATATACAAAAATGAATAAAAATAATAAGCACCTACCTTATCCATTCTTGTCGCCTGGAACAGATGACTACAACAATATAAAATTTACTACTCTAATTAAACCGGAGTTAATTGATTTTGGATGGAGATTAAATTTAGAATTAAATTTAGAAGATGTTGATCTTAAGAATCATATTTCTAATTTAAACGCTTTTTATCATATAGTCATCAACTGTACGTCAACGGGCTATAGAAAAATTATTAAATCGTTTGAAATAAAAAAAAATATCCAGATTGAAATTCCTAAAAACGAAATAAAAAATAAAATTTTAATTGAGTCATATATAGTTGCTGCTGAAAACTTTCCTCTATGTTCAAGAAATTTTAATCGTGATTATCAGGGAAGATCATTCAACGTAAATAAAAGTGAATTACTTGCTGAGGCAGAAGTAATTGAACTTGAAGAACCTGAAGTTGCAGATCCCCTTGAACCACTTGAATCACTAGTTAAAATTGAAAGACAACCTTCGAATAAGCAACAAAGCTATGCATACACTGGCTTAGCAGGAAACAATATTATTATTTATTTGAATGACAGGGATTTTAATAATTACCGCAACCTCATGGGTAAAAATGAAGACTCGGTTCTATTAAGCATGCTTTTGATTCCAGCACTTATGAAAGCAACCAATGAGATAATTCAAGAAAACGTTAATTATGAGAATAATAAATGGTATAGGAAGCTCGAATCTACAATTTATGAAACTGATAAAAAATTTAAAGAGATGGAAAAGAATGAATGGGACACTTTTGAAATTTCTCAAAGAGTTCTTAACAACCAAATTGGGATCGCACTTCAACAAAGGTTTGATTATTTAAATTCAGACGATGAGTAAATAATGAAGATAATTAGAGAAAAATCACTTGAAAAACTTAAAAATTATATTTTTAAGTCACTTAATAATAATGAAATTCCTTTTGAATATAATTCTAAGGAAGTATGGATCGACAATTTTTTTGAAAATGAAATTTGGGAAAGAGAGGTAGATAAAAGAATTTATGATTTGTCAGATACTATCCGTCTTAACTTTGGAGATTCAAAGACAGATATTGATAATATAAAAATTATTCATGGAGCATTAAAAAATTTTTCACCAAGAATTTTAGTTGATGAAAAGATTTGGGTCTATTTAACTCATAAGACTTTTTATAATTATATGATATCTAGGTGGGACCCTGTGAGCGCTAGTATTAAAGATAGATATTTGCTAAGTGGCTCCAGTACCAGATCACTGTCTCGCAATGGGATATCAAGACTATGGTTCCTTGGACACATCAGTTTTGATGAGAATCTTAACAACCCTTATGAAATAACTGAAATGATGATGTCTATTCAAGATATTATGACCACAATAGTTGAACGTCCCTCTACAGCAATGAACAAAATATTTTTCACGGCTATAATCAAGTTAGTTTTTCAAAATAGCTTAACCAGGGACGATTACAGAAACTTATTGAAACGTTGTGAACGTATTTCTGGAATATCAAGATTTGATTCGTTTGATGAGGAAGAAATGGGTCATTTTTTATCAAAAATGATTTAGCAGGGATAGATTTACAAATAAATAAAAAGATTAATAATTCCCTTTACCAGGAATGATGTTTCTAATACCCCCTCGAGGATTTTGTATATCACCCTCTCTTCGAGGAATTAAATGAATATGGCAATGAAAAATTGTTTGGCCACCAGCTTCCCCGCAATTCATTCCGATATTATATCCAATAATAGATTTATCTTTTTTATCTAGTTGCAATTTTTGTGACTTAATCAATTGATTAACAGCGTTAATTTCTGCCTGAGTTAATTCAAAATAATCCTTTGCATGCCTTTTGGGAATAATCAGCGAATGATGTTCGGTCACAGCAAAACCATCTCGAATTACATAAGCCAATGTATTTTCTTCAACAATACGTTTAGTTTCACGGTGTTGAATATTACAAAATAGACATTCTTTTTCACGATGTTCGTATTGTGAATTTAAGCCTCTAAAATCAGTATCGTCCTTATTATTCTTTTGTGCATTACATGTATAACAAAGCGCTTGGTAATTTGAAATATCATCTTTGCCGCCTAGGCTCTTTGGTGTGATGTGATCCACTTCTAGGCTCTTCAATTCATGGGATATACCACAAAGTTCACATCGTCCATTTGCTCTCTTTAAAACCTCATAACGCACAGTACCTGATATAACTCTTCGACCTCGCTTTCTGTGGTCCCAATGGGCACCATCTCGTTTCTTCTCGTACTCTTGAATCTTTTGTTCACATAAACTTATAAGTTCGTTAACTTCACTTTGAGATAATTTGACACCGTCTATTAAGATATAAGTGTCACCAGTCTTTTCTGTGATGCCTCTATTTTTAGTTAGCACCTTACCAACCATGTTTTTAACTATCTCTGAGTAATATTCAATTTGTGTTGGGTCTTGATTAAGAATTGACTGTGCAATTTCTTTAACTGATGCTTTACCTTTGTTTTTAAGCAAAGTGATCAACATTGCAGGTTGATAGATATGTGACATCGACATATCCTTAATGATGAAATTCTTTAGGTTTTCAAATGTAGGCATGGGTAGATATTAACCCTGTTTTTTTAATTTTTTTATAAAAAAATTTTTGATTTGCCCTTTTTATTTTGTAGGGGGGTGTTTTCTAAATTAAAGGTAGTCATTTGAGAAGAACCCAGAGTAAGTGTTTTGGTGGAGAGGCTCATTTAAAAATGGGGTGGTACCCCAGGGGTGGGGTCTTAAGTTTCTGGCACTTTCAAAAATGCCGCTTTGTGGTAATCTAATTCTTGTCCTTCTATGGTCCTTTTGGTCCTTCAGATTGGCATAAATTTAATCACGCAGGAAAAAGACAGAACAAGCTAAATTCTTTGATATGACAAGCTTTCCAGGAAAGCCCTCTCGGCCGTCAGCATCGCTCTCCTTACCATTTATGACATGGTGAAAGCAGTAGACCGTACGATGGTCATCTCAAATATCCACTTGGTGGAAAAGTCTGGGGGACGCTCTGGTCTTTATAAACGAGAGGTTAA
>Ga0214919_10008095_pt1 | contig 13992 bp, 12 predicted proteins | sample LL1503_MetaG_FD_177994 | JGI IMG/M metagenome (GOLD analysis project Ga0214919, IMG submission 177994) | Freshwater microbial communities from Lake Lanier, Atlanta, Georgia, United States - LL-1503 | ecosystem: Environmental > Aquatic > Freshwater > Lake | place: USA: Georgia | collected...
AGGGTGGGTGCGGGCGCGTCCGCAGTGACTGGCTCAGATTGTTTGGCGAGCATTCGTTCCATGGTGCTCTGCAGCACCCGACCAAAGGGGGGCGGTTGAAGCAGCGGGGGTGCAGTCTTTCGGACCGCGTTTTCATCTTCTGCGCTTGCACTGTTCGGATACAGCGCATCGTCTTCGACGAGATCTACCGCCACGATCAATTCGACCTGACCGTTGACGCGATCATTCGACAGTATCAGTGCATCCCGGCCGTACAGGCGGATGGCTTTTTCTTTTGCGGCACGGCTGTCTGTTGCCAATATGCGTTTGAGTTCCATAAATCGACCTTGTTATTATTTCGACTTTGTTTCGATGGTTAAAACGACCTTGATGGCCTGGTCGTCTGGAATTTCACTGTAGGAGAGAACGACCAGATCGCTTACTCGGTGCTTGAGCATTTTCGACAACCAGGGGCGGACAATGGGCGAGACGACGAGCACCGCACAATCGTGTTGTTCCAAGGTTTTGGTGGTGCCGTTGCGTAACGAACGGAACAGGCTGTCGGCCAGATCCGGTTCCAGTACGGCGGTCTGGCCGATGCCGCTTTGTTCGGCGGCATTTTGTAGCAGGCGTTCCAGATTGGCTTCGAGTGTGATCACCGGGAGCACCTCTTTTACGCCGGCAAGGTTTTGCAGAATCATCCGGCCTAGGCGCGGTCTGACCAAGCCGGTTAACTGGTCTGGATCCTGGGTTTTGCTGCTCTCGTCGCAGAGCGCCTCGACGATGGTGCGCATGTCCCGGATAGAGATGGAATCCGCTAACAGGTTCTGCAGCACCCGCGTAATGATGGAAAGGGGCAGCTTGCCGGGCACCAGGTTCTCGACCAGCTTTGGAAAACGGCCGGCGAGTTTGTCCAGTAACTGCTGGGTTTCATCCTGGCTGATCAGATCTGCCGCATTTTCGCGCAAGACCTTGTTGAGGTGGGTGGCCAGTGCGGTGCTGGAGTCGACCACGGTATAGCCGAGCGTGCGCGCGTAATCTTTCTGCGAGGGGTCTATCCAGATGGCATCGAGGCCAAACGCCGGATCTTTGGTGGGGGTTCCTTCCAGCTTGCCATAGGCGTGACCGGGATTGATCGCAAGGTCACGCCCCGGGTTAATGTTGCCACTGGCACGTATGACGCCATTGACCATGATGTTGTAGGAGGTTGGCTCGAGCGTCAGCACATCGCGGATGCGTACCGCCGGCACCAGAAAACCCAGTTCGGCGGAGAGTTTTTTGCGGATACCTTTGACGCGTGACATCAGTTGGCCGCCAGCCTCCGGATTGACCATCTGGATCAGGCCGTAGCCGATTTCAAGTCCGATCAGATCGACCTGCTCGATGTCGCTCCAGTCGAGTTCTTTGGTCGGCGGAGGCAGGGCGTTTTCCTGTGCATTCTCTTCGATCTCGGGCATGGCGTCGCGTTTGAGGGACAGATATCCGATGCCGAAGGTGGCCCCTGCCAGCGTTATAAACATGGCGTGCGGCATGCCGGGAACAATGCCGATCAGCAGCAAGATCGCAGCGGATACAAACAGCGGCAGCGGCTTTGCAAGCTGTGTCGAGGCCTGCTCGCTCAGCGATTGCGGGGTGGTCACGCGCGTGACAATGATGGCGGTTGCGAGTGAGAGGAAAAGTGCGGGAATTTGTGCCGCCAGGCCGTCGCCGATCGTCAGCAGGGTGTAGACCTTGCCGGCTTCGGCCATCGACATGCCGTGAAAGCCGATGCCGATAATCAGACCGCCGAAAATATTGATGGCAAGGATTATGACGGCGGCAATCGCGTCGCCGCGCACGAACTTCGAGGCGCCATCCATCGATCCGAAAAAGTCGGCCTCCTGGGATATTTCTTCACGCCGTTTTTTCGCGGTTTCCTGATTAATGACGCCGGCGTTGAGATCCGCATCAATCGCCATTTGTTTGCCGGGCAGGGCATCCAGGGTAAAACGTGCGATAACTTCCGATACGCGGCCTGCACCCTTGGTGACGACGATGAAGTTGACGATCATCAGGATGGAAAAGATGACAATGCCGATGAAATAGTTGCCTTGAATGACAAACTCACCGAAGGCTTGGATCACCTTGCCGGCGGCATCGCCCCCTTTGTGGCCTTCGACTAGCACCACCCGTGTCGAGGCGACGTTCAGCGCAAGGCGCAGCATGGTAGTCAACAGCAGCACGATCGGGAACGACGAAAACTCAAGCGGGCGGGTGGTTGCCACGGCAATGGTGATGATGACGAGACCAGCCAGCAAGTTGAAGGTAAACAGCAGGTCCAGCATGATCGCCGGCAGCGGAACGACGAGCATCCCCATGATCAGCAAAATGATTGCGGGGATGCCGAGGTCCATCGGGCGCACCCGTTGCATCTTCTGACGTAAAAACGACAGTGGGAGTGTTGACATCGTTGCGTGGACCTAATTTAACCTGTTGTTTGTAAAAGACTAATTTAATTCTTGCGGCATGCCCTCTATCAAGCAATTGGCGTGCCAGAATAAATTATCTATTAAAACAATAAGTTAGCCATCTGTGTTATCTAGTGTGATGCGGTTTGTGTCAGTGTTTTACGTCTAAGCGACTGCGGCGGCGGGCCTGTTCTTGATGCAACAGCAAAAGGCGCACCCGCTTTTTGGGTGTGCGGCTCGGTTGGGCGCGCCCGGGACTCTGAATTTAAATCGCTGGCAGCGTGGCCATCTGTCACGATAATTGCAAAGAGAAGGCATGTCCCAAATGCCAAGGATGGCTGCTCAATAATGAATAATCTTGTCTCCGTAAAAAACATTGTTAATAATCAATCATTTGTATCAGAGCAACCCCTTTTTGGGCTACGCCAGGGCGACCCGCAGGGGGGTGTCAGTGGCTTCGATGACATCTTTAGCGAGGTTAAAAAGAGCCTCTCCGGACAACTGGATGCCGCAAGTAGCGGCAATAGCTTGCCGTCCGGGGCGCTGTGCGTCATTCCGCTCAGTCCCAATATCAATGTTCTGACGCAAAAAAATTCTGAGTTCTCAGAGGATACGATCCGCCAGTTTGCGCTCGGGGAGGGTTTGAACGCGGACATGCTCCGCTTGATCATGGGCGGCACCGGGCCGATTGCGCCACTTGAAAGCAAGGGAATGGGGGCCGCGTTGAGCGTTGGCAACGCCGCGTTGCGGGCGGGGTTGGAGCCGGCTGCGGTGAATGCTCCGCAGGCTTTGAGTCAGGATATGGCGCGTCTATTAATGAAGGGGGCTGGCCTTGGTCATCTGGGAAAACCGGATATGGTCGCCGGGGCTTGGGCTGGGTTGGGGGTGAGCGAGGGGAGGGCCGAGGATGGCGTGGTTAAGGCGGCGGATTTGGCGGGCTTAACGATGGCGCTGCCGGCCACGGCGATGCCTGTTCTCGCCGGGAGCCCGACGCAGACCGAAAATGCCAAGGCAACATCCATGTCAGCCGTGCAAACCCCCAAACTGGTGCCAATACAGGTGCTTGCGGCTTCGGTGGGGGTGGGGGCGGCTGTGCAGGAGGCGCTGAACCCGCTGGTGGGGCCGACACCTGAGGCTGCGCTGGAGCACTTGAGCGTATCTTACGCGCCGGCACCCACGACTGTTCCGGCGTCGGCGGCTACGGCCATGGACGTTCTCGCCGGGAGCGCGATGGTGACCGAAAATGACCAAGCGGCATCGCCGCCAGTCGTGCAAACACCCACACAGGCGCCAGTGCGGGTGCCGATGGATTCGGTGGGGGTGGCTGTACAGGTGGCGCTGGCCAATCAACAGGGGGTCTCCGCGAAAATAGCCGAAAACACCGTGATTACCCAGGCGCTGGGTGAGGTGGCGCTCAAGACGGGTCTTACGGAACGCAAAATGCTGGCCGGATTATCGGCCGAGCGAGGCGCCGACCAGCATCGGGATGCTTTTGTTGCGACGTCGGCAGGCGAGGTCGTTCAGACTATGCCGGGTGGAGCGATTTGGCATGAAGAGATCGATTTATCCCAGTTTGTGGCGCCACAAGCGGGTGGCCGTGACATTGCCTCTGCATCCAATGGAATGAATAGTGATATCAAGGGCTCTGCTATAACGACAGAAAATGCAGCTTTGCAGGACAAGCTTTACCAGCAGCAGCAATATCAGAAGCTTTCCGAGCAACTGATGGACGTCACCGGCAAAAGAATCTCCGAACAGGTGGCCAAGGGCGTCTGGCAAATGAGCTTTCAGCTGCGGCCGACGCGCCTGGGGCTGATTGAGGTCCGCTTGGGCATGTCGGACGGCGCGGTCGATGCCACGTTGAGCGCTTCGCAGGCGGGTACGCAACAATTGCTCGATGGCGGGCTTGAGCGGCTCAAGGATGCACTTGAGGGGGCTGGTGTGAGTGTCGGCCGGCTAGCGACCGATGCCCACGGCGCTCGGGGTGACGGTCAGCAGCGCTCCCCGTCCGGGGAGCCGGGGTCGCGGTCTACGGGGCTAGCAAGCACACCGGTGAGCGCGCCTGTTGCGCTGAAGGGGGGGCCAGAGTCACGCGTTTCGGCGGCTGGCGTTGACCTTTTTGTTTAAAGACTGAGTGTTGGCGTGGGGCAGGTGTATGGTGGCATGGCTATTGCTTTTAGTCCCCGTACCAGCCCGCATCGAGCGATAGTCAAAAAAATGACGAAAACGTGCGGCTGAGGCAGGTCGCTAATCAAGTAACACAATAAGAAAGGCCAAGAAAATGTCGGAAGCGAAGACGGAAGAAGTTGAAGAAAAACCGAAAAGCCCACTGCTTAAAATCATTGCTCTTGTTGTGGTGGTGATTTTATTGATGGTGCTGGCGATCGGAGGAACCTTGTTTGCCACTGGCATGTTTGCCAAGAAAGACAAGCCTGATGCGGAGCTGGTGCTTGACGAGGGCGCGAACGCCAAGGGTCACGATGCCCCTAAGGCGGGCGGCCATGGTGACGCCAAAGGCGCCCATGGTGACGATAAAAAAGGCCATGCTGACGATAAAAAAGGCGGTACACCGGGTGGCGCGCCGAAAAAGAAAGCCCTGCCAGCCGATGCCAATGCCCTCTTCGAAAAAAGCTACATGGAGCTGGACGAAAAAAAGCCCCTAGTTGCCAACGTCTCGGGGTCGAGAAAAGTCATGCAGGTCAACCTGTCTTTGATGACCACCTACGACGACCGTGTTTTCAAAAACGTCGAAAAGCATCGTGCCGCACTGCGTTCGTCGGTGCTTGATGTATTGCGTTTGGTGACCGAGGCTGATCTGGCAAAGCCTGACTTTCGCGCAGAACTGGCCGTGAAATTACGGGAAAGAATCAATTCGGAGCTGGAGCGCCTTGAGCGGTTTGGTGGCATTGAAGAAGTATTTTTTTCCGAGTTCGTCTACCAATAAGTTTGGCGCGTCCGCCTAATCTTCGAATCTACTGATCCACATGGCAACTTCCGAAAATCTGCTGAGCAATGAAGAAATCGCCGCTCTGACCGCGCAAATCGAAAGCGGTTCGGTCGAGGTTGGTGGCGGCTTCAACACCGGTGTGCGCGCACGCAAGCATGATCTGACCAACGAGGACAGCTCGCTGGGTGTGAATGTTTCCGCTCTGGACATGATCAACGAGCGCTTTATACGCCTGTTCCGTCTTTCACTGCTCGAGATGCTGCGCACCAGCCCGCGCATTACGCCGCAACGCGCCCGGCTGATGAAGTTCGGCGACTTCATGAAGGATTTGCATCCACCCCTGTCTGTGAACGTGATTCGCATGAATCCGTTGCGCGGCTCATCGATGATGTTGATTGACCCGAATATCATTCTCAGTTCGTTGGATAATTTTTTCGGCGGACTCGGTCGCGGTGTTCCGCAATTGCCTCCAGGACGCCTGTTCACGCAGACCGAAACCAGAATCATCAACATCATCATGGATGTTATTTTTCGCTCGCTCCAAGAGGCATGGTCGCCGCTGGTGGCGGTTGATTTCGAGAAAGTGAGTTCCGAAATCAATCCCCAGTTCGCGCAGATTGCCGATGAGAATGATTTGGTCATCGTCAATCATTTCGATGCCGAATTCGGTGAGACCAAGGGGTTTTTCGATATCGTTTATCCGTACTCGTCGATCAAGCCGCTCCGTGAATTGTTGCGTAGCCGCGTGCAGGAAGTAGATGGGAATGATGAGTCCGACAAACAGTGGAAGCATGATCTGGGGGCCGCACTGGGCGATTCGCGGGTCGAAATGCAGGTGATGCTCGGGCAGATTCAAACCACTATCGCCGGATTTCAGGCTTTGGCACCGGGCGATGTTCTGTATTTCAAAAAGCCAAAATTTTCGCGTGTCATGATCAACGAGGTGCCGGCGTTTGAAGCGCAGATAGGCACTTCGGGCAGTGATATGGCGATTTGTATTGATAAACTGATCGATCCATTCACCAAAGAAGCGACACACTAACCATGGCCAATACAGCATTGGAAGAAGACACTTTGCAGGCGGACCCTTCCCAAGCCGGTGATCCGGCACAGAAGCCGTTCGATCAGGAGGCCATGAACACCCGTGTTCTGGAAAATATTCCGGTGACCATTTCGGTCGAGGTGGGGCGAGCGGTGATCAAAATTAGTGATCTGCTGCGCCTGACCCAGGGGAGCGTGGTCGAACTCGATCGCATCGCCGGCGAGCCGCTGGATCTTTTGATCAATAACGTGGTGGTCGCGCAGGGCGAAGTCGTGCTGGTCAACGACCGTTACGGGATTCGTCTTACCCGGGTTGTTTCAGCCGCCCAGCGTATAAAGAACCTCTGAGATGGAGCGCACCAGCGTGTTGGGGCCGATGGAATGGATGTCATTCGGCCTGAGTTTTCTCCTGGTCCTGCTGACGATTGGCGCGCTTTATTTCTTGTTTCTTCGTTTCGGACTTGGCGCCATGCCAGTCAAAACGGAGCGGCGCATGAAGGTGGTCGAGACCCTGGCGGTTGGCCCTCGCCAGAAAATCGTTTTGTTGCGCGTTGCCGGACGCGAAGTTTTGGTGGGCGTCACCGCACAGCAAATGCATGCGCTAGCGGATTGGCCGATGGAATCCGAGGTGGCCGTAGCAAAAGCCGTGGTTGATCCGACGCACGTCACTCGTGTCGAGGCTAAAACGAAATCACTGCGAGAGCGGTTCGGTGTGTTCGGTTTCGGCGCCGAGCGTGACAAAGGTGGGCGCTCATGAAAATTCTCCTGCTGCTTTTGTTGGCCTTGTTTTCGTTCGAGGCGGCCGCCCAGGGCTTGCCGCTTGTCAGCGCGATTGACAATGCCGGACAGAGCACACGTTACAGCGCGAGCATCGAACTCGTTGCCTTGATGACGCTGCTGACGGTTTTGCCGTCGCTGCTGCTGATGATGACGCCTTTTGTGCGCATCATTATTGTCATGTCTCTTCTGCGTCAGGCGCTGGGCACCGGTCAGACGCCGCCCAACCAAGTGCTTGTCGGCCTGGCGCTGTTTCTGACCTTCTTTATCATGGCGCCGGTGCTGGATAATGTTTATGAAAAAGCAATAACGCCGTATCTCAGCAACACCCTGAGCTTTGAAAAAGCCCTTGCCGTGGCCGAAAAACCGGTACGCGAGTTCATGTTGAAACAGACGCGTCAGCAAGAGATTGAGGCGTTTGTGCAGATCGCCGGTAAGGGGCCGATCGCAAACCTCGCGTCCGTGCCGTTTACGACGCTGGTGCCTGCGTTCATCACTTCCGAATTAAAGAGCGCCTTTACCATCGGCTTCCTGATTTACATCCCGTTTGTGGTGATCGACCTGATTGTTGCGAGTATTTTGATGTCTATGGGCATGATGATGCTCTCCCCGATGGTGATTTCGATGCCATTTAAATTAATGCTTTTTGTTCTGGTGGACGGCTGGAGTCTGACGATGGGATCGTTGGCTGCCAGTTTTGTCATGCCCTGAGGCTCTTATGGATACTTCATCAGTTATTGAGTTGGCGCGCGAGGCGATGTGGGTGACCCTTCTGGTTTCTGCGCCGCTGCTCGCTGTGGTGCTCATCATCGGTGTGGTGATCGGCATTATTCAGGCAGCCACTTCGATTAACGAGATGACGCTCAGCTTTATTCCAAAACTGATCGGGCTTGCAGGCGCAATCGTGCTGTGTGGCAACTGGCAGATTACGGTGCTGGTTGATTATTCCCGCAGCATTTTTCACCGCATCCCCGCGCTCTTTTCCTGAGCGGGGCGCTGGGGAAAGACATGACGGATCACTAGCATGATTTCACTGTCTGCTGACATCATCGAGAAGTTTTATACGTTTCTGTGGCCCCTGACAAGGATCAGCGCCGTGCTGATGACGGCGCCGCTGTTTTCCGCCGAATCGGCAAATGCACGCATCCGCCTGATGCTCGCGCTGGTTATTACCTACATGGTCTATCCACTGATGGATTGGCCCAAGCTGGATCCGCTGTCACCGGCCGGCCTTATCGCGCTTCTGAATCAGGTTGTGATCGGAATTGTCATGGGGATTAGTTTGCAGATGATCGTCTCGGCGGTGGTCGTGGCCGGGCAGGCGGTGTCGGTGACTATGGGCCTGTCGATGGCGAACTTAATGGATCCGACGTTGGGTAACGTGCCGGTGCTGTCGCAGTTTTTTTTGATTATGGGAAGTCTCCTGTTTTTTGATCTGGGTGGACACATCCTGTTGATTCAGACTGTTATCGACAGCTTTACACTGTTACCGATTGGCGGTTCCCTGATCAGTGTCGAGGCCGTCGGCAAACTGATCACCTGGAGTTCAATGATGTTTCTGGGCGGTGTTTTAATCGCCTTACCGGTCATGGTTAGTCTGTTGCTGGTCAATATCGGCGTCGGAATCATGACGCGCGCAGCGCCGAGTTTGAATATTTTCTCGGTCGGTTTTCCGGCGATGCTGGCGGCTGGTTACATTGTTTTGCTGGTGTGTGTCGGCAGCATGAGCGAGCGTATCCGCTGGCTCTGGCAGCAGGGCTTCTCGCGCATGCGTGACATTCTGGGGATAGGCTGATGGCCTCTGAACACTCAGCGGAAGACCGCACAGAAGAGCCAACCGCCAGGCGCCTGCAAACCGCGCGTGAAGACGGCGAGGTGGCACGCTCTGTCGAGGTCGCCGCCGCGGCGGTCGTGATTTCGGCGGCTGCGGTATTGGTTTTGTGGGGTGGTGACATTGGTAGTCGCCTGAAGGCGTTGTTCGCGGCCGGTTTTGTCGTTGATCGCAAGACGCTGAGCTCGGTGGAGATGATCCCGGCAATACTGGCTGATCAGCTTGGGCAGGCCTTTCTGATTATCGCGCCCTTGTTTCTCGCCACGGTACTGGCGGCGGTGATTGGCTCCGGCATCACCGGCGGTTATTTGTTTTCGATGAAATCGGTGGGGCCGAATTTTGACAAGCTCAACCCGATCGCAGGGCTGTCGCGAATTTTCGGCACCAAGGCGCTGGTTGAATTGCTCAAGACGGTAAGCAAATTTCTGTTGGTTTTCGGCATTGTGGCGTGGATCATTGACGACAAAATTGTGTCGCTGATCGGTCTGGGTAATGTCAGTCTTGAATCGGCGCTGGGTGCGGCTGGCGATATCCTGGTTCATGCAACGCTTACGATGGCCCTTTCGCTGCTGGTGATCGCGGCCTTTGATTCGCTCTACCAACGGTACAAGTTTTCCGAGCGCATGCGTATGACCAAACAGGAAATACGCGACGAAATGAAACAAATGGAAGGTCAGCCCGAGGTCAAGGCGCAGATCCGGCGTCGCCAGCGCGAGATGTCTTCTTCGCGCATGATCGAGCGGATCAAGGACGCCGATGTGGTGATCACCAACCCGGAGCACTTTGCCGTGGCGCTGGCCTATGACCCGGCGGGCGATGGCGCGCCAGTGCTGGTGGCGAAGGGGCTCGATGAGGTGGCCTTCAGAATGATGGAAGAGGCGAGAAAATGCGGTGTTCATGTGTTTCAAGCGCCGCCACTGGCGCGTGCCCTGTATTTCACGACCAAGGTTGGTCAGACCATCCCGGACAAATTGTTTTTTGCCACGGCACAGGTCATTGCATACGTCTTCAGTTTGAACAGCTTTAATCCCACCCAGTCCCAGCCGTTGCCGCCCAGGGTGGAGGTCCCCGACGACATGATCTTCGATGGCAATGGCGTGCATGAAAATGCCGACAGGGAGGTCGCATGAGCGGCGAAGACTCAGGCGCAAGGGCTGACACCAGTTCGCTGGTGCAGGGAGAGGATCTTTTCTTTCGCACCGAGGATATTGAATTTGCCAATGGCATTGCCGACGCCATTGCCGGTGATCTCACCAGTCTCGAGTTGATCGGTCACAGTAGTGCAGCGATTGATCATTACGGCCGTATGTTGTTAAAGAGACTGCGTCAGCACCCGAACCTCGTGCTCGAAGCCTATCTGCCCGTGGGGGTGGAAAGTCTGGTTGATCAATTCAATGCCGCGCTGTCGTCGATTTCGATGTCCGAGGCTACCGGCAGCACCAATACCGCCAAACCCGTCAAGGTTTTCATTTCCAGTGAAGTAAGCGACGGTAGTTCGCGCGACGGACGGATGCTCTCGCGTCTGGTCAATAACTTCCCCGGCGCCAATATCAAGTTGATCTGGGTGCATCAGGAGTCCGAAGATATAGAGCGACCCGAGGCGATTGAGTTTGCCAGCAAGAACGCTGCGCGTTGGTATGTACGCACGCCAACCGCGGCAGAAGCGGCGCGTTTGCTGGGCGACGCACAGGCGGCGGGGCTAAGCATGCAGGCGCGGGCCTTGCTGAACAGAATAGATCCGCAGCTGGTCGAGGTTGATAAAGAACCGAGCATGCGGCCCCGACGCATTACAGCCGACGGGCCGGGGCTTGCTGCGCCGGTCAAAGCCGCAACTCAAGCTGCGGCTGCCAGCGAGAATGCTGCAGCGGCGCGCACACCCGTGCGGCGCAAGCCTTCGCTGTTCGCCCTCTTGAGCGGCATGGTTCTGGTCACCTGTTTGTCGGGGTTCGTGGTTGCCTCTATCTTTCCTCGCAACATGCAGGCGATCGTTGAGATGCTGCAATTCTCCCCGGTGCCGATCAAGCCTTTAAGCCCACCTAAGTCAACGGAAACGAAACCCGCCACCCCTGCTTTGCCTGCCCTCGATGAGGCTGCCATGACCATCCCGCCGTCGCCCGTGGTGCTGGCGCCGGCCGAGCCGTCGCCCGTGGTGCCGCCGCCGGCCGAGCCTGCGCCCGCTGTTGTGACGGCGCCCGCCAACGTTCCTGAAAAATTCCCCGCAATCGCTGTCGAAAAAGCCGCTCCACCGCCAAAAGGCTTGGAGAAAAAAGACAGGCCACCCAAGGTTGTCCAGCCAGCAGCAGCCGATACGGAGGGTGATGGCCTGCAGAAAGCCAGGGCTGCGGTTAACGGGGCAAAGGGCGGCGTCTATTTTGTTCAGTTCGTCGCGCTCGATTCTTACGCAGCGGCAGTGGCCTGGCGGAATGCCAACCCCGTGTTGTCCGAAGCGCAGATTCTGAAGATCGGTGTTCAGCCGGGGAGCAAAACAAAGTTTGTGGTCATTAGCGGGCCCTATCGCAACCTCGAAAAGGCCTCCCAATTTACGTCCGGCAAAGAAGTGCCCCGCGAATTCTGGATGAGGGGGGCGGCTTCGTTGCAAGCGGCGGTTAAGGCGTCCGCTACAAACGTTACACCCCAGGCCGATGCGGAGAAAAAAAATGAGCGATAAAGACCCGTTTATTCTGAGAAATAGCAAAGCTCACGAGGTTTCCTACTCTGAAGTGACCGGAAAAATCACGCGCAAAGTGAACCGCATTAAAGACGACCCCGAACCAAAAGCAGAGATGCCAGATCAAAAAATTTCTGCCGAGGCTGGGCAAGCCAGAGCGCCTGAGCTGGTAAAGGCTGCAGCCGCCGGGCGGCCGGCGAACCCCACTGTGCAGACCGCTCAGGCGGGTCAGGCCGCCGGCCCCGGCATCAGCAAGGCTGCCGCCGGGGCTGGTGACGCCAACGTCCTCCATGCAAAACCGGCCGACACTGCGGGGGCGCCACTGGCAATGCCACCCGCGCAGAAACCAGCAGCAGCCCCGGTAGTGACGGCGGCTGTGTCTGCGGTTAACGCAAAGGCTTCCAATAACGTCGCGCCTAGCGCTGGGATCGCTGAAGAAAATGTAATGCATCCCGAGGATGCACCCATCAAGGCTGAAGCCGTTGCGGCCGCCGCCGATCACCCCGCGACCGACACCAATGAGTTGATGTCGATGGATGCCGGTGTCGCGGATGACGCGAACCTCCTGCATCCAGAAACGGCTGACACTGCGGCAGAGACACTGGTGACCCCACCGGCCCCGACGCACACAGAAGACACGACGCTGACGGCCGATGCGGGCAACACCCAGGCAGCGAACATCGTGCAGCCTGATGCAGAGATCGATGAGGCGAATCTTCTGCACCCAGACGTCGCACCCGCCGCGCCTGAAGCCGTGGTGGCGGTGGACGACAGCCAGTCCACGGCCTCCAATGAGTTGAAGCTTCCCGATGCAAGTGTGGCTGAAGAGGCGAACATCGTTCTCCCGGAAACGGCTGACGCAGCGGCGGAGACGCTGCTGGTCGTGCCACCCCAGGAGGAGGCAGAAGACACAGTGCTGATGGCGCCGGCGGATACCGTCAAGCCACCCAACATGGTGCAACCTGAGGTAGCGATCAAAGAAGCGAATGTTGTGCGCCCCGAGGCCGCACCCGCCAAGGCCGAAGCCGCAGTGGTCGTTGCTGAAGATCACGCCACAGACACCAACACTCTGGCTATCGCCCAGTCTGACGCACGGCCAGAAAAGTTACAGGGCCCGGCGCAGAACGCGGCGGTCGCTCACAAGGAAGTCGCAGCGAGCGCGCCCGTCGCGGCCAATATCATGCGGCCGGGCCAACCGGTGGCCAAGGAAGATGCGCCTGTCGCGCCGCCGACGCCGCGCAGTGCCACCGCAAACGTAGTGGAGGAAGCGGTACGGCGCGAAGACCCGAAGCTGGTTTATGCGGAACCGGTGGAGAGCGCACTGGAGCCCGAGACGATGGTGTCGCCAATGCCGGGCGCCGCCTCTGTAGTGAGTGATAAAAAAAGCGTAGATGAAGCGGTGGCCCCCGCCGCGCCGACGGTGGCGGCACAGACGGCTCATCCTGCCGCTGCCCCCAAGGCTCATGCAACAGAAGAAAAAGCCACTGCCAGCATCACAATGAAAATCAGTGCGAAGGTTGAAAACCATTTGCACTCGGTCCAAGCGGAGACGGCGCGTATCAGTCAACAACTGGAGCGGCTCAATACAAAATTTGCCGCGATGGAAAAGGCGCATAAAAAATGAGCGAGCCAAAAATAGAGCCAAGAATCGAGCCGGGTATCGAGCCTGAAATCGTGACCCTCGAAAACGCCGTGGCACCCGAAGAGGCTGCGGTGGAAGAAGAGGGAAGCGAGGGCGGCGAGGGCGGCGAGGGCGAAGATACGGTCGCTACCGTCAATGAGACCAGCTTTGATGCCGTGATCACGCGGGTGCTTGACGCCAGTGATGTGGCGAATAAAACCGCCTCGATTGCCGCGACCTCGACTGAACATTTAATTGATGCGGTGGACGAGCTGCGCGCTTCTACGGTCAAGGCGCGCATGCACGCCGTGGTGGTGCTGGGGGTGACCGGCTTTTTGATGTTGGCGGCGGTGGGCGTATTTACCGTGATGGCGCTGCAGTTGCAGGGCCGGCTTGATTCGGCTGATACGACCATCATGGCGGTCGGCAAGCGGGTGGTGTCGCTGAATGCGAGCATCGGTACGCTCAAGCAAATGGAAGCGTCGCTCGAAAAATTCAATGAGCGTCAGGATGAGCAGGTAAAGGCCATGGAAAAAATGATGCCGCAACTGGAAACCGGCATGGCCGAGGTACGCAAATCGGTGGCTGATCTCGCGGGAAAATCCGCCAAGCCGGCAGCGAAGGCCGAGGCCGACCCGCGAATCGCCGCCTTGCAGGCGCAGTTAAAGGCGCTGGAGCCGC
>Ga0214919_10008096_pt1 | contig 13987 bp, 9 predicted proteins | sample LL1503_MetaG_FD_177994 | JGI IMG/M metagenome (GOLD analysis project Ga0214919, IMG submission 177994) | Freshwater microbial communities from Lake Lanier, Atlanta, Georgia, United States - LL-1503 | ecosystem: Environmental > Aquatic > Freshwater > Lake | place: USA: Georgia | collected 2015-03-15
CGATGTAGTTTTTTTCCAGAAAAATATTTTATTTAAAAAAGATGGTTGGTCTGCTACCATTTTCTTAAGAGCAGGTACCACAGATTTATCGGCATGAATTACCAAGAGTTTTTGTGCATTATCGCGCCACCAACCATTGGGGTGCGATAAATTTTGAATAATTTCTTCATTGCTTGCACTAAGTAAATGTGGCGCAGGTCCTGGTTTGTAGCCATCATGCACTAATCTATAAATGCGGCCACGATTAATATTGAGGTCTAAATTTTTTCTTTTGATTTGTGGATTGATATAACTATCTGGTTTTGTCCAAGCACTCTCTTGAATAATGCCGTGGTACATGTCTACTATGTATAAACAACCATCTGGCCCTGTGGCAGAATTAATCGGCCTAAAATTCATATCGGTAGATGCTAAAAATTCTCTTTTATCGTAAGCGTTTTTTAAATAAGTGATGCCATCTCTTTCTTCGACTTTTGCGCGGCGTATTAAACGACCAACGGGTTCGCAGATAAATAAATCTCCCTGCATATTATTTGGTAACCGATCGCCTCTATAAATTGATTGGCCACAACATGCGGTGAAATGATTTAATGTACTATCGGCTCTTAAACGACGCTGTCCGCCTTGCACATCAGGTGTAGCAACAATTGGCCATACTTCATCAAAATCTTTTGAACGTTGGTCATTAAAATCTAATTCACCATACACAGGATTTTCTTGAAAATTTTGCGCTGGTTTTTCACCACCTGCCGATGAAAAAAATAAACGTCCAACATTATCGTGCGTTAATCCCCATTGACCTCCGGGAGAGCTACCAAAACTATCTACTTGCATCATGCCGTTGTTATACCTATACCGCACAGGATTACTAGTTACATAAATCCAATTATCTATATTCCAAATCAAGCCTGTTTTTTGGTGTTCTAAATTAGCATCGTCAGGCATATCATTATGGTAGACCAATTTTTTTTCGTCGGCCTTGCCATCGCCATTGGTATCTCTGTAACTGTATAAATTATAGGTATATGTTTCGTTAACAATCAATCGGTCATCAAGCGGCAACATCATTCTTGGCAATACTAAGCTATCGATATAAATAGTGCTCTTATCCATTTTACCATCGCCATCGGTATCTTCAAAACGGGTAATTCTACAAGTTGGCAAACGCTCTCCAGTGCCTTCTAAGTCTTTCATGTAGCTTCGCATTTCAGCTACATACATTCTGCCATTGCCATCCCAAACAATGGCTACTGGTTCTTGAATGATTGGTTCACTTGCTACTAGCTCAAGATGGTATCCTGGAGGCAGTTTCATGGTTTTCATACTTTCTTCTGGCGAAAGAAATGCCGATGATGGATTGGGATCTATTTTGGATGGCCTTTCTGGCGGTGGTGCATCTTGTTGGTTACAAGAAATGCATGTAGCTAAAATGATCACTGCTACAAATGTTTTAATTGAAATAGGCATATTGAATTATTAAAAAAGTAAAGCGCTTGTTTGGAAAATTAATCAATAAAATCTAGAACTATTTTAACTCATTGTATATTATTAAGAATTAGCTACTACTATAACGAAAAAAGGATGATAAATGAAAAGCTTACCCTGATTGATTTTTAAGAATGTAACATAGACCACCTTCGTAAAAAGAAAAAGTTTTTCTATTTGGTATTATCATAAAATATATTTCACATTTCATTTCTAACCTCAGCAACAATTTTAGACTATTTTTGTTTGATAAATAAAAAATATGAGTTTAATAGAAGATTTACAATGGCGCTATGCTACAAAAAAAATGAATGGACAAGTAGTACCACAAGAAAAAGTGGACTATATTTTAGAAGCTGCAAGACTTGCGCCAACCTCTTCTGGATTACAACCCTTTGAGATTCTTGTTATTACAAATAAGGAGTTGCTTGAAAAAGTATTACCACTTGCACACGGACAGCGTCAAATTGTAGAAGCCTCGCATGTATTGGTTTTTGCCGCCTGGGACAATTATACCGAAGAACGCATAAATGAAGCATTTGCTAGAAACAATGAAGAAAGGGGTTTACCATCAAGTGCAACAGATGCTTACAAAAATATGTTGTTAAAAATGTATTTGGCAAAACCTGCCGAAGAAAATTTTGCACACGCTGCCAAACAAGTTTATATTGGTTTTACTGCTGCTTTGATTGCTGCTGCAGAACAAAAAGTAGACGCCACACCTATGGAAGGCTTCAACCCAGCTGCTTTAGATGAGTTACTAAATTTAAAAGAAAAAGGTTTACATAGTGTTTTACTATTACCAATTGGCTATAGAGAAGCTGAAAAAGATTGGTTGGTGAATATGAAAAAAATTCGCGTATCGAAGGATAGATTTATTACTGAGTTAAAATAAGCTACCACTTAAATATATAGAAATAGGCTGTATCATTTCTTTGATACAGCCTATTTTTTATAGCTTTCAAAAATATTAGAACTCTAAAAGCGCTACTTCTTCTGTTTTATACAAGGAAGAGTATTTAGATAATCCCATAATATGAAATGTTTTTTCAACAATAGGCGCCATATTAAAATACCCAATTTTTCCTTCTACTTCTTGTAATTTTTCTATTACTTCTATCAAAATAGAAACGCCAATACTATTTACAACTTTGGTTCCACTAAGGTTTAATAAAAACTTACGGGTGCCGAGGCCTATTTTTTCTATGCAAATATCATAGACCATTTGACCACCTTCGTTGTTAAGATATCCTTCAGTTTCTATAATTACTACTTCGTTTACTGTTGTTACTTTCGTTTTAAAATCGCTCATGTTATTTATTTTTAGTCATTGTTACTGTGGTGCCTGAATCGCTTGATTCGAATTCTACTGAATCCATCAAAGCTTGAATTAATTGTAGACCCCATCCGCGTTTGCGTTCGTCTTTGCCAATTTTGTTTTCAATCTTTGGTATGGCTACTTTAGATTTATCAAATCCAACCCCTTGATCAATTACTTTAATAACCAGCGAGCTTTCTTCAATAATAAAATGTATAAATATATTGTTTCCCACTTTTGAATGTTCGAAAGCGTTGATACAGGTTTCAATTAAAGCCATTGTAATTTCTCCGCTTTGGTCTTCGGACAAACGCATGTGTTTGGCAATAATATCTGCCGTTTGTGTGGCAACTAATTCCATATTTGGCAATATGGGTAATTTGAGCTCAACTGTTGGTGAATTCATTTTAATTGGGTTTAATTTTTAATTTTTCTTAAGTATTACAATCGTTATATCATCTGGGTTCATTACTCCGCCAGCCCAGTCATCTGCTAATTTAACTAATGATTCTTTTAATTCTTCGGCCGATTTTTGTGAATTTTCTAAAATACAATTAAACACTTTTGAATAGTCAAGCATTTCATTTTTTGGATTAGGTAATTCAGGAAGTCCATCCGACAACATAATACAGATATCACCTTTATTAAATTTTCGAGAAATGGACGTGAAATTTTCCTTATCCATTCCGCCCAAAGGAAGATTTGAAATCAGTAATTCTTCTAAAATATTTTCAGCAGCATTATAAATATATGTTGGAGGCATTGCTGCAGAGCTAACAGTAATGTTATCTTTTGTTACCGCTGCAATACTCAAACTCATTCTTAGTGTACCAAAATTAATACGCCTAACAATTTTATTTAATTTTAGCATCATGGCTGATGGATCTTCTAAATCAATGCCGTTTAGCGCAGCCTTGGTTACTGCAACCATAATTCCCGACGTTACACCGTGTCCGGTAGCATCACCACAAATGGAATACAATGTGCCTGTATCTTCTTGTAAAAAATCGAAATAATCTCCGCCAACTTCGGATGCACATTTTAAATAAGTAGTAATTTCTAAACCGGGTACAACGGGTGTTTTTTTAGGTAACAAACTCATTTGAAGATTTTTTGCTTCTTCAATTTCTTTGGCTTTACGTTTGCCTTCTTGTTTTTCGTTATTTTGTTTTTCTCTGATTTTGAAAACAAAGAAAATTAAGCTAACTAATAATATAATATAAATAATAAAAGACTCAATTCTTGCCCACCAAGGTGCTGTTCTGTAAACATTTAATTTTAAAATGTTCTCGCTTTTTTTACCACTACTATTAATGGCATAAATCTCTACTTCGTTTACACGGTAATACCTAAGTGATTGTAGTAGAATTTTATTGTCTTCTTCGTTTGAGATGAAACCACTAGTAACACCAGCAATTTTGTAAAAGAATTTAACCTTTTTAGTTTTGTAAGAAGTTGAAGTAAACAGATTAAGCGCAAGCGAAACAGCATCGCTGTTCATATTGATTGTGTAATTACTAAAGCCTATATTCTGGTACTCATTATTTTTATTAATAGAATTTGCGTTGAGTATTTCAACCCTAAATGGCCTATTATCTAAATAAATATCTTTAAATTTAAATAATTGAATTTTTTGAGTGCCTGTAATTATAATAGAAGAATCTTGGTGGTGTAATCCTTCGTTTAAATAACTAACTATATTTAACCCGTCTTCAGCATCTATATTTTTAAAAACGATTTTTTCTGGATTATCAAAATAGTTAATTCCATTAGTAGTAACCACCCAAATATTATTATTAGACTGCATTAAATCAATAACATTATTCGACAATAACCCATCCTTAGTTGAATAGTTATTAAAGCGTTTTGTTTTTAAATTATATCTAAATAAACCATCACCTTTTGAAGCAATAATTAAATAATCGGTTCCATTAATATAAAACAATCTTGTAGGTGAACCACTTGCTAATGTTGTTACATCATTTAGTACAAAATTGAATTGGCGTACAAACGAATTAAGGTTTTTATTAAACAAATAAAGTCCGGTTTCGGAATTACTAACCCATAACTGATCATTAATTTGTTCTATATCTTCAAATCCTTTTGGAATATTTTTATTAATTAATGGGTCGTATTGGTAACGCGTAACTAATTTGGTATTCGTATTTATAACTGTAATTCCTTCTGGTAAAGAAACATACAAGTCGCTGCTAATTATTTTTAAATTAGAAACCGAGCTAACACTAACAGTGGCAGTTTTATTTAATAGTGGAATTTGCGTAATGGTTCCGCTTGTTAAATCAATTTCATATAGTTCACTCGTAGCAATATATAATTTACTACCATTGATTTCGAATGAAATTTTGTTTGAACTATTCTTGCCAACTAAAAATGGAAGATTTATTTTTCTAGTTACCTGTGCATTATTTTTAACAAAACTTATTTCGGATCCTGAAATAATGATACTATTTGATTCGTCTAGTGCTTTATAATATAAACTTTCACCATTAACAATATTGCTTGGCGCATCTATAATGAACTGTTTAAAATGACTAATAGCAAAAACACCATTTACAGTTCCAATAATTAAATCATCTGACTTTTCATCAATTGTAAAAGCAGTGATTTTATTTTTAATGCTTACTTCATTTATTGTACCACTAATTTTATTGTATTGAATAAATGAAGACTGATTAGGAGACCAAATAAAAATTTCTTTTTTACCAAAGCAAAAACGTGCATCAGAAAAAGATTTATTTGAACTAATAATTTGTATTGGACCAAAACTACCATCTGTCAAAAGGCTTAATTTACACAAAGAGGTTTCTGTTAACACTAAAAAGGATTGACTATCCACTTTGGTAACATCAACTACTTTTTGGTTTTGAAAAAGTACGTCTTTGGTAAATTGATTATTCTTAGTATCAAAAACATTTAATCCACTTGAAGTAGCTACTAAAAATAGGTTACTAGCCTTTAAGGGCTCGATATCATTTATTTCATTAGATAATAAATAACTACCGGTTTTTTTAAAAAATCTTCTTACAGTTTTTTGGGTTCTATCAAATACATTAAATCCATTGATGGTTCCAATTAATATAAATCGGCTGCTACTAGTATTGACAATATCTCTTTGATTATTATTGAATTTAGCACTAGAAATAGAAAGCGGATTTAGTGGATCATACTCAAGAGATTTCAAAGATTTCAGTGATGGACTAAAATGTAGCACCCCATTATTTTGGGTAGTTAGCCAATAGTCATTATTTGAAATATCTTTAATTAATGAAACTGGAGCACTCTTTGTAATAATCCTAGAGAAATTAAATCCATAAGGATTAAAAACATTTATTCCGTTTTTAGAAAACGCTAGCACAGTATCTCCAGCCAGATACTGAATTCTGAAATTTTCAGAATTCAGTAAACTAGTTGAATCAACAATATTGGAGTAAAATGAATTAACTGATTCACGATTATATACATTCAATCCTTCTTCTGTTCCAATCCATAGAAGCCCCCTATTGTCTATATGAACAGATTCTATTTTATTAGAACTTAGCGGAAGTTCAATTTTTCTTTCTTGAGCTAGTAAGCTCAGTGAAAAAAATATACAAACCGCTAAAGTAAGTCTTTTGTATACTTTAGTTGCTTGCATTGAGTTGTGCTTTTGCTAATTCTTTAACGATTGCTACTTCCCATTGAACGAAATAAACACTATTAATTTTAGTGAATATTTTTTCGCTTTCAACTTTATTTCCTTGCGCCTTTAATGCCAATGCATAAAAATAATAAAAATAAATATCGTCTTCTATTCCAATTACTTTTTTGAAATTCTCTAAAGACTCATTTGCTTTCCCTTCCATTAAATTCAGGTAACCTAATAGATTGTAATAACGGTTCATCGCTTTAGGATCAGTTTTCAACTGTTCAGTAGATGCCATTTCAAAGTCTTTTGTTTTTTTCTCAGCTTCTTCGTAGTGGGCAAAAAGTATATTAAACCATATATTATAATATAACGAATCGCATTTTACAGCATTTTCAATTCTATTAATTTCATTTTGATTTGTAGCTACTTTAAGTTGATCTTGTTTATACGCTAGTCTATAACCAATAAGTTTATTCAATGAAACTAGCGCTTCCTCTTCTTTTAAACTATGGCCATAAGTTGCAAATTTTAAATTTTCTATGCCAAAACGGTTTGTGATTTTATTTCTTTCTGGAATTTGTAAACTATCTATTTTTATTAACATTTGATTTGCTTCTAGAATCACTTCATCATACTTTTTTTCGTATAAATAGGTAAGTGCTATTCTATCAGAAACACCTGTATTACCTCCGTATTTATTATGTAGTTCATTTCTAAATGCTTCGTATTTTTTATAATACTCCCTACTTTTATCGTAATCGCCCTTATATAAATAAACATGGCCTAACATCTGATAACTATTTGCTAATAAACTTGATTTTTCAGGGTTTAAGGTTACAGACTCTTGATATTTTTCCAGTGCCTTGTCTAAATCCCCTTTCGTACGATACAAGTTGCCATACATACGTGCAGTGGCAGGCGCTTTAGGCCTGATTTTAGCAGCTAGTTTAAAATATTTTTCGGCTTCGTCTAAATTTCTTTTTTCTAATGGTAGCATATTAAAATAATATATACCAGCTGGAGTACCATTAGTTGAATGCAAGTCAGGTAAAGACAATGCTGCAGCATAACATGCAGGGTTAACCTCTAATGCCTCTTTAAATCTTTTCAAACAGCCATCTGTATTGTTTAATTTGTTTTTTAAAAATGCAGAGTATACATAAAGCTCAGAATAATCTGGGTATTTTTTAATTAATGAATCCATCATTAAGTCGGATTTTGCATAATCATTATTGATAGTTGTTTCATAATTTATTGACACAATTACAGACTCTATTTCAGATAATTTAGCTCTGTTGTTGTATGCATCAACTAGCCTTTTTTTATTATCTGCAGGGTCAGACTGGTTGTTGTAGTTTATTTTAGCTAATGCAAAATTTGAATCTAATTCAAATGCTTTTTTAAAATACTCATTTGCTTCATCATTTTCTTTTTGTTCCTGACGAAATATGCCTTGGGTATAGTTTTCTATCGCCTCTTTAGAGGTACTAGTTAAAGGAATCCTTTTGGCTTCTTTTTTTTCAGAACAAGACAAAAGCATTGTTACAAAACAAAAAATGAATAGTGTGTATTTCATACTGTTAGTTTTTGAGAACCATTAATTTAGGTAATTGATTTCATTAAGAAAGCAATATAGTAAATTATTTGAAGTTTTATCATATAATAATAGAACTTTTTGCCACTTCTCTTAACTGCTCTGCCCTCCTTTATTTGATTCCACGATTTTCTGAAATTAAACAACTTAATAGTTTGATTAAAAAGGGGATACATAAATGGTTAATCGATTTAAAATTAATTAGAGAAATTTCATAAAATTATTCATAATTTTGGCGTCCCTAAAAAATCTACTACATGAGTAAAACTAACATAAGATCTTATTGCCCTATTACAACTGGAATTGATGTTATTGGCGATAAATGGACACTATTAATTATTAGAAATATGCTCTTTCATAACAAGCATACTTATGGAGAATTGCTGGATATGAAAGAAAGAATAACTTCTAAAGTTTTGGCTTCAAGATTAAAAACTATAGCAGATGATGGTTTGATTGAAAAAAGAAATCACCCTACAAATAAAAAAGTTTTTTTATATACTTTAACAGATAAAGGAATTAGCACAATTGAAATAATTGCAAAAATAATTAACTTCTCTATTACCTATTATCGCGAGCAAATTAATATTAAAAGCAGTGATAAAACCCGAGTATCTTATAGGTATTTACAAGCTCCATCCGAAGCTGCCTTTGTTAAAGAAAATAAAAGAAACTATATAAAATTTAGAAAGCAATTATTGGACTTTTAAATTATATTACCTGGTTTCTTTTTCTAGCATTTTTACTTTTTCTTCAGACCGGAAAGATATTCTAACAGGTTTGCCATATCCTGAAAAGACATTTGTTTGTACAGCCCTTCCGTCATCATAGATTGCTTCATTTGAGTAAGGGATTTTATATTTTTAGTTTTGAAATTTAATTTGCTGCCGCCAGGAAATTTCATTTCAAGATCCTGATCGGTTTTGCTTGTAATAATACCAGAAAAATTTGCACCATCTTTTGTAACCAAATCCCATCCTTCGTAGCCAAAACCTATGCCAGCAGAGGGATGTACGATAGCGTCTAATAAACTTATTTTAGGAAGTTTAGATCCTATTTCAGAAAGATTTGGACCAAAATCATAGCCAATTTCATTTGCTTGGTGGCAAAGTATACAGTAATTAGTAAATACTTTTTTACCTGCAATTGCATTGGCTTTTAATGATGCTAATGACGCAAGTGTTGGTATTTTTTTGTCGTCGACTTTTTTAGTGGTAGGACTAATATAAGTGGCTGCTTCTTTTCGAACAGCTTCATTTCTTGAGCCAATAATACTTGTAGCCAAATCAGTAATTAGTGTAGATTCAATTTTTTTATCTCTTAAAAGTTGAAGCACTTTTGTTTCTCCATTTCTACTTTTACCCAATGCAACTGCACAATATTTTTTTAGCGTCAGCGAATACTTTTCTGCAACTAAAACGTTTTGTAATATTTCTATTAATTCTGTACTTCCAATTAATCCAAGTATAGCAACCAAACTTTTTTGTTGCTCAATATCTTTTGAATTTATAATTTTTAAAATAGGATCGATTCCACAAAGTTGTATTAATGAAATACATGCAGTTTTACTCACTGATTGGTATGGCTGTTGCAAAGAAAGTTTTAGTAAGTTGTTGCATTCTGATTTTACTTCGAATCTATTTACTAAATCAATATATTGAGTTGTTCCATACAAATTTTCTAGTATTTCCAACAATGCTTTTTGTGCTAATTCAGAATTTGTAACGGCAGAAATATCCAATGCATTTAACACCATTTTATTTAGTGAAATATCCTTGCTTTTATTTTGTTCAATCATTCGTAATAATAGAGATGATTTTATTGAACAAGTATTAAAATCAAATGCTCTAAAATACCTAGCCCTATCTTTTAAACTCACTGTACTATCCGATGCCAATATTGCTAAAAAAGGAACAGCAATTGGCGTTCTTGCCCTCCAAACAATATCACGCGAAGCGGATGTTTTTAGGGGATCTTTAATTGAAGACAAATAAGCTTCAAAGAAACTATCCCATTGTTCAGCGGCGCCAATACCTAGTGCTTCTAAATACCAACGGTCTTTTCCATCGTGCTGAGCGGCAAGTGCTGCCCATAGTTTGGCCGATTCTGCAGATTTAAAATGGTGTAAAGCCAATGCGCATTCCCTGCGTACTTGGGCATCTGAATCATTCACTAATTGGCTAATTGTTTCTACAACCGCTATGCCTAATTGTTTTGCGGCCCTAATTCCAATAATGCGCAAATCAGGGTCGGTAGAAGCAATTGCCTCTTGAATGTACTTTTTTGCATTATTTGTTGGCATATTCACTAAACACCAAAAAGCCCTTGACCTAAAATGCGAATTGGTAGATGTATTCCAAGATTTCTCTAATGCAATAGTTGCCTTATTACCCATTTGTTGCAAGACGTTATATGCATGATACCGAACAGATAAATTAGGATTTTGCAATGCAGCAAGGGCCCCTTCTGCAGTGCTGTAATCGAACTTTGGTATGGAATATTTTGAAGCTTGAGGAGGAGCAACCCGATATATTCTTCCACGGGTTTGATCACGGGCTTGATGTCCTCCTACGCCTGGATCATACCAGTCTGCAATAATTAAAGATCCATCGGGCGCAACACAAATATCAGATGGTCTAAACCACTGGTCTGTTTCGCTTTTTAAAACATTAACTATTGAAGCAGTATAACCCGCTCCATTTTTTATTACTGGATATGCGCGCACTACATTTGGTCCTGCATCGCAATGAATCATTTGATTTTGAAACTGCGCTGGCAATAAATTCCCTTCATAAAAAATCATTCCAGTAGGAGATCCTGCACCTGTTTGTAAAAGATTGGGTACTTCGCCAGGATCGTTTAAATGCCAATGACGCATGGGAATAGAATCTTCTATATTAGTTCTACTTGCTTGCCAGCCTGCCCCAGTCATTTCATCTCTATAGCCGTAATTACCATATGGCATAACATAGTTAATACGTACCCCTTTATTTCCATCATCGTCATTATCACTCTGCCATAAACTGCCATAGCTATCAACGGCTACTTCATAAGGGTTTCTGAAATTACTAGCCAAACATTCTACGTTTGATCCATCAGGGTTGCATCTAAAAACCATGCCCTGCTTGTATTTATTTGGGCCTATCACATCACCATCTTGGTCTAATACATCTTTGCCATTTTTATCTTTCAATGTTTTGCCCTCATTACCTATATTAAAATATAATTTTCCATCCATTCCAAAGGTGAAAGCATGTACGGAATGGTCGTGTTGTTCTCCACCAATTCCACTAAATAAAATTTCTTTTCTGTCGGCTTTATCGTCTCCATTATCATCGTAGAACACCCACACATAAGGACTTTGCGATACTATTACTTTATTGCCTAAAACACAAATACCCAATGGCGCATTTAATTCAGGCCCCTGATAAAACAGTTTTGCAGTATCCGCTTTGCCATCTCCATTGGTATCTTCTAAAATCATAATTCTATCGCCCAAAGGATTGGTAGGATTACCCGTATTAGCAGGACGATAATTATACGCTTCCGTTACCCAAACCCTTCCGCGTTCATCTACGTCTATATTGGTAGGATTTTTTAACATGGGTTCTGTTGCAAAACTATGCACCTCCAAACCTGCGGCAAAGTCGAGCCCTTTTAAACCATTTTCGGGAAGTCGTTTAGGATCTTCTATTGTGGTGTCTGTGTTATGATTATTTGTGTTAGTTAGTTTGTTGGCAATTTGTTTAGAGGCAAAAATGCATAGTGAAACTCCAAGAAATAACACAACTAAAACACTATTTACTACTGGATTTTTAAATTTCATTTGATGCTACTTTATATGGTTAAAAGCAATTGTTTTGAAAGATAAGCATTCGAATGATAAGAAAAAGTAACTAAAAAATAAATAGGAAGGCGAGTATGAAAGGCTTTAAATGAAAACAAAATCTTATTTTCAACTATAAAATAAAAAAATGGAAGTACACCACCACCCGCATTTACACCACCAAGTAAAACCTTGGAAAGAGTACCTATTAGAAGGATTCATGATTTTCATTGCTGTAAGTATGGGATTCATAGCCGAGAGTATTAGAGAGCATCAAGTACTAAATCATAAAAAAGAACAAAATCTTACCTCAATCATTATAGATCTTACAAAAGACTCTATTGAACTTCAAAAAAAATTAATTGAATATTCACAATCACATCTAATATTCAATAAACTTAGCAACTTCTCTTTTATGTATCATCAAAATAAATTAAATGAAGATGCGTATATAGACTCTGTCGTAAATCAAATTGATAGTTTAACATTTGGATCCTCATTCTATCAAAATAATTCATCTTATAAAAACACCATTTCAAACGGAAGTTTTAGTAATATTAATTCGAGTGAAGCAAAAATAAAATTATCAGAATATTACGAAGCATTTTCAACTCAGCTTGCAGATAATAATTTAATTCTAGATCAAATAGAGGAATGGTATACAGCAAATGTTTTCTTTAGAAGATATTATAATTTAACTAAAGGAGGAAGAAGAATGGAAAGCTATGTTATGAATAATAAAGTAGCCGTTGAAGAAACTGAAAACTCAGTAGCCATGAGAAACTATTATATAAAAAATCGAGAATTTAGAATGCCCCTTTTATCGAATAAATTTATTATTGATAATGAAAAAGTGAATACTAGATGTATCATTTATTTGGGTTTGCTAGAAAAATTTGTTGCAAAGAATAAAGAATTGATTGCGCTGTTATCAGAAAAAGAAAAAAGCCACTTATGATTTATTTCATAAATGGCTTTTTCCTTCTCTATTAAATTTTATAAATGCAAATTAATCTTCTTATTATTTTTAACCGATGCATAAATGGCATCAATAATTTTTAAATCCTTAAGCGCTTCTTCGCCATCTACTGGCACAATTGGCTTTTTGTTTTGTAGAATAATGTCGGAAAACGCTTCCATCTGTGCTGTTTGATGTGTTACATGCGCTTGTGTTAACTCTCCTTTATTTGTTTTTCCTTTTATAGGGCCATATCCGGTTGAGGGTAGTAATTCGGCAAACCCTTTATCGCCATTTAAATAAAAGCGATCAAGTCCGTTCATGCCATAACTCGACAAACAAGATGCTATTGCTCCACTAGGAAAACCAAATTGAAATTGAATAGTCTCGTCAACTCCTTCTTTAAATTTAATAGTATCTGTTTTTGTTTCTTGTGCAGTTACCCAAATAGGATCTTCCCCTACCATATACCTAGCTCCATTTATTGCATAAATGCCAATATCCATCATTGAACCACCGCCAGCCAATTGTTTGTTTAAACGCCATTGTGTAGGGTCGCCAATTTTAAAACCACATAGGCCTTGAAAGAATACAATTTTTCCTAATTCTCCTGCTTGTCTCATTCGAATCACTTCTAATGTTTTGGCTTCGAAATGCATTCGATATCCTACTAATAATTGCACATTTGCTTTTTTACATGCATCAATCATTTCTTGTCCTTCATGTGCATTGAGTGCCATGGGCTTTTCGCTGATTACATGTTTGCCCGCTTTAGCAACTCTAATTGCTTGATTTTTGTGTAATGCATTCGGAGTAATAATGTAAACGGCATCTATATCTGGATTATCCTTTATAGCATCGAAATTTTCGTAGTTATAACAGTTTTTTTCGGGGATATTATACTTGGTTTGCCAAGTAGTAATTTTAGAAGGACTGCCACTAATAATTCCAACTAGTTTTGCTTTTGTGCAAGATTGCATTGCTTCTGCAACACGCGTACCATAACTACCTAGGCCCATAATAGCAACCCTCAAAACTGGGCCCTGATACACCACTTTATTTTCGTTATTGAAAAGCGGGAATTCTTTTCCGGACATTAATGGAATTGCAATAAAAGGACCGGCTAATTTTTGAAAAAACTTTCTGCGAGAATCCATAAT
>Ga0214919_10008099_pt1 | contig 13984 bp, 11 predicted proteins | sample LL1503_MetaG_FD_177994 | JGI IMG/M metagenome (GOLD analysis project Ga0214919, IMG submission 177994) | Freshwater microbial communities from Lake Lanier, Atlanta, Georgia, United States - LL-1503 | ecosystem: Environmental > Aquatic > Freshwater > Lake | place: USA: Georgia | collected...
CAGCTTTTTCCACATCCAGACGGCGTTGACCACGTCGGCGAAAACAGAAAACTTGCTCTCCAGCAGAGGCTGCCAGACGATGCGGAACACGTTTTTGCCGCACAGCGGCTCCAGCCACTCGCGAATCGTGAGATGCTCGATGGCTTTCCAGTCTTTCACGCGGCGCACCTGCAGCACCACCAGCCCCAAGCGGATTCGATCAATGAACGATAGCGGTTTAAAGCGCAGAAGGTCGAGCGGGCTGGACAGGCGCCAGTGGCGGCCGTTGAAGTACATGCCGGTCTTGGAGGGCATGGTGACGACATCGCCGTCCATACCCAACGATTTGACGAGCTTGGGCACGTACTCGTCGTTGTCAAACCAGTGGTGATAAAACTTTTCGATGGTGACGCCGTCTTTGAATTCAAAGGTGCTGGCCAGGCCGCCGGGCACGGTATCGGCCTCAAGCACCAGCACTTTCTTGCCGGCGCGGGCCAGTTCAAGTGCGGCAGTGAGGCCGGTGAAGCCGGCGCCGACGATGACCGAGTCAAAATTTTGGGGCATGGGGATCAATTTTTGAAAGTAATTCTGCGGTTCAGGCCGAACTGCAGCACCACCACCATGGGCAGGGTGATGAGTTTGGCCCAGCGGGCGTCAAGACCGGCCAGGTCTACCAGTAGCCATAGAATCAGGGTCGAGGCGGCAAACCCGACGGCGGCGACGGTGAGAAACATGGCCAGCCGCTGCAGCACGCGGTCACGCCTGGCGAAGGTGAAGATGCGGTTCAGGGAAAAACTGAGCAGTGTGCCGGCCAGGTAGCCCAGGCCGTTGGCGTACTGGTACCACACGCCGCCGGTCAGGCAGAGGTAATACACCGCGTAGTCTGCGCTGACGCCCAAGCCGCCGCACAGGCAGTAGATAAGGAACTGCATCAGTCGGTGGTCTCGCCCACCACGTATTGGGGCCGCGAATTGAGTATGAGCAACACGCGGCCCAGGTACTCGCCAAGCATGCCAAGCGCCAGCAGCTGAACGCCGCCCACGATCAGGACGGTCACGATCAGGGACGACCAGCCAATGGGCATGCGGTCCAGGGTGAGCTTCTGGATGATGAGCACCAGGGCCAATACAAAGCCAACGCCAGCAAAGCACAGGCCCACGAACGAGGTGATGCGCAGCGGCACGATGGAGAAGTTGGTGGCCATTTTGAGCCAGAGTGAAATCGACTTGCGCAGGCTGTAGCCGGAGTCGCCGGCGTAGCGTTCGTGGTGGTCGACATCGACTGTGCCGATGTTTCGGGTCACCGACAGGATGAGACCGTCCACGTACACGTAGGGGTCCTGGTAGCGCAGGATGTCGTCACGGATGTCGGCGGTCATGGCCCGAAACGGCGACAGGTAGAGGCCCTTGGGCTTGTTCATGAGGTAGCCCGCCACCAGGTCATTGAGGCGGCTACCGGCAACTTTCCAGCCGGCGTGCTTACGGCTTTTGAAGCGGGCATAGACCACGTCACGGCCCTGCGCGAGCTCGGCCAGCAGCAGCGGGATGTCCTCAGGCGCATGTTGCAGGTCGTCGTCCATGGTGACGATGACTCGGCCCCTGGCCTGCCCAAAGCCGGCCATGAGTGCGTTGTGTTGGCCGGCGTTCATGCGCAGGAGAATGCCCCGGACCCAGGGGTACTGCTGCGCCAGGCTGCGGATCACGGCCCAGCTGCGGTCGGGTGAGCAGTCGCAGACCAGAATCAATTCGTAGTCACCGCTTGGGCGACCCTGCTGGTCAAACATGGCGTGCAAGCGGCGCACAAGCTCGGGCAATACCGGCTCGCTGCCGTACACCGGGATGACCAGCGACAGGCTGGGGGGTTGCGGGCTAGCCATAGTATTTGCGGATCAGTTTATCGATGTAGTGATCATCAAACACCAGACCGATTTGAGCCGCTGCGGCCTGGGCGAGGGTGGTGTCAATGGGATAGTCGGCGCCAGCGGTGACGGAGTCATAAACAGCTGAGACGCCTAGCAGGCCCTCAAAGGCGCGCACGATGTCCAGCACAGGCACGGAAAAAGGGCAGGCCACGTTGAGGCTCGCACCTGCGATTTCGCCGGTAGCAACCAAGCGGGAGACGATGGCCTCAATGTCTGCCACGTCAATCAGGTTTCGGCGGGCCTGGAGCCACACCTGAAACCGCTCACCCGCGCTGATCTGGCGGTACAGGTAATTGGTGAGGGTGTGGGAATTGGCACTGCGGCCGACGACCTGAGGCAGGCGGACGATGGCATGTTTCGGGCCGGCCCCTTGAATGAGCCGCTCCATGGCCAGCTTGTGCTGCACATAAGGCGACCGGGAGAGTTCGGGGTCATGGACAGAGCAGGTGCTGAAGTACAGCAACTGCGACGCAGTCTGGAGCGTGTGTTGGAGCAGGTCGCGCTCGCGCTCAAACTCGGCTTGGCGCGTTTCACGGGAGTTGGCAACACCCGAGGCGAACACGGTCAGTGCCCGGCCGCTGGCAAAGCGGGGCGCAAACGCGGTGGCCAACAATCCAGTCCCTACAATCATCTTTATATCGGCTCCTGTGGTCGCCAAGGTTGTGCCCCCTGCCTCGGGCTACCGGAACCCGTGACAGTTCGAAACTGAGTCTACCTTGGCGCCATGCTGACCGGGCGGCGCCAATCAGCGCTTGTGCCTGATGCAATAAACTTGTGACTTGCGATTTTGCCCGGCGATGCCTTCATTTGCCGGGTGGTACGGCGATCTTTTCATGGGGCAAGTATTTTGAATTCGACCAAGAGAGCCGCGTTGATCACGGGTGCGACCGGGCAGGGTGGGGCCGACACCAACCAGGTCGGGCCGCAACGCTTTTTGAGCGCCAACCCCATGGCTTACCAAAGTGCGATCGCAGCAGCGCAAACATATGTGACCAAGCTGCAGGCGGGTGATGTGCTGTGGCTGCACTCGAAGCCCTTCGATCCGAACAATGGGCACCCGCAGTATTTCCGGCTGATGTTTGACCTGCTCAATATTTTGCAGGTGATGGCGGTACGGCCCGGGGGCCGGGTACTAGAGATCGGCAGCGGGCCGGGCTGGGTGACCGAGATTTTGCTGATGCTTGGTTTTAGGGTTGACGCGCTGGAGCCGGCGGCTGATCTGATTGCGATTGCCGAAGAGCGCTGCTCTTCACTGGCTTTTCATTACCGCCATGCGGCGCCACCTAAGGTTCGATTTCACCAGGCGACGCTGGAAGAGGTGGCGTTTCAGGATGAGAGTTTCGACGGCATTTTGTTTTTTGATGTGTTGCACCATGTGGTGGATGAACGTCTGGCGATGGAGAAGTGCCTGCGTTTTCTAAAGCCCGGGGGCTGCGTCGGGGTGGTAGAGGGCGCTTGGCAGCCCGGTGCCCGGGCCATGGAGCAGGCGCTGATCACCGAAATGGCCAGTTTTGGGACGCTGGAGAATCCGTTCACGCAGGCCTACCTGGACGAGGTGCTCGAGACCGCCGGCTTCGTGGAAATACGTCGCTACGGGGGCGTGAATGGTTTTTTTACTGCAGAAGAATTGGCGCAGCCCGCCCGAAATCTGGCCAGCAGCTCCCTGGCAAGTGCCAACCACCTGACGGCGCGCAGGCCGAACCGGGACACCCAGCAATGGCCCGGCTGCGCTGATCCGGAAGCCCGAACCGAGCTGAGGCTGCGGCGGCGGCACGGCGGCATCGACCCGGCCAGCCGGTCTGCGGAGTTGGTGGTGTACCTACAAAACCTTGGCCAGACCCTGCTTGAGGGCCGCGTGTCACTGGCCGGGCATGTGCGGCTTGCGTTGCGGCGCGGCACGCCGGGCGAGCCCGATTATGTCGAGAGCCCTGAACGCTTGCCCTTGCCTCGGGCCATCCAGCCCGGACAGGCTGCAGTTTTGACACTGGCCTTCACTGTGCCAGACGGTGCACCGCTTGACGGTTGGGTGCTGGACCTGGTATCCGAGGGTCTGTTCTGGTTTTCCGCGCGGGGCACGGTGCCCTGCCCGGTACCTTGCTTGACATGATGGTGGCTAGGCCATGAGCATGTTGCGTGGGCTGTGGAGCTATCGGGGCTTCATCAAGGAAAATGTGAAGCGGGAGTTTCAGGTGAAGTACCGCAACTCTCTGCTGGGTCCGTCGTGGGCGGTGGTGAATCCGCTGGCGATGATCGTGGTTTACACACTGATCTTTGCGCAGGTGATGAACACCCGCCTGCCCGGTAACGGCCAGCCCTTTGCTTACAGTATTTACCTGTGCGCCGGCATTCTCACCTGGGGCTTGTTCAGCGAGATCACCAGCCGGGCCCAGAATACATTTTTGGAAAACGCCGGCCTGCTGAAGAAAGTGAGCTTCCCCAGGCTGTGCTTGCCAGTGGTGCTGGTGGCAAGTGCGCTGGTCAATTTTTCGATCATCTTCGGGCTGTTCACCTTGTTCCTGATTTTTTCCGGTAATTTCCCGGGGTGGACATTTCTGGCAGCGGTGCCCTTGCTGCTGATCCTGGTGGGTCTGGCGGTTGGGTTGGGCATCACCCTAGGGGTCCTGAATGTGTTTTTTAGGGATGTCGGGCAGTTTTTTGGCATCTTCTTGCAGTTTTGGTTCTGGTTGACGCCCATCGTTTACCCGGCCAGCATACTGCCGGCGCAGGCCCGAGATCTGCTCGTCCTGAACCCGATGGCGGCCCTGGTGACAGGCTTTCAGGTGAGCCTGATGGATGGCGACTGGCCAGAATGGGGCAGCCTGGTGTACCCCGGCGTATTGGCGCTGGTGTTGTGTGTGGTGGGCATGCTGCTGTTTCGCAAGCATGCGGGCGACATGGTGGACGAGCTCTGATGGGGACTATTGTTGTCAGCCATGTCAGCAAGGCCTTTAAACAGTACCCGACACGCTGGGCGCGCCTGCTGGAGTGGCTGAGCCCCGGACGCCAAAGCCGGCACCAGCAAAAATGGGTGCTGCAGGACATCAGCTTTATCGTGCGGCCGGGCGAGGCGGTGGGGGTGATCGGTCTGAACGGCGCGGGCAAGAGCACGCTTCTGAAGATGATCACCGGCACCACACAGCCTACGTCCGGCAGCATCCGGATCACGGGTCGGGTGGCCGCCCTGCTGGAGCTTGGTATCGGTTTTCACCCGGACTTCACCGGCCGACAAAATGTGGTGATGGCGGGCCAGCTGCTGGGCTATGACTTGGACGACATCGCGATGCTGATGCCGTCGATCGAAGCTTTTGCCGAGATTGGCGACTACATGGACCAGGCGGTTCGGGTGTACAGCAGCGGCATGCAGATGCGGCTGGCCTTTAGCGTGGCAACGGCACGCCGCCCGGATGTCCTGATTGTGGATGAGGCACTGTCGGTGGGTGATGCCTATTTCCAGCACAAGAGCTTTGAGCGGATTCGGGCTTTCCAGCGAGAGGGCACAACGCTGCTGATTGTTAGCCACGATAAGCAGGCCATTCAGTCCATCTGCGATCGGGCGGTGTTGCTTGAGCATGGCCGGGTGGCCATGGAGGGCGCGCCAGAAGCCGTGATGGACTACTACAACGCCTTGCTGGCCGCCCACCAGGGGCAACAGTTGCGCCAGTCGCAGCTGCCGCAGGGGCAGGTCAAGACGGTATCGGGCACTTTAGAGGCAACCATTGAGGCGATCCGGCTCACCGATGTGCAGGGTGAGCCTCTGGCTGTGGCATTTGTAGGCCAAGCCGTCAAGCTGACCCTGAGCGTCGCGGTCCATGCCGACTTGGACAGCCTGGTGCTGGGCTGCGGCATCAAGGACCGGCTGGGCCAGATGATGTTTGGCACCAACACCTACCACACGCACCAGATTCTGCACGGGGTCAAACGGGGTGAACAGCTTGAGTTCGAGGTGCTGTTTGACGCAAACCTGGGGGTGGGCAGCTATTCGGTGCATGCCTCACTCGTCCGAAACCACTCGCACATCGAAAAAAATTACCATTGGGTTGACGGTGGCCTGGTGTTTGAAGTCCACAACCGTGACAAGTACGAGTTTGTCGGCTCCAGCTGGAATGAGATGAGCTTCCAGATACGACGCGACGCGGCTGATACCGGTAACGCACGGCGAGCTACGGAAGCTGGCGAAACGCCGGATCGGCCCCTGGTGGTTGTGGACGTCGGGTGCCGTTGGGGTTTCGCAGAAAAATTTGTGGGCCCAGACCGGCGGTTTCAGGTGTACGGGTTTGACCCGGATGAGCAGGAGTGTGCACGGCTGCGCGAGCTTTACGCCAACCAAGCCGTGACCTTGGTGCCAATGGGTCTGGCCGGCACAGCGGGGCAAAGAACCTTGCACTTGACGCAGGAGCCCGCTTGTAGTTCCCTGCTGCCGCCAGACCCGGCCCTGACGGAGCGTTACCCGGCTCTGGCCTGCGCCCGACAAGTCTCGACCATGGAAGTTGCGACCACGACCCTGGATGGCTGGGCGGAGCAGAACGGTGTGCATGCGGCAGACCACATCAAGATTGACACGCAGGGCACGGAGTTGGAGATCCTCAAAGGGGGCCGTCGTCTTGTGCAAACTGCGCGCTGTCTGGAGGTGGAGGTCGAGTTCAACCCAATTTACCGGGGGCAGGCCTTGTTTGCGGAGGTGGACTTGTACCTGCGCAGCCAGGGCTTTGTCTTGTGGAAATTGAGTAACCAGGTGCACTACTCGAGCGACGGCGCGCCGACATTGCTGGGCACCGAGGATGCTATGTTTTATGATGATGCGCAGCGTGTGAGCAGACCGGTTTTTGGCGGTCAACTGTTTTGGGCCAACGCCCACTATGTGAATCAGTCCGTGCTTGACCCGCAGCACCTGCTCGCTGACGAGAGGGCCCGCGACATTACCCTGTTTGAAACGCTGGGGATGCCGGATGTGGTGATAGCAACCCGTCAATATTTGTCCAACGGTGGTGTCGAATGATCATTTCCTACGCGCAAAATTTTGAAGATGTCATGCTGTGGCGTGCGCTCAAACACGTGGAGGCTGGTTTCTACATTGACGTGGGCGCCAATGACCCGAGCGTCGACTCAGTCACCCGGCTGTTTTACGAACAGGGGTGGCGCGGCATCAATATTGAACCCTTGAACAGTCACGTGGCTGCTCTGCAGCGGGATCGGCCCCGCGACATCAACCTGTGCACGGCGGTGGGTGCCAGCTTTGGCGAGGTCGACATCTGGGAGTGCGAGGTGCGCGGTTGGGCCACGGCAGATCGCGAGGTCATTGACCAACACATCCGCCAGGGGCGCAAGGGCCGCTATGTGCACACCCCGATGACCACCTTGAGTGCGATTTGTTTGGAGCATGCCGCGGGTGAGATTCATTTTTTGAAGGTGGATGTGGAGGGGTTTGAGGCTGCGGTTTTGCAGGGCATGGACTTCAGGCGCTTCAGGCCTTGGATTGTGGTGGTGGAGGCGACCCGACCGCACAGCACCGAGGAGATGCATGAAGCGTGGGAGCCATCGTTGCTGCAGTCCGATTACGCATTTGCCTATGCTGATGGCCTCAACCGTTTTTATTTGGCAGGCGAACAGTTCGAGCTGCAGCCCCACTTCAAGTACCCGCCCAACTTTTTTGACGAGTTTGTGAAGGCGCCCGACATCGAATCGAGCATTTGGGCGCAAACCATCATGGCACGCGCCACCGAGGCCGACGAGCGAGCCGGCCACGCCAACGCACGCACAGGTAGCGCGGAGTTGCGAGCCCTAAACGCCGAGGAGCGGGCGGACCAGTCCCAGGCGCGCCAGGGCAAGGCTGAGGACCGCGTCACGCGGGCTGAGGAGCGCGCCACACGGGCTGAGGAGCGCGCCACCTACGCCGAGGCGCGGTCCACCTACGCCGAGGCGAGGGCCAGCGCCGCCGAGCAGGCGCTCAGCCTGGCGGAAGCCAGGCTGGTGCAAGCACACGCCCAGGCGCTGCGGCAAGAGGAAGCGCTGGCTCAAGCACACGCCCAGGCGCTGCGGCAAGAGGAAGCGCTGGCTCAAGCACACGCCCAGGCGCTGCTGCAAGAGGAAGCGCTGGCTCAAGCACATCAGCGGGCAGGTCAGCTTGACGCAGAGTTGGCCGCGTCAAGGGTAGATGCGGCGCAGGTGGCGGCTGCCTTGGCGCAATCAGAACTGCGGGTGGAAAGTCTGCTGGGCAGCACGTCCTGGCGTGTCACAGCGCCGCTGCGGGCTCTGACCAGCCGGCTGCGCGGCAGCAGCCCGGCCGAGCCCGAGCCGGCGGCTTTACCTGTGCCAGTGCCAGTGTCAGAGCCGCTGCGCGTAGACACTGAGTCGCCGAGGGTCCGTGCCATCCATGATCAGCTGAAAGCCGCGGTTCAGGCGCAGCAACGGGACCGCCGCTGATGCGCATCGCGATTGACCTGAGCCGAGCCGGTTTAGCTGGCGTCCAGCAGACTGGGCTTAACCCTTGTGTGCGCTTGGCTCAGGCCATGGTGGGTGTCGGCACAGAGCACACGTTTTTTTTAATCCTAAGTGATGAAGACCCGGCCTCGGTCACCGTCCTGCGGTCCATGATGGCGGGCACCCTGCCCGCTTGGGGGGTGCGCAGCTGGCATTGGCCGGCGCGGACGGCGGGCGACGGGCGCGGTGATCAACAGCATGATGTTTGGGCCAGTTCCGCCGCCGCCTTGTTCAAACGGGGCTTGCTGGCCGACCTGGCTGTCGGGCTGGTGCTGATACCGCTGGCTGGCACCATGGCCGTGACGGCTGATGCGCCAGCCGATGGCCAACCCAACGTTGGGGCACCGACCACATGGACCGTCGCCTTGACTGCGGACGATGACATTGAAGCGCTGGCGATGCAACAGCTGCGGCGTTGCGAGACGTGGTGGGCAGCCGGCCCTTTGCCGCCAAAGCGGCAGTTGGGTTCGCGCATGAAGCTGGCATTTGTGTCGCCATTACCGCCGGAGCGCACCGGCATCGCCGACTACAGCGCACAGGTGTTGCCGGCGTTGGCACAGTTTTACGATGTTGACGTGATCATCAATCAGGCGCAGCTTGTTGCGCCTTGGGTGAGCGCCCACTGTGGCGTGCGCGATGTGCAATGGCTGCTTGACCAAGCCCATGGTTATGACAGGGTGATGTACCACTTTGGCAACTCCAACTACCACAAGCATATGTTTGAGCTGCTGGCGCGGGTACCTGGCGTGGTGGTCCTGCATGATTTCTTTTTGGGCGATATCTACAATTACCTTGCGGTACACGGCGTGGTGTCAGATGGCTTGTTCCACGCCCTGTACGAGTCGCATGGCTATGGGGCTCTGCGTACTTGGGCCACTGAAAAAAATGTGGTGCCCCTGGTTGCCCAATACCCCGCCAATTTGGGCGTTGTGCAGGCGTCGCTGGGGGTGATTGTTCATTCGGAACATGCGCGGCAATTGGCTGAAACGTGGTACGGCCGCGAGCTTGCCCGACGCTGGCAGGTGGTTGCGTTGCCGCGCGCAGTGCCTCAGAACGGCAATAGGCAACAGGCAAGGCAGCGGCTGGCGTTGGCGCCCGATGACTTTGTGGTGTGCAGTTTTGGGCTGATGGGCGCAACCAAGCTCAACGAGAGCCTGCTTGAGGCTTGGTTGCTGTCCCCACTGTCGCAGAACGCAAGGTGCCGTCTGGTTTTTGTGGGTGAGGCGCATGCCGGCGATTACGGCGCCGCAATCGAGGCCAAGATATTGTCGAGCGGGTTGGGCGCCCGCATCAGCATCACCGGCTGGGCTGATGCCGAGGTGTTTCACAGCTATTTAGCGGGAGCCGATCTGGCAGTGCAATTGCGGGCAAACTCCCGCGGAGAAACATCTGCCGCCGTGCTGGATTGCATGAATCACGGCTTGCCCACGCTGGTGAACGCCCACGGCGCTTTTGCCGAGTTGCCAGCAGAGGCGGTATGGATGCTGCCCAAGGTTTTTGACGACCAGGCACTGGCGGACGCCATGACAACCCTGTGGATGGTCCCGGAGCAGCGGCGCGCATTGGGTGAGCGGGCGCGCGAGGTCGTTGGTTCAGCCCATTCCCCGGAGACCTGCGCCAAGCAGTACGTCGCCGCCCTTGAACAGGCTTACGGGTCGGCGGGGGCCAGCGGGGAGGGGCTGGTGCAGGCCTTGGCGCGCCTTGAGGGTCCGGCACCGTCTGACTCAGAATGCCTTAGCCTAGCCAGGGCGATTGTGCAGACGCGGTCTTGTGCAAGGGCGCACCGGCAGTTGTTGGTGGACGTTTCGGCCACCGTTCGTCATGACTTGCAGACGGGCATACAGCGCGTGGTGCGGGCTCTGGTGAAGGAGCTGATCAACCAACCGCCGGAGGGCTTTCGGGTGGAGCCGGTCTACCTGACCGAGCAGGGCGGCGTCTGGCACTACCGCTACGCGCGGGCATGGACTGCACGGGCGATGGGCCTCTCACCTGAGTTGCTGCCAGACGAGCCGGTTGACCGCTGGGCGGGAGACGTGGTGCTGGTGGCAGACTTTACGTCTGCCTACGCGGTGAGAGCGGAACAAGCGGGGATTTTCTCGGCTTTGAAGCAGGACGGTATCGGCTTATATTTTTGTGTTTATGATTTATTGCCGATACAGCGCCCCGAGTTTTTCCCTCCGGGTCAGTTTGGATTTTTAGACTGGATCAAGACGGTGGCGCGAGTGGCTGATGGTGCGATTTGCATCTCAAGGGCGGTTGCTGATGATTTAACGGCATGGGTATCGAGCGAGAACTTGAACCGCGCTCGACCGATCCGCGTTGACTGGTTTCATCTGGGTGCGGACATCGAAAACTCGGTCCCGTCCAAAGGTCTGCCTGAGAACGCCGAAAGCGTGCTGGGCCGAATCAAAGCGCGGCCCAGTTTCCTGATGGTTGGCACCATTGAGCCACGCAAAGGGCATTTGCAGACCATCAAGGCCTTTAGCCGGCTTTGGCGGGCGGGGCAGGATGTCAATCTGGTGGTGGTCGGCCGGGAAGGCTGGCGCGGTTTGCCCGACGATGCGCGCCGCAACATACCGCAGACGATGGCATGCCTGCGCAGCCATGCCGAGCTAGGCAAACGCTTGCTTTGGCTGGAGGATGCCAGTGACGAGTACCTTGAGCACGCTTACGCTGCCAGCACTTGCCTGATCGCCGCCTCGGAAGGCGAGGGGTTTGGATTGCCCCTGATTGAGGCCGCCCAAAGGAAGATGCCTATCCTGGCACGGGATATCCCCATTTTCCGGGAGGTCGCAGGTAACCACGCCCATTTCTTTGACGGTCTGGCGCCCGAGGATCTGGCAGATGCCGTGATGGACTGGCTGAGGCTGTCAGAATCCGGGCAAGCGCCGACATCCGAGCAGATGCCCTGGTTGACCTGGCGACAAAGCACTGACCTGCTGCTGACACGACTTGAATTGAATTGAATTGACTTAAATGGACGATAGCAGCACTCCGACTATGAAAACCGCAGTGATCACTGGTATCGCTGGGCAGGATGGCACCTACCTGGCGCGCTTGCTGCTGGATAAGGGCTACCACGTGCTCGGCACCCTACGGCGGAATGGCAGCACCGATCTGTGGCGGCTGGATAGCTTGGGCGTTCGGCATCACCCGCATTTGCAGTTGCTGCAGCATGACCTGACCAGCATGGCGGACTGCCTGGCCCTGATGGACCGACTGCAGCCGCAGGAGGTTTATCACCTGGCGGCCCAAAGTTCGGTAGCCAAAAGTTTTGAAGAGCCGCATGCCACGGTGAACGGCATTCAGCAAGCCACCCTGAATCTGCTGGAGGCCATTCGGCAGGTCACGCCAACAGCGCGGTTTTTTGAGGCCGGTACGTCGGAAATTTTTTCCCAACAGGATTCAGCAATGTGTAACGAGCTGACCGCGCTGCACCCGCGCAGCCCTTATGGTCTTGCCAAGCTAAGTACTTACTGGACGACCGTCAATTACCGCGAGAGCTTCAATGTCTTCGGAGCCGTAGGGATTTTGTTTAACCATGAAAGTCCCCTGCGTGACCCACACTTTGTGACACGCAAGATCACGAGTGCAGCGGCCTGCATCGCCACTGGGAAGGAGCTAGTGCTGGAACTGGGCAATCTGGAGGCCAGGCGAGACTGGGGCTTTGCTCCAGACTATGTGCAAGGAATGTGGCGGATATTGCAGGCCAAACAAGCGGATACCTTTGTCCTTGCCACGCAACACAGCCAATCAGTAAGAGATTTTGTGCGCTTGGCGTTTGCAAGCGCAGGCATTGGGTTAGCTTTCCAAGGGCGCGGCGAACAAGAGGTTGCGGTGGTCACTGATTTTTTAGAAGATTTTCCAGATCTGTCTTCCAACTTAAAAATCGGGCAAATCGTCGTCAGAGTCAACCCCCGCTTTTACCGTCCTTTAGAGGCCGGCCTTGCCGTAGGGGATGCCTCTAAAGTAAGGTTGCAGTTAGGATGGCAAGCCACAACCAATTTACAACAACTGTGCCAGATCATGGTGGAAGCCGACATGGCACGTCTGAGCCGGAAGTGACTGTGCGGACTACAGAATCAACAAAGCCAAGCGTCACAGTCCATTTGGACCGAATTCCCTTGCTTACGGGGGTGGATCAGGAGACGCTGAACATGGTGGCGTCTTTTTTGCGGGTTAGCGAATTCGCCAGGGGTGGCCGTGTTCTGGATAAGGGAAGCACCGGCGAGCATCTACTGTTTACCCTTTCGGGCCGGTTGCAAGTGGTGGATTTGACTGTAGATGGTAAGGAAATTGGGCTCAATTTTCTGGGCGCTGGGGACTACTTTGGCGAGTTGTCAATCATTGATGGCTTGCCACGGTCCGCTTCGGTTGTGTCATGCGAAAGGTCATTGGTGGCATCTCTGCCGCGCAGCCAAGCCCTCCACTTGATCTACCATTGCCCGCTAGTTGCGGAGCGCTTGCTCAAGCGCATGTCTGCGACCGTTCGCATGGCTGCCAACTATCGCACCATTCTTGGCATGCCCAGCGCCCCCCAGCGGATCTTTGCCCTATTGAACCAATTTTCGAAGGTGGCACCCGGTGGCTTGGTGGTCATCGACAATATGCCGACTCAGCAGGAAATTGCCATCATGGTCAACACCAGTCGGGAGACGGTTTCTCGGACTCTTCATATTTTGATTCAAAACGGCGTTGTCGAGAAGGATTTGCGGCGCCTAATCATACGTTTGCCTGACCGTCTGCGGCAGGCAGTGAGCTCGGATGGTGAACTCAGTGCATGAGTTCTAAGGTCTTGCGGCTTAAATTTTCTTCCTTGAGGTTTACTGGAAGTTCATGAACCGGTTATTTGGCAGTTTTTTTCTCATTTTGCCAGCCAAGTTGCGGGAGGAAGACAAGGTCAAGCACATGGTCTGGAGTTTTTTCCTGACTCTGGCTGCCCTTTGGTTATGGCCTCCGGAAAAGGCTTTTGCCGCCGTATTTCTTATCGGGCTGGCCAAAGAGTGCTGGGATTTGCGATTTGGCAGCGGCTTTTGTTTTTATGACATGGCGAGCAACCTGATTGGCAGTTTAGCTGGACTGGGGTTCGGTCTTTCGGTGCTTGCTGCTTGGCCGGTCTTATGAGGGTGCTGGTCAACGCGACACCACTGCTGACAACCTTGACGGGTATCGGGCAGTACATCCGGCACCTGTTCATGGCTTTGCAGGAAACTGGCAAAACCGAGCTGCGTATGTATTCGGGCTTGAGCTGCGCCAATCGGGTGACCCTGCCGCCAGAGAGCGAAAGCGCCAAACGGCAGCGCGGTTACAGTTGGCTGCAGCGCTTGGTTCCCAGGCCTCGCGGCCTGCGCCTGGTGGCAGAGAAAATAATGTTCGCACATCACAGTCGCTGGCAGGCAAAGACCGACCTGTACCACGAGCCCAACTACCTCGCCCTGCCCTACGCTGGTCCGCTGGTCTTGACGGTCTGCGACATGTCATGCTTCGATCATCCAGAAACCCATCCGCAGGAGCGAGTGCGGCTGATGGAAAAGCATTTGCCTGAGTCGTTGCAAAGAGCGGACCAGATCATTGTGATTTCGAAGGCATCCGGAGATGCGCTGCAAC
>Ga0214919_10008101_pt1 | contig 13981 bp, 12 predicted proteins | sample LL1503_MetaG_FD_177994 | JGI IMG/M metagenome (GOLD analysis project Ga0214919, IMG submission 177994) | Freshwater microbial communities from Lake Lanier, Atlanta, Georgia, United States - LL-1503 | ecosystem: Environmental > Aquatic > Freshwater > Lake | place: USA: Georgia | collected...
AATTATGGAAGCGGCTAAAGCATGTAACAAAGCGGGCATTCCATTAATTGCAGATGGTGGACTTCAATACTCTGGCGACATTGTTAAAGCAATAGTTGCTGGTGCCAACTCAGTCATGCTGGGATCTTTACTTGCTGGATGCCAAGAGTCACCGGGCGAGCTAATTGAAATTAAAGGTGTTAAATACAAGGCGTATCGCGGCATGGGTTCGTTGGGTGCGATGCAGTCTCGCGGAGAGCAAAAGTCATATTCAAAAGATCGCTATATGCAGGATGATGTTCTTTCTGAAGACAAGTTAGTTCCTGAAGGAATTGAAGGCAAAGTTATTTTCCGTGGCAATGTTGAAGATGTTGTCCACCAACTTGTCGGCGGTCTGCGTTCTGGAATGGGCTATGCAGGTGCACCGGATATTCAAACGCTTCGCCGTGAAGGTCGCCTCATTCAAATTACTGCAGCAGGCTTGCAAGAGAGTCATCCACATGATGTTGCCCATGTTGCCGATGCACCTAACTACCAGCAGAGAGGCCGCTCATGAGCGAGATCGAGATTGCACCAGGAAAGCGGGCCAGAACTGCCTACTCCTTTGACGATATTGCCATTGTGCCTAGCCGTCGTACGCGTGATCCAGAGGAAGTTTCAACTGCATGGCAGATTGATGCTTACAAGTTTGAATTACCCATGTTGGCTGCGCCCATGGACTCAGTGGTTTCACCTGAAACTGCAATCGAAATCGGTCGCTTAGGTGGCGTTGGTGTATTAAATCTTGAAGGTCTGTGGACTCGTTATGAAGATCCACGTATTCCGCTTGGCGAAATTGCATCGATGCCAGATAAGCACGCAACTAAGCGTATGCAAGAGATTTATAACGCTCCCATTCGACCTGAGCTAATCAAAGAGCGCATCCAACAAATTCGCCAAGCTGGAGTCACTGTTGCCGCATCACTTTCACCTGCACGCACGGCCCAGTTACACAAAGCAGTTATTGATGCTGGCGTAGATATCTTTGTCATCCGTGGAACAACAGTAAGTGCTGAACATGTTGCAGCAGAGACCGAAGCCTTGAACTTAAAGAAATTTATTTACGAACTTGATGTACCTGTCATTGTTGGTGGAGTAGCAACTGCTACTGCAGCCTTGCACTTAATGCGTGCAGGTGCAGCTGGAGTTCTTGTTGGTTTCGGTGGTGGTGCAACACATACAACACGCAAAGTCTTAGGTATTGAAGTTCCAATGGCATCAGCAGTTGCTGAAGTTGCATCTGCGCGACGCGAATATTTAGATGAATCAGGTGGTCGGTATGTACATGTAATTGCCGATGGTGCAGTTGGTCGCAGTGGTGATATTGCTAAAGCAATTGCCTGCGGTGCAGATGCAGTCATGATGGGTTCACCGCTTGCAAAGGCCGTTGAAGCACCAGGTCTTGGTTGGCACTGGGGATCAGAAGCCCACCACCAAGTTCTACCTCGCGGTGAGCGTGTTGCAGTTGGAACCGTTGGAAGTCTGGAAGAGATTTTGCTTGGCCCATCACATACATCTGATGGATCTATGAATCTATTTGGTGCACTTCGCCGCGCAATGGCAACGTGTGGATATTCAGATGTTAAAGAGTTCCAGCGCGTAGAGGTACTTATTCATCGTGCCTAAATCTCATGGCGTACTTGTAGTCGATTGTGGTGCGCAGTACGCGCAGTTGATTGCACGTCGCGTACGTGAGGCACATGTTTACTCTGAAATCGTGCCATCCAGCATTTCAGCTGCAGAAATAAAGGCTAAAAATCCAGCGGCAATTATCCTTTCTGGTGGTCCTTCCAGTGTGTATGCAGACAATGCTCCAGAAATTGATGCAGCGATATTTGAATTGGGGATTCCAACTTTCGGAATCTGTTATGGCTTCCAAGCAATGGCAGCGGCCCTTGGTGGCGTCGTAAGCCAAACTGGAAAGTCAGAGTTTGGACGAACCGATTTAGCGACCTCAGGTACGTCAAAGATTTTTACCTCCCTTCCATCCCAACAACGAGTGTGGATGTCACATGGTGATGCAGTTACGACTGCCCCAGATGGTTTTACTATTTGTGCATCTACTGCAGATACACCGATAGCAGCTTTTGAAAATGAAACTGGTTTGTTGGCAGGAGTACAGTTTCATCCAGAAGTTTTACACTCTGAACATGGCCAAGCGATATTAAGAAATTGGTTAGTCAATATTGCTCAGTGTGATGCAACATGGACGACCTCAAATATTGCTGAGACTGAAATCGCTAAAGCTAAAGCTGCAATCGGTAATAAGCGTGTCATTTGTGGATTATCAGGTGGAGTTGATTCGGCGGTTGCTGCAGCGATTATTCAACGTGCCGTTGGAGATCAACTGACCTGTGTTTTTGTGGATCATGGTCTTTTGCGAAAAGGTGAAGCAGAGCAGGTAGAACGAGATTTTGTTGCATCTACTGGCGTTAATTTAATTGTGATTGATGCAAAAGAAGTTTTCCTCAACTCACTTAAAGGTGTTACAGATCCTGAAGAGAAGCGCAAGATTATTGGCCGTGAGTTCATTCGGGCCTTTGAAAAAGCCGCACGCGATATTGCCTCCGGTGGTGAAGTTGAGTTTTTGGTTCAGGGGACCTTATATCCTGATGTTGTTGAGTCTGGTGGGGGAACTGGAACTGCCAATATTAAGTCGCACCATAATGTAGGTGGCCTACCCGATGATTTAAAATTCTCACTCATTGAGCCACTGCGTACTTTGTTTAAAGATGAAGTTCGCTTAGTTGGTCTAGAGCTTGGTCTACCTGAAGAGATAATCTGGCGTCAGCCATTCCCAGGGCCAGGTCTTGGTATTCGAATTGTGGGCGAGGTGACGCAAACCCGTTTGGATTTATTGCGTGAGGCCGATTCGATCGCCCGTTTTGAACTCAAGGCTGCTGGATTAGACAGAGATATTTGGCAGTGCCCAGTCGTGTTGTTGGCCGATGTTAGATCCGTAGGCGTGCAGGGTGATGCTCGCACCTATGGTCATCCAATAGTCTTGCGGCCGGTATCCAGTGAAGATGCCATGACTGCAGATTGGTCGAGAGTTCCCTATGAAGTTCTTGAGAAGATCTCGACGCGTATTACCAATGAGGTGCGCGAAGTCAACCGAGTCGTGTTAGATGTAACTAGCAAACCGCCTGGCACAATCGAATGGGAATAGATCAATGATCAAAAGATTAATCGCTCCAATATGTATGAGCGCTGTTTTGTTAACTTCATTTCTTGTGCCAGTCGCACATGGTGCCCAGCGTCCAGTTTCGGTACCAGGATGTGCAGCCATCACTGCCAAGAGCCATGCTCCAATGAAAGTTAAAGAGCCGATGATTGTCAGTAAAAAACTTCCTACGAAAATGACAATTACTACAAACTGCGGGCCAATTGTGATTTCGCTTTTGTCTAAAGCTGCACCATTAACAGTTACAAAAATTGCCGCACTTGCAGACGCCAAGTATTTTGATGCTTCTTTGTGCCATCGCCTCACAACAGATGGTCTATTCGTTCTCCAGTGTGGTGATCCAACTGCCACTGGTGGAGGCTCACCAACTGGTTGGAAAGGTTACAAAGACGAGAATCTTCCAGCCGACAAAGCAGCTAATTATCCAGCTGGAACTGTCGCGATGGCTAACTCCGGACCTGGAACAAATGGAAGCCAGTTCTTCTTGGTTTATAAGGACACACAACTGCCGCCTAATTACACAATTTGGGGAAAGATTACATCAGGTATTGATTTCCTAGTAAAGCTCTCCGAAGTTGGCGCTTATACAGTCAATAAGACTGATGGCAAGGCCTATTACGCCGCTGATGGATATCCAGTACAGAGCGTTGAAATTAAGGCGGTTAGGGTTCGTTAATTAATTTGTATTAACAATTTTAAAAGCTTCAGCGATGCGACCTTCAGCAAAACCTGCGGCTGCAGCATTGCGTTGACCCCACTCACGAACCATATTTTCTAACTCAGGATTATGTGCAGTTTGAGATGCATGTGCATGCAGAGCTTTCATCTTGAGATCAAAAGTATCTGTGATATCTACAAAGTGGTCAGGTTGTGAAAAAGCGCTGACCCACACTTCCTTAACGCGCCACGGTGCGAGACCTTCGACATCTAATAAATCAGTGAAAGCAAATGGATTACGTGCATCTGGATATACAGCTTGAATCGAGGCTTCACCGGCGGCTAAATGATCCGGATGGCTTGCACCAATTCGATCCCAATTTCGCTCAGGGCTTTGGCAGACCAAGCGATCTGGCTTTGAAATGCGCATCTGACGCACTAAATCTTTACGCAACTCAATAGTTGGCTCTAGGTGCCCATCAACATAGTTGAGGAAAGTAATATCTGTGACACCTATTGCTGAACCGGCTGCGCGCTGTTCACGTTGGCGGATTGCTGGCATCTCTTCTTTAGTAAAGCCTGACTCTTCGCCACCTTGGTCGCCATTAGTGCAAAAGACGTATGCAACGTCAATGCCCTTCTTAACCCATTGGGCAATGGTTCCTGATGCTCCGAAATCAGAGTCATCAGGGTGGGCACTTACGACCAAAACTCGTTTGATCTCACTATCGGCGATCGGTTCCATCGCTCTAGCCTAATAGACTTAACGCCATGATGAGTAATGAAACTTTGCTAGAAGGACTAAATCCTGCGCAAAGCACTGCAGTTACTCATGCCGGCGGGCCTTTGCTCGTAGTTGCAGGTGCAGGCTCAGGCAAAACACGAGTACTTACTCGACGTATTGCATATTTGATGTCACATAGACATGTTGCCCCATATCAAATCCTTGCAATTACTTTTACAAATAAAGCTGCAGGGGAGATGAAAGCTCGTGTTGGCGAACTTGTCGGTCCAGTTGCACAATCTATGTGGGTTTCAACCTTCCACTCAGCATGTGTCAGAATTTTGCGCCAAGAGGCCGTGCGCTTGGGATACAGCAACTCATTTTCAATTTATGACTCAGCAGATTCTTTGCGCCTCATCACAATCATAGCCAAGGAACTTAACTTGGATTCTAAACGTTATCCAGCACGCCAATTTCAATCAATGATTTCAAATGCTAAAAATGAACTCTTAGGGCCGCAGGATTATTTGAATGCATCTAGTAATCAATTTGAACAGGTAGTCGCCGATGTTTATGGCGTCTATCAGGCACGACTTCAGCGCGCTAACGCTATGGATTTTGATGATTTAATTTTAAAGACCGTTGAGGTGCTTCAGCGTTACCCCGAAGCTAAAGCCCGTTTTAGATCCCGTTTTCGCCATGTTTTAGTCGATGAATATCAGGACACAAATCATGCCCAGTACATTCTTGTAAAAGAATTAGTTGGAACCGAGAGCGAGGGAGTCTCGCCAGCAGAGCTATGTGTTGTGGGTGATGCAGATCAATCTATTTATGGATTTCGTGGGGCGACCATTCGCAATATCTTGCAGTTCGAGCTCGATTATCCCAACGCAACGACTGTTCTATTAGAGCAGAACTATCGTTCTACCCAGAATATTCTCAATGCGGCTAACGCGGTGATTACCCAAAATATCAGCCGTAAAGAGAAAAACCTCTGGACTGATTCTGGTTCTGGAGCACTCTTAACTGGCTATGTTGCCGAGAGCGAACATGATGAAGCTAACTTTGTAGCCGATGAAATTAGGCAGCTTCAAAAAGATTCACATTCAAATCCCGGTGATACTGCGATTTTTTACCGCACAAACGCCCAATCACGAGTCTTTGAAGAAGTCTTTATGCGAAATGCTTTGCCATACAAAGTGGTTGGCGGACTGCGTTTCTATGAGCGCCGGGAAGTTAAGGATTTACTTGCATATTTGCGCGTACTAGCAAATCTTGAAGATGAAATTTCCTTACGCAGAATTATCAATGTACCTAAGCGAAGTATTGGTGATACAACCTTGGATTATATTGATGAGTACGCGCGCTTACATGGGATTTCATTCTGGCAAGGCTTACTGCGTGCATCACAGGTTGAAGCTCTTTCCTCCCGCGCAGCTTTGTCTATCAATGATTTCACAGCGATGATAAGTGCACTCAATGTTTTAGTTGAAGCAAAAACTCGGCCATCTGTGATTGTTGAAGCAGCACTTGAACAATCCGGACTTCTCAAAGAGTTAGTTGATAGTAAAGATCCACAAGATGAAGTACGCGTTGAAAACCTCAAAGAGCTCGTCGCGGTATCTATGGAATATGAGGAGCGAGATTTTGAAGAGTTATTAGAGGATGAAGAGATTTCTCTTGCAGGTTTCCTCGAGAAAGTTTCACTAGTTGCTGATGCTGATGAAATTCCAGAAGGTGAAGATCATGGTGGGGTAGTCACGATGATGACGCTGCATACCGCCAAAGGTCTTGAATTCCCAACAGTATTTTTAACTGGTATGGAAGATGGAATTTTTCCGCACTCCCGAACGCTGGGCGAAAAAGATGAGATTGAAGAGGAGCGCAGACTTGCTTATGTTGGTTTAACGCGCGCACGTGAAAGGCTCTATCTCTCGCGCGCGGAATATCGTTCTACCTGGGGTGCACCTAATTACAATCCACCTTCACGTTTTCTTGATGAGATTCCAGACGACGTGATTGAATGGCGAAATCAATCCAGTGCATCATTTTCACCATCTGCAGTTAAGCGCTCTCGTGTAGCAACTCCACCACCACCTCGAGCCACCGGCAAGAAGATCTCATCGATAGAACTCAGTATTGGTGAGCGTGTGTCACATGACACATTTGGTTTAGGCACGGTCGTCTCAGTAGCAGGAGAAGGCGATAAGGCGGAGGCGACAATTGCATTCGGCCACTATGGCGAAAAGCGTTTGCTGCTGCGTTATGCACCTGTTGAGAAGCTCTAGGATTACCCCCTCAACACGATTTGGAGTACCAGTGGATCTCTTTGAATACCAAGCCCGTGACTTGTTTGAAAAGCATGGTGTCCCTGTTTTAGCAGCTGCAATAGCAACAACGGCCGATGAAGCCGAAGCAGCAGCTCAAAAAATTGGTGGCAAAGTCGTAGTTAAGGCGCAAGTAAAAGTCGGAGGTCGAGGTAAAGCTGGCGGAGTAAAGCTGGCAGAGAATCCTGCAGATGCGCGCGAAAAGGCGGCGGCAATTCTTGGAATGGATATCAAGGGTCACGAAGTTCGCACCGTGATGATTGCAGCGGCTGCACCCATTGAATCTGAATACTACTTAGCGATTTTATTAGATAGATCAAATAGAACTTTCCTAGTAATGGCTTCAGTGTCAGGCGGAATGGATATTGAAGAAGTTGCTCACACTGCACCTGAAAAACTTGCAAAGATTCCAGTCTCTGCTGTCGATGGAATTAGTTTAGCTAAGGCAAAAGAAATTGTTGCTGCGGCTAACTTTCCAAGTGATGTTGCAGACCAAGTTGCAGATGTTCTTTTAAAACTTTGGGAAGTGTTCCAATCTGAGGATGCAACACTGGTTGAAGTTAATCCATTAGTAAAGACCAAGGATGGAAAAGTAATTGCTCTTGATGGCAAAATTACACTTGATGATAATGCAGAGTTTCGTCAGCCAGATCACGAAGCCCTTGTAGATCATGCTGCAACTAATGCACTTGAAGCAGCGGCTAAAGAGAAGAACCTTAATTATGTGAAGTTAGACGGTGAAGTAGGAATTATTGGCAATGGCGCCGGACTGGTTATGAGCACACTTGATGTTGTTGCCTATGCTGGCACAAAACATGGCGGAGTTCGTCCAGCCAACTTCTTAGATATCGGCGGGGGAGCATCTGCGCAGGTCATGGCCGATGGTCTATCAATTATTCTTGGTGATAAAGACGTGAAAAGCGTATTCGTTAATGTTTTCGGTGGAATCACTGCATGTGATGCCGTTGCAGATGGAATTGTTCAAGCATTAGAACTCTTGGGCGACACTGCCACTAAGCCAATTGTCGTGCGCTTAGATGGCAATAATGTTAAAGAAGGACGTGCAATTTTGGCCAAAGCTGCCCACCCACTTATTGAACAAGCCGACACTATGGATGGAGCGGCTAACCGAGCTGCAGAATTGGCGGCGAAGTAATGTCTATTTTTCTTAATGAAAATACTAAAGTCATTGTTCAAGGAATGACTGGATCTGAAGGAACTAAACACACTCGCCGCATGTTGGCATCGGGCACAAAAATTGTTGGTGGAGTTACACCCGGCAAGGGTGGACAAGTCGTAGATATTGACGGGCATCAACTTCCAGTTTTTAACACCGTTTCAGAAGCCATGTCAGCAACGGGTGCTACTGCTTCAGTTGTCTTTGTTCCGCCAAAATTTGCTAAAGCTGCAGTGATCGATGCTATCGATGCAGCCATGCCTTTAGTAGTTGTCATTACTGAAGGAATTCCAGTTCATGATTCGGCAAGTTTCTATGCGTACTCGGTAAGCAAAGGAACTACGCGAATCATTGGTCCAAACTGTCCAGGATTAATTAGACCTGGAAAATCTAACATTGGGATTATTCCTGCTGACATCACAGGTGCAGGGCCAATTGGCCTAGTATCAAAATCTGGAACTTTGACGTACCAAATGATGTACGAACTGCGCGACATTGGATTTAGTACTGCCGTTGGAATCGGTGGCGATCCAGTTATCGGAACAACACATATTGATTGCTTACGTGCATTCCAAGATGATCCAGACACAACTGCAATCGTGATGATTGGTGAAATCGGTGGAGATGCCGAAGAGCGAGCAGCAGCTTTCATCGCTGAGTATGTAACGAAGCCAGTTGTTGGCTATGTTGCAGGTTTTACCGCTCCAGAAGGTAAGACCATGGGTCATGCAGGAGCGATTGTTTCGGGCTCTTCCGGAACAGCGCAGGGCAAAAAAGATGCCCTTGAGGCCGCAGGCGTAAAAGTCGGTCAGACACCCAGTGAAACCGCGCAGTTGCTGCGGGATATCTTAGGTCGCTAAGAAAATGTTTACGCGGGTACTTGGAGTCACGCTGACACAAGTGCTGCGTAGCATCGCACTGCTGCTTCTCCCGATCTCCTTTATTTCATTACTGGCTTGGGCTACTGCTGGAAGTGCTACTGGAAACACTGGAGATCCACTCCGGGCAGCGTTATGGATTTGGCTTGCAGTCCACCAACTTCCATTTTCACTCTCACTTCCCCCAATTAATGCAGCGGGTTATCTTTCTTATCTGCCACTAGGAGCACTTATTTTTCCAGTGTTTGCAATTCGTAATGGCATGGCACGAACAATCGATCGCTTAGATCACAATTCTTCTCTTATTTCGTTGGCGCGCACTTTATTTGCAACCATTTATACGGTAATCGGTGCACTCTTTGCGCTACTTTCTTCAACAGGTTCCGTTAAACCAGTTTGGTATCTTGTTCCACTTTTCTTTTTACCAATTACTTTCATAAGCGCAGCCACTGTTGGGCGTCGTCTTGTCTTTGGTCAAGCTCTACTTTATAGCTCACGGATAATTGCTTTCCTGCTTGGAATTTCAGGAATATTTTTCGGATTAACTATTTTTACTCATATATCCACAGTGAAGAATTTAACCACAGTGCTAGAGCCTGGGATATTGGGTGGTTTAATTTTGCTGTTTCTTAATATTTTGTATATTCCTAACGCTGTAGTTGCGACACTTGCATATTTTTCCGGATCAGGTTTTGCAGTTGGTTCCGGGTCAATGATTTCACCATGGAGTTTTCATCTTGACTCTATTCCAGCGTTTCCACTTTTAGGAGTTCTGCCATCCGGTAAATTCCACTTTGCATTATTGGGTGTAGTGGTGGTTCTACTTTCAGGTGCCATGCTCACGATATGGACGGTTGCTCTAAGTACCAAGGTACTCATACAAAGCTTGTTTGCTTCAGTGTTAATTATTGCGGTCATCGGTTATGCCGGCAGCGGTGCTCTCATTACTGATGCAATGTCGGCTGTAGGAGTTTCACCGTGGAAATTTACGCTGACACTTGGCGGAGAGTTAATTCTCGGCGCATTACTTGCACTCTATCTGCCCCGCTTAGGTAAGCGTTAATGGCTCATCGCCTCGTTGTTTTAGCATCAGGCTCTGGCACGCTTGCACAAGCGATTTTTGATGCACGCGAGGAATTAGGCATTGAGATTTCGGCAGTTATCAGCGACAGACCAGCGGCCATGGTCTTGGATCGAGCAACTCGAATGGGAATACATACGGAAGTTCTTCCAGTCATATCCTCGCGCGATGATTGGGGAGTTCAGATAATTGAGCGGGTCGGACGTTATAAACCAGATTTAGTTGTGAGCGCAGGATTTATGCGCATCTTGCCGCCTGATTTCGTGAATCGTTTCCCAACTATCAATAGTCACCCAGCACTTCTTCCAAGTTTTCCGGGTGCACATGCCGTCAGAGATGCACTTGCCGCTGGGGTGACTACTAGTGGAACGACTGTTCACTGGGTAGATGATGGCGTAGATACTGGGCCGATTATTACTCAGATGGAAGTCCCCGTGCTTGCCGGTGATGACGAGTTGACGCTTCATGAGAGAATTAAGAAAGTTGAGCGTGGTCTCATCGTTGCGACCATTGCATTAATTCTTCCAACTTTGGAGCCTTATGTCTGAACATAAAATTATTCGACGAGCACTCGTTAGCGTCTATGACAAAGCTCGTTTAATTGAAATTGGACAGGTTCTAACTGCAGCCGGAATCGAAATTCTTTCGACTGGTTCGACATCTAAAAACTTAGCAGCAGCTGGAATTCCAGTTACTGAAGTAAGTGAATACACAGGCTTTCCTGAAATTATGGGGGGCCGAGTAAAGACATTACATCCGCGGGTGCACTCTGGAATCTTGGCCGATCAAAGTAATCCGGAGCACTTGAATGCGATAGCTGAGTTAGATATCGCACCATTTGATTTAGTCATTATTAATCTCTATCCCTTTGCCGAAACCATTGCGTCAGGGGCAGATTTCGCTGAAAGTATCGAACAAATCGATATCGGTGGGCCATCCATGTTGCGTGGTGCTGCCAAGAATCACAACTCAGTAGCAGTTGTCTGCAAGACTTCCCAATATGATGAATTAATCGCCGCTATTCGAGCTGGCGGATTTACTTATGAGCAGCGTAAAGCTTTGGCTTTAGAAGTCTTTAGAACTACTGCCGAATATGACTTAGCAATAGCTACGTGGCTAGCTACAAGTGAGGAATTACCCGATTGGTTTGGCCGTATTTATAAGCGGAGAAATACTTTGCGCTACGGAGAAAACCCACATCAAAGCGCTTCGATTTATTCGGGTGGAGCATCAGGAATTGTTGATGCAACGCAATTACATGGCAAAGAGATGTCATTTAATAACTTCACCGATGCCGATGCGGCATGGCGCGCAGCTCTAGATCACAACGAACCATGCGTAGCAATTATCAAACACGCCAATCCATGCGGAATTGCGATTGCGACTGATATTGCCCTTGCTCATAGCAATGCTCATGCATGCGATCCAATTTCTGCTTTTGGAGGAGTTGTTGCTGCCAATCGTCAAGTCAGCATGGCCATGGCTGAACAGTTATCTGAAATCTTCACCGAAGTCATTATTGCACCAAGTTATGAAGCAGGCGCAGTAGAACTGCTTGCTAAGAAACCATCTATTCGAATTTTACAATGTGACGTTACGAAAATATCTGAGATTGAAATGCGACCAGTATCGGGGGGAGTGTTATTGCAAGATACGGATTTAATTGATGCACCTGGTGATAGTTCGGCAACGTGGACACAAGTCTGTGGTGGAAAAGTGAGTGTTGACCTAATCAGAGAGCTTCAATTTGCGTGGACTTCAGTCCGCGCAGTTAAAAGTAATGCGATTTTGTTGAGTAAAAATGGTGCATCAGTTGGAATTGGAATGGGACAAGTCAACCGTGTCGATTCTGCGCGCCTTGCAGTTAACAGAGCGGGCGATCGAGTCCAAGGATCTGTCGCCGCGAGTGATGCATTTTTCCCATTTGCTGATGGTTTACAAATCTTGCTCGACGCCGGTGTTATCGCTGTAGTACAACCTGGTGGCAGCGTTCGCGATGAAGAAGTCATTGCCGCAGCACAAAACGCTGGAATTGCGATGTTCTTCACAGGCACGCGCCATTTCTCTCACGCATAGTGCTGGCATAGGATTGCCACATGAGCGCACAGATCCTAGATGGCAAGGCTTTAGCAGCTTCGATTAAATCTGAATTAGCTGTTCGCGTTATCGATTTGAAGTCCCGCGGAATCACTCCCGGGTTAGGCACAGTTCTCGTTGGCGATGACCCAGGTTCACACTCATATGTTGGTGGTAAGCATCGCGACTGTCATGAGGTTGGAATTAATTCAATTCGAGTTGATCTGCCCGCAGATGCGACTGAGGCCGATGTTATGGCGGCCATTAACGATCTCAATTCATCACCCGAATGCACCGGTTACATTGTTCAACTGCCACTTCCTAAAGGAATAAATACTCAAAGAGTTCTAGAAGCAATTGATCCATCAAAGGATGCCGACGGTTTGCATCCCATGAACTTAGGTCGCTTAGTCTCAGGATATGACGCACCATTGCCATGTACCCCACATGGGATTGTTGAACTTTTAACGCATTATGGAATAAGTACTCAAGGCGCAGAAGTAACTGTTATCGGTCGCGGTTTAACCGTTGGTCGCCCACTTGGTTTATTACTTACCCGCAAGCAAGAAAATGCAACCGTAACGTTGACACATACCGGTACTAAAGATTTGTTAACTCACACAAAAAACGCCGATATTATTGTCGCAGCTATCGGTCAAGCACATTTCTTAAAGGCCACCATGATTAAACCAGGCGCTGTTGTCATTGATGTTGGAATCTCACGCACGGATAAGGGTTTATTGGGCGATGTAGATCCTGGTGTTATGGAGGTTGCATCATGGGTTGCGCCGATGCCGGGTGGAGTAGGTCCGATGACTCGCGCAATGTTGATTAAGAACGTAGTTGATGCATGCAGCTAACAAATCGGCTGCTGAATATTTTCAGTAATATCTCAATACTTCTTGGCGTAGCTTTAGGCATAGGTGGAATTGTGCGAGGTGGGTCACTTTTTATCGCCGCCGGTACTGCAGGAGTAGCGCTCAAAGCGCGTGGCCGTCGTAGATTCGACTTTTATTTTCCACTCGTTATCGCAATAGCCCTTTTTGCTCTGGCAGTTGCACTTCCTCACGGACGGTAGAGTTTACGCAGTGCCACAACACACAAAAAGGAGTACGCCATGGGCGGAAAAGTAACAGTAGTAGGTGCAGGCTTTTATGGCTCAACAACTGCACTTCGATTAGCTGAATATGATGTTTTTGACACGGTTGTTCTTACCGATATCGTCGAAGGCAAACCTGAAGGTTTAGCTCTCGATATGAATCAATCGCGATCAATCGAAGGTTTTGAGACAAAGATAATTGGCGCAACAACGACACCTGAAGGTGCGGGCTATGAAGCTACAGCTAACTCAGATGTAGTCGTCATCACTGCTGGCCTTCCACGCAAACCAGGCATGAGCCGCATGGATTTAATTGGAGTCAACGCTGGAATCGTCCGCGGAGTTGCCGAGAACATTGCAAAGCATTCACCTAACGCTGTCATCATTGTTGTTTCAAATCCGCTCGATGAGATGACAGCACTGGCTCAGATTGCAACTGGTTTTCCTAAGAACCGCGTGATGGGTCAGGCAGGAATGCTCGACACCGCACGCTTTACTAACTTTGTTGCTGAGAAATTGGCAGTAAAAGTAGGTGTTGTTAAGACGCTGACTCTTGGTTCACACGGTGACACCATGGTTCCAGTTCCAAGTCGCTGCACAGTAAATGGAAAAGCACTCAGTGAGCTGTTGTCTCAAGTAGAAATCGATGAACTAGTTGATCGCACACGCAATGGTGGCGCAGAAGTTGTTGCCTTACTCAAGACAGGCTCTGCGTATTACGCACCATCGGCAGCTGCTGCACGTATGGCAAAGGCGGTCA
>Ga0214919_10008102_pt1 | contig 13981 bp, 13 predicted proteins | sample LL1503_MetaG_FD_177994 | JGI IMG/M metagenome (GOLD analysis project Ga0214919, IMG submission 177994) | Freshwater microbial communities from Lake Lanier, Atlanta, Georgia, United States - LL-1503 | ecosystem: Environmental > Aquatic > Freshwater > Lake | place: USA: Georgia | collected...
TGTAACTCAGCAAGCGGTCAATTTCAGCAGTTGTAAGTGTCTTTGCTTGTGCCATTTGTTTTCTCCATAAATCATGTAATTTCGTTAGTTCTATTTTGTTTTCATAGATTTATTTGGGCGACCTGAGTCCGTCCACTTTGGCGGGTTACCGAGCTAGGGCAGGGCAAATTGGATCGGCTGTGGATAACTTTTTAGAGGTTTTTTTCTTCAAGGATTTCAACGCTCAAACTTTGAAATCTATTAAAAGTAGCATTTCTCGTGATTTTTTGTGGATAACTCGTGCGTTCTGTGGATAACCCACGCAGGCTGCATAGCAAGCCCTACAAGCGCTGATCAGCGTTGCCAGCACCCAGAGCATTCGGGCGGGAAAATCCCTGCGCTGTAGGGCGTTTTAGCGCTGGGGTTTTGTGTCTAGACACATGCTGATTGCAGCTTTAGGGCAAATCTGTGAGATTTCCGCCACACGCTTGATCAAAAAGTTCCCCATCGAAACGCCTTTAAGACCTGGCTGACAGTTGATGATGGAGTAGAAGATCGCAGCCTTGAAGGTCCTGGGATCCCCAACCGGTGCGTCTTTGTTGAGAAGTCCACTGACTTCACGCGCAATGCTTGGCATCAGCGCAACTTCCACGAATATCAACGGCTCCTAGGGTAACTGTCGATGAAAGAATGCAAAGCAGCGACGATCCGGCTGCAGGCGGCGACGCAATTCATCCCATCCATTGATGGCATGCACGGCCTCGTGCCGAATGATCCTTTCGAGAAGCAGCGCCGGCGAACTCCAGGTGACCTCGTGCAATTCCAGAAAACCAGGGTTGAACCAAGAGCCTAGGAGGTGGCGCATGTCCGCATCGGTCGATACCCAGGACGGGTTATCCTTGAGAGGCGTTAATAACGCCTCGCGCATCTTCACGATCGAGTGCGTGCCGTTAGGCGCCCGATTAATCCGACGAAGCAGTTCCTGCCTTGGCGACTCCACCGCGTGAAAGAGCGCCATCAGGTTCCCGGGGCTGGAATCGGAGGCATATCGTTCTGCCGCAGCCTTGACCTGAGCAGGCTCGGGATTGAAATCCGAAGCGAGAAAATCAAAATACCTGTAGCGTTGCTTCACATCCAGCCGCTCATACTGGTCGATCAACTTGATTGCAATGCTCTGCGCATTGGCCTCGCCCAATGTGCTCATGAGACGCCGGGTTGTCTGCTTGAGTAGCTCCAATGCCCGATCTTTTCGGTACCGTTCAAACATGACCATGGGCGTCCGCCAAATTGGATGGTGGGATTGGTGAGGTCATAAATACCCCCTTGGAAATTTAGCCCTACCGATCAGTAAAGAAGGGCGGCCTCCGCTCCAGGAAGGCACGAGTTCCCTCCAGCTTGTCTTCCGTGGCCAGCGAGGCGTAGAACAAGCGCCGCTCGAACAGAAGCCCCTCGGCCAAGGAGGATTCATAGGCCCTGTTGATCGATTCCTTGGCCATGCGCACCGTCATCATGGAGTTCGCTGCGATCTTCTGGGCGACGGCTGCAGCCGCGAGCATGAGCTCGCCCTCAGGAACCACCCGGGAGACCAAACCCAGCGCCAGAGCATCATCCGCATTCAATTGAACATCCCCGGTGAGGATCATCTCCATGGCCCTGGACTTGCCAATCTGCCTCACCAGACGCTGTGTGCCGCCGGCACCCGGAAAGATTCCCAGGCGTACTTCAGGAAGTCCAAACTCGGCGGTGTCGCTGGCTACGATGATGTCGCACATCAAGGCGAGCTCACATCCACCACCCAGCGCCAGGCCGCTGACAGCCGCAATCAACGGTTTCCTGCACTGGGCGATACGGGACCAGCCAACGGTGAAGAAGTCGTCGTCCAGCGCCTTGACAAATGTCCGTTCGGCCATTTCGTTGATGTCTGCCCCAACCGAGAAATACTTGAGGGTGCCGGCCCGCAGGATCATGCAACGAACGCCTCTGTCCTGATCCATTCGGTGCAGCGCATCAGCGATCTCCGAGATGAAGGCTTCATTGAGCGCATTGATCCCCTTGGGGCCGTGCATGGTCACCACCCCAATCCCGTCCTTGACCTCAGCTCGGACGAACTGATAGTTCGGCGATGACGGCGCAACAGGGGCCGGCAGTTCGACTGGCTTGGCTTCACTGAGCCGGTGCCGCATCACCTTGCCTGAACCTGTCTTGGGCAGATCTTCAACAAATACGACGCGCCTGGGAGCCTTGTAGGGTGCGAGCCTGTCGCGTGCCGCCTGCTCGACTTCACCCGCCAAGGCAGTGCTATCAGGCTTGAGCACAACGTAGGCCACGGCGATCTCGCCTTTGTCCACATCGTCAACCTTACCCACCGCCACCATGGCGACGGCTGGGTGCTGCGAAATCGCGCGCTCCACTTCAGCCGGATAGATGTTGTAGCCAGCGCTGATGATGATGTCTTTGGTGCGGCCAACGATGTACAGATTGCCTTCCGCGTCTTCGGATGCAAGATCCCCGGTGTGAAGCCACCCATCGGCATCGATCGTCTCTTGCGTTGCTTCGGGCCGATTGAGATAGCCTTGCATCACCAGGGGACCTCGGATCAGGAGTTCACCGAGACGGACCGATTCGTCGTCGCCCCCATACTCAGTGGGCTCAATGGGCGCGACACGGGCCTCCATGCCTGGCAGTGGTCTACCGATGGAGCCCACTGGGCCTCTAAGATGCCGGTCATGAGTCACAGCCGGACCGGCAAGTTCGGTCATCCCCCACAACTCCAGCAGCGGACATCCAAAGACGCGCTCCACCTCCGTGATCGTCTCTTCAGGGATCGACTGCCCCCCGACGGTGCAAAGCGTCAGTGAACGGACATCATGAACTGACAAGCGCGAGTGCGACAGCAGGCGAAAGTACATGGTCGGCACGCCCTCGAACATCGTGACCTTGTGGGTTGCGATGGCTTCCAGGGTGGTTTCGGCATCGAAGCGGCGCAGCAACACAAAGCGCCCCCCAACCAGCATGCTCGCGTGGATGATGGCGTTGCCATAGACATGGGTACAGGGCAGGGCAGATAGAAATACATCTTGGTGGGTTCGGCCGTGGGTCTTTGCCGTAAGCGATGCACTCAGTAGGATGTTTCGGTGCGACAGCATGGCACCCTTGGGCTTGCCCGTACTCCCCGATGTGTAGCTGATGCTTGAGAGATGATCGGGCGGGATGTCAGCGAAGTGAAAGTCTTCGCAGCCGGCCGCAATCAAATCGGACTGGCGTAACACCCCCTCGACGGTCGCAGCTTCGAAGGCCAACACAATGATGGACAGGGATGTGTCAGACTGAATCTGTCTGATGGCGGCGGGGTCGGCCAACCCCGTGATCAGAGCCGTCGCGCCGCAATCTTTGATGATGTAGGCGACCTCGTCGGGCGTCAGCATGGCATCCACTGGAACCACGACAGCACCAGTCTTGGCCACGCCGTAATAAGCGACGATCCAGTCCCGTGAGTTGGGCACATGCAGCACGACCCTTGAGGTAGCGAGTACGCCTTCGGACACCAGGGCGGCTGCAAATCGATTGCTGTCTCGGTCCAGCTCCCGAAAACTGGACCACGCCCCCTCAAAAAAAAGCGCAGGCGCATCCCCGAAACGCTGCGCTGCCTCGGGCAAAACCGCACCGAGGCAAGTTGCTTCAAGGGCCACATGATCTTTCGCTGATGTGTCAGAAACTTTAATCATCATCTTCACCTCAATCATCTACATGTTGTCGACTCAATCATTGCTGCATTGCTTCGAGGACGAGCCGGACCGAGTCCGAAATAAGGGTGGTGGGCTTGCCGTCACCCTTGCCCCCGATGCCCAGGCAATGAATCACGGCATCGGCGCCCTGCACACAGCGATGGACATCAACTTTTGAAAGCGGGCTGCCGCCGATCACATTCAATCCCGAAGACTCAGGCGTCAACCTGGCCGGGTCTCGCACCAGAGCAACGACCTCATGGCCCTGGGCGAGCGCATGCTTGACCACTAGACGGCCTGTCAGCCCGGTTGCACCGAAAACCGTAATTCTCGACATGGTGGTCACCACCTTTCTGCTGAAGGGCGCAGGTCGAGTTCGAAAGTCCACGCATCACGGGGTTGCTCGTGCAACCACCAGTACGCGTCGGCGATATGGTCTGGATTCAGGATGCCATCAGGTCCGACTTCCTCGACGCGCTGTGCAAAATGTTCACGCGTGAAAGCCGTATCGATCATGCCATCGATCACCACATGCGCAACATGCAGCCCCTTGGGACCCAGTTCCCGCGCCATGGATTGAGCGAGCGCCCGCAGAGCCGCCTTGCCACCGGCAAACGCCGAGAAACCTGCAGCGCCGCGCAGACTGGCCGTGGCGCCAGTGAAGAGCAATGTTCCACGTCCTCGTGGCAACATGAGCCGGGCGGCCTCGCGGCCTGCCAGAAAGCCGGCCATGGCACACATTTCCCAGACTTTGAAATACTTTTGTGCGGTCGTTTCAAGAACAGGAAAGCGAACATTGCCGCCCACGTTGAACACCAGCACCTCGACCGGTCCGACCTCGGCTTCGATTTGATGAAAGAAGTTCACCACCTGGTCCTCTCGGCGCGCATCAAGGCCAAATGCAACAGCCTTGCCACCCTCGACGGTGATCTGGTCAACCAGCGGCTTCAAAGCCGTCGCTGTTCGCCGCGCCACACACACGGTGTAGCCCTCTTTGGCGAAGCGCCGGGCCACCGCCGAACCAGTGGCATCTCCGGCACCAATCACACAACAGACCCCGGGTCTGGGCATGGCGTTCTCCTTCATGCTGGCATCAAGCCCGTGCGGTCGGGCGGGCAGACACCTGAGCAAACCAGCGCGACAAATGGGTCATCTCGGGCGCGATACGCAAGCCAACCGCCTTCCCAAGAACACAGGCACATTGCGCAACGATGTCAGCCAAGGTGTAGTCCTCACCCGCAATGTGGTTGCGTCCTGCCAACTCGCCATCCAGCCAAGTCATGGTTTGAAGCGCACGGCCACGTGCCCAGCTCGCGACTTCTGGCACCTGCTCGATACGCCCCCGGTAGAAATCACTGCTGTGTACAAAAGCCAGCGCGATCGGCTGTGACAGCTCGTGGTCCATGCGCAGCGTCCACATCTCGATGTGTGCCGACGCCTGCGAAGTCCGACCCATCAGCGGTGGCAGCGGCTGCATCGCTTCCAGATAACGACAAATGGCCAGCGATTCGGCAATTGCACTGCCGTCGTCGAGCTCGAGCACGGGCAGCTTACCCAAGGGATTGAGCCGTAGGAAATCCGGCCTCGCATTGGCGCCGCCGGCGGCATCCACCTCGCGCCGGTCAATCGCTAGTCCTTTTTCGGCCATGAAGATGCGCACACGGCGTGGATGCATGCCCGCGCTCAGGTCGTGAAGAATCATGTCAAGGTCTCCTATCTCGGTCATTCATGTTTCATGGCACGGATCACACGTTCAGCCACCTCGTTGGCGAGTTCCGGGATGGAAATAAGAGCTCCCGGAACGCGTCCGCTGCGTAAGGTGGCTGCGCCGTGGACCGCACTCCACGCGAACAACGCATCACGCTCACTCGGCTGAGTGGGAATAACCCCCTTCAAATACAAGCCCAACAATGCCGCGGGGAGATATTCGTAGCTGTCGGGGTCACCTTCTGAATCGATCGTCTGACGGTAAGCCTCAGCCTGTGCGCCAAAGATCAGCCGCCACAGGGCTGGCTCGTCATCGGCGAATTGCAAATAGGCCTGCGCTAGTCGGCTCAGACGGAGCCGAGCCTCTTCAACGTCCGATGGCGGGGCATTGATATCAAAAGCAGAAGCAAACCGCTGCCTAAGGCGGTTGAATCCAATACGGGCAACTTCGAACAACAGGCCTTCACGGCTCTCAAAGTGACGGTAGGCGGCCGCAGCCGTCACACCAAGACTAGCGGCGAGCTGTCGCAACGACAGTCCCTCGATCTCAGGAACAGCCAGTGCGGCGTCGATCAGTCCTTGCCGGAGATTGCCGTGGTGAAAGCTCCGCTGTCGGGGTTTGGCTGTGCTTCTGCAATAAGAGGCTTTAGGCAATTTATTGTTTTGCATGGGGACATGTTATCACTGTTTACATTAATCGGCAATACCGGCAAAATCTGCTGGACATCCTGCCAAGAATCTTGAATTCACACACCATGACGACCGCCACAATGCCCCTGACACAAGACAGATCTGCAAAAGCACCGTCATCACTGCTGCCGCCTCCCAGCCAAGTCTTAACGCGTGTCGGCGCACTCGCTGTTCGTGACACAGGACCGGTAGATCCTCAGGGTCAAACTATCGTCTTGTGGCCTTCGATCCTCGCCGACTACAGGATTTACCGCCATCCAATTGAAGTCTGGCGTGGCAGACATCGAATCATCGCCATTGACGGACCAGGTCACGGGGAAAGTGGTCGGTCACCCGGTGCTTTCTCAATGAGTGAATGTGGCCAAGCACTGGGTGAGGTACTCGATTCATTGACCGTCTCCGAACCAGTGGTGGTGGTTGGAACATCCTGGGGAGGGTTGGTCGCAGGAGAATTTGCGCTGCTACACCCGAGGCGAACCCTGGCTGTGGTCATGCTCAATACGCCGGTCATCAAGGCTCCCGACGGCCCCAGCCTAAGTGACCGGTTTGTCGTCTGGGGGGCACGCTGGATCCATTCCACAGCGGCTTACAGAAACGGCGTCGCGAAGGCTTTCTTCCTGCCCTCCACCATCGAGCGTGGAGGTGTCATTCAAGGGGATTTTCATCGCCATCTTCGTCAAGCCGATGGTGCTGCGCTCTCACAGGCGGTTCGATCGGTGCTGATCGATCGGGAACCGCTCGCTCATCGTATGAACGGGATCAAGGCACCCACACTGTTCGTGGCTGGTCACCAAGATGCGATGTACCCAGTTGACGCTCTAAAGCGTGCAGCTGAAGCACTGCCCAATGGTCATTTTGAGGTGCTCGACACGGCTCATATTTCGGTCGTCGATGACCCAGTGAGTGTAATTGCACGGATTGATGATTTCCTTCAGTGCCGCATTGAGTTCTCAAGGGAGCACTCGTTATGAGTTCGGCGAACTCTATCCTCATCACAGGCGGCGGCGGTGGTATCGGCTTGGAGATTGCTAGGCTACTGGCTTCATGCGAACACAGTCTCATCCTGGTTGGACGGGATGCAGTGCGACTGCAGACTGCAGCGAACGAACTACGCGCAACTCACGGAACCGAGGTTCACGCGCACTCAGTCGATCTGTCTGAACCCGGGGCTGCACAGCGGCTTTACCGTAAAAGAGGACAAGTTGATCCCTAACCCAGAACAACAAGCAATCATCAAGGAGATGAAAGGGATGAGAAGAAGGGGGATGAGCCTTAGAAGAATATCGAAATGGCTAGACCGTACTTATGGAGTGTCTATGTCTCATTCAACTGTGTCCACTCTAGTTTGATATTACTATTAAAATTTTCGATAAGGACGGTGAAATTTAGTTAGTTTTTATCAAGGGTAGCAATATGAAAAAAGCATTTTTTGATAATTTGCTTATTCTATTTTTGGGGTCCTATTTTTATTTTTGGGGCGCCAAGACCAATTCGGTAAATTTTCTAATTTAATTATTTTTTCTTGATCTATTTTTTCTTTCTTCTGACGAATGAAATTCAGCCAGCTACCTAGGTTGTAGCCATCTGGTGTTTTATAGGATTGAGGTACACGAGAGGTATTTTTATCTTTAACAAACTCCAACAGTTTTGAAAAACCATAATCAAACTTGTCGTCTCTTGAGTTCCAAACCCAGCCTTTTATGGACTCTAGTTCAGATATTTGTGATGAAGATAAAATATTTTTCCTACTTCTTTTGTTTGTTACCCATGTTCCAAGTTTGAATCCGTCTTTAGTTTTATGTTGTTGTTTAACCTCACAATGACCATGCTCATTAATAAATTCTTTAAGGTGAAAAATACCTTCAGACCACTTACTATCATTAACAGTCCACGTCCATTTTTCGAGAGAAATTAGTTGACTAACTTTATCTTCGTCTAAATTTTTTAATTTTTTATATCTATTACGTAGCAAATTGACCCATATACCGAGTTCATAACCTTCTTTCGTTATAAATTTTTGAGGTACCAAAGAATCACCATATTGCTCGATGTACTTTACTAAATGATGAAAGCCTTCAGTCCATTTGTCATCTCTTAAATTCCATGTCCATGTTTCAAAGGACTCCAACATCCTTTTTTGCTTATCATCCATCTTGACTTGGTTATGACGAACACTAGAAACCCAATTACCTAATTTCCACCCATCACTATCAATGTATGAAGTATGAACTTTGGTAGTTAAATTTTCATTGTTGTATTTAACCAATCGACCATACCATTCAAACCATGATTTACCTAGTCGATCAACCGCTTCGGCAAATATGCTGTTTGATAACGTATACAAATCTATACGAGGTCCAATCACCTCAACTTTTTCCTTAAGCCCTTTAGGATTAAATACTTCACCTTGTCCCTTTGCTTTTTTTAACTCTTGAATTATTTCGACTAACTCTTCATCTTGCTCTAATAATGAATTTAAGATTAGAGCAACGTCATCAAAGTCTTCGCTTTTGATTGCTTTCTCAAGCGATTGCTCACTAGTATCTTCAGCAAAAATTGGAACAACGATGTAGCCAACTTTCTTATCACCACCTCTAGGCTTTCTCATCGCTCGACCAACTGCTTGAGCGATATCAATTTTGCTATGTCGAGGGTCAACAAAAGCCACCATATCAACTGCTGGTACGTCGACTCCCTCTGTTAAACACTTGGCGTTAGTAATAATTGAACGATTTGCTTTTCTGAATTTTGAAATCGTATCTTTACGTTCATTACTCTTTTGCTTTCCGTGTACGTGATAAATATCGAAGTCATTAACAAACCTTTTAATTCCGTAGACTTCATCACTCGCAAATTCTCTAGCTGTTTTAACTCGACTGTGAAATGTAATTATTTTTGTAGCGTTCGTGTGTTTGATGGCGCTACTTATAGCGATTTGACTAGCTACCCACTTGGCTTTTACAGAGTCACCTTCAACTAATGTGATCCCGTTTTTTAGAGCGAAGTCATCTACCTGTTGTTTGTCGATTAAAGCTACAACGACTTTATAAGGACAGATTATTCCTTTTGAAGCAGCTTCACTAAACGTAAGTGTATGGGCTCTTTTACCGTAAACCGCTTCATCGTCCATACTGACAAATTTGAACTCACCGTCTTTATCCCGTTTACTGATGTCGTAATGTTTCGGTGTAGCGGTAAGGAAAAGTCGTTTCTTTATATTAATATTTTCGTCTTTTAGACCAAAACCAAAGCGTCCTTCAGCTGATCCCGTAGTTTTATGAGCTTCATCAAAGATGGCTATATCAAATTCAAACTCACCTTTAGTTGCTTGACTTACAACTTTACTACTTTGATATGTTGAAAAAACAACCTTGGTTTTTCCGTTAACTTGGGCTAAGTAGCTTTTAACAATCTGAGGATCGGTATCAATTCTGAATGGTACGTCAGAAGGATCGATTTCAATTTCATCATTTTTTAGGTTTACAGATGGGTCACTACAGACACAGAGATAAGAAAAGTCTTTACCCCACGAGTTATGAGAGCTCCATTCCTGAAGGGTTTGTTGAAGTAACGTCAATGATGGAACTAAAACAAGAATTGACTTTGCTTTGCTTTGCTCTACAGCCCAAAGAGCCACTAGTGTCTTACCAGTTCCACAAGCCATTACCACTGAACCTCGATCATTGGTTTCAAGGTGATTGGCTATATTTTTTAAGGCTTCAACTTGATACGGATCTTGTGTGAGTGGTTTACGCTTCTTGGGCTTTTTCTTTAGCCAGTTCTCAATGACTTTAAAGTCTTCTTCGGTTAATTGATCAAAGTCAACTCCACGAAGTGACCGAATACCTGTTCTATTTTTAACATCTATTGCTATCGTGTCACAGTTAGTGATTAACAGTCGATCCCTAGCCCTTTCAGTTATTCCAAGAAATGGGGCTACCTCGTTAAAACCTAGAGCGGGGCGGTTGGATCGAAACTTGACTTGATAAGGAATGTATTCATTCAATATCGATTTGTAGACCCCATCGATTCCCTTTGAGTCGTTGGGTAGGTTAAGTGATTCACGTATGTCAACTGGAATATCACCCACTAGCCAAGTTTCCTGACATTGAAGGATTGGCTGAGTGGCTAGGTAAGCCTCCACAAAGATCTCGAAAGCGTCTCCTTGGGCTTTGGTGTTCGTATCAAATAAAGCTGACACTCTTAATTCAAACTCACGAAAGGTTTTGACCGAGTCAAAAACGCCTTGTGAAATCAGAATTGGGACTTGGGAGTGTTTAGAAGTCATCTAGCTCGTTTTCCTCGAGTGACTGGGGTAGCTCTTACTTTGAAGTATCCGACATATCGAGGTGGGCTGCCCTAGCTGCCATCAACACCAGTAAATTGAACTCTGAGATCAAAGCAAGCTGGTCTTATTGAGGGGCTGATATCCAACGTCATCGTTTACTCCTACTGACTCTAAAGGCCTTTAATCTAGCTTTGGTCTCATCAAACTTTTCACATGGGTCTGTACCAAGTAGCGCTGCCATATTCATGTAAACGCTGTCCAGATAGTCAGCTACTTCTAAAAGCTGTTTTGGTGTTGGCGGACCACCGAATTGCGGATCGTCATCGTAATAGTGGTCGCAGTGGATTTTGAGATTACCCGCCATATCATTAACAATTGCCAGTTGATCAGCCAGCTGTCTCAGATGCTGGGTCATTCCATTAAGCGAAGTTTGGGGTGATAGGTGCTTCATTTTTGACTCCACTGCCAATATCTTTTGTTACAACCTGCAGCGGTCCAGTCCCTCTTGGGGACAAAGCCACATGCGGTTAATGCATTACCAACTAGCTGAACTGAGGCCCTTCGTCCCATTCGTCCTTCTAGTCTGGCTAGGCTGATAACTTCATTGATGGTGTAAAGCCTTGTTAGCTGCACCTTTGACAGCTGCGAACACCAGCTCTTGATCTGATCTAGGTAAGTCATTGAGCTGGTTAATTGACCAACCATACGAGGGGGTACCCCCCCTTCTTGAGCTAGTTGGGTGACTTCGGCACGTATATATCCCCCCTTCACCTCTTGTGGCTGCATGAAAAATGAACTTGGACGTCCTAATCCAGTGCTGTAAGTGCCGAAAGAACCCGATTTAGACAAACCATCTATAGGATTTTTATCTTGGAGACTTTGCTGAAATAGCTTAATTTCAGCACTTTCAGAACTGCTAGTTTTCGTATTCATGAGTGCCCCCTTGGCTTAAGCTCAACCCCTAAAACCTTTGAGTCACCATTTGATTTGCGCGTGACCAATCCTTTGGATGTAAGCCTCCTAGTAAAGGCCGGGTGAGATAGGCACCCCAACCCACTTAAATAACACCAGCGTGAATAGTTTGAATACAGTTGCTTCGAGTTGTAGGATCGCGTTCTATCGACAATACAATTTTCATCAATCCACTGGCTAAAGACATCGCTATCGGATCGAAATGTGTTGCTTGCATTAGTAATCCGTTGAGACTGCTTAAGACCAGTACTTTGCCAGTCTAGGCAGCCTTCGATTAGCCAATTCAGGATTCCATCCCGTTCTAGTAGTAATTTATCTTTGAGTTCAGGGTCCCTCTCACTTTCTGCAAACTGTCTTTCAAAAGGCCATAGGTCGAGCCGTCTCCACATGCCGTCACCCGAATCCTGAATTGTTGGTTTGTGGTTTCCTCTAACAAATATTTTTGAGCTGGGGTCAAATTCAAAGTAATCGCCGTACAAAAACCGGGCCGCAATTCTTTCAGTTGATACAAGTTGCTTTATGACTTGACTATCCCAAGGTTTACCTTCATTGGTCTCATTTGCCAATACCAATCTAGCACCAGCAATTCTTGCTACGTCTGACCTTGGCCCGTTATTTGACTTTTGAATCTCTAACAATGATGCAGGTGCAGTAATGCAATAAGTGCCCAAGACCTCCTGCATAACATTTGCCAGTACGCTTTTCCCGTTGGCACCAATCCCATATGCAAATGCCATCTTGTCCTCAGAGACTATTGCAGTAAGGCAATATCCAAAAAACCGCTGTACATATTTAATCGTATCCTTATCGCTAAGAAAAATTTCGTCAATAAATTTTTCAAATGTAGGACACGCCACCCCTTCGACTACGCTGGCATTAACACTACGTGAGTGGAATTGACTTGGGTCATGTGGCATCAATCGCGCCGCCTTCAAGTCATAAACACCGTTACGCACACAAATAAGCCATGGGTTTACATCAAAACAAGATTGCGTCTCAGTCATCCCGGGTTCCGATTTAGCCAATTCAAGCATTGCTTGAATACCGTATTGATTCTGAAGCCGCTTAGCATTAGCTAGCCAACTCTTCGCAATGTTGCTATCTTGACCCTTCTCGCGAAGTAATTCACCTACCCGATTCCAAAGAGCATCTGAGACCTTCTTAGCAAACTTAACTTCTTCCCCACGTTCACATAGAAGCCAAACACCTTTAGAAAAGAACATCCACACATGCTTAGTAGAGTTCCATAACAGATGGTTACGTACATAACGAGCAAATAATTTTGAATTGGCAATATCACCAGGCGTTATTGAATTTAAATTTTCAATAGGGCTCCTAGATGCAGCTTCTGCGGCAACTCCTACCTCAACATAAGTCCATCCATGCTCATAGGCATACTTGAAGACTGTTGCAACAGTAATTCTTGGCGATCTAGTTTTGTCATAAGAATCCCAAACACTAGCTACGGCTGATCTTGATTCGTATTTAGGTACTTGCTTGTTATGTAAATCACCACGAGACCAGCGATCTACCAGATCAAAAGCCTCTTCAGAATGGCCTAAGCCATGCCTGACTCCCCAAACGACACTTAACCAAATATCTCTACTGAAGTTAGGGTCTATAAACACAAGGGCGCTTTTAACTTTATCGAATGACTCCATCCCATCAGCCTGATACAAATGGGAAATCAAATCATCGTTTAAGTCATTGGCGACATTCTTATTCGCAAGGCGATTAAAAGTCTGCTTATAGCCAAGCCCAGTTGAAAAATCTTTGGTCCTGTAAACAACATTAAATTTCTGCAAATTTAAATCTTCAAACAGCAAGACCTCAACAGTTTTTCCGCTATCACCATGCACCGTACCTGGCTGCCTAGCAAGTTGAGTTGAATGCTTGGCGTTGCTATCGACTTTCAAACCAGCATCTTGTGCACTGAATGAAAGCGCGCTCATGAGATCAATCCATTCGTCCTGACATATGTCTTGATCTAAGGCATACCAAACGTGAAGACCTTCTCCGCTACTAACAACTACGGTCGGAGCTGGAATTTTGTTTGAAACAATCGAGGACTTTAAACTCTCTATTGCGAGATTTCGAGTACGGTATACCGAATCGCCATGCTTTAAATACTTACGTTCGCCAGCATCAAGGTCGAGCATTAAAGATCTATAGGCGTGTACATTTTCTGCCTTGCGGTCTGTTTTACTCTGATAACTAGGTATAGCAACGTATAAATCTGATTCCCCTTTTGAGGTTGCTAATAGTTGCTGCTCTACAAGCTGATCAGCAGAGTCATAAAACATGTTCTGCTTGTCGGCTTTTCTCCATCCAGCTTTGATTCCACTTGTTGGAAGCACTAAACGCGCAAACTGGATAGCGTCCTGATAGTTGGAGTTTTGTGTATCTTGGGGGTTAATCATGACTGGACCCCTTTGGCATTGACTACGGCAGATGGGTTACGAAGGGCAGCACGCGCTTTTATCCATTCATTTACCTCGGATTGCAACCAGCCTATAGATCGGCCTCCAAGTGAGATAGGTTGTGGAAAGCTTTTATCTTTGACCCTTCGCCATAAGGTTGGAGCGCTCATTCCAACTCTGTTGAGAACAGTGGGTTTTTT